>Ga0316620_10000633_pt1 | contig 14282 bp, 12 predicted proteins | sample OWC_Aug_M1_C1_D5_FD_207651 | JGI IMG/M metagenome (GOLD analysis project Ga0316620, IMG submission 207651) | Wetland soil microbial communities from Old Woman Creek delta, Ohio, United States - OWC_Aug_M1_C1_D5_B | ecosystem: Environmental > Terrestrial > Soil > Wetlands | place: USA: Ohio... | reverse complement strand
TTTCCATGCCGGTGCTGAATGGCCTCGACGCGGCACACCGGCTCCGAAAGCTGCTGCCTTCGGCCAAGCTGATCTTTCTCACCATGCATTCCGACTCCGATTACGTGGCGGAAGCGTTTCGGGCGGGAGCCATGGGGTACCTCTTGAAACGAGCGGCGGCTTCCGAGCTGAAGATCGCCATCCGCGAGGTGATGAAGGGCCATCACTACGTAAGCCCGCTCGTGGCCCGGAACGCCCTGGAGTTGCTGATTTCGACCGCGAAACCGGAAGGCACGCCCTCGGAGCGCCTGACTCCGCGCCAGCGAGAGGTTCTGCAATTGGTGGCCGAAGGGCGGAGCCGGAAGGAAATTGCGTCCCTCTTGAACATTTCCTTGAAGACGGTGGAGTTTCACAAAGCGAACCTCGCCCGAATGCTCAGCTTGCGCACCGTTGCGGATTTCACTCGCTATGCGATCAAGCATCGCATCATCGCCACCGAACTCCCTCTTGACAGAATCTGAATGGGTGCCGGACCCGGACAACGGATTGCGCAAGTGAGCCTTGCAGTCATCTATTCATCCACGCCAAGTCATTGAAGACAATCCGGGAAGACAGTCCGGCATGGCATCAGGCTGTTTTCTCCAATCTGCCGGGTCACATTATCTTGAAAACTAGGCGACTGCCCAGTTTGCTACCAACACTGTACAACATAAGCTAGAAGGGTGACGAGAAGCAAAAACCGATTCTCCTCCATCCTCCATGCCAGAGATCGGTCTTTGGCACACAGTAAGGAGGCAGTCATGGCGGATACCAAAAGACAGCCTGTCGATTGGGAGACCATCCTCTCCGGAATCTCCCAAGGGAAAATCGTTAAAGAATACAGCGCAAACCGCAACATCTTCCGGCAAGGAGACCCCGCCGATTCCGTGTTTTTCCTGCGACGAGGCACGGTGAAGCTCACAGTCACCTCCAAGCAGGGCAAGGAAGCGATTGTTGCTATTCTGAACGCCGGTGAGTTCTTTGGCGAGGGATGCCTGGCAGGTCAGCCCCTGCGCATGGCGTCAGCTGGCGCGACGACCGATTGCACGATTATCCGGATCGAGAGGCAGAAGCTGACAAGCCTGCTCCACGATCAGCATGCTGTCTCCGAAGTTTTCGTCTCCCATCTGCTTTCCCGCAACATCCGATATGAAGCGGATCTTGTCGATCAGCTTTTCAATTCAAGTGAAAAGCGTCTGGCGCGGATTCTGCTGCTGCTTTCTCATTTCGGCAAGGGAAGCAGATCCGAACCAGTGCTTCCCAGGGTCAGTCAAGATGATCTGGCACAAATGGTGGGCACTACCCGCTCGCGAGTCAGTCATTTCATGAATAAGTTCAGGAAGCATGGCTTTGTCAATTACGCCGACAGCGGTGGGTTGACGGTCAATAACAGCCTTCTGAGCGTAGTCCTGCATGACTAGATCCGATGCCCAAAAGCGTACCTGGGGGCTCCGCTGCCGGCAATGCCAGAACTCTCAGCTCTTGTGCGGTCCGCTCGCGGAACTGGACAAGCCGGAGGGGCGGCAACCCCAGCAGAGCCGTATTCGGAGGGAGCGGAAACACCACCTTCACCGGACGTTTCAGGTGCCGGTCCTGAGTCGTATGAAAATCGAGGTAGCGCTATGAACTCAAAGATCATGATAGATGCCGATTGCATACCAATGTATCTCAAAGAGCTTGAGAGATTCAGTGCCGAAGACGACAGGGTCGCAATGAGCTATAAAGCGATAATGGGGAGCGCTGCTGAAGCTGAACTTGAGAAGGGATCCAAAAAAGAAATCATTAAGCTCCTGCTTGCAATGGGGAATCTCAACAAAATTTATTTCATCGTGCGATCTGCAATCATGACTCTGATAAGCGGCTTGGCCTTCCTAATTGCCACGATCCTACTAGGGACGATAGGCGCACTTCAGGTGGTAATCATAGGTCTTCTATGCTTTATAATCTCCCTTTTCATTTCAAGGTTGACGGACCGGCTGATAAACCGGGGAACAAACCTGATCATAAGATTGCTGGATAGGCACGAAAGGCTGAAAGAAGATATTCTTAGGAACCTGTAGGCCAATACCCCAGAGCACGGGAGATCTGGACATCCGATCACGGCTTTTTCCTCTTCCAAGGCGTCCGCACGAGAAATCCGCTGATTTGAGCGAAGTGCCCGTAATGTGAAAATCCCTCCTAACCTGCCGTCAAGGTATCTTCAGTCCTGGCCCGAATGCTGTATCCGATGCCAAGCGGATACCTGCTTTGGCGGATATTGCGCCGGCACACTCAGCTCCCCCGACCGTGACCGCAGTCATCGCTGGCAATCGACATCTGCAGCACATACGTCCCAGACTGCGGCGAACAGGAAGGTTTCGGGAGCTTGGAAAAAGCAGGCGACATGGATCCGTATGAGCAATTGTGATCGGATGTGTGAGCAGTACTGAACTGACAACTCGTTGTCCCCGCAGTATAAACAGGATAAGCAGAGGTCCCAGGCATGATGCCGCTGGGGTAAATCTCAGAGCACCCACCCGGGAAAGCCAATGCAGCATTGTGAGGATATCCACCAAGGCGAACAGAGGTGGAAGCCCATCGAGCCGCCGATGGGCTTGTAACGCCCGATCCAACAGGTGCTGCAAGCGGGCGGGCAGAACGGATAAGGTGGGATAAGATCTCAGGTTGGCGAGGGATTCGATGCTTGACGTGAAGTTGTCGGCGTGGCGGCTTTGCGTGCCACGCAAATGCAAGCGTGAAGCCAATGACTGACAAGGTCAAAATAAGGACCGCTTTGGTCGAGAAAACGCTGTTTTTGTCTGAATGCAGGCAGTTCGAGGCCGAGCCGGATTCGAATGGTTGGAAGTTGTTCCACAGGCTTCATGCTGACGGCAGGGATCGAGCATTCCGGCGGGCGGGACCGGGCATTTTTCACGTGGCTGTCCGGCAACCACTCTTGTGTTTGCTGTTGCTATGTCTGATTGCCGTCGGGGCAAGCGCATCGGCTCAGACCGGGAGCATGGTTCCAACTGTGGAAACCATCATCGCGCGCATGGTGCAAGCCCAAACCGACAACCGGGCCGGATTCCGATCATACACAGTCACGCGCGACTACAGGCTGTTTGGCAAAGATGGACATAACACCAAATCCCAGGTGATAGCCGATGTAACCTTCGTTCCCCCGAGCTCAAAAAAGTACGCAATCCAGCGGACGCAAGGTACTGGGCTGGGCGAAAAAATCGTCCGCCGCATGCTGGAGGGCGAAGCGGAAATTGCCAAAGAATACAGCTTAACCGACATCTCCGTGGCCAATTATGATTTCCGGTTTATCAGAGCCGAAAGTGTGGGTGATCAACTCTGCTATAAGCTCGAGCTGCTGCCCCGGCGACAGGATCAGTATCTGCTCCGCGGTATCATCTGGGTCGATGCTAACACCTACCTGCTGCGCCGCAGCGAGGGTGAGCCCGCGAACAAGTCCCCATCATGGTGGCTGCGGAATGTCCGCATTGAACTTGTCTACGGCGATGTCGGCGGGATGTGGCTGCAGACAGCCTCGGAGGCCACAGCCGATGTCCGGATATTTGGTCGATACACGATGGTAACCCATGACCTGGAATATAAGATCTGTGACCTATCTGTCGGGTCTGCGGCTCCGGCGGGTTGTTCAAGCGTCAGCCTGTCGGGTGTCTCGGCGACGGAAGAAACTGCGCCGGGAAATGGGAAGGATGAACCGACATGTGCCGCTTTTCTGCAGCGCAAGCTCGGGCTGTCGGCGCTGATCCATCGGTCTTATCAGGGAGGACGCGCGTTGGGTAGACGCACGATGGAACCATGAGGCCTGAAGGAGCTGCACATCCGAACCGAGCGTTGGATGTTTGTGCCGCACCTTCGGCGCTTACCGGCATTTTCTCCCTCTACCCCCGCCGCACGGCCGGGGGTTACCACGTTGCCGCTCCTTCGACGTTCAATCTTCCAGGGTCCCTCAGTCGCCCGTTTCCGGGTACAACTTCGGAATCCGGGTTTATTGCGGCTGGTTTAACTTGATTCGCCCTGCGGATTGCAGGCATACGGCCGCAGGACTGCTTTGCAAGAACCGCCCAGTGATTCCAGATTCGGCATCTTATCTGTTTGGTTGCCTGCTCCATTGGGGTTAACATTAATTGTGTCTCCGCAGAGTCGGGCGAATCCCAGTGGTGCGGGAGAAAACAGCCCAGGCTGATTTCTTACCATGCTTGCTGCACCTTCGGCAACCAAGGAGGTTCTTATGGCTCCTAAGAAAAACCAGTCGGTCGATTGGGAAGCCCTGTTCACCGGCATCTTCCGCGGGAATACCGTTGTGGAATGCGGCATGGGGCACGATATCTTTCAGCAAGGACAGCCTGCGGATTCCTTGTTCTACATCCGGAAAGGCAAGGTAAAGATCTCGGTTATATCCCAACAGGGCAAGGAAGCGATCGTCGCCGTTCTCGACGCCGGTGATTTCTTCGGCGAGGGCTGCCTCGCGGGTCAACCATTGCGTATGGCGACGGCTATCGCGTTGTCGGATTGCACGCTCGACAAGATCGAGAAAGTGCTGATGGGGCGAATGCTTCACGACAAGCACGACGTCGCGGAACTATTCGTCAAGCATCTGCTTTCCCGCAACATCCGATACGAAGCCGATCTGGTGGACCAGCTTTTCAACTCAAGCGAAAAACGTCTGGCCCGGATTCTCCTGCTGCTGGCCCATTTTGGCAAGGAAAGCCGGACCGAAATCGTGCTGCCCAATGTGGATCAGGAATCGCTGGCGCAGATGGTCGGCACAACCCGGGCGCGGGTCAGTCACTTCATGAATAAGTTCCGGAAGCTCGGCTTTATTGACTATGATACCAGAGGATTATCGGTCCACAGTGGCCTTCTCAGCGTAGTCCTGCACGACTAGACTCGATGTCGAACCCTCGGCGATCACATCATTCTCTGCACCGGGAATAGAACCTTGCGCCTTCGCATCTTTGCGGTTACTTTGCATGAAACCGTCATGGCGCCAAGGCTCGAAAACTCGATGAAAGTGCCATTTTCATGCGCGTGGATGCGCGCGAGAGCCCACGATGGACTGTGCAAATTTGATCATGTGTGTGAGCAAAAGGGGACTGACACGCAATGCCCCAGGTTGTATCGTGGTTTGTGTGTTTGACCATGCACTTGGCATGAGGTGAGCCTCGGCGGGGAACCACGGGCTCTGGGCAATAAGGAACACGATCGAGTCAGGGAGTGAAACATGAACATTCATACACGCACCGTCGGGGAAGCTCGCATTTTGGATATCAACGGCCAAATCATCCTCGGCCGGGGAACAATGGTCGTTCGAAACACGATAAAGGATCTTCTGCACAGCGGAGTGAAGCAGATCGTTGTCAACCTGGCCGAGGTCAATTACATCGACAGCTCGGGCGTTGGTGAACTGGTGAGCTCTTTTACCACAGTTGCCAAAGAGGGAGGGCAGCTGAAACTCCTGAATCTTACCACCAAGGTCCGTGAGATTCTGGCCATCACCAGGCTTTTGACGGTATTTCAGGTTTTCGATAACGAGCAGGCAGCGGTGGTCAGCTTTGCCTGATGGGGAGGCGGCCATGTTGCCGATTCCTGCGTAAGCAGGCTGGTGATTGGGTCCTGGTGGCGTACCGGCAGAGATGTTCGAGAATAATTCCAGTGGGAGCACGGGCGATATAAGGGGAGCGAACAGACCGGCCGGATATTTCCAGAATCATCCAAGTCGCAGTCGGACGCGATTTGACATGCTCGCATTTGGCTCTTGGATTACTGGCAATCCTCTTCCTCGAGTGCTAATCACGGCGAATGGTTAGGATGAATGAGGTGGCATTAACAACTGGGGAGATCTAACGATATGAAAGCACGGCCTTTGCACGATCGAGTGGTTCTGCAGCGGATTGAGGAGAAAGAAACGATCAAGGGCGGCATCATCATTCCGGACACGGCGAAAGAGAAGCCGATGGAAGGACTGGTGATCTCGGTAGGACCGGGAAAAATAATGGAAGACGGCAAGCGGTCACCCATGGATGTAAAGGCAGGAGACCGGGTACTGTTTGGGAAATACGCCGGGACGGAGATTAAGATTGACGACGAGGAGTACGTCATCATGCGTGAGGAAGAGATCCTGGCGGTGCTGATGAAAGGGAAGTAAGCCGTTCCAGAAACAACGAGTGTTCCAATTGCGGGAAGATAAGAGGTGAGAACTCATGGCCAAAGAGATCGTTCATGGCGAGCAGTCGCGCCAGGCTTTGTTGCGCGGGGTGAACCAGCTGGCGGACGCAGTAAAAATTACATTGGGGCCAAGGGGCCGGAACGTGGTGTTGGACAAGAAGTATGGGGCTCCATTGATCACGAAGGACGGCGTGACGGTGGCAAAGGAGATCGAGCTGAAGAACGGCTTCGAAAACATGGGCGCGCAGATGGTGCGCGAAGTGGCGTCGAAGACCTCGGACGTGGCCGGGGACGGGACGACAACCGCGACGGTGCTGGCGCAGGCGATTTTCCGTGAAGGCGTTAAAAACGTAGCGGCGGGCGCGAACCCGATGGGCCTGAAACGCGGGATTGAGCAGGCGGTGGAAGCGGCGGTTGCGGAGTTGAAGAAGCTGAGCAAGCCGGTGAAGGGCGAGATGATCTCCCAAGTCGGTTCAGTATCGGCCAACAACGACAAGACCATCGGCGGCATCATCGCCGAGGCAATGAAGAAGGTCGGCAAGGACGGCGTGATCACAGTGGAAGAGGCAAAGTCGATCGAGACTTCGCTCGAAGTGGTGGAAGGAATGCAGTTTGACCGCGGGTATTTGTCGCCGTACTTCGTGACGGACGCCGAGCGGATGGAAGCGGAGCTGAACGACTGCTCGATCCTGCTGCAAGAGAAGAAAATCAGCTCAATGAAGGACCTGCTGCCGTTATTGGAGCAGATCGCGAAAAGCGGCCGGCCGCTGTTGATCATCGCGGAAGACATCGAAGGCGAGGCCTTGGCGACGCTGGTAGTGAACAAACTGCGCGGGACGTTGTCGGTGGCCGCAGTCAAGGCACCCGGATTCGGCGATCGGCGCAAGGCGATGCTGGAAGACATCGCCATCGTGACGGGTGGCAAGGTGATCTCGGAAGATCTGGGGATCAAGCTGGAGAACGTGCGGCTGGAAGACCTGGGGCGTGCGAAGAAGATCACGATCGACAAGGACAACACCACCATCATCGAGGGCGCCGGCAAGCATTCGGACATCGAAGGGCGCGTGAAGCAGTTGCGCGTGCAGATCGAGGAGACCACCTCGGACTACGACCGTGAAAAGCTGCAGGAACGGCTGGCGAAACTGGTCGGCGGCGTGGCGGTGATCAAGGTGGGAGCGGCGACGGAGACCGAGCTGAAGGAGAAGAAGGCGCGGGTGGAAGATGCGATGCATGCAACCCGGGCCGCCGTCGAGGAAGGGATCGTGCCGGGAGGCGGCGTGGCGTTATTGCGCTGCGTGCCTGCGGTAGAGAAGCTGAAGCTGGAAGGGGACGAGGCTATCGGCGGCAGCATCCTGCGCCGTGCCCTGGAGGAGCCGCTGCGGCAGATCGTAAACAACTCCGGGTTTGAAGGAGCGGTGGTGTCGGAAAAGGTGCGCCGGAGCAGCGAGCTGAACTTCGGGTTCAACGCCGAGACCGAAAAATACGAGGATCTGGTGGCCGCAGGGGTCATCGATCCGACGAAGGTTACGCGGACGGCACTGCAGAATGCGGCATCGATCGCGGCGCTGCTGCTGACGACGGAGGCCCTGGTTTCGGAGATCAAGGAAGAGCAAAAGGCTCCTGCCATGCCCCAGGGCGGCGGCATGGGCGACATGTACTAAAACGCTGGCTAATCCAAACGTAAAAGAAAGCTCGTGGCCTCATGCCACGAGCTTTTTTTTGCGGCCATCAGCCTTGGTGTGCTGCGCCAGGAATCCTGCCAAAGAAAGTGATCTACTCAGCAGGAGAAACGGCCGACCAGACCTTCGGCGGGGATAATGGCTTGGCGTCAGCCATCGATTTCAGGTACGCATTGGGGTCATGGTACATCGCTCCGGTTGGCAGCAAATCCCACAGGAATCCCAGATCCCTGCGAATCTGCTCCCGGTAGAATTGCGGCAGCTCGGTTGTCTCCTGCTCGAAATAGCGTCGGAATTGTCGATCCGTCTGCAACTGCCGCCGTACATCAGTGTAGTAGCGTATCCTGCCGAAACCCTCTGACGAAATAGCGCGTACCACATTCATCCAGCGAGGAATTGTTCCCCTGGTTGCCGTCAGACGATTTACGATCGCCTTCCAGGAGAATGTGTATTTGCTCAGGTCGATCACGCGATCGTAGAATTCCATCCAGGAATAATGGCGCGGTTTGACATTCATCGCATGGTTGTTATCCAGAAAATGAAAGGGGAAAGGCAGGACTTTATTGGCGCGCTGGTAATCGAGATTGATCGGGGCCGCCTGTCCGAATGCGGAAAGCAGTGAATAGCCGGGGAATGCTCCGGGTGTGCGATCGATGAATTTCTTTGTCAGCTCAAACGGCTCCGGTCCCTCCTCCGAATCGAGGCCCAGGACGAAGTTGGTCTGTACATAGGGGATGTGCCGCAGAATCATGTTCACATGTTCAGAGACCTGCCGGACCTTTTCGATCCCTGTGATTCGTCCCGTCCTGGACTTTCCTCCCAGATCGTACCATGACTCAATGCCTGGAAGTATCGCTTTGAACCCGTTGCGTTTGAGCCGCACGATGTGCGATTCCGATAAAAGGGACAGGCTGCTTTCGGCGATAAAGTCGATCCGGTTCGGTGGAACGGCGTCCTCAATCGCCGCAAGGTAAGCGTCGAAGCCGACGCCGAAATTGGGATCGTGCCAGCCGACAAGTGGCCGTTTGAACTTCTGCAGGAGAAAGGCCAGATCTTCTTTCATCACATCATAATCGAATGTCTGGTACGGCACCTCCGAGTCAATGCAGAAGCTGCAGGAGTACGGGCAGCCCAGGCTCCCGAGCATCGGTACCAACTTGACAAGGGGCGCCTTGCGGAGGGTTGCCTCAGTGAATCGCCAACGCTCACGGACTCCCGGGATCGATTCCGGCTGTCGAGGCGCAGTGAGGTAGATGCCCATGGGCCGATGTTGCGAACAATCCTGCAAAATATCACGAATGACGGCCCTGTCGGTAAAGCCCACGACGTAGTCGAAATACTGCAGCGCATCCTGTGGGTAGCAGCGCGCGTGGGGCCCGCCGAGGACTGTGATGGCGCCGCGGGATCTGAAGAGCTTGCTGAGCGCGTAGGCGGTGAGTGCTGCCTCGGTAAAAGCGCCGATAAAGACAAGATCGCAATGCTCCGGCAGCTCCGTGAATAAGTCCTCGAATCCGGTATAGCATACCAGAGTTACATCATGCCCCTCCTGCTCGCACCAGACTCCGATAACCTGCGGCATTATGCTGGCGAGATTGGCATTCATGACTCGGGCCCATAATGCCCGGGTGGGCCCTTTCGTAACGAGGTCGACAATCCCGACGTGGAGTTTGCGAACGGTCCCGGCCCTCATGCTTCCAATTATACCGGAAATGTCCCGTGCTATGCCAAGACCGCGGCTGGTCCGGTTTTGAAGTTCCGGGGCTCGCCCCGCCCTGCGCGCCGACTCTTTCAACGCGAAATCCGGTTGTTCCTGGCGAAACGCTCACATTGCGCAACACGGTCACGGTGCGATCAGCCGTTGTTCCGGTCAAGTGGCAAGGACTCCGCTCCTTGCCGGGGGAGTCGCTGAACGGGATGATGCGCGGCCGTCCCGGAAGCGCGGCCAGCGCCCGTAGCGTCTCGGTCCCGTCCTCGCCCCGCATGCCGGGATTCAACAGCGCGACGTCGTGCGCCAGGGGCGCTGCGCCGATTCAATCGCCGCAAAGCCGCTGTCTGCTTCTCCGGCGAAGCACAGGCCTTCCTCGGCAGGCAACAAGCAGCGCAGCGCGTCGCGAAACGATCGCTGGTCGTCCGCGATCAGGATACGAATCTGCCGCCTCGCCTCGGTCACTCGTTTCCCTTCTTTACCAGGCAGGGGAGCCAATTCCTGGCAAGCGTAAAAAAGGGTCAACTTGGCGTCAAATAGCGTCATCCTTTCAAATTACGGGTTTATGTTGACCTGAAATGCCGATTGAGTAGAATGGGCTTATTCCGGCAACCGTTGTATTGTAAGCAGTTTATTTCGAAAGCCGGCCTTGCCCATGCCCCCGGACCGCCTTGACAGCTGGAAAGAGATCGCCAGTTACCTGAACAAGACTATCCGAACGGTTCAGCGATGGGAGGTTGAGCGGCACCTTCCAATTCACCGCATTCCGAAAGCCGATTCCTCTTCTCGAAACCGGGGAAGTGTTTATGCCATCCCAGCTGAAATTGACCGGTGGTGGGAGGCAGAACGGAACAACATCAACGCCGACGGGAACGGCATTGGCACTCCTATCGAAAGCAACGACGGGGGGTGTGGAGGCGAGACGGATGATTCCCCTCCAGTTCCGAATGATCGCGTCGGGCGGCCACACTCCTGGTTTCAAACAACGCCAGGCAGGATTGCCGTGCTTGGTGTTGTTCTCGGCCTCCTGGGAATAGGATTTCTGGTGTCCCGGATCCTGCAACGACCGTCGATGCCGGTTTTGGCAGTCGTTGAGGATAAGTTCAGGCTTCTGGCGCTGGGAGACAAGGGCAATATATTGTGGGTCAAACAGTTTTCGACATCTATTGGCTGCAACCGTTTGCTCGAAAAACCGGCGAAGGTGGTGGACATAGATGCCGACTCCGTAAACGAAGTCATCACCGGACTCTATTCCTCGCCGTTCGTCTACCAAAGCGACAAGATTGTTTGCCTGAACTCCAGGGGATTCGTGCGTTGGGAGTTTGTTCCCGGGGCCTCGATAACCTGGCATGATTATGCGTTCCCGAACATGTTCCGTTTGTGGGGTTACTCGATAGGCTCACTGGCCAACGGGAAAAAGTTCATCGTGGCTGTGGCCAATCACGACATGGATTCGCCCTCCCAGGTCGCCGTTCTGGATGCCCAGGGAAAGGCGATGGGCGGATACTGGCATACCGGATGGATTTTTTCCCACCTGGTAATGGATCTGGATTACGATGGAAATGACGAGATAATCGTCGGCGGTGTCGACGATCTGCGCAAAAAGCCATTCTTAGCCGTAATAAGACCCGAAATTCCATGGTCCATTTCTCCGGTTCCTGCCGGCTATGCGCCCGGATTTGCCACCGGCGAGGAAATCAGCTACTTCCTGTTTCCTCAGACTGATGCGGCAGAGGCTCTGGATCGGACCAGTCGCGTAGTTGAGCTCAAGAAGCTGGGCGATCACTACCTTTCTGCCGGAATTGAATTGCCGGGCGTCCCTGACATTTTGGAGCGAGTCTATCTCCTGGACACGAAATTCCAAACAGTTCGGCTGGTTCTTACTGAGGAATTTGGCAGCCTCCACAAACAGCTGAAACGGGAGAAACGCCTGGATCATGAGATGCGAGAACAAGACAAGGAGAATCTTCGCCAACTCGAGCGGATCTTGCCTGCGGCGAGATCGAAATAACTGCCTCAAAGCGTCGTGGCACAACCGGCTATCCTAAGCCCCGCAAGCGACTCAGCATGATCCACTTCAGGGTGGGCTTCAAGATTTCTCAGTGCCCCGCTCACCGATCGACGCCGAATTTGGACGATGCCATCATTGACGTCTTCATAACCCGGCAATTCGCGACATACAACCAGTTTCTGCCGGCGCTGCGCACCGGCGAGCCAGCCGGAGTGGCGGATGCGGACGAAGCCGGCAGGCAGAATGTGCAGGGAAAGCGCCGGATGAACTCCTCTGGCAGCACGCGCAGGCAGCGCACGATACAAAAGTCGCAGAACGCCCGCTGGCATCCAGGTTCATGAGAATCAGGCCTTGGCATGGGGTCAACGTCTGGAGCGATTCGAATTCTGGATGGCCCAATTTGCAGTGATCAAAGCGGTTTGCCTTTGGCGACTTGTCCCTTCACGCGGAACGTCTTCGGGAACTTGTTCTCCCCACAACCATCAACAATAATCGATGACACTTTCCCTCCGCCAATCTATCCAATTTCACAGGAGGACTACGGACAAGATCGAAGGGCCATGATGTTGTGTGCCGGACTTGCGGCAATTCTGGACGCGGCGCCGCCATCGAGGATAGCGCAGCATGGCGAAGGGAGCAAAAGGAGCATGTGGGAGCAAGGTCGCCCTGATCGGCGGTACGATCGGCGCCGCAGGCGGGTACATTTTGCACAAAGCTGCGGAGAACCGAAATCGCGGCCGCCAGGATCGCTACTGCCAGGAAGGTTGTCACTCCGATCGTTTTCACCGGCGACAGGGTGTCGGCCGGCGAAACCCGGCAACAAGAAAATCATCATACTATGTAGATGAATACAAGGAGGGACACAAAGGTGAGAAACAAGCTGGACTGGGCCTTCTTACTGTTGGTCGCTCTGTTCGCGCTCAGCGGAGTGGCTTATGGCCAATATGGGTATGGCAATCCCAGGGAGAGCGCCTATCGCGACGGTTACGATCAGGGATACCGTGACGGGCATTCCCGCGGAGTTCAGGACTACCGGTCCGGCAGGATTGACAACCGGGACCGCGACTATGCAAATCGCGGCTACTTCGGCTCCTCGGGCGGCAATGGAGAGTACCGGAGAGGCTATCGCGCGGGTTACCAGGCCGGCTACGACGATGGCATCTTTGGCAGGAACAACGGCTTCTGGCGATATCCCGGGAGCGGACAGAATAGCTACCGGGGGCAACCCCCGAATGCTCGAATGCCGGGCGGCACCTATCCCGGTTACTACCGCAACGGATACAACTTTGCATATGACCGCGGCATGGAGCGCGGCTACCAGGACGGTCTGAAAAAAGGCGACGAGGACTTCCGGAAGTCGCGCAGCTACGATCTCAACCGACACAAGGACTACCGCAACGCCGACAAGGGCTACAAATCCTCGTATGGCGCTCGTCGCGATTACCAAGCGGGGTACCGCAACGGATTCGAGGAAGGCTATCGACGCGAATTCGGCAGCTACTGGCGATAGGTGACTGCCTGCCGATGCCCGTGCCGCCTCTGTTGCGGGGCGCACCCTGAACCCGGACATTCCTGTTGGGGAAGCGCAGGTAGATGCCGGGATCCAGCACCGCCCCCTGTTTTTGAAAATGATGAACGATAGGTGCCCACAGCCTTCCACAGCTCTTCTTCCCTGATGCCGCAATCACGGTCGGCGTGCTCATCTTTCTCTGGGCATGGTTGTTGAGCGTCCCTCCGTATGTGAGACGGGTCCGTTCGCTTCACTTCACAAAGGCTTCGGGCCTTGCGCTTCCGGGAGTCATTCTGCTCACAGACGGGGATTTCACCATGTGGGCGTTCCGGCACGAGTACGAACATATCCGGAATACAGGGCAGCGTCCCCACTTTTCCTCGCCTTCCCGGTGCCTCCTGTTTCCCCCGCCACACCGCGCAGAGCGCTCCTCTCCCACCTGCGCATCGACTGGAGTGCCGATTCTCTGGCGTGCGGCGGCTACAGCTTTGTTCTCCCCGGCGGCCGGGGAGAACGCCCGCCGGCTCGCTGCACCCGACACCGGAGCCCTTTTCTGGGCCGGCTCCGCCACCGAGTCCTCGCCCATTGCCGAGACGGTCGAGGCGGCGTTCCTGAGCGGCCGCCGCGCTGCAGCGGAACTGCAGCATTTCCTCCAACAATCCCGGTGACAGGATCGTGCCGATTCCTGCCGCTAGTGGCATGTATCTTTTGAATCGGTAGTGACCATAAGCACGGGTTTTAATGAGGCCCGAAGGGCCGCCAGTGAATAGGCCCGGCCGTCAGGCCGGGATCAGTCCGACCACCGACATGAGCGCCGAAGGCGCGGCACAACTGGGCGGAGTGCCGCACCTTCGGTGCTCGTTCCTCGGACATTCTCAACCCGCCTGACGGCCGGGGCTATGCACTGACGGCCCTTTGGGCCTCAGGATGCCGAGTGCGGTGCACTCTCGATTCCACTGTTACAGGCCGCCAGTGGGGGATCTCGACATAGGATGAGAGCGGTTTTATCTGAAGATCGAATACCGACGGGTTTTCCCCGATAATTGCCGTAGCGAAGAATTTGGGGACATACTAATCAGTTCGTAAATATGTGGATATTGGGCCGTGCCGAAAATGGCCCTGGGAGCGCGCGCGTCCCGCGCGCAAACCTGTAGCAATCGCTATAAAATGCGCGCGAGA
>Ga0316620_10000632_pt1 | contig 14288 bp, 13 predicted proteins | sample OWC_Aug_M1_C1_D5_FD_207651 | JGI IMG/M metagenome (GOLD analysis project Ga0316620, IMG submission 207651) | Wetland soil microbial communities from Old Woman Creek delta, Ohio, United States - OWC_Aug_M1_C1_D5_B | ecosystem: Environmental > Terrestrial > Soil > Wetlands | place: USA: Ohio... | reverse complement strand
AGCTTGCGGCCGTAGTACGGTTTCATGGGAGACCGAACATCTTCCGCATCTTCTGCTCACTCGGTCGCAGAACAACTCCTCGGTCCGTGATTATGGCGCTGATTAGCTCCGGTGGAGTAACATCGAAGGCAGGATTGTACACCTTCGCTGTTGGGGGTGTGATGTATTCGCCATTGATGATACGTACCTCGTCTGGCGATCGTTCCTCAATCACAAGGTCGCTCAGATTGCTCTTCATGTCAACGCTGGACGTGGGGGCTGCGACATAGAAGGGAATATGGTGGTACTTGGCTGTTATCGCCATTGTGTAGGTGCCAATCTTGTTCGTCACATGCCCTGTCCTGAATATGCGATCTGCACCGACCACGCAGCAATTGACCCGGCCTTCGCGAAACACTGTGCCTATCATCCCATCTGTTATCAGGGTGACGTCTATGCCGTCCTCCATCATCTCGAAGACAGTGAGCCTTGCTCCCTGTTGTCTGGGGCGGGTTTCTGCAGCATATACCTTGATGTTCCCACCGTACTTCTCATGGGCAGTCCTGATTACCGCACCGACCGTGCCTAGGTGGACTGTAGCCAGAGAGCCTGCGTTGCAGATGGTCTGAATCGTATATCCAGGCTTAATTAGAGGCAATGCGTTCTCGCCTATTCGTCTGCACATCCGAACATCTTCTTCCGCAACCTCTTTGGCTTCATCTATCAGCACTCGTGTGATGTGGTCAACGGTTCCCTCTGTGGATACGGCAGTCGCAAGCATGCGGTCGAGAGCCCATCTCAGATTCACAGCGGTCGGTCGGGTGTTTAGTGTCGCTGCTGCGCGATTGAGAAATGCGATCAGTTCTGCGCGGCCCTTTGTCCCGCTCTCTATCGCTGCCAAGGCCATTCCCATCGCTGCTGCGGCTCCGATTGCCGGAGCACCTCTGACTTCCATAGTCTGGATGGCATCAGCAATCCTCTTGTGGCTCTTGGTTTCTACAAAGACAACTTCCAAAGGAAGCTTGGTCTGGTCAATGAATCTGACCGCGTTCTGGTCGTCCAACCACTCAATTGTTCGAAACAAGCCGTATGGCCTCCAAGTGTTTCTCTAGGACGCTCCTAAGGAGCATAATAACCTCTTGACACACAACCATGACTTCCTCAGTGAGCCCCTCTCCGAATGCGATGCTCTTTGGCTGTATGCCCAGTAGAACGGTTTCTGCTCCCGTTTCCTGCTCAAGATACATCATCAGGAGAGAAAGGGGCATACTATGAGTGCTTATGGCAACTCCTCCTATGCGCCCGCGTGTAACTATCTCGACGTGGCCAAGTGGTCTGTGCATATCGGCAGCATCAATCAAGATCACTCGCTGCGCGCCGAACTCTGTAATGGAACTGGCAAAAGCCTCCGGCACGGAACCTACATTCTCTACCATTACGAAAGGACTGGATATCTGAAGATTGGCTATGATGAAAGGACCGAGGCCATCGTCTGTACGAAGCTCGTTTCCAATCCCGAGTATGGCAATACGTGTAGCTCCGCCTAGAAAACGGACCAATGCCTGCTCAATGTCCTTGTCGAACACGTTCGTTTCGTATCGGGAAACGCTATATTACTTACTGATGGACAAGTCGAAGGGTTTTTCACAACTTTGCTTCTGGCTTTGTTCTGTAGGCGATTCTTGCTTGTCTGATGATAATGGTGATGGCCCTCATCTGCCTCCAGAGGATCTAGAGGGTGAAACAGAGGAAGAAACCCCAGAGGAAGAGATTGAGCCAGTGGAGATACTCTTCGCTGATGGCAAGGGTTACGTGGACAGCGACAATGCAGACAAGATATCGCAGCAGGGCTTTTACGGTACAAGACTTGATGATGGCAGACTGGAACTGCTACCGGTAGAAGTCATGCATCTTCTTGAAAGGAAGAGAGTGGTACCGAAAAGCAGCGAGAATGTGCCGGTGACTGCTGAATCCGTTGTCAGCGGTCTGCTGAGCACTGTTCCACACCTGTGGACTGACTATCTGGTCTTCAGGGATTTGAGAAGCAGGGGCTATGCAGTTCGCCAAGGGTTCGGAGGCGGCATAGGCTTCAGAGTGTACACACGAGGAGACAAGCCGGGTGGTGCCACCGCTAGTCAGCTGATCTATGTGCTGAGAGAGGGAGAACCCATTTCTCTGCAGGACCTTGATATGGTAACGGAAGCAGCTGCAACAGCAAGAAAGAAGCTTGTCTTTGCTCTTGTTGACCAGAATGGCGAAGTCAACTTCTACAGAGTGGCCCGTGCTTTACTCCACAATCGGTCTGGTGATGATGAGTGACACATAGATGGGATGATGGTGGTGAACACCCCTCAGGGACCAAGGCGCTCGAATCGTATTTCGATGATCACACCATGAGTGTGCACCTCATCGAGAATAACCCGCCGCGTGCCAAGAGAGGAGAACCGGGCGACTGGTCGCTTGTAAATCTCTCCGATCACTTGCTGACATATGAGGAACTGGATGAAATCGCTAATGCCATAGTCGAGGAAGCGGGCAACGACAGAAGTTCATTCATTGAAATCGAGGAAAATGGCGCCACAGTGGTACAGCTCAGAAATCTCAGGATAGCCATAGCACAGCCACCGTTTGCGGACAAGTATGAGATATCGGTGATACGGCCAATCAAGAAACTCACGATTCAGGAGTATGAACTGAGCCCGAAGCTGATGATGCGTCTGGAGAGCCGTGCGGAAGGAATTCTCATCTCCGGTTCTCCCGGCTCAGGAAAGAGTACCTTCGCGGCAGCACTGGCAGAGTTCTATAGCGGACAGGGAAATGTTGTGAAGACTCTTGAGCAGCCGCGGGATTTGCAGGTGAATGAGGACATAGTACAGTACGCCCCACTTGATGGTAGCATGGAGAAAGCTGCAGATATTCTTCTGTTGGTACGGCCAGACTACGTGGTCTACGACGAACTCAGGAAAAACTCGGACTTCCAGGTCTATGCGGACCTGCGCTCCGCAGGGGTGGGGATGGTTGGGGTCGTTCATGCAGGCTCGCCCATAGATGCAATCCAGAGACTGATCTTGGGCGGCAGAGTAGAGCTTGGTCAAGTATCGAGTACTGTTGACACAGTGATTCAGATTGAAGCTGGTCGAGTTGCCAAGGTTGTGTCGCTGTCCCTCAAAGTCAAGCTCCCTACCGGCATGAGCAACTCACAACGGGACCTTGCTCGTCCGGTGGTCGAGGTAAGAGATTTCGAACGGGGAGCATTGGAGTACGAGATGTTCACCTTCGGCGGCGAGAAGGTGGTCGTTCCCGTGCGAGGAGAGATTTCCGGAATCAAGCCACGGGCCGGCCGAATCGCAGCAGAACACGGAGAGGCAGGGGAGGGCGTCCCTGTTTCGGTGAACTACTCCGCAAAGAAGGTCACCATATATGCCGGAAGGAAGTATGCAAAACAGAGAATCGACGTGTTTGCAGACGATGAATACATTCTCACGACGGTCGTTGGACGCAATGGGGAGGCGTCGATACGAATCAAGACGCGACAGGGGAGTGCACTCGTTGACTCCATGGAAGAAGGCGGAAAGATCACGGCCAAAGTGGCGACATGAGCACCTGCTCCGATTTGATTGGAAAACTTTAACAGTGGAGGGCCACCGGGAGTCTTCTTGGGGCCCGTGGCCTAGTATGGATAAGGCGCCAGCCTCCTATTGCACTGTCGTCAGAACAGCAGGAGTCAGTTGGAAGCCGCCGGTTCAAATCCGGCCGGGCCCGCCATGGTTTTCTATGTGCGGTGCGAATATGACGCAGATAGTCAAACTCTCAGGGGTGACCATGCCAATAGGCGGGCATCAGCGAAACTGCTGATAATCTGATCGGCACTAAGTCTTCTTTGACTCCTCTTTGAGCTTCTGCTTGGCTTTCTCGATTTCTTCTATTCGCTTCCTCTTTGCATCCTCAGCCTTCTTAGAACGCTTGTCTACGTCTTCGATGCGCTTCTCTACAGAAGACAGTTCCTTCTTTCTGTGGTCCTCTGCATTCTTGTATTCCTTGTCAGCCTCATCCCATTCCTTCTTCGCGAGAGCAAGGTCACGCGCTATGCTCTCTGTACGGGCTTTCTTGGCATCTGTAGCAGTGCGGTAACGCTCCACTTCGGCATCGAGACGCATTCGCAACTTTTCCATGTCGGACTGAAGCTGCCTGTGTTCGGTACCGAGAGCTCCGATATCCAAGTCAATCTTCCTGACCTTCTCGTCTCTGAGATACTCGTCAGCAGTGGTCGAAACTGCGGCTGCGGACACCGAGGGAACTGCTCCTCTCGTTTCCGCCTCGGGTATGAAAGCTGATACTCTCTCTGGCCGAGAAACGACTCTTGTTTCAATCTCTTTATGCTCAGGCAACGAGGGCGCGGCTTTCTCCTCAGTTTCAGCGATTTCAGTGACTGCCTCAGGAGGCTCAGGCGCTGACGGACTTGTCTCCTTCTTTGCTTGAGACTCCGCTTCTCTCACCCTCTCCAATATCTGCTTCACTATCTCTTTGCCTTCCTCATACTGAACTTCCGCAGTCTTGGTCGGTTCCTTGACCCCTGCCTCTTCAGGTGAGATTTCATCTAGGGAATGTGTGATCTCGGTTTCTTCAGGAACCTCGGCTGCCATTTCAGGTTCTGGGCGCCGGACCTCTCTAGGTACAACGACCTCGGGTTTCTCTGCGCCACGTGACTCGTCTGTGCCGGCAGACACATCCGCAACGCTAGAGCGCTTAAAGCTGGCTGCAGTTGTCACCCGTCCTATTTCGGGAATGACAACAGCAGAAGGCTTTGGCTTAGTTTCTTCGGCCACCACAAGCAAAGAAGCTCCGCACCTAACGCAGAATTTCCTTGTTACGTCGTTGGCCCTTCCGCACTTTGGACAGGTTCTCAAAGCATACAGACTCCTTTGATTTCTTGACAGTGCCTTTATAGTGCGAAGACAACCAGATATGCATTTGGCTTGTCGTCGTACAATTGACCAAGCAGAGCCCTAGTCCAAGGCTACTTTCTCAATACATACACGTCCTTCGCGGTTCCTACATGTACCTCGTCTGCCATGTCGACAAAGAGACCGGTCTCGATGATGCCCGGAATCATCTTCAGCTGGACTGCTGTTTCCGAAGGATCGCTTATCGGTTCATTGAACCTAAGGTCGAGTATGAAGTTTCCACTATCGGTCACGACTGGCCCAAGCTTGCCCTGCGACTCTCTGAGAATTGGCTGGATTCCCATTCCCTTCAGTCTGTGCTTGACGACTCCAACTGCGAATGGGAGAACTTCCACGGGCACCGGGCACTTGCTTCCAAGCTGATCCACCAGCTTTGACTCATCCACTACTATCACTAGACGCTTCGACGCCGACGCAATGACCTTCTCTTGGAACAGTGCGCCACCGCCACCCTTCGTCAGGTTGAGCGACTTGTCAACCTCATCGGCGCCGTCCACAGTCAGAAGCAGCTCGGGGTTCAGGTCCAGATTCGTCAATGGAATTCCATTATCGATTGCCAGCTGATATGCTTGGTATGAACTTGGTACCACCGAGATATCCAGTCCTTCGCTTGAAACTCTCTTGCCGAGCTCTCTGGCAAACAGAGCTACAGTTGAGCCGCTGCCGAGCCCCATGGCACCAGCCCGAGGTACCAGTTTCAATGCGCTCTTTGCTGCGTTTGTTTTGGCGTCTGCCATTAGGAGGCCCCCTGAAGCCGTGCAACGTGACGTTCTAAGATTCAAAAAGCTTCCCAGAGTCTGGATGGTACTGTCTTCAACCCCGCAGAACAGGTTTCTTCATTGTTCAGCCTGTATTGAGCAGATATGGGCATGACTCAAGTCATTCATGGCCTAGTGACCTGAAATCCAATCGACCTGTGTTCCGGAGAGGCCGTGTAGACTAGTCCCCGCTCATCAGTGCTTTCAGGCGCTCCATTTCGGCGAGCATCTCATTCTGGAGAGAACTTCTTGGCCCTCCAGTAGATGGCCCAGGTCCTGAGGTCGGTGGTGCAGTGCTAGGTGTCGATGTACCTGCAGACGGAGTAGTCGTCACACCCGGCGGTCGTGCACTCAACGCGGCACTGGGAGTACCCCCGCTGGGAGGACCTCCACTTGGTGGACCTCCTCCGGGTGGACCGCCACTTGGGGCACCACCGCCTGGGGGACCACCGCTCGGGGCGCCTCCGCTCGGGGCACCGCCACTTGGAAGGCCACCGCTCGGGGTGCCTCCACTGGGAGCGCCGCCACCTGGTGGACCTCCGCTCGGTCGTCCACCACTCGGTGGGCCTCCACTAGGCGCACCACCACTCGGAGGTCCACCGCTCGGAGAGCCTCCGGCAGGAGCACCGCCACCTGGCGGACCTGCAGAGGGAACGGCCTTTCCGCTTCCCACCTTCGCAGGCATCCCAACGCTCGTCGGACCTGCTTCAGTTTCGTCTGCTTCGACTACCGTTCCAGACATAGCGGCGAGCTTTCGTAGGTAGTCGGATCGAGCTCTGTCTACAGCTGAGGATGTTTCTACGGCCTCTCTGAGCTCGGTATCCTTTGCGATTGCTGCACGAACTGTTTCCAGTCGGTCCTGGTATGTCTTAGTAAGACCGTCTTTGATAGGCGACTCAATCTCGCCCTTGTTCGCGTAGTAGTCGACTGCAGCCAAGGCTTGCTGTATGGCATTCTCCTCAATCTTGAGGAACACTAGTGCATCAGATGGTGCCTTGATGAACTTGAGGCGCTTTGCACTGGCAATTCCGCCAGAAGTGTCTCCGGCAGAGGCGAGAATCTTGATGACTCCTGCGGGAATCTCTCGGCTCTTCGCTCTGGTGCGGCGTACCAGAAACGCTATGACTATGACAAAGAAAGCTGTGTAGAACAGCAAGATCCAGTGGGCGAGAGTCCACGAAGAAGGCCACTCGAAGAAATCGAGAATCCATTCGATATACATGTCTAACTGCAAGAGATGTCACCTGCTGCTGGTACGACTTGCCTGTGGTACGTTATTGTGTGCGCTATTTTAGCTTTCTCGTCAGTCTTCTTTTCTTGTATCACCTAGATGTGACATGAGGAACAACACGATTGAGCTGGAGCACAAGCAGATTCGTCGCAAGCACTCATAAAGATAACCTGTTTCTCACAGGAGCGACTGCGTGCCTTGGTAGCAGCTGTAGTATGACTGTCGATGAAGAAAAGACCCCCGAGATTCTCTTAAATCGGCCCCCGTCCAACCCCTGACGGGTGCTCTATCAATGACCCTCCTTGATCCCAACATCAGTTACTATGTAATGCATGAGAAAGCTTGGAAATTCGGTGGCGGCGAGATCTATGACCAGAATCAAAACAAGATTGGCTCGATGAAGAGGAAGATAGTCTCCCTTCGGGCGGATATCGAGCTCTACGATGCAGACGGTACTCTCATCTGTATCATCAACAAGAAGCTTGTAAGTGCGCGGCCAATCTATGATGTTAAGTTGCCTGATGGGACCATCATCGGTCGTGCCAAGCGTGCTATGATTGCACTTCATGGCTCGATAGAGATGTATGACCCGAATGATCGTCCCATATACAAGGCACAGGGAGGAGTGATGAAGTGGGATTTTGCGATTACGGACTCCCAAGACAAGAGTACTGTGCTTGCAGTGATTAAGAAAGCAGACAAATGGCGTGATGTGTTTGTGAAGTCCTTCAATTTCAAGGACAGGTATGTTGTGAATGTACAGAACACTGCCGCGGACCGTCTCATGCTGCTTGCCTATGCGGTCATCATAGACAATGTCTATCATGACAAGTGAGTCGAGTTCACTACGCTTTTATAGGAATGAGGTGCAAGCCGCCTTCTAAGGAAGCCCCAGTAGCACAGCCGGCCAGTGCGACTGACTTGTAATCCAAGCAGTGAACTATGTTTGGTCAAGCAATCAGTAGGCCGCGAGTTCGAATCTCGCCTGGGGCTCCACCTCACCCCTGTTCTTCTGGAGTAGACTCGACTAGTCTGACATCAGGTCCAATACTCCCTGTTCAGATGTAGAATGCGTTAGCTACGAGCCAACAAATGACCACAGTACTGAGCAATGCGAGCAGAGATGCGGCCTGAAAGCTCCTCTTTCTGGTCTTGTGACGAAATCTGAACATTCCGGCCAAGAGTCCCACAGCTCCACCAAGAAACCCAATCAGGAAGAGCGTCGCTTCCGCAACTCTCCACTCGTTGTCCCGAGCTTGTCTCTTGTCCCACCACATCATATAGAATGACAGTAGGTTCATGAACAGGAAGTACGCTATGGGGACCCAGAACAGCAGGTATTCAAGACCCTGCACGTGTGTTCATCCTCTGGGCAGATTTCTCCAGTGCATCAATGAGCTGGAGCTTCTTACCTGTGATGAATTCTATTGTGGCGCCGCCACCAGTGCTGACATGGGTGATCTTCTTCATCAGTTTCTTCTCCTCGGCAAGCGCACCGACATGACCACCACCTACGACGGATATGCCACCGAAGCTGGCGATTGCATCCAGTACCTTGTTGGTGCCCTCTGCGAAGTCCCTCTTCTCAAAGTAACCCATCGGCCCATTTGCAAAGACAACGGCAGACTTCCTAATCATGGATACGTACTTCTCCGATGTCTTTGGACCAATGTCCAACAGGGGATCGGTACTGACTTCAGAGAGACTGCAGACAACACGCTGGCCCTTTCTCTCGACAGCTGCGTCAACCGGCAGCACTATCCTGTCAGCGTACTTCTGCAGAATTGACTTGGCCTCCGCTAGGACCTTGTCGAAGTCCTCAATCTGCGCTCCGTGTTCGCTGCCTATCTGTCCCTTCGCGATGAGGAACAAATTACCAATGAGTCCTCCAATCAGAGCATTGTCTACTCTGCCTGCGGCCAGCAGCTTGCTGAGCGTCTTTACCTTGTCAGGAACCTTGGCACCACCCAGTACCAGTGTCCATGGGTGTTTGTCTGCAGCAGTTATGTCAGTCAGTACACGGACTTCCTTCTCGACAATCCTTCCTGCGAGAGAGGGTAGGACCGCTGTGAAACCCACAATTGATGGCTGGCCTCTATGCGCAGCACCAAAGGCATCATTCACAAAGAAATCGAAGAGAGGATATAGTTCCTGAACAATCGCCTCCTTCGACATCTCCTCTGGAGACCCTGTCTTCTGCTCACCATCAAAGTACCTGACGTTCTGGAGCACAAGGACCTCGCCGTCCTTCACCTTCCGGATTGCCGCCTTCGCTTTCTCGCCGAAGATGTCGTCAATGAATGTGGCTTTGAAACCGAGCTTCTTCAGTACCTGAGTATGCTGATCGAGGGGGATGAAGTCGTCGCCGCCGGGTCGTCCCTGATGTGCTATCAATACGACCTTGGATCGCGAAAGGTCCTTGAGTGTTGGAACCACTGCAACTATCCTTGAGTCGTCCGTAATCTTCTTCGTCTTGGGATCAACAGGGCAGTTGAGGTCTACACGGAGTAGAACCTTCTTTCCAACTAGGTTCACATCGTCCATAGTCTTGAACGGCAGAGCCACAGAATCACCTGAGAATGGGCATTGCAGCCCGGTTATAAAACCAATACTAGAGGCGATAACGGCATGAGAGAACGTTTCCGGCTGTGGTGCCGCAGGGGGGATTCGAGCCCCCGACCTCAAGATTACCCATCTCGGGTCTGTTTGGAGACCGGTAAACGACCCCGTATTTCAGCCACCGAAGTGGCTTGATTATGAGTCTCGCGCCCTAATTGCCCACCAGAGAGACTATCTCTAGTGCTTCCAGGCTGGGCCACTGCGGCATTCGTTCAGTCATCAGGCCTTACGGCTAGGAACGAGTTAATCCGCGCAGCAGCCATGGCCCTCATATTAATCTTACCGTTCAGTCTGGCTCAGCACGCGTGCAATCTCGGCGTCGATAAGACGCTTCACGGTCTTTCCGTCAGCTTTCCCTTTCAGTTCGGCCATGACGATGCCCATGAGACCACCCGCAGCACGCACTCCCTGTGATTGGATGAAGTCAGTCCGTTCTCCCACAACTCGTTGGACAACGCGTTCTACTTCCTCCGAGGCAACTCTTGTCATGCCGGTCGACTCGAGTGCCTGTTGAACGTTCGATCCCGGGCTCTTCGACAGGAATGTGAGAATGTCAGGTATTGCCTCAGGGGACAGACGACCTGCAGAGCAGGCATCCAACACGTCGAACAGATGAGCATCCGTTAGATTCTCTGTCGCGACACCGTCACGATTCAGGCTGACCAGCGTGTTCTCGAGCGTGACCGCCACCAGCGTAGGTTGGATCGGAAGTCGCTTCATGATGCTCTCAAAGAGCTCAAGCCTTGTTGAACGGACTATCTGTGCTGCAAGCTCTTGGCCGAGACCGAACTCACTCGTGAAGCGCCTTTGTTTGGCTTCAAGTGTTTCAGGCATGCTCCTCCGAATGGCCCTCAAGCGCGATTCCGTGATCTTCACCGGGCGGACATCGGTTTCGGGATACATTCTCTCTGCGCCCGGACGTGGACGAGCATATTTCGTCGTCCCGTCTGGGAGAGGCATTCGTGTTTCAGCAGGTATTCCTCGTGTCGCTTCTCTGGCTCTCTGAATCACTGCTGTGAGTGCATCCCTCGAACTGACTGCGTCTGCAGCAACTATAACTACTGCATCGAGTTCGGTCGCGCCCACAGTCGTGCGGATACGCTGTACCTCTTCCTCAGTGATTCCATACTTGGGGAGTTCGTCCGTGTGGAAGATTCCTCCTACGCCGCCCCAGAATTTGGCGTAGTCTGAGAGTTCGGTACCGAACCTCCGGTCGGGTTGTAACTGTGTGGCCAGGAGACCGGCAAAGCCGGGCAGTCGAACTCCGTAGACAACGCCCCCTGAAGAGAGAGCCTTCCTAAGTACCTTTGATTCACATCTGTCAAAGACTCCGGAAACATCGTCGATTCTGTCTTCGATTCTGTCAGCTCCAATTCCCCGTGCAACGAGTGTGTTTCGAATCTCCAGAAGCTTGGTCTGCCTCAGCTCTTCGAACTGGACAACCGCTCCCAGCATCTCGAGCTGTTGGAGGCCCTTGATCTCAATCACAGCACCTCCTGAAATGGAAACGTTCACATCTTGGCGGATTGTGCCGAGACCGCGTTTGACCCGCCCGGTCGACCTGAGCAACAGTCCCAAGGCGAGTGCAACGGCCTGTGCTTCACTGGCTGATTTGATGTCTGGTGCGGTAGCTATCTCGATGAGTGGAATTCCCAGTCTGTCCAGTCGGTAGGTCCGTGTGTTATTCACTTCGTCTTCTGAGATCTTTCGTGCAGCGTCTTCCTCAAGGCAGATGGTCTGGATTCTGATGTTCGCTTCTGCAATTCTCATCTCTCCGCCCATGGCGACTATTGCAGTTCGCTGGAACCCAGTGGTATTGCTTCCGTCGATCACTATCTTCCTCATGGGATGTATCTCGTCTATGACGTGGGATCCAAGGAACTCTGCCATGATTAGGCATGGGTCGATTGACTCCTCGTCCATGTCGTGAGGGGGCTCCTCATCGGCCTCGACAAGACAAGTCGTGTCCTTGTAATACTCGTAATAGAAACGCTTTCCTCGCTTGAACTCGAAGAGTGCGGCGGGATCGACCTCGCCCATTTCGCTGCGAGTTGGACGCAACCGTCTTAGAAGTCTTCCATCTGGTTCATCGTCACGAACTACTGTCGGGCATTGGCAGAAGAGCTTACGACTGGTTTCCAGCTGCTGGTGGAGTTCGAGTCCGACTTTCAGTCCGCTTCCGGTGGGCTGCTCGGTTGCGCTTCCTTCCTTTGTATCACTCATAGGCGACTGCCCCCCTTGTTTCGGTCCTCATGTCAATCTCACCTACCAGAGGAACAGGTAGTTTCTGAATGACGTCTTCAGCGCTCTTGGTGTTCGCAAGTAACCACATGAGCTTCACTAGAGCAGTTTCTGGAAGCATGTCTTGGCATGGAACTACACCAATCTCAAGAAGCTCTACGCCGGTCCTGTATACGTTCATAGCTACTCGCCCCCAGATGCATTGTGATGTCATCGCCACTACAATACCGTTTTCGACTGCCGATTTCAGGCAAGGGAGTATTGCAGCGGGAACATGACCGAGGCCCGATCCTTCGAGGACGAGGCCCTTATACCCCGAGCTGAGTAGGGAGTCTACGAAGTCGGCACGAAGACCTGGGAATGTCTTCACTAGAGCAACTCTGTCGTCAAACTTGGGCTTGAACTTCATTCTTCTAGAGCGGTCTCGACGCAGTAAGGGAGCCTGGAGTTCCTTGATCTCGGACGCGTCGACTCTGAATAGGGGAGAACAGTTGACTGACTGAAATGCGTCCCGTCGACTCGTGTGAAGCTTCCTGACTCGTGTACCTCGGTGCGCGTAGACACAGCTGTCGTCAGTTCCGGCATGCATGACAAGCATCACTTCTGCAGCGTCTGCATGTGAAACCAGTTTCGTTGCCGCTATCAGGTTCATCGAGGCATCTGAAGATGGACGATCCGAAGACCTCTGTGATCCAACAAGTGCAACAGGAACAGGAAGACTCTGTAATGCAAAGGACAGGGCGGCGCAGGTGAAACCCATTGTATCGGTGCCGTGCGCAACCACTACGCCCTCTGTTCCATGTCTTATTTGTCCTGCAACCTCTTGTGCTATCTTCCCCCAGTCGGTCGGGTCTACGTTCTCAGATAGCTTGCTCATCACGACACTGGCTCTCACATTCGCATAGTCCTTCAGCTCTGGCACAGCATCATAGAGGTCTTGTGCTGACAGAGCAGGATTGACAGCACCGGTCTTGTAGTCCACTCTACTGGCTATTGTTCCCCCCGTGCTCAACACAGACACCATGGGAAGGCCAGACTTGTCTGGGGCCGGAGATGTTCTCTGAGCACTCGGGCGGTGAGCAGACGCGTGCCGCACCAGTTTCAAGGTAGATTCCGTGTCGAGACGAATGCCGGTGTTGTAGCCGTTTGGCAGCTTGATTACTATGTGATCCGGATCGCTTCCTACTTGCGCTCTGGGCATGAGTATTCCGGTATACGTCGCTTTATGGCTCCTGACTTCTATCGTGTCGCCAACTGTCACGTTCGCCGAGGATATCTTCAGCTTGACAATGCCCCTGTAGCCGGTGTCGTCTTGATTTGAGCTCTTGTCCATCTGCGATTCTCCCCAGCCAATCGCTGAACCCGAGTCATAAACCTTGGCCTATTGTGGACTGACTAAATCATTCCTATCAGGATTAACACCCCGAATAGAAGAAACACGACGCCTGTCACGAGTCGAACTGATCTAGTCGAGAGCCTGTGCGCAATCCTGTCGCCCACAAAGGAGCCAGTCGCATTCACGAGTATGAAACCAATCATAGCACCCAAGAATATCATAAGTGGGAAGAAAGACTGAGCAGCGAGGGCAAGGATTGCTATCTGGCTCTTGTCGCCGAGTTCTGAAACCAGTACCAAGGAAATCATGCCGACGAAAGTCGATGGTGTAGCGGATTCTATGTCCGCATTCGAACGGGACCTCCAGAGGGAGTACAGACCGAGAACGAGAAACATCAGGCCCGAGAGCACGACTATTAGAGTCACCGGGAAACTAGCAGATAGAAGATAGCCGATTATCACACCGATGACTGTGGAGATTGTCAGTGCAGAAACCGTCGCGGCAAGAACAAGCCATGGACGCCTGTACTGGGCACTGAGACAGAGTGTGATAAGCATGGTTCTATCGCCAAGTTCTGTCAGTGCAATCATTACGAGTGATGAAACCAATGATAGAACGGGCATTTCAGCGTCCACCGCATGGCTCCATGATTAGAAGCTATCGATGAGGTGCTTGTCGCAAGTACTTCGTCTGGAGGGCCTTGGGGATGCCATTAGCAGTAATTATCTGCCGAAACATCTCGGCGCTCTCTCTCGGCTTTCGTTCGAGTGTCTTGTAGTCCATTCCTATCAGGCCGAAGTGACTGCTGTATCCATAGTTCCACTCGAAGTTGTCTGTGAGAGACCAGACGAGATAGCCCCGGATGTCAGCACCCTCCTTGATGATTCGATGAACCTGCTGTAGGTGCTTGATGATGTATCTACACCTAAGGGGATCGTTCTGCGTGCCGATACCATTCTCGGTCAGGAATATCGGTTTCTTGTACCGGTTCCAGAATGACTTCAGTATCTCGTAGTATCCTTCTGGATAGACCTCCCAGTCAAGCGCCTCGCAACGTTCCAGATTGGGATCCTTGGGCGGCGTTTCGCCCGCGAGGAAGTCGAGGTCTGAAGACACAAGGTTTCTACTGTAGTAGTTTAGGCCGATGAAGTCTGCCGAAT
>Ga0316620_10000631_pt1 | contig 14302 bp, 10 predicted proteins | sample OWC_Aug_M1_C1_D5_FD_207651 | JGI IMG/M metagenome (GOLD analysis project Ga0316620, IMG submission 207651) | Wetland soil microbial communities from Old Woman Creek delta, Ohio, United States - OWC_Aug_M1_C1_D5_B | ecosystem: Environmental > Terrestrial > Soil > Wetlands | place: USA: Ohio... | reverse complement strand
TACAGGGCAGGGCATTATCCTGAAGCCCGTTGATATGACCGACCTGCTGCTGTATCACACCTATTACCCGGTGGCTGCAACGGCCCGCGAATGGGGCATGAAGCCCGGCGGCCTGGCGCTGGCCAAAGCCTGCTCGAGGATCTTCCGGAAAGACGGGAAAGAGTACCTGCAGCACTGGCTTGCCTATCAGGTGGGAAGACGGGTCGAGGAAGATTACCGGAGGATGTTTGCCAAGACCGGACTGCTCGTGGCCGGCGTCAACGATGCGGCTTCCCTGTTCGAGAAGGCCTCTGATCACGTGTCTCCCGGGATCTACGGCGAGATCACTCCGACCATAGGCCGGGGAGTGGAGGCAGCGGCCCTGGGCTACGACGGGACCATCATCATCGGGCCGTTCAACTGCCTCCCCTTCCGCATCTCCGAGGCGATCCTGAAACCGCTCAGCATCAAGAACGGGATGCCGATCCTGACCTACGAGAGCGACGGGTACGCGGTCTCGCCCACGGTCCTCCGGCAGGTGGACGTCCACATCCAGCAGGTCCTTGAACGCGCCGCCCGGGTCCCGCATGATTCCCTTCCGCCGGTTCCCATCTCCTGATCTCCAGCTAACGACTGGCGCATAATTCTGCTACCAAACCCGCGACCTGATACGGTATAATCAGCCATGGTCCCTCAAACCCTTGAATATCTTTCGCAGCTCATCGCGCTCACCCCTCAACCTGTTTACCTCGTCGGCGGATCAGTGCGCGACCTGTTGATCGGCGCGCAGGACCTCAAGGACATCGACCTCGTGATGCAGTCCGGCTCGGAGAGTGTTTCACAGGCTTTCGCTGATGCGATCGGCGGGAGCTTTTTCTTTCTCGATGAAGAGCGGAAGATCACCCGCGTGGTGAGGTCTTCGGACGGCGGGATCATTCAATTCGATTTTACGAACTTCGAGGGGCCGGACCTCGCCGCGGACCTCGGGCGCAGAGACTTTACCATGAATGCCATGGCGCTTGACCTGCGTGAGTTCTTAAAAGATAGATCTCTTGAAAAAATCATCGACCTGTTTCATGGCAAGGAGGATGTAACGAACAAGCTTATTCGCGTCGTAAAACCCGAAGTCCTGGATGAAGATCCCCTCCGGCTCCTGCGCGCTGTACGGTTTGCATCAACGCTCGGCTTCACGATCGAGCAGACGACAAAAGATCACGTTAAATCGAGAACGGCCCTCGTTACCAAACCCTCGCCGGAGCGTCAGCGGGATGAGCTGTTTCTTATCCTGTCAGAGAGGAACGCGGAAACCCATCTCAATCTCATGGACTCGCTGGGCCTGCTTTCGCGACTGCTGCCGGAACTCGACACGCTCACGGGGTTCTCTCCCGGCAGATATCATATCTATGATGTCCGTACCCATTCGATCAAAGCGGCGGGATATGTGGACAGCGTGCTTGACGACCTGCCAAGGATAGCCCCGGAATACGTTCAACTCATACTCGAACATCTCGACCAGCCTCTCGAGAATCTCGTTCCCCGCAAAGCCGCGCTTCGCTTTGCCTGCCTTCTGCACGACATCGCAAAGCCCGAGACCCTTTCACAGGATGAGGAGGGCCGCATCCATTTCTACGGCCACGACAATCTCGGGGCCGAAAAAGCGAAGGAAATATGCAGAAGGCTCCGCCTTTCCCGGGACACGGAGGCCACGGTCACTGCGGTCATCAAACAGCACATGCGTCTTTTTAACCTCTCAGCTCCCGGCGGGCCGAGCAAGAATGCCATGCACCGTTATTGCCGTGATCTGAAAAACGCTTTGCCGGAAAGCCTTGTCCTCGCCCAGGCGGACGCGCGGGCGACCCTCGATATCATGCCCAAGGAGAAGTTCACGGACACGGAAAAACCCATGGCCGCGGTCCTGGAGTATTACTATGAAAAGTTCTTGAAAGCAGAGGAGAAGCCGCTCGTGACCGGGAACGACCTGATCGAACGGGGGCTCAAGCCCGGTCCGAGGTTCAGGGAGATCCTGGATGAGATCAAGGAGCGTCAGGCAGCGGGACTGCTCAAGGACCGACGCGAAGCCCTTGAGTTCATTGACGGTTTAAAATAATTTTCTACGCGAATTATAACACTTTTTTATACCGGGCTTAGGTTTCCTTATAATCTTCTTGACAATGTCAATTGTTTGATTTATAACTAGTTCCTGTAGCTGTCACCTTCTGACATTGCATCATTTCCAAATCCACCACCATGCAGCGGTTATCTAATCTATGGAAGATCATAAACTGAGAGTTTTCTGCGCCGTCGCGGAGACTAAAAGCTTTTCCAAGGCTTCCGAGCTTATCCATCTCACCCAACCGGCAGTGAGCCTGCAGGTGCAGGCCATGGAAGAGCTCTACGAGACCCGCCTCTTCGACCGTTCCGGCAACAGCATCAACATGACCCCTGCCGGCGAGATCCTGTACAAGAGGGCGAAAGAGATCCTGGCGCTGTACGCGGAAGCGCAGAAGAACATCAGCGAGATAACCGGCGCGATCAAGGGTTCCCTCTCCATCGGCGCCAGTTCTACTATCGGCAACTATCTCCTCCCCCAGATCATCTCCGCTTTTAAAAAGAAGGTCCCCCAGGTCAATATTTCCCTCGTCGTGAGCAATACGAAGACCATCACGGAAAAGTTGAATGCCGGCGAGATCGATATCGCGCTTGTGGAAGGCGACGTGAGCAAACAGCGTTTTACCGTCGAGACCCTGCTGTCGGACGAGCTCGTGGTCATTATGTCGCCGGCCCACCCGTGGGCGGAACGAAGAAATATTCCGGGGATCGAGATGACGAAGGAGCCCCTCATTATGCGGGAGGAAGGCTCCGGCACCCGCCAGATCATCCTGAAGCACCTGGAAGATCACGGGATCAAGCTCGACAATCTCAAGATCACGCTCGTTTTGGGCAGCACGGAAGCGATCAAGAGCGCCGTGGAAGAAGGCATGGGCGTCTCGATCCTCTCCGCCTGGGCCGTCAGGCAGGCGATCAAGCACGGGACCCTGAAGGCCACCACGTTCAAGGACGTCAAGTTCCACCGGAACTTCAGCATCATCTCGCCCAAACGCAACTACTGCACGCACACGGCCAAGGAGTTCCTGAACTTCCTCAAGGTCTATCCTATCAAAGCTCCCATTTCCTGAGATATATTCGCCGTAAGTTCTCCTGTTCCTGCTCCCAGATAGAAGCGCTGCCTGCCCGGCTGATCCGGTTGAACTCCCGTTCATTCCAGGTAACAGCCTTAAAGACCCCTCCGTTTGCCGACAAAACGATTGCTCCGTCCCGGTCCGTACGGTATATCCCGGCTCCGCTGTTCGCATACCGTGAGATGACCTCGCCGGAAGGGTGATGGTACCTGTTCCCTCTCCCGACGGTCACTACTGCCGTCGTGGGCCGGGTAGCGGACACAAAAGTTTCGGAGCTTGAGCTTTTGCTTCCATGGTGCGGGACCTTGAGCAGATCGCACTTCAGGTCCTGTCTTCTCTTGATCAAGTCCCTCTCAGCCTCCGTGCCGATATCGCCGGTAAACAATAACGCCAGGTCATGAAAGGCGATCCGCACGACAAGCGAGCGGTCATTCTCGGCTGCGTAAGCTTGCCGTTCATGACTGTGAAAGCCTCGCGTGGGATGAAGCACGCGCAGCTCCGCGCCGCCCAGCCGAACGGGCGGATCGTCTGCAGACACGAATTTTCGGCTGATGCTCCTCTCGGCAATGATCCGGCTGAATTCATCGTACCCCGGAAGGTCGGTGTCCTGCCCATGCGTCCAGACCTCGCCAACGTCGAATTTCTTGAGGATGAACTTGAGGCCGTTCATGTGGTCGGGGTGCGGGTGCGACAGGACCACGAGGTCAAGCCTGCGAACGCCTTGGTTCCAGAGATAGGGAGCGAGCACGCGCCTGCCGACATCGAACCGGTTGTCATAGGTGCCGCCCCCGTCAATCAGTATGGTTTTGCCCGTCGGGAGCCTGATGAGGGCGCTGTCCCCTTGCCCCACATCCGGGAAACTCACCGCCACGGCCCGCTTCGCGAGGAACGGGTGCGTCGCGATAACGACCAATAACGTCCCTGCAAGCGCGACCACGATGATTGACTCTCTTGAGGCGCGGGGGGAATATTCGAGCGGCTTAAAACGATAGAGCAGCCCGGCCCTGATCAGGCCCGCAAAAACTATAACGAGCACGCCGTAACAGAAGAGCCACAGTATTCCCGGTGACGGTGGATGAAATTCGGCAAAAGGAAGGCGGGAGAAGAAAGCGACCGTACCGACAAACAAGTCGGCAAGGAACTGATTCAGGGCCGCCAGCGGCAGATGATGAGTGAATAACGACAGGACGCCTGAAAAAAGCCCCAACGGCACCACCACCATGCCGGCAAAGGGCACGACGACCATGTTTGAAATGATTCCCGCGAATGAGACCTGGTTAAAATAGTGAGCAACAAGCGGCCCCGTGGCAAGGCTCGCGGTCAAGGAAATGATGATCAAGAGCACCGTACTGTTCCTGAGTTTCTCAAACGTATTCGGCGCCTGGATGCCGAGTTCGCTCCAGAGCATGACGACGTAGCCTATGCTCAGTACCGAGATGAAGGAAAGTTGAAAGGATATGTCGAAGAGGGCCTGCGGACCGGCAACAAGGATCATGAGGGCCGCGGCTGCGAGTGAATGCATGAGCGCGTTCTCCCGGTCAAGAAGGAGGGCTGCAAGCGCGGCAGTGATCATCATGAGAGAACGGACCGTGGCCACCTGCCCGCCGGCAAGGAGCGTATAAAAGGCCACGAGCGGAAGCGTTATGCATGCCGCGACCTTCTTCGGGTCGACCTGCAGGGTCAAAAGGAGATACCGGCGTTCGGGCATAAGACGCATCAATAGCCGAATCAGGCCGAAGCAGAGCAGTGCGACCATTCCGAGGTGCGAGCCCGAGATGGAGATGATGTGCGTGACGCCGGCGGCCATGAATTGGTCACGGATCTCGTCCGTCAGCCCGCCCTCTTCCCCCAGCACCATTGCCTGAAGGATGGCTGAACCGGGGCCGCTCGTCGAAGAGAGGAACGCCTGCCGTATCCGCTCGCGCCAGTCCTGGATGGTCCTGAATAGGCCGCTGCCGGTCCCGACGATCCGGACCAGCTCGCCTCCCTTGACGCTTACCATGCGATAGATTCCGCTTTGTGCGAGATACGCTGCATAGTTGAAGCCGCGCGGGTTATTGAATCCTCTCGGTTCAAACATTTTGCCGGAAACGCGGATGATATCGCCGTATCCGATTGACGTCAACCCTGCGCGCACGCTTACCTGGATTTTTCCTGTCACCTGAGCTCCGTCGATGTCTGAAAGCTCCATGACAAATGCCGTCCTATCGGGGTCGCGATCCAGGGGTGAAGAGATCGTTCCGGTCATTTCATGGAGCGACTTGTCGTCCGGCACAATTCGCACGTAATGGTTCGACGGGAGCCAGGCCGCCGAATACAGGTACGCCGCCGCGCCGATGATTCCGGGGATGATAATAAGAAAAAAACGGCTGTGAGGGAACCTCTCTCTTCCCGTCATGACGGCAAGGATGAGGAAAACGATAGCGGCGAGAACAATTATTGAATACGGGAAGTAGAGAAATCCATGTCCGAGCAGAAGGCCTGAACAATACGCGAGTGTGAGAGATATGATGGGCATGTGCATAGGCAGTGCGGATTTCGGAATACGGAGTGCGGAGTGAAAGGCATCTCGTGCTGTCCGCAGTATTATCGTGGATCATGTATCGTGTATTCTGCGTCCTGTATCGTGACCCTACCCCAGCTTTTCCTTGATGATCTCGGCAAGGTCCTCCGCCAGGGCACTGATTTCCCTATCGTCTTCACCTTCGATCATGACGCGGACCTTGGGCTCCGTGCCTGAATAGCGGACAAGAAGACGGCCGGTGCCAGCGAGCTTTTTCTCGATCTCCGCCATCCGTTTTACAATTTCGGGAATGGATGCAAGGTCTCGCCGCTCTTTCACTTTCACGCTTACGAGCGTCTGGGGATAGGTCTTCATGCACGCGGCAAGCTCGGACAGGGGTTTCCCGGTCTGCTTCATGATCGCGAGTACCTGGAGCGCGGAGATAAGTCCGTCTCCGGTCGTGTTATTGTCGAGGAAGATGATGTGCCCCGACTGCTCTCCGCCGAGGTTGTATCCGCCCTCGATCATTTTCTCCATCACGGAGCGGTCGCCAACGGCGGTGCGTACCAGTTTGCCGCCCGCCTTTTGCATTGCCAGCTCCAGGCCGAGGTTGCTCATGACCGTGGCGACAAGCGTGCTCTGTTTGAGCCTGCCCTCTTTCATCATCTGGAGCGCGCAGATGGCCATGACCGCATCGCCGTCCACTATAACGCCTCCTTCGTCGCAGAGAATCACCCTGTCCGCGTCGCCGTCAAAGGCGATGCCGATCCCGGCGCTGTTCGCCACCACAGCGCGTGAAATAACCTCGGGATGGAGCGAGCCGCAGCCTTGGTTTATGTTCATGCCGTTCGGCTGGTCATAGAGTGAGATGACGTCCGCCCCGAGCTCGGTCAGGATGCGCGGCCCGATCTTGTACGCCGCGCCGTTTGCCGAATCCACGACCACGCGCAGGCCGGCGAGGTCCATGCCGCGCGGGACCGAGGATTTTACGAACTCGTTGTATCTTCCGATCGCATCGTCGATCCTGAAGGCCTTGCCGATCTCGGATGCGGTCGGCCGGACGGAATCGATGGAGCCGGTAAAGATCAGGTCTTCCATCCGTTTTTCAACATCGTCAGGCAGTTTGAACCCGTCACGGCCGAAAAACTTGATGCCGTTGTCCTCATAGGGGTTGTGCGAGGCGGAGATGACCACGCCCGCGTCGGCCCTGAGGCTCCGGGTAAGGAAGGCGATCCCCGGCGTCGGCACCGGGCCCACGAGCAGCACGTCGACGCCCATGGAGCAGAGTCCCGAGGTGAGCGCGCTCTCGATCATGTAGCCCGAGAGCCGCGTGTCCTTGCCGATCACGATCCGGTGGCGGCGGGAAGAATCCCGGAATACGTGCGCCGCGGCCCTTCCTATACGCAAGGCCATTTCCGAGGTCATGGGTTCCTGGTTTACGACGCCTCTCACGCCGTCGGTCCCGAAAAGCTTCCTCATTTTCTCGTCCTCTCAATAGTGACCCGCACGATAATGCTCTTTTCCAGAAGTTTTACCGGCTGTCCCTGATAATCTATCTTCGGCTCGACGGTCAACCCCTCCCTGGCCCCCTGGATGTCGATGGGCATGGTCTCCAGCTTGTCAAGCGTCTTCATCACGCTCGCCGGGCCTTCGACAACGATCTTCGCCGGCGCGACCGCGACGCCGGCCAGGTGATAGCCTGCGGCGGGCGCGCCGTGCAGTACCGGCCTGAGCCGAAACGTCCTCCGGATGAGCGGTTCCAGCTTCACCCTGACCTCGGACAGCGACATATGCGTCACCATGACCCCATCCGGGCGCTTGATATCGTCGGGGGAGATTCGTACGATGTTCTCTCCTTCTTTGGTCATCGAAAGATCAAGAATGCCCGCCACCTTTTTCTCGAACGTGCTGTCACCGATAACGCGCTCCTGCCCCTGTACGCGGACCTCGACAGCGCTCGTCACATCGCCCACGACCGTCATTCCTTGGGGGATGTTCCGGAGCTCGAGGGGCACCGTGAGCGTCATCTCCGTCTTGCCCGTCGACGTCACGTAGAGCCACAGTGCGATCGAGCAGAGGAGCGAGATGACCTTGATGGTCCAATTGTCGGTAAGCATCCTGCGAAAGTCCATGCTACGGTTTCCTGTTCCTTTTCCTGACGAAAATGTCGGACAGCGCCTTCCTGAGCGCCGGCGTCTCGAGCGTGTGTTCGATCGAGCCATTCGATACCACCGAGATCTCTCCGGTCTCCTCCGATACGACGACCACGACGGCATCGGACTCTTCGGTCAAGCCGACGGCGGCGCGGTGGCGCGTGCCGAGGGACTTGGAAAGGTTCGACGACAGCGTGAGCGGCAGAAAGCACCCGGCTGCGATGATCCTCCCGCCCCTGATAATGGCGGCGCCGTCATGGATCGGCGAATACGGGAGGAAAATGCTGACGAGAAGCTCCTTGGTGACCTTGGCGTCGAGTTCGGTGCCCATTTCCACGATGGTCGTCAGGTCCGTGTCCCGTTCGAGCACGATCAGCGCGCCGATGCGTTTGTTCGCCATGGAGACCGCGGCCTTGACCGTCTCCTCGACGTATCTGGAACCTTCGACGGGAGACATTGATCTAAAGAGACGGCGCTCCCCGACCTGCGCCAGCGCGCGCCTGATCTCTGGCTGGAACAAGATAACGCCGGCCAGCACGATCTGGGACCAGAAGCTGTGGAGAAGCCAATCCAGGGTGTAGAACTCGAGCGCCCGTGAGGCAATGAGGGCCAGCACGATCAACCCGATGCCGATGAGCATCTGGAAAGCGCGTGTGCCCTTGATGATGAGGACCAGCCGGTAGAAGATGTAGTAGACGAGGGCGATGTCTATGGTGTCATTGAACCACCGGTAGTGCGTAAGGGCCTCGCGTATGTCGGCAACGTTATTCATGAGTTAAAGGATAGTCCAGCGTTCTGAGTTCAGAGTACGACGTTCAACGTCAGAAACCAGCTATGCACCGGGCGCTTTTACGTCTGAACTCCCTGCGCCCAACGTTTATGAGACCTTGATTCCGTCTCGCGATTCTCAGCGAGATGGTACGACAACGGGTCTAAATATTGTGCACCGCGAGTGCAGGGTGTGAACTACGAACTTTGTACTGATTTTACGATCGCATCCGTCATGCGCGCGACCTGGGCCATGCGCTTCACGTCATGGACCCGGACCACGCTTGCCCCCCGCTCGATCCCGAGCGCCACCGTGGCCGCGGTGCCGTCGACGCGCTCTTCCGGCACGGGAACGTCGAGGACCGCTCCGATGAACTTCTTTCGCGACGTGCCGAGCACGATCGGTCTGCCGAGGCCCCGAAATTCGTCGAGCCGTTCCAGGATCGCAAGGTTATGCTCGAGCGTCTTGCCGAACCCGATGCCCGGATCGATGAGTACCTTCTCCCGGTCGATGCCCGCCTTAACAGCGATGTCTATCCCCTCGTCAAGATAGGACATGACTTCGCCCACCACGTCCGAATAGACCGGGTCCTGCTGCATATCGCGCGGCGTGCCTTTGATGTGCATGATGACCACGGCCGCGCCGTAATCAGCGGCCACCCGCGCCATGTCCGGAGAAAACCGGAGACCGCTGATGTCGTTCACGATCGAGGCCCCCGCTTCGAACGCCTTTTTCGCCACCTTCGCCTTGTACGTATCGACGGAAATCGGGAGCGCAAGTTCGGCAGAAAGACGTTCAATGACCGGGATGATCCTGTGCAGCTCTTCCTCTTCGGACAGCGGCCGCGCCCCGGGCCTGGTGGACTCCCCGCCGATATCGATGATATCGGCGCCCGCCGCGGTCATCTCATGGGCGTGTGCGAGGGCCTTGTCCGTGTTCGCATACAGGCCGCCGTCGGAAAAGGAATCTGGCGTCACGTTGAGGATGCCCATGACGTGTGTGCGGCCCGCAAGGTCTAGGATTTTCCCCCTGCAGTCAATTTTATAATCCGAGCGCACGTAGTTGTCAAGCAAAGAGTCTATTTTTTTTGAAAGGTTTTCCGGAAGGCCATCATGCGTCATGACAGAGGAAACAATGCGTTTCAACTGAACGAACGTACCGGTCAAGACAACATCGAACGGAGGGCTGCTGGCGGGATGCTCAAAAAAAAACGGAGGAGCGGGGCTGAAGCCAGCCCCGCTGCCCGACGATCGAACGAGTTCTCCAAGAACGCCAGCCTGCCCGGAGGCCAGGCCGCTCAGGGTCACTTGTATTGCCCCGCGGCCGCTGATCCGGAGGACAGGCCCCATGCCGCACCCTCCTACGCCGCTGCGGGCTGGCCGTTTTTGACGATGACGTCGATATCGGCAGCGTCGAGGGTCTCTTTTTCAAGCAGGGCCTTTGCAAGGCCGTGGAGCGCGTCCACCCGGTCCTGGATCAGGGTCCTGGCCCGATGGTAGTTGTCCATCACGATGCGTTTGACTTCGTTGTCGATCTCGACGGCCGTATGCTCGCTGTAGTCGCGATGCTGCGCGATCTCCCGTCCCAGGAATATCTGCTCTTCCTTCTTGCCGTAGGAAAGCGGCCCCATGGCGTCGCTCATGCCCCACTCGCAGACCATCTTCCGGGCGAGCGTCGTTGCGCGTTCGAGGTCGTTGCCTGCTCCGGTCGTCATATGCTGAAGCGCGATCTCCTCCGCGGCCCTGCCGCCGAGCAGAATGGCGATGTTGTTCAGCAGGTGCTCGCGGTCGTAGGAATACCGGTCGGCCGTGGGGAGCTGGAGCGTGATGCCCAGGGCCATGCCGCGCGGAATGATCGATACCTTGTGCACCGGGTCGGTTCCGGGGATGAGCCTCGCGACCAGGGTGTGGCCCGCCTCGTGGTAGGCAGTGTTCTTCTTTTCCTCGTCGCTGATAAGCATGCTCTTGCGCTCCAGGCCCATGAGGATCTTGTCCTTGGCGCGCTCGAAATCGTCATTCTCTACCTGCGTTTTGCCCAACCTACCGGCGAGGAGCGCCGCTTCGTTCACGAGGTTCGCCAGTTCAGCCCCGGACAGCCCCGGGGTGCCCCGCGCGATGGATTCTATGTCCACGTGCGGCGCGAGCTTGATCTTCTGCGTATGCACCTTGAGCACGCCGATCCTGCCGTTCAAGTCGGGCCGCGGGATGACCACCATGCGGTCGAACCTGCCCGGCCGGAGAAGCGCCGGGTCAAGCACGTCGGGACGGTTGGTTGCAGCCACGAGGATAACGCCCTCGTTGCTCTCGAACCCGTCCATCTCCACGAGGAGCTGGTTCAGGGTCTGCTCGCGCTCGTCATGGCCGCCGCCGAGGCCTGCGCCGCGGTGCCTGCCCACGGCGTCGATCTCGTCGATAAAGATGATGCAGGGCGCGTTCTTCTTGCCCTGCTCGAAGAGGTCGCGGACGCGCGAGGCGCCCACGCCGACGAACATCTCGACAAAGTCCGAGCCGCTGATCGAGAGGAAGGGGACACCTGCCTCGCCTGCGATGGCGCGCGCCAAAAGCGTCTTGCCCGTGCCGGGAGGCCCGACCAGGAGCACTCCCTTCGGGATCTTGCCGCCGAGCTTCTGGAACTTCTGCGGGTCTTTCAGGATCTCGATGATTTCCTGGACCTCCACCTTGGCCTCGTCCATACCGGCCACTTCGCTGAAGGTCACCTTTTTGGAGCTTTCGTTCAGCAGCTTGGCCTTGCTTTTGCCGAAGGACATGGCCTTGTTCCCGCCCATCTGCATATTGCGCATGATGAACATGAACCAGAGCGCCATGAGAATAAGAGGCGCCCAGACCACCAGGAAGTTATACCATGCGGACTCCTTGACCGGCTCGGCGTTTATCTTTACGCCCTTGGCCCGGAGGTCCTTGACGAGGTCGGGATAGTCCGGCAGATTGGTCTTGAACGATTTTCCCGTCTTGAAGTTGCCGGACATCTCGGTTCCCTTGATCGTGACATCGTTCACTTCATTGTTTGTGATCTTGTCCATGACGTCGCTGAAGGGAATCTGCACCGCTGCCGGATTGACGGGGTTGAAGAGATTGAAAATAAGCACCGATACTACGACGAATAACAGGATCAGTGCCAGATTTTTATAGAATGCACTCACGTGATTGAATCCTCCTAAAGATACTGCACGGGCTTTGCCAGCCGCATATTTTATAATGATAACATATTACCGGCAGTGTGACAATAAATTTATCCGTCTGCGGAGGCCCTCGTTACCCCACCCCGAATTCTGCGAGATATGCCTGTCGCTGTTACGGGGCCTGACGCTCTTCCAGGGGAAGGACGGCGATATAGGGGAGATTACGGTAGCGGTCCTTGTAATCGAGGCCGTAGCCGACGACATACTTGTTCGGTATGCGAAACCCCGCATAGTCCGCTTCGATCTGCACTTGGCGGCGGTCGGGTTTGTCCAGAAGCACGCAGACTTTGAGGGAAGCCGGTCCCTGCTCCAGGAGCCTGCGTTTGAGAAAGTCCACTGTCAAGCCGGAGTCTATGATGTCCTCAACCAGGAGTACGTGCTTGCCTTTGACGTCTTCCTTCATGTCGGCGATGATGTGGACAGGGTGTTCCCGGTCCTGGGAGGCCGAACTCGTGCTGTGAATGAAGTCCATGCGCACGGATATCCTGAGAGAGCGCAAGAGATCGGACATGAAAAAAAGCGCGCCCTTGAGGACGCCAACGACCAACAGGTCCTTATCGGCGTACTCTGTCGATACCCTCGCGCCGAGTTCATGGATTTTCCTCTGTATCTCCTCGCTGGTAAAGAGCGGTTTGCCGAAATCGATGCCGACCATTACTTCCTCCTTTAAAAAACAAACCCATTACCCCTCACTCCTTATGCCTCACGGGGTTTTCCGCACTTGAACCAGAAGAAAACGCTTCGTTCCCTGACCAGCTAAAAACCGCTCATCCGTCCGATGCCCGACCACCCAGAGGATGTCCTCTCCCGAACAGAGCAGGGGAACACCGTCGCGTTTGCGGCGCGGGATCTTCTCGTCCACCAGGTAGTCTTGAAGCTTCTTGCTCCGGCCGCCCATGCCTGCGGGGCAGAAGCGGTCGCCGGGCCGCCGGTTCCGCAACGTTAAAAGCGGCCTTATCTTATCATAATCGAACAGGGCCTGCCAGCGATAATTTTTGTCTTCCGCCTCCCAGGCCGGACCGCCGTCAGACAGAATCCTGTCGATATCTATTCCGAGTTCGGGGACCGAGGTCGTGCCCGGTACTGCGAGGGTATGGGAAAAGTGCTCCGCTTCCTGCGCTTTGCTCAGATTGAACCGCTCATATTCGCGCTCTACCCTGAGTCCCTGCGGCAAGCGCATGGCCCTGCCGGTCTGTGACCCGGCAATGAAGCCAAGGGCCTCGTCAACCTGTACCCTTGATAATACCGGAGAATCCGCGCCGATCAGCCCGGCGGCCAGCCTGAACATCCGTCTCCGGAAGGCCGGGGGGAGGGCATTGAACTCAGTCCGCTTTATCGCAATGACCCCCTCCTCCTGCTGATCGAACATGCCTTTCATCATTTGAGTCAGGTACGCCTCTACCGCCTCATCCTCATCCCTGAGCAAGGCTGCCTCGGCCGCGAGCGTCTCGACGATCCGTGGATTGAACTCCCTCAGAACAGGCAGGACGTCCGCCCTGATCCGGTTCCGCGTGTACGCGGGCTTGGCATTCGACGGGTCCGTCGCGAATTCCAGTCCAACAGACTGCAGGTAGCCGAGCACGTCTTCCCTCGTGGCCTCGATAAGCGGCCTGATGATGTTCCCCCGCTTCGGGGGGATGGCGGAGAGCCCTGAAACCCCTGCGCCGCGCACGAGACGCATGAGAAACGTCTCAGCCTGGTCCGTGGCCGTATGGCCCGTGGCAATACAGGCGGCCCCGACCGTTTCCGCAACGTTGGCAAGAAATCCATAGCGCACCTCGCGCGCGCCGGCCTGGGCTGACAAGCCGCGTTCGCGGCAGAAGGCCGGTACGTCTATCTTCTCAATCGTCGCGGCGATGTTGAATTTTTTTGCAAGCCCTTCGACAAAAAGCGCCTCGCCTGCTGACTCTTTCCCGCGGAACATATGGTCAAGATGGGCCACCCGCAGTGTCAGGTCGAGATCCTTAGCCAAAGAGTGAAGAACGCTCAAAAGACAGACCGAGTCCGGCCCCCCGGAGACAGCGACAACAACGCAGTCGCCTGCGTTCAGCAGGGAGTATTTCTTTATCGTCTCTTTGATCTTTATCAGCAACATTCGAAGAAGGGACAGGGTGCCGCGGAGATAGCCGTTACAATGCTTATTTTTAGGCTTACCCCCTCTGTGCTCTGCGGCTAAGCAGATTTTGTCAGTTTGGGTTAAATACTATCTTAACTATTAAGATGATAACTGAGGGGAACCGGAGACAGGGAAAAATGGTGGCGGTGCAGGGACTCGAACCCCGGACACAGGGATTATGATTCCCCTGCTCTACCAGCTGAGCTACACCGCCCCTGAAAAATTTAGAGGCCTAAGATACTGTATTGCGCCGATTTTGTCAAGAAAAACTGACGGGTTCTCATAAACCGTCACCCTGAGTGAAACGAAGGGCCTGGCAACTGTCGGGAAAAACGAGATTCTTCGGCTTCGCCTCAGAATGACAACCGGTGATTCGATATTCGTGCAAAAGGTTCATTGCGCTT
>Ga0316620_10000630_pt1 | contig 14311 bp, 8 predicted proteins | sample OWC_Aug_M1_C1_D5_FD_207651 | JGI IMG/M metagenome (GOLD analysis project Ga0316620, IMG submission 207651) | Wetland soil microbial communities from Old Woman Creek delta, Ohio, United States - OWC_Aug_M1_C1_D5_B | ecosystem: Environmental > Terrestrial > Soil > Wetlands | place: USA: Ohio... | reverse complement strand
GGCGGCCGCGCCGGCGGCGGCGTACGCCGCATCGGCCCGTTCCCACGAGCGGGCCTCCACCAGGGCGTTGCCCCGCTGCAGGCCGAGCCAGCACTCCGTGGCCCAATCGCCGACCGCCTGCGCCCGGCGGATCGCCTCCTCCCACCGGGCCGCCCCTTCCTGCACTCTCTTCTCCCGGAAGAGGGACGCACCTTCGGCGTAGAGCGCGGCCGCTGCAGGATCCAGTTGGGGCCGAACGGTCGTGGTCCAGTCGCCCCGCGCGACCGTCCAGCTCATCTCGTGCCCGTCCCGCACGCCTGCGACCACCACCGTCCCCCGCGGCGCCTGCTCCCAGACCACGGCCAGCCAGTCCACCCAGCTGCCGATCTCGCCGTGGGCCCCGCACGGGTTGGCCGGAGGGTTCGGCAGACGCTCCCACCCGGTCAGCGTGTCCCCTGGCCGGATCCCGGCCCGGGCCGGCGCCGAGTCCAGGCCGGTCTCCACCACCACCACCCCGGCGCCCTCGCGAACGGCCTCCGCCGCGGCCGCGTGTCCGCCCAGCACCGCCAGCCAGACGAGGAGGGCGCCACCTACACGTACCGCCCGGCCGAGCCGTCTTCCGTTCATGCCGATCCTCCCCCGCTGGGCGAAGGGCCGTCCGGCCAAACCCCGCCCTCGTCGCAAAGTGAAGGCTGCCTGCTCATCCGATCGACGAGAATTCCGCAGACGAACCGAGCACCACGGCTGGCAAGAAGTGTAGGACTTCCACAGCGGTTGGTGACCGCGGTGCGAACGGCTGGCCGCGCCCTCGGCACGAACCCCGTCTTCACGCCATCGTTTCGCGCAGCGGGTGGGACAAGGGCTGCCGTCGGGTCCCGGTCCCGTCCAGCGACGGCAACGCCGCCGAGAAGCTGTGCGAGCGGGCAGGGTCGGTAGAATCCCCTGCCAGGGAGGAGCTCGGTGGTGGTGGCGCGCAGGGACCGGGAGATCGTGGTCGTGGGGGCGGCGGAGCACAACTTGCAGGGCGTCGACCTGCGCCTGCCACGCCGCAGCCTGATCGTCGTCACCGGCGTGTCCGGCTCGGGCAAGTCCTCGCTCGCCTTCGACACCCTGTTCCGGGAAGGTCAGCGTCGCTTCCTCGAGACCCTGCCCGCCTACGCCCGCCAGTTCGTCGGCGGCCTGGCGCGGCCGGCGGTGCGCAGCATCGACGGCCTCGGTCCGGCGGTGGCCGTGGGCCAGCGCGCGAGCCAGTCCAACCCCCGCTCCACCGTCGGCACGCTGACCGAGGTGTGGGACCTCCTGCGCCTGCTCTTCGCCCGGCTCGGCTCGGCCCCGGCCGGTTTTCGGCTGACGCGGGGACTGTTCTCGTTCAACTCTGCGGAGGGCGCCTGCCCGGCCTGCCAGGGCCTCGGCGTGGAGGACCGCCTGGACCCGGAGCTGTTGGTCGCGGACCCGGCCAGGTCGCTGCGCGACGGCGCTTTGCGCGTCAGCACGCCCAACGGCTACCTGATGTACTCCCAGGTCACGATCGAAGTCCTCGACGAGGTGCTGCGCGCCCACGGCGGCTCGGTCGACGTCCCCTGGCAGGAGCTGAGCGACGAGGCCCTCCAGGTCGTGCTCTACGGCAGCGAGCGGATCAAGGTCCCCTACGGCAAGCACCCCCTGCAGTCACGCCTGCGCTGGACCGGCATCACGCCCCGGCCGCGCCAGGAGGGCTACTACCGCGGCCTGGTGCCGGTGATGCGCGAGATCCTGCGCGCCAAGCGCAACGACTCCATCCTCCGTTTCGTGCGCAGCTCGACCTGCTCGGCCTGCGCTGGCGCGCGCCTCAGGCCCGAGGCGCTGGCCGTGACCTGGCGCGACCAGCGCATCGTCGACCTCGCCACCATGACCGCGCACGAGCTGCCCGCGTTCATCACCCCGCTCGCCGCCCCGCCTCGCGAGGCGGCCGTGCTCGACCCCATCCGCGCCGACCTCGTTGCCCGCTGCCGGCTGATGGAGGAGCTCGGCCTGGGCTACCTCAGCTTCGAGCGGCCGGCGCCAACCCTGTCCCGCGGCGAGGCCCAGCGCCTGAGGCTGCTCGGCCTCGCCCTGGGCGAGCTGCGCGGTCTGCTGGTGGTGCTGGACGAGCCCTCGGCCGGTCTCCACCCGCACGACGTCGGCCGCCTGCTCGGGGTGCTCCGGCGCCTCGTCGACCAGGGCCAGACGGTGGTGGTGGTGGAGCATGACGCCGCCATCGCCCGCGCCGCCGACTGGCTGGTCGACCTCGGCCCCGGACCGGGGCACGCCGGCGGCCGCGTGCTGTTCTCTGGCCCACCCGCCGCGCTCCTGGCCACGCCGCTGGGCGAGGACGCCACGCCCACCCAGCGCTGGCTGGCCCGACCGACTCAGCGGCCGGCTCGCCCGACCCGCCCGGACCTCGGCAGCCTCCGTTTGGAGGGCCTCGAGCGACACAACCTGCGCGGCATTGCGGTCGAGCTCCGGCTGGGCTGCCTCAACGTCGTCGTCGGCGTCTCCGGCGCCGGAAAGACCTCGCTCCTCGACGAGGTCACGGCGCGCCTGAGCTCTGGCCAGGCGCAGGGCGCGCCCTTCCGCCGCGTCGTCACCGTGGACGCGGAGCCGATCGGCCGCACCCCGCGCTCCAACGCCGCCACCTACACCGGCGCCTTCGACCTCATCCGGACGCTCTACGCGACCACGCCCGAGGCCAGGGCCAGGGGCCTGGGCAAGGGAGCCTTCTCGTTCAACACCGCGGGCGGCCGCTGCGAGGCCTGCGAGGGCGCCGGCGTGATCGAGGTCGGCATGCGCTACCTCGGCGCCGTGGAGCAGGTATGCGAGGCGTGCGGCGGCCGGCGCTTCCACGCCGACGTGCTGGCGGTGACATACCGGGGCCGCAGCGTCGCCCAGGTCCTCGAGGGCAGCGTCGCCGACGCGGCCGAGCTCTTCGCCGACCAGCCACGGCTGCGCCGCATCCTGGACGCGCTGCTCGACGTCGGCCTCGGCTACCTGCCCCTGGGCCAGCCCGCCACCACCTTGTCTGGTGGCGAGGCGCAGCGGGTCAAGCTGGCCACCGAGCTGGCGCGGCGAGGGAGCGGGGCGGCCCTCGTCGCCCTCGACGAGCCCACCACCGGCCTCCACGCCGCCGACGTGGAGGTGCTGCTGGACTCCTGGGACCGTCTCCTCGCGGCGGGACACACCCTGCTGGTGGTGGACAACGAGCTAGCCGTGGTGCGCCACGCCGACCACGTCGTCGACCTCGGCCCCGGCAGCGGCCCGGCCGGAGGCCTGGTGGTGGCGAGCGGCCCGCCTGAGGCGGTCGCCGGCTGCGCCACATCGCTCACCGGCCTGGCGCTGCGAGGGGCGCTGCCGCTGCCGCCTCTGGGCACGCCGGCAGTTGACGAGCCTCCCATCGAGCTTCAGGGCGTGAGCACCCACAACCTGCGCCACCTCGACCTCGCCATCCCGGTACGGGGCATGACAGTGGTGACCGGACCTTCGGGTAGCGGCAAGTCCTCACTGGTCTTCGACACCCTCGCGGCCGAGGCGCAGAACCGCTTTGCCGACCTTACCTCGCCCTGGGCCCGCCGTCTGCTGCCCCGCCGGGGCGGGGCGGAGCTGGTTGGCGCGCGCGGCCTGCAGGCCACTATCGCCGTGCCGCAGGACGCGGGGCGCCGCAATCCGCGCTCGAACGTGGGCACGGCGACTGAGGTCGACGGGCTGCTGCGCCTGCTCTGGGCCCGCGCCGGCGAGCGGACCTGCCCGGGCTGCGGCGCCGCCTTCCACGGCCAGCTCTGCGCCTGCGGCACCCGCCTGCCGGAGCTGTGGGCGCATCACTTCTCGCCCCACTCCGAGGTCGGCGCCTGCACCGCCTGCCTCGGGCTCGGCTTCGTCCAGCGCTGCGACCCGGAGCGCCTGGTCAGCCACCCCGAGCGGCCCCTCCACGACGGCGCCATGGACGGCACGCGCTTCGGCGCCTACCTGGGCGAGGCCGACGGCCAGTTCGTGGCCACCCTGCACGCCGCGGCCGCCGATCGCGGCCTCGACCTGGAGCGGCCCTGGCGCCAGCTCGAGCCCGCCGCGCGCGAGCTGGCCATGCACGGCGCCGGCGACACCGTGCTCGACGTGGAGTGGCGCTACCGCCGTGGCGCGAGGCAGGGAGTGCACCGTCTCCGCCAGCCGTGGCCGGGCTTCGCCCGCCTGGTCGAGCGAGAGCACGAGCGCGTCCACGCGGATGCCCGGGGCGAGGAGCTGGAGGCGCTTCTGGTCGACGGCTGCTGCGAGGCCTGCGCCGGCGAGCGTCTGCGGCCCGAGGCCCGAGCCGTCCGCTTCGCCGGGCTGAGACTGCCCGAGGTCTCGCGCCTGGCGGTGAGCGCGGTGCTGAACTGGCTCGAGGCGTGCGAGCAGCACCCGGCGGCGCACAGTCTGCCGGCGCGCGTGGCCGACCTCAGCGCAGGCCTGCGCGCCGACCTCGTCCTCCGCCTGCGCGCCCTGTCCGAAGCCGGCCTGGGCTATCTCTCCCTCGAGCGCGAGATGGCCAGCCTGTCGGGCGGCGAGGCGCAGCGCGTGCGCCTGGCCGCGGCCCTGGTCGGCGGCCTGGTCGGGGTCACCTACGTGCTCGACGAGCCCACCCAGGGCTTGCACCCGCGCGACGTCCGCCGCCTCGCCGGCACCCTGCGCGACCTCGCCGAGGGTGGCAACGCCGTCGTACTGGTCGAGCACGACGCCAGCCTGATCGCCGCGGCCGACCGGGTGGTCGAGCTGGGCCCAGGGGCGGGGCCGGACGGCGGGCGGCTGATGGCCCTCGGCACCCCCGACGAGCTGCGCCAGGACCTCGCCTCGCGCACCGGCGCCGTGCTCCGCCGTCGGGCGCCGCGGGCGCCGGCCCGGGGTCGCTCCCTCGCCCCCGCGGTCACCCTGCGCGGAGCGTCCCTGCACAACCTGCAGGGCATCGACGTGTCCTTCCCAGCCGGCGCCCTGGTGGCGGTCACCGGCGTCTCGGGCAGCGGCAAGTCGACCCTGGTGCTGGAGGTGCTGGCGCCCTCGCTCACCAACCACCTCCATGGCCGCGGGCCGGTGGGCTGTGCGGGGCTCGAGGTGCGGGTCGCGATCGACGCGGTCGTCGCCGCCGCGCAGGCGCCCCTGGCCGTGGCCGGCAGCAGCACCTTGGCAACGCTGGTCGGGATCTCCGAAACCCTGCGCCAGCGCTTCGCCGCGACGCCCAGGGCGAAAGCGCTCAAGCTGACGGCGAGGCACTTCTCCACCGCCGTTCCCGGAGGGCGCTGCGAGACCTGTGCCGGCCGCGGCGTCATCACCGTCGCCATGGACCTGCTGCCCGACGTCATAGTCGGCTGCGAGATTTGCGACGGGACGGGCTTCAGGCCCGAGGCGCTGGAGTGCCTCCTCGAGGGTCGTAGCATCGCCCAGGTGCTGGCCACGAGCGTGGCCGAGGCGGCCAAGATGTTCGCCGCCAGCCCCGCCATCGCCGACCCCCTGGCCGCCCTGGCCGACATCGGCCTCGGCTACCTGCGCCTCGGCCAGGAAGGCGGGGCGCTCTCCGCAGGCGAGCTGCAGCGCCTGCGCCTGGCGCGCTTGCTGGCGGAGGCCGACGCCGCGCGGGCCGCGGTGCTGCTCGACGAACCGACGCGCGGCCTCGGCTTCGAGGACTCAGAGCGCCTCGTCGCCGCCCTCCACCGCCTGGCCGACGCCGGCCACCTGGTGGTCGCCGTGGAGCACGACCTGGATCTCGTCGCCGCTGCCGACTGGGTCGTCGACCTCGGACCCGAAGGGGGCGACGCGGGCGGCCGGATCGTGGTCGAGGGTCCGCCCGCGGCCGTGGCCACGTGCGCCACCTCGCACACCGGGCACTCGCTCAATGAGGAGCTGGCTTCCTCTGACCACCCCAATGGTGGAGCCTTCCGGGCGGCCCCGGCAGAGGAATGAGATGTTCAGCAGATCGACCCGATCCGCGTCGAGCGGCGACACCTGCTACCCTCCTCGCGAGCGCGCGTCGTGCCAGGTCTCACCGCTCCGCCCCGCCGTTTCCTCGCCGCCTGCCTGCTGGCGGTGGGGCTGATTTGCCTCTCGCAGGCCGGCAACCTGGTTCGCCTCGCCGAGGCGCCGGTGCTGGCCATCGCGTTCTGGCGGTTGACCGCAGGCGCTCTCGTCCTCGCTCCCCTTGCCGTGCCTCAGCTGCTGCGCGTGCGCGGGGTCCGGCCGTGGACGGCCCTCCTGCTCGGGGCGGTCTTCTTCTTCGCCCACTTCGTCCTCTGGTTCTTCGCGGTCAAGCACACCACCGTTGCCAACGCCATGCTCCTCTTCGCGGCCAACCCCCTGTTTGCCGCCGGCCTTGGCGCCCTCGTCCTGGGTGACCGCGCCGACCGCCGCACCCTGCTCGCCATCGCCGGTGGCGTCGCCGGTACCGCGCTCACCACCGGTGGTGACATCGTGCTCGACCCCGGGCATCTGAGCGGCAACCTGGCGGCGCTCGCCGCCGGCTTCGCCTTCGCCGCCTACCTCGTCTGCGGCCGGTTCTATCGCCGGGAGGGCAGCGTCTGGGGCTCGTTCGGCGGGACTCTCCTGGTCGGGGCGGCGCTCAGTCTGGCGGCGGTCCGAACGCTGGCAGTCCCCCTCACCGGGTTTGAGCCCTCGACCTGGCTGGCCATGGCCGCCCTCGTCGTCTTCCCAACCCTGCTCGGCCACGGCAGCTTGAACTACGCGGTCAAGCACGTGCGGCCTGACGTCCTCTCCGGCCTCACCCTGGTCGAGCCGGCCCTCGGCGGCGTCGTGGCCTGGTTCCTGTTCCACGAGGCGGTGCCGTGGACCTCGTGGGTGGGCTACGCGCTGATCACGGCCTCGGCCGTGCTCCTGGTCAGGCACCAGCTGCAGACGATGCGCGACGCTACGCCGGAAACGCTCGTCGCTCAGGTCGATGCCGGCTGAGGACCGCGAGCGCCCGCTGGAGCAGTCCGGTCAAACATCCGGGCTAGAGCTCTGCGAGGGCCTTCTCGGCCGCCTCGCGGAAGGCGCGCGACACCCCGCCCACCCCCAGCTTGACGCCGCCGAAGATGCGCGACACCACCACCCCGCCCTCCAGCTCGTTGCGCCGCAGGATCTCGAGCAGGACGGTCCCCGGACGCCCCACCTCGCCGTCGTCGCGGGCCTGCTCGAGGAGGGCGCCCTTGACCGTGATGCGGCACGCCCAGCAGTGGTGGCGACCCTTGCGCACCCGCCGGCGCGCGTCCTGCACCTCGGCCTGCACCTCCTCGAGGGTGGCGGCGGGGAAGAAGCGGGCGTGGAAGCGCGACCGATCCACGGTGAGCTTGGCCTCGGCCGCCCGGGTGATGCGCATCGCCTGCCTCCTCCGACGATCCTACCGCGGCCTCAAGCCGCCAGGTCCCGGTGACGCGCTGTCAATAGCGAGGCCGCGTCGACTGCTCGTGCCACCAGGCCTCGGCGCCGTGGACCTTCATGAAGTCCTGAGCGGTTCGCCACTTGGCAGCTAGGGGTGGGAAGAGGCCGTGGTCCTGGCAGGGGTAGTTCGGGCATTGGAAGCAGAAGTCGACCGCCTTGACCCGAACGCAGTCCTTCACCTTGCAGGCCGCGTTGCAGCTGGCGACTGGGTTCCGGCAGCCCGTGCAGCTGCCCCTCTGCAGAAAGGCGAGGATGGCCTCGAACTGGGGCCACTGTGCCAGTGCCGGCTCCTGGGCCGCAAACAGGGGAGCCTTGGCGGCGAAGCCGATCAGGTTCGCGGCGAGGGTCTCGGCGGCCTGGCGCACCGTGCCGGTGGCGCAGGACACGCAGCGCGAGCAGTCGAGGCCGCAGGGGGCCAGGAGGGCAAGTAGCTCTTGGTGCTTCATGGGCGACAGGATAGCCCGGTTCTTCGCCAGCGCAGTTCCGGGCTCAGCGAAGGCGCCGGGCCGAGCCGGCGTGGCGGATTCCACGGGCATGAGAACAGGGGCGTGCGCTCGCTCGTCGAACGCCCTCGGACGGAGGTCGTGAGCGCGGGCAGCGGCACCGCCGCCCGGTCGTGCAGAGTCCGAGATTGGAGTCCACTCCGGAGCCTGCTATCGTGCTCTCGCGCCCGCCCCGGGTGTGCGCTCGAAGGAGGTTGATGCAATGGCCAGGCTGATGTCCGCGTGTGGGCTCGTCTGCAGCGAGTGTCCTGCCCTTCTCGCCACCCAGGCCAATGACGCCGCGGCCATCGCCAAGGTGGCGGCCGAGTGGAGCCAGGCCTACCACACCGAGGTCCGTCCCGAGCACGTGTGGTGCGACGGCTGCATGAGCAGCGGCCCCCGCAAGTGCCATCACACAGGGGAATGCGAGATCCGCAGCTGTGTCGTTGGCAGAAGTATCGCCAACTGCGCCGAGTGCGCGGACTACGCCTGTGCGACGCTGGAGGCGTTCCTGGCCCAGGTCCCGCCCGCGCGCGCCAACCTGGAAGCGCTGCGCGCCACCCGCGCCTGAGCCGACGCGTGCCCTGGTCCGACAGGTTGTGCAGCGCGCTGCGGTCGCCGTCCCTCGACCCACTCCGACCGCTACTTCCAGTCGCCGTAGAGCTGGAACGGCGCCCACAAGAAGGGGTCTGAGAGATCGCGCTCAGCGAGGTCGTCTCCCCTGCCAATCACGATCCGCCCGCGGATGAACGCGAGCTGGGCCTGGCGCAGGGCCATGTCCTTGGGTAGGCCATCCTTGATCCCGGTGTAGAACCGCGTCATCAGCTCGGCGGTGGACTCGTCGGCTACGCTCCGCAGCGAGGCGAGCACGCTCCGCGCGCCCGCGTACTGAAAGGCGCGGGTCAGGCCGACGATCCCCTCGCCAGCCACCTCGTTGCCGAGCGCGGTCCTCGCCCAGCCGAGGCAAGACGGCAAGGCCCCACTCCCCTGCCGCGAGCTCGCACCCCACCACCTCCTCGCCGCGCCGCCCAACCAAGCTCATCGCCCCTCGTGGCGCTTCCTCCACCTGCACCTGATCGAGGTCGAAGGGCGTCACGAGCTCGCCGCCGACATCACCGCGGCGCCAGGTGAGCAGCACGTCTCCGACCTGAACCCCGGCCTTCGCGGCGACGGAGTCCGCCCTGACCTTCTCGACCACCAGACCGGAGAGAGGCCCGCTGACTGACGGTGGAGCCGATGCGCAGCCCGCTGCGGCCAGCAACGCGGAGAAAAGCACGCTCCCCGTGAGCACTCGCCTGGTTGTCGCCAAGGATCGAGCCTACCAAGGAGCGCATGACGGCAGGCCTCGGCGCCCGGGATAGAATCAAGACGTGGTCGCCGGCTCCAAGTGCGCCGAGGAGAGCAGATGACGGGGTTCGCCCGAACGGCTGGCCTCGGCATCGCCTGCATCTGCCTGCTCGCCCCGAGCGTTCCGGCGGATGACCCTGAAACCACTGGAGACCACGCGGACCGCACGGCGACGGCCTGGGAATTCCTGCCCGAGGCGGGCTTCTACCCTCTCTACATCGCCGATCCGGTCCGCTCGCAGTCGGCCGTCATGCTCCTTCGCATGGCGGATTCCGAGATCCCGGAAACGGGCGACTCGCGCTTCTCGCTCCGCCTGGGCGGCCAGTTTCCCATCGTTGCGTTCCATCCCGGCGAAGACCGCGACCTTGGCTGGCAGCTGGACTTCGAGGGCGGCTTCGCCGGCCACTTCGACATCGGCTACAGCCTCGACAACATCGGGTGGGACGGGTTCTACGGCCTGCTGCTCGACTACAAGCCGAGGCCGGACCTTGCGTTTCGCTTCGGCGCCCTCCACGACTCGGCTCACGTGGGCGACGAGTACGAGGAGCGTACGGGGAGGCGCCGGGTCGGGTACACCCGCGAGGAGATCGTGCTCGGCGTGAGCTGGCGGGCCTCGGTACGCTGGAGACTCTACTTCGAAGGTGGCTCGGACTTCGGGACCAAAGACTTCCAGGAGCCGCTCAGGTTCCAGGCCGGGGTCGAGTTCCAGGGCCGACAGCTCTGGCAGAGGGCACGAGGCAGCTGGTACGCGGCGCTCGACCTGCGTGCCTACCAGGAGAACGACTGGCAGCCCAGGGTCACTGGTCAAGTGGGCGTCGCAATCCCCACCCGCCGCGCCAGCAGCCGCTACCGCCTCGCCCTCGAGATCGCCACTGGGCGGTCGGTCCTCGGCGAGTTCTACGCCGCAGAGGAAACCTACGCCGGCCTCGGGTGGTACTTCGATTTCTGACCTCGCTCTCCTCGCCTTGGCACCAACATCGAAGGCGGTGCACACACTGGGGGCAGGTCACTGCCCGCTCAGCCGCACGACCTGCGCTGCGGGGCGCGGCGGAGCCGGCGTTCCTCGATCCCAAGCGAGCTCGGCGACCAGCTGCCCTCCCCGGATGGGGGGCGCTCAGGGCTGCGCCAGGGCCGTGCCAGGGCTCGACGAAGCTCCTTTATCCTTCGCCGGCCAGCCGCTTGAGGCGGTCCCGCTCGGCCTCCGGAACTGATGTGAAGCGGACACGACAGCGGTGGCGCTCGCCCATCTCCTCTACCTCCAACACCTTGGCGTAGAGGTCGTCGAGCGGCGGAGCGCCGGGCTCCGCGGGCTGGATGCGCAGCTTGAGGTTTTCGAACTCCTTCAGCCCCTCGCCGAGGTCCAGCAACGCCTCGTCGCTGCTCAGCCCGACCACGGTCGCTTCGAGCGAGCTCTGGCCGACCACGTTGCCCACTACCCGGTAGCACCGCGCCGCCAGGTGAACCTCGGTGACTGCGCCTGTCGGGCGGTGCTCGGCCGGCACACGGAGGTCGTAGGGCGCCCCCACCGCGACCACTGCGTAAAGCCGCAGAGGCTCCTTCTTCCCCTTGGCCTTGACCTCGATCGGCCCTCGGAACTGGGCCGCGCTGCCGATGGCTAGATACGTCGCCTCCGCGACCAGGATCTCGCCACCGACGGTGAACGACTCCGCCCGCGCCGCCAGGTTCACGTCGTCCCCGACCACGCCGTACTTCATCCGTTTCTCGGAGCCGATGTTGCCGACGATGACCGAGCCGGTGCTGATGCCGACGCCTTGCTGCAAGGGGGGCACCCCGCGGGACGAGTACTCGCCGTTGAAGCGCTCCAGCTCCACCTGCATCTCGGCCGCGCAGGCCACGGCGTGGAGGGGAGCGTCGGGGTGAGCGGTCGGCGCCCCGAACAACGCCATGATGGCGTCGCCGATGAACTCGATCACCGTTCCGTCGTGCTTGGCGACGATGTCCGCCATCCGGCCGAGGTAGGCGTTGAGGACCGCCACCATCTCCGCCGGGGACAGCTGCTCCGACAGGCTGGTGAACCCCCTCAGGTCAGAGAACATGATCGTGACCTTGCGGAGCTCGCCCCCGGGGTGGAGGGCGGAGGGGTCCGTGAGGACCTTCTTGGCGACCTCCGGGCTCACGTAGCGGCCGAAGGTGTCACGGATGAAGTCGCGCTCGCGCAGGCCGCGGATCATCTCGTTCATGCGCAGCGCGAGCTGCCCGATCTCGTCCCCCGACCTCACCCTCTCCACCTCGACCTCGAGGTTTCCCTTGCCCACCTCCTGGGCCACTCGGGCGACGTTCTCCACCGGTCTTGCGATGCTGCGCGCGAACACCAGCCCGCCGACTAGGGCCACCGCCAGGCCGACGATGACCCAGGTCCGCACGCTGCCCAGCATCTTGCGCACCGCCGTGTAGGCGTCGTGCTCGTTGAGCTCGACGATCACCGCCCAGTCGAAGCTCTGCGGGATCCCGAAGGCGGCCAGCATCCGCTCCCCCGTCGGCCGGACGTAGGGCCGGATCTGGATCGCCCTCGCCCCTGACGCCAGGCGTTCCCTGGCGTCGGCGACGATGGCGAGCTCGGAGTGGTCGCGACGAGCCGGGTCGAAGACTTCGCGCCCGGACGCGTCGACCAGGCTGATGGAGCCGGTCTTGGTGAACGGGTTCTGCTCGACGACGTCACGCAGTCGGCCCGAGTCCAGTCGGGCCGCAAAGGTCGCAGCTCGGCCCGCGATCGGGTTTGAGAGCGGGATCGCGATGGTGACCAGCCATCCGTCGTAGACCTCGGAGAAAACCGGTTCGCCGGCCGCAGCTTGCCCCGGTCGCCGTGCCAGCAGCTCGGCGATCTCCTCGGGTGCGACGCGCAGGACCTCTGCCGGATCCAACCCTTTGCCGGCCAGGCGCTGGCGCGCCGTGTCACGGATGATGAGCGCCGGACCCATGCCCTCCACCGACAGCTGGCAGGCGACGACATCGGCAATGTTGGTGATCCCGGCGTTGAGCAGGGCGACCTTGGCTGGGGGCTCCAGCGTCTCGCTGTCGATGCCGGATGCGACCAGGAGCAGTGGGGCGAGCCAGGAGTCGCGGTACAGCTCGTCGATGCCCTTGACAACCTCCTGCGCCGTGACGCTGATGGCGTCGTTGGCCGAGCTCTGGAGCTCGTCCTGGGTGATGCGGATCATCGTCCGACTCGCCACCGCCAGGGGTATCACCGCCAGCGCGATCGAGAAGCCGAGGAGCTTGTAACGCAGCTTGAGCCTCATGACCGGTCTCCTTCCTCGAAGGTACACCCTCAGCTCAACGGCACCCCTGGCTCTCGCGCCAGCACCGTCACCTCCACCTGGTCGGTCCCGTCGCCACACTCGGTCATGGTGCCGTCCCGCACCGTCAGCTGCACGGTGTAGGTGCCCGGGCGCTCGAAGAGGTGGAAGACCTTGGCGCCGCGACCGACCGCGCCGTCCCCGAAGTCCCAGCTGTAGGTGAGCGGGTCGCCGTCTGCGTCGTGCGAGCTGCCGGCGTCGAAGAGGATCGCGTCGTGGGCGCCGCCGGTGTAGCCCTGGCGGTTCTCTCCGGCTTCGGCCACTGGACGGGAGTTGACCCGTAGCTTGAGCGCGTCGGTGCTGGTGCCGCAGGTGCCGCCGAGGTCGTCGACGACGGTGAGCACGACATCGTGCTGGGCGGGATCGCCGAACGCATGAGTCACCGTCACGCCCTCGGCGCTCGAGCCGTCACCGAAGTCCCAGCGGAAGCTGCGGATGACGCCGTCCAGGTCGGCCGACGCGGTGCCGTCGAAGGTCGCGCTCTGGCCTGGACAGACGACCAGGTCAGGGCCAGCGATCGCGCGTGGCGGGTGGTTGACCTGCACCACGCGAGCTCCCTGCTGGACGCTGTTGGCGACGCCCCGCCCATCGTCGACCGCGAGCAGCACCTCATAGCGACCCGGGCGCTGGTAGGTGTGCCGCACCTCGACGCCCTCGGCCGACTGGCCGTCGCCGAGGCTCCACTGGTAGCGAACGATCTCGCCGTCCGCGTCGTCCGAGCTTGCAGCAGAGAGGACCGCCTCCACCTCTGGACAGACCGGCTCACCCACCTCGATGACTGGCCTCGGGGGAGCGTTCACGGTGACCTCGACCACGTCGGTGACGGCGCTGTTTTCGAGCCCGGCGTCGTCGGTGACCCGGAGGGACACACGGTGCAACCCGGCCTTGGCGAACCGGTGCCGAGCCAGGACGCCGGAAGCCGTCGACCCGTCGTCGAAGTCCCACTCGTACGAGACCACTGCGCCGTCGGGGTCCTGGGAGGCGGAGCCGTCGAAGAGGACCGGCTCGCCAATGCCGACGACGCGGGGGTCGCCAGCCACAGCGACCGGCGCCTGGTTGACCAGAACCGTACGCTCGAGTCCGACCTTCGAGCAGGTCACCTCGGCGTCGGTCGTGATTGTGAGGACGGTGACGTAGCGACCCGGCGCGGCGAAGGCGTGGCGGACGGTCGGCCCGGAGGCGTTGGTACCGTCGCCAAAGTCCCACTCATAAGCCACGACGTTGGCGCCCTCTCCCGAGGACTCCGAGCCGTCGAAGTTCATCTCGAGACCAGCGGGTACTGCGTCTCGGCAGGTGATCCTCGCCACCGGCGCCGGCAAGACGGTCACGATCGCCTCGTCGCCGTCGGTGTTGTCGCAGGAGCCGACCTGATCTCCGGTGACGACCAGCTGGACCCGGTAGGCGCCGGGCTCGACGAAGATGTGCTCGGGTGTGGCGCCCCCGCCCCGGATGCCGTCGCCGAAGTCCCATGCGTAGCGGTTGACCACGCCGTCAAAGTCGGTGGACGCGGTGCCGTCGAACCGCACCCGCGCCCCGGCACAGGTGTTGAAGTCGGGCCCGGCGTTGGCGACCGGGGACTCGGCGACACGGACCGTGAGCTGGTCGGTATCGCTGTTGCACTCGAGGCCGGAGTCGTCCTCGGCGGTCAGCCGCACCGTGTAGACCCCACCCTTGGCGTAGATGGTGGTCGGGTGCACACCTTCGAACGTCGTGCCGTCTCCGAGATCCCAGCGCAGGCGGAGCAGCCCTCCGTCAGGGTCCTGAGACCTGCTGCCG
>Ga0316620_10000629_pt1 | contig 14322 bp, 3 predicted proteins | sample OWC_Aug_M1_C1_D5_FD_207651 | JGI IMG/M metagenome (GOLD analysis project Ga0316620, IMG submission 207651) | Wetland soil microbial communities from Old Woman Creek delta, Ohio, United States - OWC_Aug_M1_C1_D5_B | ecosystem: Environmental > Terrestrial > Soil > Wetlands | place: USA: Ohio... | reverse complement strand
CACCACCTGTACGTGGTTGATCAGCTATTAAGCGGGTTCTCCACATTTCCACATGCACTACTACGACTACTACTTAAATATATAAATATTCAATATATATAAAAAATTCTCGCTCCAACCAACAGGCTGGAAGAAGCGGCAGGTCAAATCCAGGACGGAAAAATCAATTATCCCTCCGAGATAAACATTGGCAGGAAATATTCCCATGGTTTTGGTTGAACACCGATATCCTTGTTCACCGGTTCCGGCGAGCTGCATGCATTACCTGCAGATAAAGCAACCGGGTACAAGCCAGGTTCTACAAATGCATGCGTGGCCATTTCACCTGTGCCAGTAATGCCACTCCCGAAGTCCCAGGCGAAGTCGACCGGTTCAGTGCCACTGGCCGTGGCAGTAAAGGTGATCACCTCGTCTTCGAATGGCTCGAGTGGCAGCCAGGTGAAATCAAGGACGGTTACCGGTTGGCAACCAGGTGTGACCGTGAGGTTATGCTGAACGCTGATCTGGGAACAGCTATTGGTGGCGGTGAAGACCACGGCATAATCACCGCCGGCCGGGTAACCGTGGGTGGTGGTAAGACCTGCACCAGCAGTGCCATCTCCGAAATCCCAGGTATAGGACAGGGGTGCGCTCCCATCAGAGCTGCCGGTAAAAGTGATCAATTCCCCCGCAGCCGGGTCGGGAGGCTGCCAGGTAAAGCCTGCTTGAGACACGGGAACACATTCGTGCAAAACGAAATCCTGCGTGGTGATTTCACCGGAGGTGACGGTGGCTTCAACGGATTGGGGAGTATAGCCGTTCAACGCGGCCGTGACGGTATACGTATTGGCAGGTAAGGTCATGGTGTAATAACCGTTCGGATCGGTGATCGCCTGGATACCATCTAGCGACGGAACGGTGGTTATCTCGACTCCTGCAAGCGGGTCGCCGGTGCCTGCGGCGGTGACGTGACCATCCAGCCAGCCCGGAGCGATCAAGCAGCCACTCATATGGGCATACGTGGCAATCGAGGCTTTGACAAAATTGGTGAAGTAATCCAGGTCGTTATTTGAAGAAGTATCGCCCGGTCCATGGTAGTAGGGATTGAAATCTCCCTGGTCTTCGATGGCCAAGATGGAATTATAGCCAAAATGCCAAAATGAGCTGTGGTCGCTGCCCCCACCCAAACTGGTGAGGATATGGGGAACGAGCCCGATGTTATACGTATCCACCACATCCGCATACAGGTTAGCCAATTGCAGGGTGGGTGCCATATTCGGGTTATAGAGCAAGTCTATGCCGGGAGGTGATGCCAGGGTATTATAGGCGATCATGTCCAGGTTGAGGTAGCCGACGATGTTTTCACCCAGCTGAGATGCACGCTGGGCGTAGGCCCAGCTGCCTAACAGCCCCTGTTCTTCCCCGGTCCAAAAAGCGAAGCGCAGGGTACATCCCCATTGGTATTGAGTGAGGATATCTGCGGCAATCAATGTGCCTACCGAGCCACTGGCATTGTCATCAGCTCCAGGAGTTCCATTAACATCATCCAGGTGGCCCCCGATGATGAAAATCCTATCCGGTTCAACCTGGCCCTGAAGTTCCCCGATCACGTTGGGGTTATTGGCGTTGTTCCACACCTGGTATTCCACGTCCAGCCCATCGGCTGCCAACCTCTCTCCCACATAATGGGTGGTTTTCTGGATGGGTGTGCCGCTGTAGGTATAGCGGGTGGATATTCGGTACCAGGCCCCATCCACCCAGACTGACACCTCACCCGCCAGCTGGCGATCATACTCCAGGATCTGGCTCGCATCGACCTGGTCGATCATGCCCTGGATGAGGGGGTTGGGCTGGACGATGCCGGTGTAGACAGGCTCACTTTGTCGCTCTTGCATTGGAATGAGCGTGATCAGGCGCAGCTCGGCACCAGCCTGAGTGATGGCATCCACCTGCGATGGATCCATCTTCAACAAGGCGCCGTGCGTGGTTGTGAGCAGCACCTGCCCATACTGAGAATAATCAGGAGCAATGCGGCTGGGATGGCTCTCAGCCAGGTAATACGTGACGGAACCCAGGGCTGGGTCGAGCACCCGAATGCTGAAACCAGCCCTGATCAACGTTTCCTGGCCAGTGGTTTCTGCTCCGGTAAGTAACCCCCCATCCATCTCGGCATACACGGGCAAGCCGGTGGAAGCGAAGCGACTCATCTCATCGGAGGAGTCAAGCTCCACATAAATAAGTGCTCTTTGGTCAAAACTTAAAGTGGGGGTTGCCTGGACGTTGCTGGTGAGAGTGACCAGCAGTATCAGGAGCAGGATAACAGTAATGAAACGTTTTTTCATTGCGCATTCTCCTTATATTTATATTCAGGATGAGCTGGAAGCTAAATAAATATATGGGTCAGAGCTGGATAATGATGATTACCTGTATCAAGAGATTTTACTTGACTTAACTTGTAAAATTATATACCATATTAATACCGGATTAATCACTTTACACAAAACAACACCCATATTATTACGTTTCAGCGGGAGGAGATATGATGAAACTAAAATTTGCATCAGTGGTCATCCTGGCGCTTTTGGCGTTGCTTCTGGTTTCCAGCGGGAGCGCTGCCAGCCAAAGCAATACTGCCAATCCCGGCGAAGTTGAAGGCGTAACTGCATTGCTGAAACCTGAAAACATCGTCTGTGAGGGCTGGGAAGAGACTACGGTGTATATTGGATGGACGGATAAATCGACGGGGGAGGATGGCTATAAAGTAGAACAATCGGATAATGGTGGTGCCTGGTCCGTAATTGCCACGGTGGCCCCCAACGCCGAGGGGAATTATGGAGGCTACAAGGATACCGGTGAGGATGTCAGCAACCAGGGGCACCGCTATCGCGTGCGAGCCTACCAGGGCGCCGGCTACAGCCCTTACAGTGATGTGTGCAACAATCGCCGCATCTGGGACCCGCAGAATTTCCGCATTTTTTATGGCCTACGCGGCGGGACGGACGATTGCCCGCTGGTAGACGGGAATGAAGCCTGCCTGGCGAATGTAGCAGGGAGTAGCAGTGGGAATAAATACGTCGATCTGTTAAGTAATGGATTGCAAGGATCAGCCGATGCCTTTTTCCGCCTGGGTTTTGCTCATCGCGCCGATCAGCCAAGCGGTGGGCTGGATAAGATCCCGATCAATGTTGTCTGGTGCGATGGGGGAGGTTGTGCAGGTGGAGGTGGGCTAGGGGTCTCACCAGCCCTGGTCGAAACTCCCTTCGACGTCAATACGCGTGCTGGCGACCCGGTGGGCTATTTAATGCCTATGCACGAGCTGTGGCACTTCTTGCAGGGGAAGTATAACTGGACGAACGACCCCAACTATAAATGGTACGTTGAAGGTCAGGCGCGTTCCATCCAGGATAAGGTATGCATCGGAGCAGATCGGTCCACGGCCTTGTGTTTCGATGATATGGCCACGGGGAATGGCTGTTATGTGTGCGAGCTGAATGGCTACCTCTCCAACCCCAACCGGCCAATCACCGAGGTGAGCTACCAGGCGGTGCTCTTCTGGACCTACCTGGTGGAGAAATACGGCACCAGCAGCCCGGGTGACCAGACCGAGCAGGGAATGGACCTGATGTTGAATTTCTGGCTGGCCTCGGAGAACAACCATGGGCTGGATGGTATCGGCACGCTGAACAAGGCTCTGCAGGCTATGGGCTATACCGAGCGATTCCGCGACATCTTCAAAGATTTTGCCGTGGCTAACTATGCCAAGCAGTTCAACGGCCCCGCCAAGTACAAGTATGCCGATATGGCGCAGACGGGAGGCAACTATAACCAGGTGACCCTGCGTGTCGACCAGGCCCTGGCGCTCGGCGATTCATACCTTGATAGTGATGAAAGCGTGAGGAACTGGGCTGGCAATTACTACCAGTTCGTGCCTGCCTCCGATGTGCCGTTCATCGACATTAAAGTGACGCAGGATTCCACCAGCGTCTTGTATTACAAGGTGTTGGGTATACAGGGTGCAAACATTGAATATGAATATGAAAGCGAATCACGCCACCTAGACCTGGCCTTACTTAACGACAATTATGATAAGGTGGTGGTTATCGTCGTGGGGTTGGAGAACCTGGGCAACTACCGCATCTCGGTCAATGGCACTCAGCCATCATTAAATATCCTTAGTCCTACCAGCGGCAATAAGGCACGCGTCGGGAATATGTCTGCCCCCGACAAATTCATGCTGCAGGTGGAGGTCCTGGATGGCGAGGGTGTGCCCATGGCCGGTGTGGACTTATCCAAGTTCAGTTTTGCCCTGGGTGAGTCAGGCAGCGAAACCCCCATCCCGACGGAAAATATCCTCACCTCAGCCATCGTCATGGGTCAGCAGTGGTTCGTCATCCGCCCTCCGGGCGGGCTGGCAGCTGACGTGGATGGCAGCCCCGATACTTACCGGCTGACTGTACGCTATAGCACTGCCTTATCGGATACCGAGGATGATGCGGTGGATTACACCCCGCGCACCAACGCCGACAGCGTGATCACCCTGGATCGCTCAGGGAGCATGCTCGATTACAGCAAACTGATTAATGCCGGCAATGCCTCCAAGCTGTTCATCGACAGCTGGCGCACGGGCGATAAGTTCGGCCTGATCACCTTCGACGGCGATGTTGCATTGAATATGCATGTGGGCGACTGGAGCGATACCCCGGCCGGCGGTACACGCCAGACTGCCTTCAACATCATCGATGGGCTCGTCCCGGATGGGAATACCTGCATTGGCGATACCATCAACACGGGTTTTAACGATTTAAAATCTTATGGCAACAATGGGCATGATTGGGCCCTGGTGTTACTCTCGGATGGGATGGAAGTCCCCCCGTGTGTGAGCACATTCGACCAGGCGTTGCAGGATATTGTGGATGCCACCGGCAAGAAACCAGTCATCCACACCGTAGCGGTCGGTCCGGACGCCGATCGCCCGCGCATGCAGGCAGCCGCCAGCCGCACGGGCGGCACGTACCAATATATCACCACCCCTGCCAAAGTTGTCACCGACGCTGGAGTAACCGACCTGGCGGATATGAGCTTGGCGATGGATTATCGATATCGGGTGATTGCCACCGATATCCTTGGTCAACAGCAATTCTTCGCCATCGCCGGCCCTCAAAACACCACTTATCCCTTTGGCGATACGGTCACTATGACAGTGGAGAGCGGGGCGGCGGAACTGGTCCTTTCTCTTAGCTGGGAGCCAACCTCCGGGCAAATCGATACAACCAAGATACTGGTCCGTGAGCCGAACGGCAGCTATGCGCCGCGCTTCGAACAGACTCCTCGCCATATTGTCTGGCGAGTGACCGCACCCCTGGGTGGGCAATGGGTCATCACCATCCCGTCCACTTCGACACGGCTGCCGTTGGTGCATTACCTGTTGCAGGCCTCCATCAAGAGTGATGTGACTTTGAATGCCTATATCACCACGCCCCTGGAAGACCGTGTGCCAGGGCACCCGATCAACCTTGCCGCCAGCCTGACCGATAATGCCCCCATCACCCCTGATGCCCCGGCTTACGTGGCCGCGCTGGTGGAGCGGCCTTCCGGAGGGCTGGTACCCTTCTGGTTGCTCGATGATGGCAACCATGACGATGGAAAAGCGAAAGATGGCATTTATGGTGGCAGGTTCTACCAAACAGGTGAAAATGGATCCTATAACGTCACTGTATACGCAATTGGCTACAGTGCTTCACTGGGCGAAAATTTCAGCCGCCAGCAGGTGCTCTCGTTCCACATGGCACGCGTGGATGGATCAGGCAACGAGCTGCCTTACCTTGACCAGGATGGCGATGGGCTCCCGGATGCCTGGGAGATTTACTTTATGCCCTTCACCGATCCAACCGTCCCGGATGGAGATGCTGACCCTGACAATGATCTATTGAGCAACCGCATAGAGTACCAGAACGGTACCGACCCATCCGACCCTGATACTGACGACGATGGTGAGGCAGATAGCACAGACCCTAATCCATTCGAGCCTAACCTGCCACCGACTGTAGTCGTTCCATCGGCGCACGCCTATCCTGGGATCGGCCAGGTCGTCATCCGGTACAGCTTTCCAATCGTTCCTACGTACCCGATCTCTCAGACCTACCAGCTGGTAGGATTTTATCGCGATGAGAGCGACGATATGGACCGGCGGTTTACATTTATCGGCTCGCAAGGGGCGCCATTGACGGGGGTTGTCACTGACACCAATGTCATGAATGGCGTTGAGTACTGCTATATCGTCGAGGCGCTCGATTATGCCTGGCATCTGACTGCCCCTTCTGCACCTACATGCGCCGTTCCGAATAGCGACCCAATCGGCCCGCATGGTTCAGTGATGATCAATAACGGGGCAGCCTTTACTTATGACCCCCATGTCACCCTCAACCTATGGGCCTCGGATGAGATCGACCCTGAATTGAATGGTTTCGGGCCTGATTACCTACCACCCCCCGATAGTGCCACCGGGGTGACGGGGATGCTGATCAGCAATAAGCCCGATTTCGACGGTGCAAACTGGGAGCCCTATGGCACCAGCAAGCCCTGGGTGCTCGGCCAACCGGTCGGTTTGGCGTCTGTGTTCGTCAGGTATCGTGATGCGCTGGGGAACGAGTCAGAAACCTATGTAGCGACCATTTGGATTGGGCGCAACCCATCCTTGATGGAATTCTTCCTGCCGGTGGTTACCAGGGATTAATCGAGGATCCCCTGGCAGTCTCGGCTGATAGGCAAACCAGGAGGCTGGGAAAATCCGGCCTCCTGGCAGTTTTTGTGTGCCCTTTTTTATTCGGCTAATCGCTAAGCTGTGTACCGGGATACCTTTCTTTTGGTAACGTAGAGGTCAGGGCACGGGTGTATTAAAAACCGATGGTATGAAGACCAGCGAGCTTTCTAGCTGGATGGTGGCAGTTTCAATGCCGATTGATTCATTGCCACTGGCATCCATGAAGCGTACATACACGGTGCGCAACCCCCTCCCGACCTTAAGCTGCCAGGGTATATCCTGTTGGAATAGCTGCCAGATAGCACCCGCCATCGAGGGATCATTGCTGATCTGTACCTCAGTGATATCGTCGAAGGCATCATCCTGCAGCTCGTTCAGGTTGCCACCAATGCTTTCCTCCACCGGTACGAAAGTGAGCAGCACGTTCCGGCTGTTAGTACTGGGAGCCCCGCCATTGATCAGCATGGCTGCCTCGGGTGGTATCGGGTCGAGGCGTGGGGTAGCCGGTTCGCTGCACACCACGGCACTCCAGTGATCCTCGCCATCGATAGCCTGCAGGCAGTAGGAGTAGGTGGTGTCATTCGCCACGCTGCTATCGGTGTACATGCCATCCAGGGGCAGATCCGTCCCAATCAGGGCCCATGGGCCAGCCGGATGGGTGGCGCGATAAGCTAGGATGCTGGCATATTCGCTTTTAACGTCATAGGTTAGCAAAACCGAGCCGTTCTGGGCAGTAGCATGCACGAAATCGAAGGCCTCGATCAGGTCATCAGCTGGATCGAAAGGATCCAACCCGTGGCGCACAGCCTCCGACTCATCGCTCTCGCCGCCGGAGTCCGTGTCCGAGTTATTCGGATCGGCGCCAGTGTAATACTCGTCCGAGCAGTCCAGCTGATCCAGGTCGGCATCCGAATTGGGTGCACCGGGGCAATTCTCAGCGATGTAATCATCAGGGATACCATCACCATCGCCGTCGTCGCCCTCCGGCACCGAGAAGGAGCCTTGAGATTCCCGCTGCAAGCCGTCCAGGGTCGCCACCAACCTGACCCGGTAAGCGCCCTCATCCGCTGCGGGCGGCGGATTGAGCACGCCTGCTTCCGGCACAGGCTGGACTACGATGGCTTCGTTGACCAGGCTGTATTGCCCGGCAAAGAAGCCGTCCCCCATGCGACCATCCCCATGCTGCCCATCATCCCACAGTTGAACCATGGTCAGTCTCCTTAATGGGGACGTAACCCAAGCAGTGACCATCCCTCCCGGTCTCCATATGGCGTATAACGGGTAGTAGTTACCTGTGGCTATGGCACGCCTTGCGGGCAGCAGGTCGACTGCCAGATCGGTTTTAGCGGAGATCATTAAGTTGTAATATTTCAAGCCCGAGTAGTTATGCCTTACCAGCGCTTTCCACTCGCCAATCTCAGGGTCATCAACATAAAAACCGGCATAACCGGCAGTCTGGTTATAGAAAGTGTAGTCAGCGTACACCACACCGCTTGGGGAAACCAGCCGCAGGGTGAAGTATTCTACACGTGGCGTCCAATCTAGGACGGCTGAGAGCTGGTTCACGCTGTTATCCACTGCTACGGTGTAGGTGAAGACCTGACCATAAGTGCTGCTTGAGCCGCGCACTGAGAGAAGGCGCTCGCACCCCTGAGCCTGGCACAGGGCGTCCATGTAGGTATCTCCCAGGTCAAGCTCGGTCTCGTCGGGATCCTGATTCGGGCTTTGAGGGGAGATATAATATACATCGTTGTAATAGGACTCACCGCCGGTAGCGTCAGCGATCTCCTGCATCAAGAGTTCATTGCTATCAGGGCCAAAGGCGATGCTCATCACCGGGCAGCCGGTGCCAACCACGGCAGCTTCCACATCTGCCCAGTATGAGGGCATGTTCTGCATCCCGTCCGATAAGAGGGTGAACTGGCAACGGGCATTGCCGGTGGGGCTACTGCCCAATAAGGTCACGGCTTCATTCAACCCATCCCCGATGCTGGTCGCGCCCAGGGGAATGTAACTATTCACCTGGGCGTGAGCCTCGGTACGGTGCGGTAGTGTGCCGAACTCGATAGCCAGCGTATCGACCACATCCTGATCGTAGGAGACCAATCCCAAGCCTTCGCTGCTGTTTGCAGCGTCAATGAACAGCTTGGCGGCATCTTTGGCAGCAACCAGCTTGCCATACTGTCCCATCGAACCAGACACATCCGTAATGATCACATGATCGGTTTCGGTGGCATCATACACCACCGCTTCCGGTTCAAGGTCAGAGGCGATCACGGTGGATGTGCCTGGCTCTTCAAGGAAGACTTCCAGATCATAAGGACCATTGGCGGCCTGGACAGGTGTATCGACCCTTAGGAAGTATTCATCCTGGACAAAGCCGCCGCCCAACACCAGCGCTGGCAAACCGCCAATTTCGACTTTGAAGTCTGAATTAGCCAACCCACTCACAATCGGTCCGGTAAGCGATCCATCAGTCACAGACACCTGTACGATGATATTATCGGGGGTGGCAAATCCGCCTGCATAGGCGGGGGCGAGCTGGTTGGGCAGCTCAATGTCGATCAGCGGGGTAGAGCAGGACAGCTCGATGTCCACCGTCGCTGAGCTGCTTCGCCCGCCGATAATGGCAACCACCTTGGTTATACCGTTGTTCAGGTAACTGCGTCCCCAACTAGCCCCGCTACCTTGAGAATGCGTGTTGAAGGTGTTTCCGTTCTGGGTGATTACATGGTAAAACTCGGTGGAACCGCCCGTGCGAGTGAAGCTAGCAGTGATCACCGGGCAGTCGGAGCGGTCGGGCATGGCAGAAAAGTAGCGCGCCCCATACTTGCTGACCGATTTCCCCGTCCAGGAGGCGGAGGCGTCTGAGTCGATCGTTCCTCCATCGGTAGGTACCAGCGGTCCATAGGGAACTGAGTTTCCTGCCTGGTCTTCGTCACTGTAATTGTAGCTATCGTCTGGCAGCCCGGTCAAGTCTTTGGTCCAGTTCGCCACGGCAAACTGTCGGAAGGCATCATCAAAGCTGGTGCCGGGTGAGAGCACTGCCAGGGCGTGGTTCACGGCAGCGACCGATTCTGCGGTTGCCATTTGGTTCCAAAGCTCGACTAGCGCATCGACCCCGCGCTGAGGCTCAGTCAGCGTGGTGCCATACTGCTCACGGAAGAAGGTCCAGAACAGGTTGGATTCATAGCGCATATCGAAACTAGTAAGATTAGCGTTGGTGGAGGACAGGTAATCATTGACCTCGTCACAATAAGAGAATGCAACACCCAGGCAATTGTCCCACGTATCGATATTAGCAAACGCTACATCTTCCATATTGCGGGCTGTACCTTCGTAAATCCAACCTGAGTTCTCCCAGGTGGTGGCCCAATTAGGGTCGTGGGAAAATTGGACACGGTGGAATAACTCGTGACCGGTGACGTACTGCATGAACTCGGGGTTGATAGCAGAGAAGCAGCCATCATAGAGTGAGATGTAGTTTTCCCAGGCGCTGCCGTTACAGGAGGTATTGTTAGTAATTCGCACTTCCAGCTTTGGCGGGGTGAACTCAGGTCCCTGAAAACCGAAATCAATGTCATAGCGATCCCAGTAATCTTGTACATAGCCCTCTACCAGAGTGGCGTCAGCAAGGGGAGTGGGTGGATTGTTGTAATATACGCAGTAGTTTGTCTGTTCCAGATTATTATCGTAGTCCCACAGTGCTGGACAGGATTGGGGAGCCAGTGAATCAATGACTGGTAGCAGGGAATTTACATTGGGCAAAACCTTGTCTTCCAATAGGTAACTTGCAACTGGCTCCGCATTTATATCCATTGATCCAAAAGTCGGGACAGAACCAAGGGCAGGGCTGGGAGTGAGGCCAAGGATCAATCCAGTAACACTCAAGAGCCCAAAAATCACCAGCAGGCTCAGAAACTTTTTTTGAAACTTGCTGCGAGATATCATGGTATCCTCCTCTGAATAAAATCGCAATTGGTTGCCACACGATCTTTTATTGCTGAATCAAAAAGAAATAAACCTCCTATCGTGGCAACTGATAACCGCGATTGTGCCGCCACGATGATTTCTGCATAAGCGGTGCGCAATGTTTTTTCTGGTTTACCCCAATTGAGCCGGATTATTGACAAGGAACAAGGATTGTAGGTGTTACTTTATACGTACATATTTTATACCGAGATTCCACGTCGATATCAATTTGCCATCATTTTCACCCAAAACGGGTGAGAATTTTGGCTGAACCTGCTTAAGTGTAGCATTATTTTTATCATTCCGTACAATTTTTGGCCAAAAATTTCTTAAAACAGACTGTTTTGAAACGTTTTCACCCTCCCGGTAATTGGAAAAGGTGCCGTTCTCTACGATCGCAAGGAGAACATGGTCGGTGCGCGGCTTTACCTTCCTGTGACCATGCGTTAATAGATATGTGATCGATGATCCAGGTGACATATAGGTTCGCCTGGATCATTTTTATTAACAAGTTAATATTTATCCTTAAAAACACCCTGGTTTACAGCTTCCTGACCTTCGGATAACGAAAAGCTACAAGTATTCCATATAACAGCGAGGCAACTGCCCCAATGCCACTCTAAACTTGTGGGCCTCGGAAGAGATCAATCCTGTTAATGTCAAATTACTTGACTTAATCACAGAAATTCTATACTATATTAAAACCAGATTAAACCTCGAACTCGGCACATTCCTGCATCATTTAGCTTAAGCGAGGAGAGAACCCCTCAAGACAAAAATAGAACACAGCTACATAGATTTTAAAAATTTGATGCTCCAGGTTACCAGGGGAGCGCCACACCTAAGGCCTACACGCCGTGAACCATCGAGGCCCTGATCAAATTCGTCCATAAATACACGTTCAGCAATCACGGGAGGCAAAATCATGAGCAAGGCCAAAAGACTAAACCTGGCTGTCACGATCATCATCATTTTCTCCATAATTCTCTCACCCAGCGCGGTCAGGGCGCAAAATGGACCGGCTGAAGACCATGCCGGGCACGCGCGCGATCGGGTCGAGCTTACGCTCCGCGCAGATGGTGCCCCTCTCCCGGGTGGTACCGCACACCTATCTATTGATGTCACACCGCTGGTCAACACCCCTGACCTGGAAATCCAATGGGGCATCCCACCGGATGTGCAGCTTCTCGGAAGTGAGGTCGACACGTTCTCCGGCGTATCCGTGAACCAACCGGTGCATTCCGAGCGCAGCCTTAGCTTCCCGGTGGAAGGGACATATAAAATTACTGTTTCTGCGAGCCTGCACCTGTCACCAGGCGTCACTTACGGGGCCTCTGGGGTGCTCTTTTTCATTATCGATTCGCACGGCTCACGTGTGACCGATAAGGATCCGGATGCCGGCAACATGAAGCGCAATGGCTTTGAGCAGATCACGGTAACCCCGGTCTCTGCCGGTGCAGCTCCCCAGTCGCCCGATGATGATGACCCTTGTTTCACCATTTTCGCTCATTTCGACCGCATCGAGCTCCCGGTGCAAGAGGTGGGATGGGAGAAACCTGGATATGGAACACCAATACGCGTCCCCCTGGCGGGCTATTCAGTGGAGTTCCGCGAATCCGATCTTCTGTTTGACGATTCCTACGGCTACCTGACTACCGATGCCAATGGAAATGTAGCAGGATCGTTCTGCGACGACGATGGCTTGTTCGATGACACGCTGGAGATCTACCTGCGGGTTGAAACAGAGCTAGGCGACCCGATCGTCTATGTTGAAGACAGTTCTTGGATTGACGAGGAGTACGAGTATGATACCGGTGAGGCTGAGTCAGACGGTGGCACGATCAATTTCACCGAGAATATGGGCGATATTTGGAGCGGCATATTCAATATCGTCGATACGGCCTACCAGGCACAGCAGTTTTGGATTGCCAGCGGAAATGGAATTGATGAAGAGACGGAGATCCACTGGGAAGACGGCTATGGCGATGATATCTCCTCCTACAACCATGGCTGGGATGAGATCACCATTGCCGATGATCCTACTGACCCTGACCAGTGGGATGAATCAGTCATCATCCACGAGTGGGGTCATTTTACGGATGACCATTACAGCTGTGACGATAGCCCCCCAGACTCCCACTCCCACGACGGTATTTACGACACAGAGCTGGCGTGGGGTGAAGGTTACGCGGATTATTACCAGGGCCCGGTGCGCGACTATTACGGTTTCCCGGACGCCAATATATACCTGAATGTTGATGGTTCGGGTAATAATGGCAGTTATGTTGACCTGGAAGATTTTAACCTCACCCACCCGAACCTGGTAACCGTTGAAAACGAAATGGCGGTTGCTGCAGCCCTATGGGATTTGTACGATACTGCGGTGGATCAACAGGACCAGGTCAGCCACGGGCATGCCTTGATCCAGGCAGTATTTACTTCGGGTGAGTTTTATGACATTGCCTATGGTCTGTTCGATGACACCTGCGACTTCGATACGTATATGCGCGGCTGGGTAGATTATGGCGCGCCTGCAGACGCTAAAACGGCTGCCGCCATAAAGCAAAATACCGGCTATACCCTGGTACCCAACAGCTTAATGACAGAAAGCCCAGCTGGTACTTTAGCGACCAACGACTTCACTGCTGCACAGGTCTATCGCTGGTGGAAACAGCTAACCTATGTGGCGGATAACTCCAATAGCATGACGGGGCCCAAGTTTGAGGCTATGAAGACGGTATTTGTTGAAGCAGTCAATGACCTGGGCGATGATCCGGAGGGCACCGAATTCACCCTGGACCTGTTCAATAACACCACTTCGGCGAATGCCACTGCTTTCGAAGGGCAGTTCTTCCCGGACCAGCTGATTACGCCCATCAATAATTTAGAGACGCGTGGCGAATCCGACACCAATTGCAATGTATTTGCCCTGCGGGCGCTTTCCCAGGCGGTTAATGACAAGGAAAAGGGAGATGCCTGGCTGTTCACCGATGGCGATACGGTCCAGAATCCATCCGTACAAAGCGTTCGCCAGCTCTTGGACGATAACGAAATCCGCGCCTCGGTGGCATTAATGGAAGGCTGCATGTCAATGGATAAACTGCCAACCTCCATCCAGCCGTTTTCGACTGAGTTGCTCGAGGGCCTCACCCCCGAGGAGCAGCAGACCCTGATGGCTGAGCGCCTGCTGCCCGGCATAGCCCGCGCCGAGCTCGGACCCATGGCCGATGAGGTGCCTGGGGGCATCGTGCCCTACCTGCTCACCGCCCTCAACAGCGGTGGGCAATTCCTGTATGTTTTGCCCGGCCAGATAGAGTATGCGGCCGAGATCCTGCTGGCCCAGATCACCAACACTGCCGGTGCCGGGCGTTGGTCCGATTACGTCAGCGACCAGGCTACCTACCGCTGGGACAGCCTGGCAAGCACGGAATATGGCTGGATCGATGCTAAAGCTGGCACGAGGTGGGATAATCCTGCATATAACTCAAAAATAGATATTCCATTACCTACAGGTACATACTTCCAGTATTACAGCGGTCCTTATTACAACACTGTGCATGTTTTTGAGGACGGATATGTAAATTTTGGCATGAGTACCGCGTATGTGCCAA
>Ga0316620_10000628_pt1 | contig 14322 bp, 11 predicted proteins | sample OWC_Aug_M1_C1_D5_FD_207651 | JGI IMG/M metagenome (GOLD analysis project Ga0316620, IMG submission 207651) | Wetland soil microbial communities from Old Woman Creek delta, Ohio, United States - OWC_Aug_M1_C1_D5_B | ecosystem: Environmental > Terrestrial > Soil > Wetlands | place: USA: Ohio... | reverse complement strand
CAGGAGCGGCAGGTTGCGCATGCTCGCGGCGCCGAAGGACGGGAACCTTTACGGCTACGACCTCGCGTCAGGCCGGCGCCTGTACCGCACAGCGGTCACGACGATCGAGAACGCCACGGCACCTCTCACGCCGGAAGGCACACGCTTCTGTCCGGGTACGCAGGGCGGCTCTGAGTGGAACGGACCGGCGTACAACCCGGGCAACAATCTCGTGTACACCGGCACCGTGGACTGGTGTGCCACCGTGCGTACCGGCCCCGCCGCGAAGGTGAAGAACGCAGCGGTCGGTCAGCCGTGGTCCGGCGCCGGCGATGAGAACACCTTCGGGAAGATGGACCCGCAGGAGCGCTGGCGCGGCTGGCTGACGGCAACCGATGCCGACACGGGACGCGTTCGCTGGAAGTTTCAGACACCCGCGCCGATCCTGTCGGCGGTGACTCCGACCGCGGGCGGACTGGTCCTGTTCGGCGACCTGGCGACCAATCTCTACGCGCTCGATGCGGATTCGGGCAAGCGACTCTGGTCCACGAAACTCGACGGCGCGGTCGGCGGCGGGATTGTCAGCTATCTGGTGGGTGGCAAACAGCGCATTGCCGCGGTTACGGGCACATATTCGCCCATCTGGCCGGTGCCGAAGACCACGTCGAAGATCGTGGTGTTCGGGCTGGATTAGCCCCTGCGCGCGTCGTTGATTGCAGGGCGCAAACTCGAATGAGACGCGCGGGCGCCGCGCAAGATCGATATCGGGGGTGCGGAAATGGAGTGGATCACCGGTGAGGATGCCGCGACGGCCGAGCGCGCTGCGGCGGAATTCATTGCGCGCAAGCTGACACAGGCTGCCACTGAGCGCGGTCGTGCAACGCTCGCGCTCAGCGGCGGGCGCACGCCCTGGACGATGTTCGCAAGGTTGGCCGAGCAGGAGCTTGATTGGAGCCAGGTGCACGTCTTCCAGGTCGACGAGCGCATCGTGCCGCTCGCTCACGAGGCGCGGAACTGGCGGCGATTTCTCGCCAATCCGCTGGCGGGCCGCATTCCAGCCGGCCATCGGCATGCAATGCCGGTCGAGATCGAGGACCCGGAGCGCGCCGCCGTCGAGTATGCGCAAACACTCGCCGACTGGGCCGGCGAGCCACCGGTGCTCGATGTGGTGCATCTCGGCCTCGGCGAAGACGGGCACACCGCGTCGCTGTTTGCGGACGACCCTCTGTTGCAGGAGAAGAAACGCGCGACCGGCGTCAGCCAGGCCCGCGCGGAGCACCGACGGCTCTCGTTGACGCTGCCGACCATCAATCGGGCGCGATGCATCCTGTGGTATGTCACGGGCAGCTCGCGGCGCGCCGCGATGACGCAGTTGTTCGCCAACGAGCCGTCCATTCCCGCGAGCCGCATCGAACGGCAGCACGCAACCTGCATCAGCGATCCCGAGGCCGCGCCGGCAGCCTGAGTCACTTGCGCCCGAGCGCGTGTCCGCCGAAGGAGTTGCGTAGCAGAGCGAGCAGCCGCGCACTGAAATCGTCATGCCCCTGCGATGCGAAGCGCGCCGTGAGGGCTGCGTTGATCGCCGGTGTGGGAACCCCAAGATCGATTGCTTCCTGCGCGGTCCAGCGCCCTTCGCCCGAATCCGCGACGGTCGCAGCAATCGTGTCCCATCCTGCGCGCTCCCGCAGCACGCCCGCGGTCAGTTCCAGCAGCCACGAGCGGATCACTGTGCCGTGGCACCAGGCTTGAGCAATGTCCGCCAGCGGCAGTTCGAGGTCCTCCCGGGCGGCGAGCAGCGCAAAGCCCTCGGCATAGGACTGCATCAGGCCGTACTCGATGCCGTTGTGAACCATCTTGACGAAATGGCCGGCACCCGAGGGTCCGCAGTGGACCCAGCCCCGGTCGGCCGCGGGCGCCAGTGCGTGGATCAAGGGCAGAATCGCGTCGACATGCTCGCGCGCGCCGCCAAGCATCAGCCCATACCCCTGCTCGAGTCCCCACACGCCGCCCGAAACGCCGGCGTCAACGAAGCCGATGCCCTTGCCGGCGAGGAGGCGCCCGCGCCGCTGCGAGTCGCGGTAGTGGGAGTTGCCGCCGTCGACCACGAGGTCACCCGGCGCAAGCCGCCCGGCGAGCGTCTGGACATTCTCTTCGGTCGCCGTGCCGGCAGGCACCATGAGCCAGACGACCCGCGGCGGCCTCAGCTTCGCAACGAGGTCCTCGATGCGCTGCGCGATGGCGACATTCGCTTCGCTCGCGAGGTCGGCGTGTGCCCGCGGGTCACGGCTGAGTCCCTCCACGAACACGCCGTGCCGCGCCAGCCGGCGCGCCATGTTGCCGCCCATCCGGCCGAGTCCGATCATGCCTGTCCGCATTGTCCGCTCCTCATCTTTCGATTCCCGGCACGCGGTCGCGACTGCCCCAGAGTGATATCGGAAGGGTGATATTACGCCGCCGCCCTTCTCATCGAACATTTCGTAGTCTGCTACGCTAGCCGCGCCCATTGCGGAGGAACCCATGCATACAGCCTTTGCACGCACGGCATTTGCCGCCCTGTTCGTCGCCGCTTCAACCGCGCCGTCGCTGGCGGCCACGCCTCCGAGCGCGGACGCGCGGTTGAAGGCCATTTACACGACGGAATGGAAATGGCGCGAGGATCAATTCGCGGACACCGAGGACAGCCGCAAGCCCGTGCAGGACCACCTGCCGAAGGTCGATCCCGCGACGCAGGCCATGCGGCTCAAGTACTGGGAAAACGTGCGCAGGCGCCTCGACGCCATCGACCGCGCGGCGCTCTCCCCGGCCGAGCGGGTGAACTACGACGTCTACCGCCCCGAGATCGACGTGCTGATCGCGAACCAGCGCTTCCGCGACTACGAGATGCCGGCCAATGCCGATACCACGTTCTGGACCGACCTCGGCTACACGGCGCGCAAGCCCTTCCGCACGCTCCAGGACTATCGCAACTGGATCCGGCAGATGCAGGACCTGCCGCGCTATTTCCACGAGCAGATGGATGAGATGCGCGCGGGCCTGAAGCGCGGCTTTACCCCGCCGCACGTGACGCTCGAAGGCCGCGATGCGTCGATCACCGCGATCACGGACACCGCTCCCGAAGCCAACGTGTTCTACACGCCCTTCAAGGAAATGGCGGGAATCGCGCCCGCGGACCAGGCCGAGCTGCGCGCCCAGGCGGTCAAGACCATCCGCGAGAGCGTACAGCCCGCCTTTGCCGAGCTGCTTCAGTTCTGGCGCACCGAATACCTGCCCGGAACGCGTACCACGCTCGCCGCAGACGATATGCCGGACGGCCCGGCGTACTACCGCGCCAAGATCCTCGAATTCACCACGCTCGACATGGAGCCCGCCGCCATCCACGCGCTCGGCGAAGCGGAAGTGGCGCGCCTGCACGGCGAGATGCTGGGTGTCATGAAGGAGACCGGCTTCAGCGGCGATTTTCCCGCGTTCCTGCATTTCCTGCGCACCGACCCGCAGTTCTATGCGAAGACGCCCGAGGAGCTCCTCATGCGGGCGGCATGGATCGCGAAAAAGTTCGACGGCAAGGCGTCGCAGTTCTTCGGCTACCTGCCGCGCCAGCGCTTTGCGATCCGCCCGGTGCCGGACGATCTCGCGCCCTTCTACACGGCGGGACGCGGCGGCCCCGGCGTGTACCTCGTCAACACGTACAACCTGCCGGCGCGGCCGCTCTACAGCCTGCCGGCATTGACCCTGCACGAGTCGGCGCCGGGCCACGCGTTCCAGATGCCGATCGCGATGGAGCACAAGGGTCAGCCGGAATTCCGCCAGAACACCTACATCTCAGCCTTCGGCGAAGGCTGGGCGCTCTACTGCGAGAAGCTCGGCACGGAAATGGGAATGTATGAGACGCCCTACGAGCGCTTCGGCATGCTGAGCTACCAGATCTGGCGCGCCGCGCGCCTGGTGGTCGATACGGGCTTGCATTCCGGGCACTGGACCCGCGACCAGGCGATCCAGTACCTGAAGCAATACACGGCGCTTCCCGAGCACGAGATCGAGACGGAAGTAGATCGCTACATTGCCTGGCCGGGACAGGCACTCTCTTATTATCTGGGCGAGATGGCCATCGTGAAGGCGCGTGCGCGCGCCGAGGCCGCGCTTGGCCCCAAGTTCAACATCCGGGCCTTTCACGACACCGTACTCGAGCTCGGTTCCGTGCCGTTGCCGGTGCTCGACGCTCGCATCGACCGGTTCATCGCCGAGGGCGGCAAGGGCCCGTACCCGGACATGGAATAGTTGGAATGACCCGTTCGCCGGCGTAGGCTGGCGACCGTCATCGGACAAAAAGGAGAACTCCCGTGTCCCTGACCCTGCAGCTGAAAGTGAACGGGAAATCGGTATCCGCCGAGGTCAGCCCCGACACCTTGCTGTCGACGTTCCTGCGCGAGCACCTGCGCCTCACCGGAACCCACATCGGCTGCGACACGGCGAGCTGCGGCGCCTGCACGGTGCACGTCGGCGGCCGCGCCGTGAAGAGCTGCAACGTACTGGCCGCGCAGGTGCAGGGTCTGGAGATCACGACGATCGAGGGCATCACGCCGGCAGACGGATCGCTCCATCCCATGCAGGCGGCCTTCAAGTCCTGCCACGGCCTGCAGTGCGGCTTCTGTACTCCGGGGATGGTGATGAGCGCGATCGATCTCGTCACGCACCAGCCGCACGCGACCGAGGACGAGATCCGCGCCGGGCTCGAGGGCAATTTCTGCCGCTGCACGGGCTACCAGAACATCGTCAAGGCCGTCGCGCAGGGCGCGAAGGCCATGGGACGCTAACGGATCGACGAGGAACGCACAGCCATGAACGCATCGCGCGCAGCCTTCATCGGCCGGCCGGTCGAGCGGAAAGAGGACTACCGCTTCCTCACCGGCGCGGGACAGTACACCGACGACATCTCGCTGCCCCAGCAGAGCTACGGCTATTTCCTGCGCAGTCCGCATGCGCACGCCCGGATCCGTGCGATCGATACCGCCGCCGCGCGCGGCGCACCCGGCGTACTCGGCGTCTACACGGGAAAGGACGTAGGGGGCGTCGGCGGCCTGCCCTGCGGCTGGCTCATCAAGTCGCTCGACGGCAGCCCGATGAAGGAGCCGAAGCATCCCATCATCGCGGATGACAAGGTGTGTCACGTCGGCGATCAGGTGGCGCTCATCGTCGCCGGTACGCTGGCCGAAGCCAAGGCGGCGGCGGCACTTATCGACGTCGATTACGAAGTGCTGCCGGCAGTGATCGACACGGCGACGGCGGCCAAACACAAGACGGCCGTCCACAGCATCGCGCCGGATAACGTCTGCTACACCTGGGGAATCGGCGACAAGGCCGCGACCGATGCCGCCATGGGCAAGGCCGCACACGTCACGCGGCTCTCGCTCGTCAACAATCGCCTCATTCCGAATGCGATGGAGCCGCGCGCGTCAAACGCACAGTACTCGCGCGCGGACGATTCCTACACGCTGTATGTCACCAGCCAGAACCCGCACGTCGAGCGGCTGCTCATGACCGCCTTCGTGCTCGGCCTCCCCGAGCACAAGGTACGCGTGATCGCGCCGGACGTCGGCGGTGGGTTCGGCAGCAAGATCTATCTGTACGCGGAGGAAACTGCGCTCGTGTGGGCGAGCAAGCGCGTCGGCCGGCCGATCAAGTGGACCGCGGAGCGCAGCGAGTCGTTCCTCACGGACGCGCACGGACGCGATCACGTCACGACGGTCGAGCTTGGCCTCGACAAGGACGGGAAGTTTCTCGCGTTGCGCGTGCACACGACGGCCAACATGGGCGCGTACCTCTCGACGTTCGCGTCCTGCATTCCGACGATCCTGTACGCAACGCTCCTCGCCGGGCAGTACGCGACGCCGAGCATCTACTGCGAGGTACAGGCGGTGTTCACCAATACCGCGCCGGTCGATGCGTATCGGGGCGCCGGGCGACCCGAAGCGACTTACCTTCTCGAGCGCATCGTGGAGCTCGCTGCGCGCGAGCTCAAGATCGATCCGGCGGAACTGCGGCGGCGGAACTTCATCCGCAAATTCCCCTACGCGACGCCCGTCGGTCTCACCTACGACACCGGTGACTACGAGGCGACGTTGAAGCGCGCCCTCGAGATCGCCGATGTCGGCGGCTTCGCCGCGCGCAAGGCGGCAAGCGCCAAGAAGGGTCTGCTGCGCGGCATCGGCTATTCCTGTTACATCGAGGCCTGCGGGATCGCGCCGTCCAACATTGCCGGGGCGCTCGGCGCACGCGCGGGCCTGTACGAGGCAGCGGAAGTTCGCGTGCATCCCACGGGCAAGGTCACGGTCTTCACCGGCTCGCACAGCCACGGGCAGGGACACGAGACGAGCTTCTCCCAGGTGGTCGCCGACCGGCTCGGCATCCCGATCGAGGACGTCGACATCCAGCACGGCGACACCGGCAAGGTCCTCTTCGGCATGGGAACGTACGGATCGCGCTCGCTCGCGGTCGGCGGCACGGCGATTGTGAAAGCGCTCGACAAGGTCGTCGCCAAGGGCAAGAAGATCGCGGCGCACCTCCTCGAGGCGAGCGACACCGACATCGAGTTCTCGGACGGCGAGTTTCGCGTGGTCGGAACCGACCGCAAGAAGGCGTTCGCCGAGATCGCCCTCACGGCTTACGTGCCACACAACTACCCGCTCGACAAGCTCGAGCCGGGACTCAACGAGAACGCGTTCTACGATCCGGTCAATTTCACCTTTCCCGCCGGCTCCTATGTGTGCGAGGTCGAGGTGGATCCGGCGACGGGCGCCGTGCGCGTCGATCGCTTCGCGGCGAGCGATGATTTCGGCAACGTCGTGAATCCGATGATCGTCGAGGGCCAGGTGCACGGCGGACTCGCCCAGGGCATCGGCCAGGCCCTGCTCGAGGGCTGCGTGTACAACGAAGACGGCCAGCTCGTCACCGGCAGCTTCACCGACTACGCAATGCCGCGCGCCGACGATCTGCCACACTTTCAGGTCGAGACCGTCAAGGGCACGGCCTGCACGCACAATCCGCTCGGCGTGAAGGGCTGCGGCGAGGCGGGCGCGATCGGCTCGCCGCCGGCGGTGATCAACGCGATCGTCGATGCGCTCGCGCCGCTCGGCGTACGCGACATTTCGATGCCGGCGACGCCGTATCACGTGTGGCAGGCCATCCAGGCCGCGAAGCGCTGAGGAGGCACCCATGGCATCCATGACGTACCACCGCCCCGCCTCCGTCGCCGAAGCCGCGAAGCTCGCCGCCGGCGATCCCGACGCGCGCGTGCTCGCGGGCGGCCAGTCGGTCCTGCCCTCGATGAAGCTCGGACTGCTCGCGCCGTCGGCGTTCATCGACCTCGGCGGCATCGCTGAGCTCCAGGGTATCCGCATCGACGGCCGCAACGTCGTGATCGGCGCGATGACGACGCACGCGACCGTTGCCGGCACGCGCGACGTGCAGTCGAAGATTCCCGCGCTCGCCCGGCTCGCCGCGGGCATCGGCGATCCGCAGGTGCGCAATCGCGGCACGATCGGCGGATCGCTGGCGAACAGCGACCCGGCGGCCGACTACCCCGCGGCCGCGCTCGGGCTCGGCGCCATCATCGGCACCAGCAAGCGCAAGATTTCGGCCGACGACTTCTTCAAGGGTCTGTTCGAGACGGCACTCGGTGCCGGCGAGCTCATCACGTCCGTCAGCTTCCCGCTGCCGGACAAGGCTGGCTATGTGAAATTCCGCCAGCCCGCCTCGCGCTTCGCGCTGGTCGGCGTATTCGTCGCGCAATTTGGCAAGGCCGTTCGAGTCGCCGTGACGGGTGCCGGGGCCTGCGCCTTCCGTGCACCGGCGCTCGAAGAGGCGCTTGCCCGCAAGTTCGCCCCCGAATCCTGTGACGGGATCAGCGTCGCGTCGAGGGCGCTCAACGCCGACATCCACGGCAGCGCGGACTATCGGGCGCATCTGATCCCGGTGCTCGCGCGGCGCGCCGTGCAGCAGGCCCTGGGATAGGTAGCCACCGCAATCCCGGGCACCCGGCGACTCCGCTAGAATCGCGCCATGAATCGCACGCTGGTTGCGCTTGGCGCTCTGCTGATCCTCGTCGGCCTCGCCTGGCCGAAGCTGCGCTCCGTGCCCCTCTTTCGCCTGCCGGGCGACATCGTCATCGACCGGCCCGGATTCAAGCTGTTCTTCCCGATCACCACGATGCTCGTCCTCAGCCTCGTCGTCTCGCTCCTGATGTGGCTCTTCCGACGCTGAGGTCCTGATCGATGGCTGCTTCGACCTTACCGCACTCTCAGGCTACGCAGCCCCGATTCGCCCTCTTCTCCTATGGCTTTCGGCCGTTCTTCTGGGCCGCCGGCGCCTATGCGCTCGTCGCCATCGCAGCCTGGCTTTGGATCTACACCACCGGCGCGCTGCCCCTTGCGAGCCTGCCGCCGCAAGCCTGGCACGGACACGAGATGCTGTACGGGTTCGTGGCAGCGGCGATCGCCGGGTTTCTCCTCACCGCCGTACCGAGCTGGACCGGCGCGCGCGGCTTCGCGGGCGTCCCGCTCATGATCCTTGCCGCGATCTGGCTCGCCGGCCGGCTCGCGTTTGCCGCCGCCTCGATCTTGCCGGTGCCGCTCGTGCTCGTGTGCGAGCTCGCCTTCTTCCCGGCGCTTGCGGTCCTCATCGCCCCACCGCTCGTGCGCGCTCGCAATCGCAATACGCCGCTCCTGCTCGTGCTCACGGGCATCTGGCTGACGGACGTGATCTATCTGTATGCCTTCCTGCGCGGCGACGCGGTCCTCGCGCGCAGCGTGCTCGTCGTCGCCATCGACATCGTCCTCGTTCTCGTAACGGTCATCGGCGGCCGCATCGTTCCGGCGTTCACGGCGAGCGCACTGCGCACCCGCGGTCTGACGCCGGACCTGCGCAGTAACCGCTGGGTCGATGGTCTCGCGATCGGCGCCATGGCGGGCATCGTACTGGTCGACATCATTGCGCCGTCGAGTCGCGCGGCCGGCGTGATCGCCGGCCTCGCGGTCATCGCACAAGTGATGCGCTTCACCGGCTGGCGGACCCTGCGCTCGCTCTTCGAGCCGCTCGTCTGGTGCCTGCACCTCGCGTACGTGTGGCTGCCGATCGGGCTTGCGATGAAGGCGGTATTCTTGTTGACAGGCGCCGGCTGGGCGGCGCACTGGATGCACGCTTTCACCATCGGCGTCGCCGCCTCGATGGTGCTCGCGGTGATGACGCGCGCGGCGCTCGGACACACGGGCCGTGCGCTCGCGGCCTCCCGTCCGATCACGGCCGCCTACGTGCTGCTGAGCCTCGCGGCCGCCGTGCGCGTGTTTGCGCCGTCGGTTCCGTCGCTCGCCTATCAATGGACCGTGCTGGCCGCCGGCGCGCTTTGGATCGGCGCCTTCGCGATCTTTCTCATCAAGTACACGCCGATCCTGATGCGGCCACGAATCGACGGGCGGCCCGGATAAGGGTTCGTCCGCTACGGTATCCCCTTCACATTGACGCGATCGAGCGCCGCCCTGAGGCCGCGTGCGAGATCGAGCGCATTGCCGTGCGCCCAGAAGTGCATGAAATACAGGCGCGGCTCCTCGCCGATCATGTGGCTGTGCAGGGCCGTCACCTCGATGCCGCGCCCGCGCAGCGCCTGCAGCACCGGCTGGACTTCGGTCCCGAGCAGCACGAAGTCTCCCGTGGTCGCCGCCTCGCCTCGCCCGGTCGGCTGGAAATTGATCGCGATCGCCGTACCCATGGACGGCGGAATCGTCATGCTCCCTTCGAAAACGACATCGGAGCGCGGCACGGAGAACTGATACACGCCCCCGTTTGCGCTCCCCTTGAATCCAAGCGCATTGTCGAGCGCGGCCGTATCGAGCGCGACGGCCGCAGGCAGCGACGTTCGCGGGGGTGCGAGCGGCGTGTGGCTGAGGGCGAGCGCGGCATGCAGGGTGTGGGCAAGTGCGACAGGGTCACCGTGCGCGGAGAAATGCATGTACACCACGACGGGCGACGCGCGCAGCAGGTGATTGTGGACGGCGGTGATATTGAAGCCGCCGTCGATGAGGCGCTTCATGACCGGGCTCACTTCCCTCTCCGTGAGCGCGAGGTCACCCATGCACATCGCGTCCGACCCCGTGGGCTGGAACGCGACCCAGGAACCTAGCGCGAGGGCGGGCTTGATCGCGATGCCGTCCACCGTCACCTTGAGGTCGGTCCGCGGGAATCCGGTTTTGTAGACGTTTCCCGGCAGCACGGTGCCCGGCCTGCCGAGGGCCTCGCCGACCCGCGTCCAGTCGATCCCGGCGGCGTTCGCGAGGGCGCCCGCCAGGGTACAAGCGAACAGAAACCCGGCTGTGACGACGCATCGCATAGGGATTCTCCGCAGTTTGCGAGGGGTGACTAGTTAGCGCCGCGCGTGCATGCTCTGCAACATGGCTGAAGCAGTCGTAATGAAGGACGCGCGCGAGGCCGTTTTCCATGTCCACGCGATCTCCAAGATCTACACCCTCGGCGAAGTGAAGGTGACGGCGCTGCGCGGCGTCACGTTCGACCTCCTGCGCGGCGAATTCCTCGTCCTCCTCGGCGCCTCCGGGAGCGGTAAGTCGACCCTCCTCAACATCCTCGGCGGTCTCGACGTGCCGACCACGGGCGAGGTGCACTACTTCGACCACAACCTCACGGCCGCGACCGACGCCGAGCTCACGCGCTACCGGCGCGAGCACGTCGGTTTCGTGTTCCAGTTCTTCAACCTCATCCCGAGCCTCACCGCGCTCGAGAACGTCGAGCTGGTCACCGAGATCGCACAAAATCCCCTGCCCGCCCGCGATGCGCTTGCCATGGTGGGCCTCGCGGAGCGCCTCGATCATTTTCCAGCGCAGCTCTCGGGCGGAGAGCAGCAGCGCGTCGCGATCGCGCGTGCGATCGCCAAGCGTCCCGACGTGCTCCTGTGCGACGAGCCCACCGGCTCGCTCGACTATCAGACCGGCAAGCTGGTGCTCGAGGCGCTCGAGCGGGCCAACCGCGAGCTCGACACGCTCACCGTCGTGATCACGCACAACGCCGCGATCGCGGGCATGGCCGATCGCGTCGTCCGCATCAGCAGCGGCGAGATCCTCGAGGTCAAGGAGAACAGCAAGCGCCTCTCGCCCGCGGAGCTCACGTGGTGAGCCGCTTGTTCCGGGCGCTCCTGCGCGAGACCTGGCATGTGCGCGGCCAGGTGCTGGCGGCGGCGCTGGTCGTCGGCTGCGGTCTCGCGGCGTTTGTCACCATGCGCAGCGTCTACCACTCCCTGGTCGACGCGCGCGCCCAGTACTACGCGGACTACCGGTTCGCCGATGTGTTCGCTCACCTCAAGCGGGCGCCGGAGAGCCTCGCGAACGAGCTGCGCGCGATCCCGGGTGTCTCGACGGTCGAGACCCGGGTCGTCGCCGACGTGACGCTCAGCGTTCCCGGGCTCGACGAGCCGGCCACGGGACGGCTCGTCTCGCTGCCGCCCGTTCGCCGGCCGATGCTGAACGATCTCTTCATCAGCGAGGGCCGCTACCCGAGCAGGGAACGGAGCGACGAGATCCTCGTGAGCGGCGTGTTCGCGCGCGCCAATGGTCTCTCGGTCGGCGCGCACCTCGGCGCGGTACTCAACGGGCGCTGGAAGGACTTCACGATCGTCGGCCTCGCGCTCTCGCCGGAGTACATCTACGAGGTGAGCCCCGGCATGGTGTTTCCGGACAACCGCCGCTTCGGGCTCCTGTGGATGAACGGCGAAGCGCTCGCTTCCGCCCTCGACATGCAGGGCGCCTTCAACGACGTCGCCCTGTCGCTCGCCCACGGCGCGCGGGAGGAGGATGTCATTACCGAAGTCGACCGGCTGCTCCGCCCGTACGGCGGCCTGAGCGCCTACGGCCGCCGCGACCAGGAGTCGAACCGCTTCCTCACCGACGAGCTGGGCGAGATCCAGATCAATGCGACCTACGTGCCCGCCATCTTCCTCAGTGTTGCGGCCTTTCTCCTTTACATGCTGCTGTCGCGGCTCGTCGCGATCCAGCGCGGAGAGATCGCGCTCCTCAAGGCCTTCGGCTACACGAATGCGCGTATCGCCCTGCACTTTCTCGAGTTCGCGCTCATCGTCGTCGGCCTCGGCCTGCTCATCGGCATCGGGCTCGGCCAGTGGCTCGGAGCGGGACTCATCCGGGTCTATGAAGACTACTTTCACTTTCCGGCGCTCGTGTTCCGCATGCCGCTGTCGGTCATCCTGCTGGCGACAGGAATCGCCGTTGGCGCGGCGATGATCGGCTCGCTCGCGGCCGTGCGACGCGCAGTGCGCCTCCCTCCCGCGGAAGCGATGCGTCCCGAGCCGCCGAGGAGCTATCGCGCGGGCGCCTTCGAGGCGTCCGGGTTCGCCCGCCTCCTCGGCACGGGAACCCGCATGATTGCGCGCAATCTCCTGCGCCGCCCGCTGCGCGCCGTGCTGTCGATCACGGGCATCGCGATCGCCGTCGCGACCGTGGTGCTCGGACGCTTCGCGTTCGACGCCGTAAACGACCTCATGAACGTCCACTTCGACTTCGCGCAGCGCGACGACGTCACCGTCATCCTGCACGAGGCGCGCGGACCGGCCGTCGTCCAGGACCTCGCGACGCTCCCGGGCGTCATGCGCGTCGAGCCGTTTCGGGCCGTGCCGGTGTGGCTGCGCTTCGGTCACCGCCAGAAGCGCAGCGTGCTCATGGGCCTGTCGCCGGACATGGACCTGCGACAACTCGTCGACAGCAAGCGCCGTCGGATCGAACTGCCGCCCGCGGGCCTCGTCATGACACGCAAGCTCACCGAGATCCTCGGCGCGCGGCCCGGCGATTCGATAACGGTAGAAGCCCTGGAGGGCGAGCGTGCGACGTTCGACGTCCGTCTTGCGCGGGTCTCCGACGAACCCCTCGGGATCAGCGCGTACATGGATGCCGATGAGCTCGCGCGGCTCCTGCGCGAGGACCGCGTGGTATCGGGTGCATTCCTGAAAGTCGATTCCTCGGAGGCGCCGGCGCTCTACACCGCGCTCAAGCACACGCCCGCAGTCGCCGCGATCGCGGTCCGGGACGCCATGCTGAAGAGCATCCGCGAAGCGATGGACCGCAGCTTCATCCTGAGCACCATCATTCTCACGGCATTTGCCGCCGTGCTCGTGGTCGGCGTCGTCTATAACAGCGCGCGCATTGCGATCTCCGAACGCGGGCACGAGCTCGCAAGCCTCCGTGTGCTCGGATTTACGCGCGGCGAGATCATCCGGCTGCTCCTCGGCGAACAGGCGATCCTCACGCTCCTTGCCATTCCGATCGGTCTCGCCCTGGGGGCGCTCATCTGCTGGCTGCTCATCCCGGTCTTCGACCGCGAGCTCTTTCGCCTGCCGTTCGCGCTTTCTGGTACAACCTTGGGCTTCGCGACCACAGTCACGGTTGGGGCGGCGATACTGTCGGGGCTGCTGGTCGCCCGCCGCCTCGCGACACTCGATCTCATCGCGGTGCTGAAGACACGGGAGTAGAGGACATGAAAGCGCGCGCCCGAACCTTCCTCACGATCGCCGTTGCAGCGGCGGTCGCGGCGCTGGTCGTGTACGCGTTCTGGCCGTCGCCCGCGCCCGTGGATGCCGCGCGCGTGACGCTCGGTCCGCTCCAGGTCACGGTCGATGAGCAGGGCGAGACGCGCAGCCACGATCGCTTCGTGATCGCCGCTCCGGTGAGCGGGCGGTTGCTCCGCATCACCCTGCACGACGGGGATGCCGTCAAGGAGGGCCAAGTGGTCGCCGTGCTCGCACCGGTCCCCCTGAGCGTGAAAGAGCGCGAAGAACAAGAGGCCCGCGTCACGGCCGCCGCCGCCCTCAATCGCGACGCCGAAGCGCGCGTGCGCCACGCGCGCGAGGACTATGAGCAGGCCCAGCGCGAGAGCACCCGTGCGGACGAGCTGTTCAAGCGCGGTCTCGTGCCGCGCCAGCAGGTCGAGCAGGCAGCCAACGCAACCGTGACCCTCGGGCAGGAGCTCGAAGCGGCGCAGTACCGTGCGCGTTCGGCCGCCGCGGATCTCCGTGCCGCACAGGCGGGCCTGCTCGCGACGCGCGCCGCCGCCGATGGCACGGCCACAAAACTCGAGCTCCGTGCGCCATCCACCGGTCGCGTGCTGCGTATCGCCGAGACCAGCGAGCGGGTAGTCGCCGTCGGAACTCCACTTCTCACGATCGGTGATCTGGAGAAGCTAGAAATTGTCGTGGAGATGCTGTCATCGGAGGCGGTCAAGGTGAAGGCGGGAATGCCGGCGCTGCTCGAAGGCTGGGGTGGAGATCACCCGCTCCGCGCGCGC
>Ga0316620_10000627_pt1 | contig 14335 bp, 6 predicted proteins | sample OWC_Aug_M1_C1_D5_FD_207651 | JGI IMG/M metagenome (GOLD analysis project Ga0316620, IMG submission 207651) | Wetland soil microbial communities from Old Woman Creek delta, Ohio, United States - OWC_Aug_M1_C1_D5_B | ecosystem: Environmental > Terrestrial > Soil > Wetlands | place: USA: Ohio... | reverse complement strand
GCTGTGCGAGGTCGGCGCCCCCGGCGCGGAACCAGCCATCGGCGGTCCATTCGACCGGTTCGAGGAGCGTCTGGCGGCCGAGGTCGTAGAACCCGTTCTCGTAAGCGTGGTACACGGCGTACCACTTCCCTGCCGGCCCTTCCACGAGTGTTGCGTGTCCTTTCGACCACCATCGCTCGGCGCCCGACTTCGTCCGGATGATCGGATTGTAGGGTGAGTTTTGCCACGGGCCCGCGAGCGCCTTCGAACGCGCGGCGACCACCATGTGACTGGTCGGCGGACCGGCCGTCCCGCCCTCGGCAAGCACCATGTAGTAATAGCCTCCGCGCGAGAGGATCTTCGGTCCTTCCTGCGAGAAGCTCTCCACGACCCACTCGTCGGGGTACTGCCACCCTTCGTAGACCTTCTTCATCTCGCCGATCACCGACAGTCCGTCGTCGGCGAGAGGCGCCATGTAGCCACCGCTCAGGAAGAGATACCGCCTGCCGTCCGGCGCGACAGCGTGACCAGGATCGATGCGCCCGATCCGAAGATCGATCGGTTCGCTCCAGGGGCCGCGGACGTTGTCCGCCCAGATGACATAGTTGGATGGGTGTCCCGGTTTCTGGCCGGGAAAGTAGATGTAGTAGCGTCCTTTGTGCTTGACGAGGTCTGGCGCCCAGACCGAACCGACGTTCTTGAACAGCGCCGGCCCGACCGGTTCCCAGTTGACGAGATCGCGCGAATGCCAGATGACAAGGCCCGGGTACGCGTCGAACGACGAGAAGGTGATGTAGTAGTCCTGGCCGTCTTTGAGCACCGAGGGATCGGGGTGATCGCCGGCAAAGATCGGGTTGAGGTACCGGCCGTCGCCGAGATCGGCTTTTCGCTGACCTTCGACGCCTCGAGCCCAGACCGAACTGCTTCCGGTCTCCTGCAACCGGACAGCGACGGACGGCAGCAGCGCAGGAACGCACGCCGCGAACAGGAGGCACGACTTGGTTCTCTTGTTCATGCGGAGCCCCGGAACACGATGCCCTGAGACAGATCCCAGGGCGGTCCGTCAAAACCTGCTTTCACATTTCACGAATCGGGCCTTGGGAGATGTCCAGGTGCCGAATCAACACGCTCATGTTGCGGATGTAGGCCGCCGTCGAGATGCCCAACAGATGGTCCACGCGGTACGGCGAAGTGTCGGTCTCGTCGCCGGCGAGCGTCTGCGAGAAGTCGCCGGGCGCGGCCTGCTTCGATCCGTCGCCGCGGTAAGGATGGCTGGTCGTCCCGAGTTCGGCCGGCCAGTAGCCTTGCCCGTTCAGACTGCCGACGAGCCGAGCGACGGCCTCGTCCGCCCGCACCGTGCTTGCAGCATCTGGCGGTCTCGGCTCTGTCACGGCGAAGTACCGCGGCAGGGGGATTGACCCAGGCCCCGCCAGCAACTGTGAACCTTTGATCGCCTCCGCGCGCGGCAGCGCCCGGGTCTGCTGGTAGCGCCTGCGAAGGCCGTCGACATCGATCTGCCGGAACGAGCTGTAGTGGCCGACGGTGTTCCGGGGATCGTAATCGGACGTGTAGGCGCCGTTGACCACGTTGGAGCCGCGGCGGTGGATGTAAAGCGGCCTGTTGGTGCCGATCTCGACGAACGTCGGATGCGTGCGGTTTCCCGCGAGCGCGAGCACGTCGGGCGGAAGGTGGATCTGGTCGAGCCAGTCGAGCGCTTCGGGGATGCGCGCCAGGAACCTGGTATCGCCGGTCAGGCGATAGAACGCCAACAGGTGTTCGATGTTCTGCGCGGTCGTGTGGGTTGCAAGCGCCCTGGGCTCGTAGGTGCGCGCGCCGGCCGGCTCGAGCTCGGGCGTGTACTGCAGGGACCAGCCGGCCTGAGGCGCCGCCTGCTGCGTCACGAGAAAGGCGTTCATGCCGCGGGTGATCGCGTCCAGCAGTCGTCGATCGCCCAGGGCCTGGTAGCAGAGGATCAGGAAGTTGACGTTGCCCGCCGTGACGTCGTCGTTGAACGTGATGAATGACGTGTAGTCGGGCCTGCCCTGCTTGGAAAACTCGTTCTTCAACGGAAAACGCTGCGGCCACGCCCCGACCGGGTACTGCGAGTCGAGGACGAACTGGATCGCCTTGTCGAGAGCGGCCTTGTATTTCAGGTCGTGCTTCTCGACGTAGAGACGCAGCAGCAGTTTCGCCGACTCGGCCGTCACGCCGTCGTCGAAGGTGGCGTTGCTCCAGTAGTGCTGGAACTCCTCGAGCCGCCACCCGTTGCGGCCGACAGTGTCGTACCAGTCGCGCAGCGAGCGGTCGCCCGCGAAATCGATCACGTAATTCCATCCGCCACAGGGCAACTGGCCGCGGATCAGCGCGTCGGCGGCCGCTGCAGCGGCGCGGTAGTAATAGGGGTCGCCTGTGGCGTGGTAGGCGTCGAGGAACATGTGCCCCATCGTCGGCGTGCCGGGGGGCTGGATCCAGATCATCTTGTCCCGCGCTTCCATTTCGCCCCAGCGGCGCGAGAGGTCGGGCAGGTAGGACCACACGTAGCCGCCACGGGTGCTGACCTTCTCCACCATGAACGTCGTCGCGCGCTTCATGGTGTCCAACACGTGCCGCCTGTCGGACGCAGGCGCCCGCACGCAGTCAACCGAGACGAGAGTTCCGAGCGTGAGCGATGCGAGCACAGCCGCGGGGAACGGGCGGCGGAAGCAAAGACGCGGTTTCTCCAATGGCATGGCGATACCGTCCGTCAGGTGCCCGGCTGAACGTAGGGAACCTTCTCGAACATCCTTCGTTCGTCGCCGCGCGGATCGTTGACCACCCTCGACACCGTGTCGAACACCATGGTCGCCCGGCGGGGCATCTGGTAGGACGGCCATGGCGGCAGCTTCCCGGAGCGTGGATTGCCCGTGCGCGCGAACGCGATCCAGGCCTCGCTCATCTGGTCGGCCATGCGCTGCGCCTCGGGCCCCGTGCCCGTCATCTGGGGCGTGTAGCGGACATTGTCGAACACGAGAGGGATGTCGAGGCCGTGGCACGCCTTCCACTTGCCGCCGTCGACGGGCGTGCACCAATCGAGCTGGAAGACGTAGGTCGGTGCCGAGCCTCGAGGCTGCGAGGCGCGGCGCTCTGCCTCGATGACCTGTCCGCGCCAGGATCGCGACGCGGTGGTGGCCGCAAAGAACACGTCGCTCGCCGAGTAGTGTGGGTAAAGGCGCCGGTAGCCGGCAATGACCTTCGCGCGGTCCAGATTCCCCATGAACGGCGAGTTCTGCTCGAATCTCTGCTGAAGGGTCTCCCACGTCAGCGCGAAGAGCGTCGGATCGCCTGCGCCGATGAGCAGCCTCGTCTCGTCGCGGTTGTTCCCCATGAGCATCGGGACGTGGGCCGAGAGTGGCGGCGCGTCGGGGTCGAACGGATCGCGCGGCAACGACCGGCCGTCCTTCACGGGACCGAAATACTTCACGGCGTGGGATGCTTCGATCAACCGCTCCATCGGCATCGTCTCGAGTTCGTGAAGGCGATCAGGAGTCAGTCGCAGCGCGGCGAGGAAGTCTCGCGCGTTCGCCGTCGCCGTGGAGGTGCGACTGGCCGTGATCTGCTGGCCGCTCGCCGTCGCGACGCGGTGGAACAGACCCAGAGCGGCCGGCATGGCCATGAGAGTCGCGCACTTCGCCCCTCCGCCCGACTCGCCGAAGATCATCACGTTCTTCGGGTCGCCGCCGAACCCGGCGATGTTGTCGCGCACCCAGGTGAGGGCGAGCACCAGATCGAGCATGCCCGCGTTTCCGGAGTCGGCAAATCGCGAACCACCCAGTTCGGCGAGATACAGATGGCCGAACGCGTTCAGCCGGTGATTGACGGTCACGACTACCACATTGCCCCGGCGTGCGAGACGAACGCCGTCGTACGCGGCGGTGTTGCTGGTCATGCTCGAGTAGCCGCCGGGATGGAACCAGACCATCACCGGCCGCCCACTGTCATCGCGGAGCGCCGGCGTCCAGAGGTTCAACCTGAGACAGTCCTCGCCTATTGATGCCGCCTCGTCGCGCGGGAAGAACCCGTTGCCGCCTCCGCGTGTCTGAGGCGCGGTGGGACCGAACTCGATTGCGTCACGCACACCAGCCCACGGTTCTGGCGGGACAGGGGGCAGGAAGCGGCGTGTGGAGGTGTCGGCTCCGTACGGAATGCCTTTGAAGACCTTGATGCCGTGATCGACGAAGCCACGGATCTTCCCGGCTGTCGTGGCCGCGACCGGCGATTCACCCGATTGCCGCGCAGTGTAGGTTGTCTGTCCAAGCAGGCTGGACGTACCAAGGGCGCCTGCGGCCGCACACAGACGCCGAAGCACCGTTCGGCGGTCCATCAGCCGCGCGTGTGAGCCCACGGCGTGATGGTTCGTCATCCTGGTCCCTCCGAGCACGACCGCCGGCCTGCGTTGTGGTGGCTGGGGTGCGCGTTGTCCGGTCTTGTAAGCGACACCTCTCGTGCCGGGCCGTGCGCGCACGAGAACTTATAAGACGCCGGCCGTCAGCTTGTCAACGATCTGGTTTGACCACTCCAGATCGATGGCTGTGCGATCTGACTCGGGAGACCGTCCTGATTTTGCCCAACATATTGCAGGACTTGGCCCCAGACGAGCAGGCCGACCACGTAGCGAATCAATAGCGAAACATGCGTGGAACAGTCGAAGTGGCTATTCCACCTGGGATGTATCACGCAGCTTTGAATGCTATCATCGGCCATCCCACCGCGGAGGCGAGCATCATGTCTCGCATCGTCCTCGTGAATCCCCGCTTCGAGGCGACCTTCCTGGGACTGGAGCACGCGCTGCCCCTTCTCCACAAGAAGGCGACCATGCCGGTCTCCAGCCTTCCACTCCTTGCCGCTCTGACCCCCGCCGAGCACGACGTCACGATCATCGATGAAAACGCCGAGCCGATCGATTTTGCGCGCCTGGCCCGCGCCGACCTGGTGGGTCTTACCGGAATGATCGTCCAGCGGAAACGCATGAAGGAGATCCTGACCGCCGTCAAGAAGCTCAACGTGTTCACCGTGGTCGGCGGTCGCTGGGTGACAGTCCAGGAGAACTATTTCGGAGACCTCCCCGATGCGGTCTTCATCGGGGAAGCGGAGGAAACATGGCCCCGGTTCCTCGCAGAATGGAAGCAGGGTCAGCCGGGGAGGCGCTACGAGCAGACGAAGCCGTCTGACATGACATGCGTGCCGCCGCCCCGCCTCGATCTGCTCGACACGAGAAAGTACCTCTTCGGCGGAGTCCAGTTTTCTCGCGGATGTCCCTTCCAGTGCGAGTTCTGCGACATCATCGCAACACCCGCGGGCCGCCGGCCGCGCTTCAAGACGGCCGAGCAGGTGATCGTGGAACTGGACGCTCTGCGCACCCACCACCTCGAAGTCGCTTTCATCGTGGACGACAACTTCGTCGCGAACCGGGCTGCCATCAAGGAGCTGCTGGGATCCGTCGTTGCGTGGCAGGAGAAGCACGGGTATCCGATGATTTTTGTGGCGGAAGCCTCCCTGGATCTTGCGGAGGATCCCGAATTGATGGATCTGATGCTTGCGGCAAACATCCAGAGCGTGTTCGTCGGGATCGAGAGCTCCAGCGAGGAATCGCTCCGCGGCACCAGGAAGTATCAGAATGTCAGCCGCAAGAGGAGCCTGGTCGAGCGCGTTCGCGCGATCCAGGAAGCAGGATTGGAGGTCTGGTGTGGGATGGTCCTGGGATTCGATCAGGACGCCCCGGACGTGTTCGCGACGCAACTGAGCTTCGTTCGACAGGCACGCATCCCCGAGGTGATGCTCAGCATGCTGTCGGCGATCCCGAAAACCGCGCTGCACTCCCGCCTGGAGGCGGAAGGAAGATTGGACCCGGACGACGAGCCGACGTTCGGGACAAACGTCTTACCGCTGAGGATGAGCCGCGAGCAGCTGCGGGACGGTTTCCGGTGGCTGATGAACGAGCTCTACTCCCCTGCAAACTACTTCGGGAGACTCGATGGTCTGCTCGACGACGGCTTCCAGCTCGCGCGGCAGCAGGCGCTTTACTGGCGCCGTCACCCCTGGGCCGGCGCGAAGGCCAAATCCCTCCTCATCATGCGGGCGGCCTTCCTGTTCGCGCAGCTGATGCGCAACGTCCCGGATCCCGCGCTGAAGCGGGAGTATCGGCGGCGTGTCTTCCGAATGGTGCGTGCCCGGCGCGATCCGGCCGTCCTGTTCGGCTACGTCCTGCACTGCGCCATGCACTATCACCATTGCCGCATGGGCCGCGACATGGTCCGTGACGGAAGCCCGATAGTGAATCCCTACTGATTTCCGTGCATCGCCTGGAGCAACCCTGAGATTCATTCGTGCGCCAATCGCCGGGCGAGCCAGGTCTGGCGTCAGCGAAGGCCCTTGACGACGTACAGACCAGAGAGGTCTCTGAAGTAGGTGTACGCGTAACTCTGCCCGTCCGCGGCCACGACAACCGGGCCCACCCACATCACCCCCGCGGGATCTGATGGTCTCACGGTGCGGACTGTTTCAGCCTTGCCATTTCGAACGTTGATCAGGCGCAAGGGTGCGTCCATGCCCATCCGGTACAGGTACACGGCGCTTCCATCGCTCGTCCACGTGCCCGGGAACTCGCCCGGCAGCCCGCCCGGCAGCGGCCGGGACTCGCCGCCCGCGAGGGGAAAGAGCCGGGGGCTCCCGTCCTTCCAGTTCGCCGCGGCAAGCGTGCCGTCCGGCGACACGGCGATAGTGCTGAGGACGATCCCTTCAGGCGTGATCGGCGCGGGCTCGCCGCCGGCGATCGACTGAAGGTAGAGACGAAAGCCGCGACCGGCTTCACGCGCGGAGAAGACGATCCGCTGCCCGTCGGGCGTGAACTTCGCCATGCTGTGGTACTCGATGCGTCCCCGGGGAAGAGCCCTGGGCTCTCCCGCGCCAGTCGGCAGCAACACGAGTTGCGAGGGTTCGAAGCCGCGAGCGGTAACGACCCAACGGCCATCGGGCGAGACATCCATCGCGAGACCCTCGCCGAGCCGGACGACCGGCGAGCCGTCGGTGCCCCGCATCGCTGCGATACCCTTGAAGCCGGTTTGCCGCTCGAACTCGGTGAACACGACCGCACGGCCGTCGGGCGTCATGGAGAACGCCAACGACCACATCAGCCAGGAGAGGTCCCGCTCGCGATCCGCACCGGCCGCTCGTGCTGAGATCTGCATTCTGCGGCTCTCATGGGACAGGAGCACCCGTCCGTCGGGCGCGATGTCGTGTACGCGCACGCTCTCGGGAAGCTGCGCGACCACGCGCTCCTGCCCATTGAGCGTCACGGCTCTCAGCGTACCCTGTTCGCCGAACCACAACTCTCGCCCGTCCGGACGCCACGCGAGTCCGAGCAGATCCCGGCGAGGGCCACCCCCGGTGGTAAGCGTCTTCTTCTGGCCGCGCAGGGGATCGAACACGATCACGACGCCGGCCTCGTCCTCACGCGCCGGATGCTCGATGAAGGCAAGCAGGTTCCCGTCCGGCGAGTAGCGCAGGTCGCTGATCCAGCCGCCGGTCTCGTACGATCGTGCCCCGCCTGGCAGCTCGAGCCGCTGACGGTCGCCCAGGTCGCTTACGACGGCGAGCTCGGTTCCGTCAGGAAACCAGTCTGCAGCGGTGACCAGTTCTCGGAGTTCGCGCGGCGCCCCGCCGACGAGCGGCAGGCGGGCAAGCACGCCTCGGCCCATGAAGGGAGCGATTGCCTCGCTCCTCACTCGCAGCGCGAGCTCACCCGAACGCGACACGGCGGCCAGATGCGTGTGGGGAGGACCCGCCGGCGAAGGATCCGGGCTTTCGGGTCGCTTGACGAACACCTGGTAGGGTTCGCCGTCCCACGAGGCGCTGAACACCACGGTCTGGCCGTCCGGGGCGAAGCGGGCATTGGACACCGTGCCGCGGCGGAAGGTGACCGGAACGTAGCGCTCAGAGATCCGCGACGTATCGCCCGGCGCGATGGTGAAGCCGATGGCGATGCCCAGCAGAACGGCCGCGAGGCCGGCGGCCGGCAGCATCCATCGCAGCCGCCGAGAGAGCCCGGGCCGACGCGCGCCCGGACCATCAGGCGTCGTCGCGGCCGGCGATGGCGTTAACGCCGCGTCGCTTGCGGACTGCAGCGCGAAGCGCATGTCCCTGGCCGACTGGAACCGGTCGTCCGGGCGTTTCTGGAGGCAGTGTTCGACGATCGCCTCGACCTCTCGCGGAACGTCGCTGACGTGCTCTGCCAGTCGAGGCGGATCGTCTCTCAGGATCGCCGACATCGTTTCGGTGGGCGTGGCCCGCGCGAAGGGCGACCGTCCAATCAACATTTCGCAGAGCACGCAGCCGAACGCGAAGATGTCGCTGGCGGGGCCAGCTTCCTCGCCGCGAGCCTGTTCCGGCGACATGTAGCCGACCGTACCCATGATCGTCCCCGGCTCGGTCAGGTTCGCGCGCGTCGGAGCATCCGCGCCACTGGTGGTCTCGGCGACGTGGGCCAGGCCGAAGTCGAGGATCTTCACCGGCCCGGCCGCAGTCAGGAAGATGTTCTCCGGTTTGAGATCGCGGTGCACGATGTGACGGGCGTGCGCGGCCGCGAGTCCATCGGCCAGTTGTACTGCTATCCCGACGGCCTTGCGCCACGGGATCGGGGACTGGACGAGACGTTGCCGCAGGGTCTCGCCCTCGAGCAATTCCATGACGGCATACGTCACGCCCTGGTCCGTGCCGAAATCGTGGATGGCCAGGATGTTTGGATGCGAGAGCGCGGCGACGGCCCTGGCTTCGTGTTCGAACCGCGCCAAAGCGTTCGGGTCCCCTGCTGGGTACGAGGGAAGGACCTTGATGGCGACGTCTCGCCTCAGGCGAGTGTCTCGGGCGAGGTAGACCTCACCCATCCCACCCGCGCCAAGGGCGGATGTGATCGCATACGGGCCGAGGCGAGTGCCCGCAGCGAGGCTCATGACTGGACCGGAGGGATTATACGCCCCCGGCCGCAAATCGCCCCCGTGCGAGCGACGCCTTCCTCAGCGCGAAAAGTACGCGCGAGATTCACAGTGGCGAGTTGCGCGCTCTGCCCGCGTCGTCATCTGACGCCTTCGTGGTCCAGTCGTACGAGGCCGTTGGTGTAGTCGATCGTCAGATCGAACTGACGTAGCGCGTCGAGGCCAATCACACCGGCGATTTCGGTGCCTTCCCGCCTGTTCTGTTCATCGAGGTTCACGGCGAAGAACGTGCCGGGGCGTGCAAGGTTCGCGAACGTCAGCGTCACCCGCCCCGTCGTCAGGGTCTCCCGAACCCATCCGGAAACACCCCGCACGGCCGCGCTCGCGACGTGCAGGCCGGCGATCCTGCTGGCGGCCGCCGTGGACAGCACGTCGGTCTGCGCGCCGGAATCGACGACCAGCAGGAAGCCGGGCACGTTGTCGATGCGGGTGTCGGCGAGCAGCAGGTGACCCAGAACGTGCACCGGCGTGAACCCCGGCCTGACCTGACGTTCGACGCCCCAGAAGTTTTCCGCGATCGACGTCTCACCGGCGGCCGGAGGCAGCAACTCCAGGATGCGTTCGGGGAAGTGCAGCCTGACGAGGAAATGCGCGAAGACGTCCGTCCCGATCAAGCCGTCCGTGTCGTCGAATGCGTGCCCGGAGTCCACCCTGACTTCACAGCGCTTCATTTCGAGGTTGCCCACCTGCAGCGTGTCGGCGATCGCGATGTGCGTGCGCCGCGTTGCTTCGTCGCCGACGCCCGTTACCGGGAGGCCGTCGGCGAGTCGAACGAGATGGCTGCGCTCCGCCGCCTTCCGGTTCAGATAGATCCCCGAGGTCCCGGTGTCGAGCGTCAACCGCAACTTCTGGCCATTGACGAGCGCGAAGAGCCTGTACGTATGCAGAGGACCGTCCGGACCGCGTGCCTCGCGCAATTCAAGGCGGTACGCACGATGCGGGTCGGTGACGACAAACGTGTCCTGCTCGCCACGGGCTTTCAGGATAGCGATCCTCGCTCCGATTCCGGCAACCGTCTGCGCGTCGTCGTTGGCGGCGAGGGTCAGAGACCGTTCGGCGGCAGCGATGCGCTCCCTCAGGCTCGCCCGCGTAAACGCCCAGTCGAGCACGATGTTCGGATCGTCGCGGTCCAGTTCATACGCCTTGACGAAGTGCTGCCTGGCGCTCCGGTTGCGGCGTTCGACGAGATCGACCCTGCCCAGTCCCCAGTAGCCGCGGGCACAGGCCGCGTTGGCCGCAACTGCCGCGGCGTACATCTGCTGGGCCCTTGCGAAATTACCCTGGCGGAAGCAGATGTCGCCGCACGCCGCCAGCAACGAGGCCTCGTTCGGTGCAACGGCGACCGCCTGCTCCGCTGCATGCGCAGCTTCCGCAACCCGGTCCTCCTTCAGAAGCGCGCGCAGCAGTCCCGTGCGCGCCGCACCGTTGCTCGGATCGCTCTCGAGAATGCGCTGGTACTCGCGCGCGGCGTCCGCGAACCGGCCCGCGTGAAATGCCGCGTGGCCGCGAGAGAGCGATCCCGCTGGAGCTTGCCGTGGGTGGGCGCGTAGAAGCACCGACGCCGACGAACCGATCAGGAGCAGGCAGATCGATGTCGCGAGAAGCGTCTTCACCGCGATCGTCCTTCTGCCGCGAGCTGGGGCGCAGGCCCGACGACGCGCCGATTCTACAGTGCGTCGATGGCAAACCTGCCACAGAAAATCACGTATGGATGGGCTGAGGGGGATGTCGGGCGGCAGGGGCGACCGATGTCGCCCCTGCCGTTGGAATGTCGCCGGACCGCGGTCACAGCGCGCGACCGCGGTCTGTCACGCGAGTCGCGTCAGAAGCGCACGCCGACCGCGACGCGGAACGTCCGGCCGCCGGTCTGCCCCTGGAAGGGAGCCGGAAAGTTGCTCGCGCTGGTCGCCTGGCCGAACCGCGCGCCAGGGATGTAACCCGTCGGCAACCCGAGCGAGTCGGTCGGGCTGGTCGGGTCGGGGTTGACCGTCGTGTTGAACGAAATCAGCTTCTGGTTGTTCAGCACGTTGTACACGTCGAGCTTGACCCACGGACGTATTGTTCTGAACGTCTTGATGTCGTAGGTGATCGACGTGTCGAGCAGCGCATACCCATTGAACTGCCCGGTCCCGCGACCGCCGAAGAAGAGAGTCTGCGTCTGCGGAGAATCCGGGTAGCCCTCGGCGGTGAGGAGGTTGGTCTGGATGCCGGTGAGATCGACGTTCGCCGCGGCAAAGCTGAAGACCCTGCCGGAGTCGGCGCGCATCAGGCCGGAGACGCTCAGATCGCCGTAGCGGCGAAGCCCGAAAGTGTAGACGGTCCACAGCCGCACGCGGTTGCGCTGGAAGTCCTGCAACCGTCCGATTGGGTACGTTCGGGTCGGGTCATAGATGCCTGGCAGACCGTTCGCGCCCTGATAGTCGCCGAACACCGACGTCAGCGCCGGCTGGTTGGTGGCCTCGCCTTCGAAGTTCCCTTCGTTCTTCAGCTGGACGGTCCAGCTGCCCGACACCATCCAGTTGGTGCGCAGGCGATACTGGCCCTGGAACACGAGCCCCTGATAGCGCCGCACCGGGACATTGGTGTTGTTGAACACCACGTTGGTTGCGTTGGCGTCAACGCCCTGCTCCGAGATGTGGGTGGTACCGTTGGCGATGTCGATGAAGTCCTCGATGAAGTTGCTCGTCCTGCGCCACACGTAGGTGGCCTGGACGTTGCCCCGCGACGTGAGTTGCTGGCCCGCCGACACCGTGAACTCCTTGGTGATGGGCGAGGACAATCCGGGGGCCAGTGAGACGTTCAACGTCGGGAATCGGACGAAGAACGGAATGTAGTTCGCGGGGTCGAGGCCGGGCGCGAAATCCCGGCCCTGTCCCGGCGGCCCGACGTAGACGGCGGCCACGAGGTTGGGATTCGCCACGTTGTTGTTGCCGCCGATCTGCGCCTCGTTGTACTTGCCGGCATAGTGGCCGTAGGTGACGTGAAACACCGTCTTGCCGTCCCCTTTCGGCGTGAACGCCGCGGCCAGGCGGGGAACCACGGTGTTGGTATTCACACCGAGGATCCCACCGGTGGCCTTGCTGCGGACGTGCTCGTAGCGGACGCCGAGGTCGGCCGACAGCATGCGGTTGATCGCCCAGTGATCCTCGGCGAACACGGACTGGGTATCGACGTTCAGGACGGCTCCACGCTGTGCGATCCAGTTGAGGTATTGCGTTGCCGGCGGCGCGTTCGGGTCGGGCGAGAACGGAACGAACACCGGGATCAGGAAGCCGTTCGCGTCGTACAACGGCGTGCCTGACGTATCCGTGGCGAAGTCGGCGTTGTAGACATAGTTGGTGGCCGACTGCGAGTTGCCGCCGGTGTCCTGGCTGCGGAACCACTCGTAGCCGCCTTTGAAGTCGTGATGCCCGACCTTCGCCATGCTATAGGACAGGTTCCCGGTGACCTGCCGGTTGTTCCGGTGCTCCGGATCCGTGGCGTCGAAGTACGGCGCGTTGTACTGGTCGTTGCCCCCTTCCTGTGTCAGTGTGAAGAACGGCGAATCCGCGAGCGAGGTGCTCGTGCCACCCTCGTTCAGGAATGCGAACTTGCGCTGCGAGTACCCGACCTCTGCCAGGAGGTTCGGCTTGAGCACCCCGCGCCAGGTCGCCCCCAGGATCGAATTCGGCTCGGTTCCGTTGAAGATCGTGTGCGGGTCGATGCTGGTGCTGAATGGCGTCCTCGTGACGGTGGAGTGGTTGTTGATGTAGCTGAGCTGGAACGTGTCCCGGGCCGTAGGGCTCGCCGTCAGCTTCAACTCACCCCGCTTGTTGTCGTTCACGTCGACGTGGTTGATGCCCGTTTCCGCGAACGTGTTCTGCGTCGACGAGTTGGCCACGCGTCCGGCCCCGAAGAACCACACCTTGTCCCGCCTGATGGGACCACCGAACGTCCCTTCGTAGGTCTCGTTCAGGTCGCTCGTGTGCTTGACGCCCTTGGACACGTCGAACGGCGTGAGCGTGCTCCAGGTCGGGTTGGCGAAGTTCGTCCGGAAGCTCCCCGAGAACACGTTGCCGCCGCTCTTCGTGATCGCGTTGACCACCCCACCCGAGAAGCGGCCGTACTCGGCCGGAATGCCGGACGTGAGGACCTGGGTTTCCTGGATCGCGTCCTCGATGAAGAGGTTCTGCGGCGATCCGAAGAGGTTGTCGTCAACGTCGACGCCGTTGATCATGAACACGTTGTCGTAGGCGAAGGCGCCGTTGATGACGAGCTGCCTGCTGTTCGGCGTGTTCTCGGTCACCGAGGGCGATATCTGGGCGATACCTTCCAGGTCGCGCCGGGTCGCGAGCGCGTCAATCTCTGTCACCCTGATGTTCACGCCTACCGTAGGTGTCGTCAGGACGGTCGGCGCTTCGGCTGTCACCTGGACCGATTCCGTGAGGGGGGCGATGTCCATCACGACGCTGAGTTCGGCGACGCCGCCCAATGGGACGGTGGCCGTCTTCTCGACCTGCTTCATGCCACTCATCGAGAACGTGACGGTGTAGACGCCGGGCGGGATACTGCGGAACAGGTAGGTGCCGTCGGTTTCCGTGGTCGCCTCGCGCGTGCCCTGCATGGCAGGCGACTTGATCGTTACCACCGTGCCGGGCAGGGTGGCCTTGTCGGAGGTCGTTACGACGCCACGCAGGATCCCTGTCTGGGTTCCCTGAGCGATCGCAACGCTGGCGCTGAACCCGAGAACCAGCACCAGGCACACGAATATCCTCAACCGCATTTTCATTCTCCTCAGGCCGCAGGGGCCTTTGAACGGCCGTCGAACCGTCCCCAGGGCCTGAGGTGGCTGCAGGCGAGGAACTCGACCGGTGGCAGGCACAAAGCGCGTCAGCGGCCCCGCTCACCGAGCGGGCAACAACGCGCCGAGGAAAGCCGAGACACGGTCCTCCGAATTCGTCGGTGTTCCGCTGGGGGCGGTCTCCGGTTGGGCATCAAGCAGGCGGGATGCCACTTTGTGAGACGTCCAAACAAGGAGAAATGACAGCATTTGGGCTGCAGTCGAAGTGTCGATTCTCGAGGGATCCAAGTCGTCGTCGACGCGAATACACGCGATTGGATTCGTCAATCGCGCGGCGCCCCGGACTGAGGCGTTCTCACAACTCCCTCAGCGCCACCACAACCGGCACCCGGGCGGCCCTGACGGCGGGAAAGAGACCGCCGACGAAGCCGATGGCGACCGCGTACACGATGCCGCGCACCAGCAGCGCCGGCGTCACCGCGAAGGCGAATCCCACCTGGCTGAAGCTCTGCCAGTTGATCGTCGAGGTTTCGTAGCCGTTCAAGCCGAC
>Ga0316620_10000626_pt1 | contig 14343 bp, 13 predicted proteins | sample OWC_Aug_M1_C1_D5_FD_207651 | JGI IMG/M metagenome (GOLD analysis project Ga0316620, IMG submission 207651) | Wetland soil microbial communities from Old Woman Creek delta, Ohio, United States - OWC_Aug_M1_C1_D5_B | ecosystem: Environmental > Terrestrial > Soil > Wetlands | place: USA: Ohio... | reverse complement strand
GACCCCGAGGTCCTCGATTCCTGGCGCGACCTCGAGCGCGACAGGGCTCGCGGGTCGTCTCGGCGCGAGCAGGATGGGCGCCCGGGCCGAGGTCAGCAGGAGCTCGTCCGCGGGCCTGAGCTGGATCAGCTCCCGAGCCCCGGCGAGGTCGCGTGCCATGACCGCAAAGGGCTTTCTCGGCCGTCGTTTGCGCTCCCTGAGAAGGCGCACCGACCCTGATCGGTCGGCGCGACAGGCGAGCTGGAAGCCCCCGAGCGCCTTGATCGCCAGCACCTGCCCGTCGAGAAGGACGCGCCGAGCCATGCTCACAGCCTGCGGGCCGTCGGTCGATCTCGTTCCGGCACGGTCGGCCAGCCATAGCCGCGGGCCGCACTGGGGGCAGCAGATGGGCTCGGCGTGGAACCGGCGGTCGGCGGGATCTCGGTACTCAGCGGCGCACGCCTCGCACATCGGGAAGCACGCCATGGCCGTGCGCTCACGATCGTAGGGCAGGTCACGGACGAGGGTGAACCGGGGGCCACAGTTGGTGCAGGTGGTGAAGGCGTAGCCGTGGCGGCGGTCGCCCGGCCGTTGCATGTCGCGCTGGCAGTCGCGGCACAGCGCGGCGTCCGGCGGGACCAGGGCACCGCTGCGGGGACCGGTAGTGGAGGGCGCGAAGGCAAATCCCGTGCGACCTGTGGCCGGCAGCCGATCGACGCGAATGGCATCGAGCCGGGCCAGCGGGGGCAGCGCATTGGGCATCTGCTCGAGGAAGCGGTCAACCGCCTCCGCGGGGCCTTCAACCTCCACGGTTGCCCCTTCAGGATCGTTGGCGACACTGCCGGCGAGGGAGAGCGCGCTGGCCAGGCGGTGGATTGCCGGTCGAAAGCCCACGCCCTGGACCGCTCCCCGACAGCGGACGCGGGCGCGGATCACCGTCGGCCCGCGAGCTTGGCCGCCCGCCGAGCTGCGAGCAGGTCGCACCACGAGGAGATGCCGTCCCCGGACGTTGCCGAGGTGACGAGCAGCCGACCGATTGGGTTGAGCGAAGCCACCTGCTGTCTCACCGCTCCGAGGTCGAACCTGACGTGTGGCAGCAGGTCAGACTTGGTCACCACTGTGACCTCGGCCCGGGCGAAGATGGCCGGGTATTTGAAGGGCTTGTCATCGCCCTCGGTCACCGACAGCAGCGCCACCTTGAAGTCCTCTCCGAGATCGTAGGTCGTGGGGCAGATCAGGTTGCCCACGTTTTCGATGAAGAGCAGGTCGGCCGGGAGCAGCGACATCGCGGCGAGGGCCTGTGCCACCTGGCGGGCATCCAAGTGGCAGGCGCCGCCGGTGAGGACCTGGTGGGCGCGGACGCCCAGGGTGCGAATCCGGTCGGCGTCGCGCTCGGTGGCCAGGTCGCCCACGATCACCGCGCAGGAGCAGCGGTCGCCGAGAGCCGGGATGGTCGCTTCGAGCAGGGCCGTCTTGCCCGAACCCGGCGACGAGATCAGGTTGACCACCAGGGTTCCGGAATCCGTGAAGCGCCGGCGGAGCTCGGCCGCGACTTGGTCGTTGGCCGCCAGGGCCTTGCGTCGGACCTCGACCACCGTCTTCATGCCGGCATCATGATACGCATCCCGGATTGCCAGGAGAAGGAGGCTCAGTCCGACTCGGTCAGGTAGGTCAGCTGCAGAACGTCGAGCTCAGTGCCGCCTGCGACCTGCAGGAGCTGGCCGCAGTCGGGACAGAGGGGAAGCCAGACCGCGTCGCGCTGCCTCTTGTCCTCGCCGCAGGCTTCGCAGCGCTGCACGGCCGGGCACCAGACGACCTCCAGCTCGGCGCCGGCGTCGGGCGTGTCGGCGGTGACCGCCTGCCAGCCAAAGCGGATGAGGTCAGGCTCGACCGCTGACAGCTCGCCGATCGCGAGGCGCACCTTCTCGATGCGGCCAGGAGGCTGATGACGGAGGGCTTCCCGGCACGCCTCGTAGACCCTGATAGCGATTCCCAACTCATGCACCTGAGAAGTATAGCCTCGGTATTCGGTGCGACGCGGTCGGTCGAGCGGATCGCCCCGAGCTGGCGCGTCCGGTGTAGAACTCCCTCGTTCTCACCCGGGCCAGGGACAAGGGGATCATGCCCATCATCACGATCTCCCGCGGGACCCAGAGCGGCGGGCGCGTCTCGTCCGACACCTCTTCGGCGTCGAGGAGGACGACCCGCGCCACTACGACGTGGTACTCAACATCGAGCACGTGAGGATCCAGACCGCGGCCGAGCCCGAGCCCGTTACCGTTGCTGCTGGGTGGTCGGGGAGGTGCCTCTCCGCCCGCGTGGAATGCGCCTGATCGATGAGGCTCCTCACGGCGCAGTGGGACGCCGGGCTGCTGCGCCGCGATACGGTTGGTGTCAAGGACTACGTCCACGACGGCGGCCGTTACCGGGGTCTGTTGTCGACAGCGGCAACGGCGACGAGCTCGGGCTCGCATGAACCGCGTCGATTGGCTAGGACCGCACTCTCTCGTACACCGAGACGTGCACCGTGCTTGCGGACGTGAAGGGCTCGCGCCGCCAGCCCGCCCAGCGGTGGACGAGGCGCAGCCCGGCGAGGCGCGCCATGAGGTCGAGCTCGGATGGCCAGGCGTAGCGGATCTTGAGCGGGTACTGCTCCACGCCCGCCCTCGAGAGGACCACGAAACGGGCATCGACGGTCTGGAGCGCGCGGTCGTGCACCGCCACCTCGAGGACGACCTGATCGCCCTCGATGCGCTGGACCGCCGTCCGCTGGTCGCGGTCGAAACGGCCCGGGTCGGGCACGAAGGCCTCGATGACGAACACTCCGGCCGGCGCCAGGCGGGCAGCGACGTTGGCAAAGCAGCGCAGCTGGCTCTCCTGGGTGAGCAGGGCGAAGAAGGTGTTGAACACCACGTAGACCAGCCTGAACCGCCCCTCGACGCCGACCTCGGCGAAGTCGCCCAAGTGGACCGGGATGGAGCTCCCGCCCGGCTTGAGACGCATCGCGGCCACCATCTCCGCTGAGGCGTCGATGCCGTGCACCGTGACCCCGCGGGCGATCAATGGCAGGGCTACGCGTCCGGTGCCCATGCCCAGCTCGAGGGCCGGCCCAGTGCCAGCGAGCTCGGCCAGACGCTCGACCACTGCCTCCACGTCGATGTCGCCGAACCAGTGGTCGTAGCGCCCGGCAATCCGGTCCCCGTAGGTGGAGGGGGTGTAGTCAGTCACGTCGGTCCTCCGCTGCGCAGGGGAGGCTGGGGCATCGACCGGACCGGCCTACGCCGCGCGGGATCGCGACGCGACGGTCCACGTAGCGCGATCCACCATGGTCTCGGGACCGGCTTCTAGTCCCACGTCAGCACCCACTTCCAGGCCCTGGGATCCGCTGTGTCGCAGCGGACCTGGGGATTCCTGCAACCGGTCATCTCCATGAGCACGCGCATGTGGCCCTGAGCCGTTTCGCGCAGCGGCTGGGGCAGGTCCGGGAAGTCCTCGACCAGGAGGACGATCTTCCTCGGCGCGGAGCTCGAGATGCTCGCCCTTCCCGCGTCATAGTAGGCGCTCCAGATGCTCGCCGCGCGGCTCATGACGAACTTCACCGTGGGGATGCGAAGGAAGATCTTGTAGACCCCGGAGTAGCTCTTGCGGGCGAGCGCTTCACCCACGCGCACCACCGGCTCGCGCTCGCCCGGGTAGAGCACCTTGGCCGCGGCCTGGTAGATCCGGGCGTGCTGCTCGACCGGCGCCCACGAGGTGGAGACGATGGTGCGGAAGACCTTGACCAGCTCCGGGTCGAGCTGCGAGACGAAGGCCTGCTCCGCCTCGCCCCCGCGCTCGGTCAGAAGCTTCCTCAATGCCACGATGTCGGTGCCCTTGCAGTTCGCCATGTTCGACTCGCCTCCTCCGGACATTGTACGCAATCGAGACAGGCGTCGAGGAACTCGGAGCGGATTGGGCCCTACGCTCATCGCCGGCGACTCACCGAGGCTCTGCCCCTGTCCCTCGCTCCTGGTTGCCCTCTGAGCTCGCTTCAGGCAGCAACATCTGCCGGATGGTCACGAAGGGGGGAACCGTCCTCGCGCCACAACCTCGAGCAGCGGGCACGGGCTCTCGGACATGCCCTCGTGGGCCGCGGCATGAGTGGCCTCGATGGCACGCGCTTGCGTCGGGAAGATCGCGCCTTTCCCGATCACGTCGAATGTCCTGGTCCGGTGGAGCACGTCGAGCACGCCATCCTCCAGCCCGGACAAGGCGACCGGAGGGCCCTGGTCGCGCAGCTGCAGCACGAGCTTTCCCAGCTCTTCCGCGGCGATGGCATCGAGGACGTTCACGGCATACGCCGCGAGGAGCACCCGTCGCAGCTCGGTACGCCCCTGAGGCGCGTGGTCGCAGGGGCGTAGACTCGCACCGTCGCGGCCGTCGATGCCGGCTACCTCTTGGCCGCGTCTCCAGTGGCGGCTCCGTGCAGCCTGACCTCGACCTTCTGCTCGAGGTGGTCGTAGTACTCCTTGAGCACGGCGATGACCTCGGGCTTGGAGAACTCTGCGGGCACCGGTTTGCCCTCGCTCATGAGCTTGCGCAGCAGGGTGCCCGAGAGGAGGAGGCGGGCGCCGCCCTGGTACTTGCCGTTGTCGTCGATCACGGCCTTGGACTCGTGCGGGCAGGTCTTCATCGAGGCCATGGTGCCGCACTCGTAGCAGTAGAAGGTCCAGTCCATGCAGAGAGGCTTCAGTTGGAGGGCGTCCTGCGGGATCTCGAGGAAGATCTTCTGGGCGTCGAACGGGCCGTAGTAGTCGCCGACGCCGGCGTGGTCACGACCCACGATGAGGTGGGAGCACCCGTAGTTCTGGCGGAAGACCGCGTGCAGCAGGGCCTCCCGCGGTCCGGCGTAGCGCATGTCGAGGGGATAGCCGGCCATGGCCACCCGTTCCTTGCGGAAGTACTTGTTGACCAGGGCGTCGATGGCCTTGACGCGCACCTCGGCCGGGATGTCGCCCGGCTTGAGCTTGCCGACCAGCTGGTGGATGTAGACGCCGTCGCAGACTTCGATCGCGACCCAGGCTAGGTAGGCATGGGAGCCGTGCATCGGGTTGCGCAGCTGGAGGGCGGCCACGGTCGACCAGCCGCGCTCCTCGAACATCTTGCGCGCGTCGGTGGGGCGCTGGTAGAGGCCCTTGAACTGCTCCGGGAAGTAGGACTCGGAGAGGACCTTGACCGGACCGGCGAGGTTGATATCGGCCTGGGCCATGACCATCTTGACGCCAGGATGGGCCTGGTCGGTGGTGCGGAACACCTTCTCGCACTCGTGGGCCTTGTCGATGGTGTACTTCTCGGTCACCTTCATGGTGGCCATGAGCTCGTTGTTCTCCTCGTCCCAGAGGGCGACCTCCTCCCCTCTGGCAATCGAGTCGGCCAGCTCCGTGGTCGACGACAGGGTGATCGGGATTGGCCAGAAGAGGCCTTTCTTGGAGGGCATCTTCATCTCGTCGCAGACACCCTTCCAGTCCTCATAGCCCATGAACCCGTCGAGCGGGGTGAAGCCGCCGATGCCGAGCATGATCAGGTCGCCGGTCTCGCGGCTGGTCAGGGGCACCTTCTTCATGCTGGCGGCGCGCTTGACCTCGGCTTGGCGGGCCTTGCCCTCCAGGAGCAAGCACTTCAAGGTCGGACTTCCGTGTGGGGGAACGAGCTTGCTCATCGAGACTCCTCCTCTGTCTTGGACTGGACTCCCGCCTGCGTGGCCGCGTCGACCATGAGCTGGTGGACCATGGCCAGGGTGCGGTAGAGCAGGTGGGCGAACTTGGAGTAGGGAAAGGTGACGAAAAGAGTCAGGACGATGCCCAGGTGGGCCAGGTAGACCGTGCAGGCCACCACCGGCGGAGCGAGGAAGCGCAGCGCTTCGGTCAGCACGCCGGTGGCGATGACCGCGAGCACGGTCCACAGGAAGAACCGGTCGAAGGCCGTGGTCTGGCCGCTTCGACGGTCGGCCGGACCGAGGCGGCTCTTCCAGAGCAGGGCGCCACCGATCACCAGGACGACCGCGGAGACGTTTCCGAGCCACTTCAGTGGGTGGTCGAGCGGCAGCGGGTAGTCGTGGGCGAAGGGCAGCGGCAGCCAGGAGAAAAGGGAGTCCCGGTAGAGGTACGGGATCAAGAGCCCCGAGGTGACCGCCGCGCCGACGAAGCCCCACATCACCGCCAGGTGACCCCACCTGCGGAGCGACGATTCGCCGCACCTGGCGAAGCGCCTGTGGGTGGAGATCTCGAGCACCGCCGGGATGAGCTTGGCGAAGAAGGAGCCGTGACGCGCGCCGTGCTGGCCGAGGCGGTTCCACAACCTGCGGCCTCCGACCCAGGCCGCTACCAGGACCCACAGAGCGGTCAACGTGTAAACGATGTAGATGAGGGCGTGGGGGACGAACTCCTGATAGTGGAACGGGCCCTCGAGCCCAGACAGCTCCGGGTTCACCCCCGGGACGTGAAGGCCGGTCGTGGCCGCCAGGAGCACGATCCAGAACACGATCGGCAGGCCCACCAGGAACGGCCAGGTCGCGCGCACGTTGCCCACCAGCCGGCCGAGGAAGGACGGGAAGGCGAGCGCCTCGACTGCGGCCGCGCGCAGGATCTGCAGCACGTCGCCGGGCTGGGCGTCGCGCGGGCAGCGCTCGTTGCAGTCGTTGCACTGGTGGCAGAGCCAGAGCGCAGGATCGCCCATCAGCTGCTCGCCCAGTCCCCATTGGGCGAGCAGCATCTGACGCCGCGGGAAGGGCGCCGCCTCCGGCGCCAGCTCGCACACGCTGGAGCAGGTGGCGCACTGGTAGCAGCGGGCCGCGCTGCCGGCGCCCCGCTCGGCGAGCATGCGGCGCAGCGCGGGAGACGGCGCCAGGACCGGGATCGGTGCCATGGGTCCTCCTCCCTAGAAGCCCTTCAACGGGTTGGGTCCCATCTCCTCCAGCTCGGCGGCATACTCGTCGAGCACCGTGGAGATGCGATGGAACTCCTCGTGGCTGAGCTCCACCACCTTGACCCGCTCGGGCTCGAGGGCCAGGCGCTGCAGGGTCTCGCCCACGTTGCCTAGCCTGGTGTTGGCGAGCTCGGAGCCGTGCATGTAGTGGCACTGGTAGTCGTCGCCGTACTTGCAGCCGATCAGGATCACACCGTCGATGCCCCGGGACAGGGCCTCGGCCACCCACACGATGTTGAACGAGCCCAGGCAACGGACCGGGATCACCCGCACCCAGGGGTTGAGCTGGACCCTGCGGGCGGCGGCGGCGTCGAGCGCCGGGTAGGCGTCGTTCTCACACAGCATGGCGACGATGCGGGGCTTCTCCTCGAAATCCTCGGGGACCTTCATGGCCTTGATCATGGTCGCCACCATGTCCACCGAGTAGTCGGGGAAGCTGACGATGCGCTCGGGGCACGAGCCCAGGCAGATGCCGCAGCGGCGGCAGCGGAGAGAGTAGAACTGCGGGGTCCCCTTCTGGTCCTCGTTGAGGGTGCCGAAGGGGCACTCCTCGGTGCAGCGCTTGCACTGGGTGCAGCGCTGGAGGGCGAAGTCGGGCACGGTGCGTTCGCCGGCCCGGGGGTGGACTGCCTCGCCGCGCCTGGCGGCCGCGACGCACTGCACCGCCTTGAGCGCGGCGCCGCAGCCGTCCTCGGCCGCCTCGACCGCGTCCATGGGCGCGCGCAGGGTGCCGGCGGCGTAGATGCCGGTGCGCCGGGTCTCGTAGGGGAAGCAGATGAAGTGCGAGTCGGGGAAACCGTAGCGCAGGGTCGGCAGGTCCGGCCCCTGGCGGTACTCCAGGTTGAGGATCTCGGTGCCCTCGTGGTCGGCCAGCTTCTCGGCCAGCTCGGCCGACTCCTTGCGCTGGGCCTCGCTCTCGCTGGTCTGCGCCCGCGTGCGGGCGTCGTGCAGCGCGCGGATGGCCACCCCGTCCGCCGAGTTGGGCACCATGCCCACGGCCAGCACGACCAGGTCGGTGTCGATGGCGGCCTGGTCCCCGAGCAGGCTCGAGCTGAGGTGGACGCTGAGCTTGCCGTTGGCCTCGACCTTGGCCACCTCGCCCCGGGTCATCATGACGCCGGAGGAGGCCTGGACGCCGAGGTAGAAGTGCTCGAGGAGGCCGGGGGTGCGCATGTCCTTGTACACCACCGCGCTCTCGACGGCCGGGGCGATCCTGCGCACCTCGGCCACCTGGCGAAGGGTCTGACTGCAGCATTCCGACGAGCAGTAGGGCAGGTGCTGGGGATCGCGCGAGCCGGCGCACTGGATGAACACGATGCGGTTCGGGGTGGAGTGGTCCGACGGGCGCTCGACCTTGCCCGCGGCGAGCATGGCCTCGAGCTCGTGCGAGGTGACGACGTCGGGCGAGGCCCCGTAGCCGAGGTGCGCGAGCTTGCGTGCGTCGTAGGGGCGGGCGCCGGTGGCCTGGACGATGGCCCCGGCGCGGAAGGTCTGCTCGGCGGAGGCGGTTGCAACGCAGACCTCGAACTGGCCGGGCTGGCCGGTGATCTTCGCGATCGAGGCGGCGGTGAGGATCGTGACGTTGGCGTCGGCCTCGACCGCGGCGATGAGGCCCGGCATCGGGTTGGGCTGGGGTTGGTCGTAGGGCGGGCGCTCGGGGAGGATCGAGACCTGGGCTGCCAGCCGGCCGCCAATCCTGTCACCCTTCTCCACCACGATCACGGGGTGGCCGAGCGCGCTGGCGGTGCGCGCGGCCTCGAGGCCGGCGCGACCGCCACCGACCACGAGGACCGTGTCTGCGATCGAGTCCTCGAGGAGCTTGAAGGGCTTTGTCTTCTCGAGGCGGGCCAGACCCATGCGGACGAGATCCTCGGCTAGCGCCTGGGTGTCCTCGTGGCCGGCCGGGTGGGTCCAGATCACCTGCTCTCGGAGGCTCACGCGGTAGAGACCAATCTCGTTACTCTTGAGCCCGTCGAATGCCTGGGCCTTGGCGCGCTCGGAGCAGGCGCAGATGAGGATGCCGTTGAGCGAGCCCGAGGCCACCGCGTCGCGGATGGCCTGCAGCCCTTCTTCCGCGCACAGGCAGGGGTTGGTGAGGGTCGTCTTGCAGCCTCGCTCCCTGGCGGCCTTGTCGACGGCGCCGAGGTCGAGCGCGTCGCCGATGCCGCATCCGCTGCACAGGAAGACGCCCAGCTTGTCCATCTATGCCCTCCTTCCAGCAGCTGCCCAGGCTCGCGCGGCGGCACCGGTGGCATCGCGGACTGAGGCGGCGACGTCGACCGGGCGTCGGGCCACGCCGGCCACGGTCACCCGGGCCTGGAGGTCGTCGATCAGGAATCCGTCGTCGTCCTTGGCGGCGAAGACTGGGGACTCCTCGTCGGCGACGCTGGGCATCATGCCGGTGGCGAGAACCACCAGGTCGGCCGCGTCTTCGCAGAGGGTGCCCGCCTCCACGTCCTCGACCCGCAGGCTGAGGGCGCCGTCCACCAGGTCGATCTTTCCGACCTTGCCCTTGACGAGGCGAACGCCGTCGAGCGCGGCCACCTTGAGGAGCACATCCTCGTTGCGACCCGGCGCGCGGCGGTCGATGTAGTACATGGTCACCGTGGCTTCGGGTAGCTGCTCGTGCACGTACAGCGCCTGCTTGAGAGAAGCCATGCAGCAGACTCCCGAGCAGTAGGGGAGGTGGTTGACGTCGCGCGAGCCCGCGCACTGCACGAAGGCGACCCGTTTGGGCGGCTGGCCGTTGGAGGGACGCAAGATCTTGCCTGCGGTGGGTCCCTGGGGTGAGGCCAGACGCTCCATCGCGACGTTGGCGATGACGTCGTCGTGCTCGGCGCCGAGCTCGGAGAGCTTGTCGAGCGGGTAGGGCTTCCAGCCGGTGGCCATGACCACGGCGCCCACCTCGAGAGTCTCGGTAGTCGGCTTGGCGTCGAGGTCGACGGCGCCGTACCGGCAGGCCTGTTGGATCACCCGGGCCTCGTCGTCGCCGCACGCCTGGCGGTCGAAGACGTAGCGCCGGGGCCAGGCGTTGAGGTGGGGCAGGCGGATGGCCTTGACCGAGGCCAGGCCCAGGTTGAAGGGGTCCGCGACTTCGGTCGTGCACGTCTTCTCGCACTCGCCGCAGGCGGTGCATCTTGAGTTGACAAAGGCGGGATCGCTGGTGATGGTGACCGACCAGCCCTGTGCCGTGCGCTCGGCTGCGCTGACCCGTGAGCTGGTGAGGACCCTGAGGCGCGGGTTGCGCTCGATGCGCTTGATGTTGATCTCCATGCCGCAGGTCGGCGGGCACATCTTGGGGAAGTAGTGATGGCTGCGCAGCACCCGCCCACCGATCCACGGGTCGCGTTCCACCAGCACCACCGCGGCGCCGGCCTCCGCGACCTCGAGGGCGGCGGTCAAGCCGGCGATGCCGGCTCCGATAACGAGCAGCGGAAGGGCGTTCGGCTCAGTCATTGACCTCTCCGAGAAGGGTGTGCTTTGGCGTCCGGGGCGTGCCCTGTGTGAGGCTTCATCGTCGGCTCCGCGAAGAGGGCGAAGCGCAGCCAGCGGAAGGCAAAGGCGAGCAGGGCCTCGTCCGATCCTCGTAGCTCGGCGACGAGCTCGGGCTCGAGCTCGAAGCGCTCGAGGAAGGTGCTCTCGAAGACGAAGCTGCGGAAGGTGTCAAGGTCGTAGCAGGCGGTATAGAGCATGTGCATGCGCCGGGGGTCGAGACGGCGCCCGCCAATGAACCAGGGGTGGGAGACGACCTCGCGGTAGCCGGCCTCGATCCGGTCCCGCTCTGCGACCTTCTGGTCGGCGCGCCAGGAACCGGGTGTCCAACTGACGTCCTGGTGGCGGCCCTGGCAGTAGTCGTCCTCGAGCAGGAAGTAGACAGGCTCGGGCGTCACTCCGGCGCGCGCCGGCGGCAGCGCCATCCCCAGGGGGTACATGCGGCAGGCCCACGGGCGGCTGTCGTAGACCGTGCAGCCGTCGTCGCCGAGGAAGGGGCAGGGCTTGCCCTCCTCGGCCTTCATCTTGAGCATCACCACCGGGAGTTGGAGCTCCCTGGTGATGGGGTTCTGCGTGTGCATGTCCAGGAAGTCCTGGGTCTTCATCCCCTGGGCGCGCGCCAGCTGGAGCACGTCGAGGGGGGTGAGGAGGATGCTCACATCGTGGCAGCAGGTGTTGAAGCAGGGTACGCCGGGGTGGCAGGCGAAGGTGAAGGCTTCGTCCTCGGCCAGACGTCGCTGGGCCTTGAGGTACTCGGGCAGGTCGGGCGTGGACCGATCACGGGTCATGACTGGTCCTGACTCTCGCCGACGATGGAGGCGGTGGCCTCGATGATGCGGTTTTTGAGCGCTTCCGCCGACCACACGGCCAGGGGCAGGGCCTTGCCGGTGGCCGGGTTGACCCGGTACCGATAGGAGGCCTTGACCGAGTACTCGCGCGCCATTCGTTCCCAGCCGCGGCGGTAGTACGGGCAGTCGTCGTTGAAGCAGGCGAGGTGAAAGCCGGTGTCCCAGCCCGAGCTCTCCGGCAGCTCGAAGGCCTGGAGGGTCTGGCCGCAGTGGGGGCAAGAGATCGGTTCCATGTCCGGGCTCAACGTTTGTCCAGGGGGGAAAAAGACCCCAGGCGCCGAAGCGCCTGGGGTCGGTCGTCAGTCGGGCTTACGACATCGGGACGATGTCGCGCTTGAGCATCTGCCACTCGTCCGTGGTCACGTCGTACTTGCAGTTGACGAAGCACTTCCAGTTGGCCTCGTCGAGCTTGGGGTAATCGGCGCGGAAGTAGTAGCCGGGCCAGCGAGTTTCCTCACGGAAGAGCATGGTCCGGATGTGGGCCTCGGCCTGGAACATGCGGTGGTAGTTCTCCCAGCAGCGCATGAGCTCGTGCAGGTCCCTGGCGCCGAGGTTGGCGGCGTCCTCCTTGAGGTAGGCGAGGAGCTCGAGGCCCCTCTCCATGAGGTACTTGGAGGTCGTGAAGTTGGAGCCGACGCCGCCGGCGTACTCGTCCATGAGCTTCTGCAGGCGCAGCATGAACATCTTGGGCAGGATGTAGCGCGGGTTGACGTCGACCTGGGAGGTGAAGCCCTTGTGCTGCTCGAAGGTCTCGAGCGGCTTGTACACCCTGGACTTGAGCTCCTCGATCTGGGCGTCAGCGACGCTCGGCATCGAGGGTTTCTCCTTGACGATGTAGCGGATCGCCGACTTGCCGGCGATGCGGCCCTCCGCGTGGGAGCCGGAGGAGAACTTGTGCGACGAGGCGCCAGAGGCGTCGCCGGCGCAGAACAAGCCCTTGACAGTGGCCATGTTCTCGTAGCCCCAGAAGTACCCGGCCTTCTTGGTGGCCTCGGTCTGCAGGTCTTCGGGACCGGACACCCAGGCGCCGGAGGCGCCGGAGTGGGAGCCGATGAAGTAGGGCTCGGCAGCCGCGATCTCCGAGGAGCGCTCCTCGGGCTGAGTGTTGGTGGCCGCCCACAGCAAGGCCTGGGAGATGGTCATGTCGAGGAAGTCTTCCCACGCCTCGCTCTCGAGCTCCTTCATCTTCCGCTTGTACGACTTCTCGTCGGGCGACTCGTCCGCGATGCGCTTGATGGCTTCCTCGGTGCGCATGTAGATGGGGCCCTTGCCCTCCATCACGTCGAGCATGCCGAGGTAGTTGCGGAGGTTGGCCGGGATCGGCTTGACCTTGCCGTAGAGGTCCCAGTTCTCGAGCTCGGCCTTGCGCTCGACCATGTACTCGCCGCCGAAGGCGTTGGTGGCGCGCGACTTGAAGAGCAGGAACCAGGCCCCGACCGGGCCGTAGGCGTCCTTGAAGCGAACCGGGATGAAGCGCACCTCCTGGCAGGTCATCTCGGCGCCGGCGGCGAGCGTGAAGTACGCGGAGGCGCCGGAGTTGAAGGGCGGGTACCAGGCCCGGCCGGCGCCCTCACCCGAGGAGCGCGGCTTGAACACGCCGACCGCGCCGCCCATGGCGACCAGGGTGGCCTTGGCGTTGAACACGTAAAACGTGTTGTCGCGCACCGAGAAGCCATAGGCGCCGGTGCAGCGGTCACCCTCGATGATGGGGCCGGTGATGAACACGCGCTCGTAGATGTTGTCCTTGCCGAGGGCGTTCTTGGCGGCCTCGGCAACCACGACCTTGTACGATTCGCCGTTGATCATCAGCTGCCAACGACCCTCGTGCACGTAGCCGCCCTTGTCGTCCTTCCAGATCGGCAGGCCCCACTTCTCGTACAGGTGGACGGTGGAGTCGACGTGGCGGGCGATCGAGGCGACCAGGTCCTCACGGGTGACTCCCATCAGGTCGTTGCGCACGTAGTTGACGTAGTCCTGGACCGTGTTCTGACCGTCCTTGAGGCCGATGTACTGGTTGATGGCGGACAGGCCCATCGCCACCGCGCCGGAGCGATCGATCGCGGCCTTGTCGACCAGGGTGACCTTGAGGCCGTTCTTCTTGGCCCAGTGGGCGGCCTCGACCGCGGCGCCGCAGGCCGCCATGCCGCCACCGAGGATGAGCAGATCGGTGTTGACCTTGACTGTTTCGTAGGTTCCCATCGCCGCCCCCTTCACTTGGTCCAGACCTGGGGCAGGCCGAGCGAGTCAGGCTCGGTGAAGAGCACCGGCCCGTCGAGCTCGGGATTCGTGTCCCAGCCGCCGTTGGGGACAGCCTCGCCCTCGGGGGTGGTGCGGATGGGGAACTTGAACCGCTTGATCGTGCCGTTGCGGAACTGGACCGTCCACATGATCGAGTCTGTGGAGCGCAGGGGCACGCACGACGCTCCCATGGGCACGAAGTCGGCATAGGCGCGCACGTCGACTGCCTGGGTCGGGCAGATCTTGACGCAGCACATGCACTCCCAGCACTGCTCGGGCTCCTGGTTGTAGGCCTTCATGAGCTCCTTGTCGAGCACCATGAGGTCGTTTGGACAGATGTACTGGCAGGCGGTCTTGTCGAGCGCCTTGCATCCGTCGCATTTCTCCACGTTGACGAAACTCGGCATGAATGTCGTCCTCCCTTCAAAGGACCCCACCTCGTACGAGGTCAGTTTACGTCACCGAGCCCAGAGTGTAGCAGAGGATGGGTCAATTTGTTTCCCACCTTGTTCCGAATTTCACAAATTTCTTCTCATTCGGGCCCAGCCCATCTGGAGCTCCTCTTCTGGGTTCGGCGAGTGAACATAAGTCTTTTTGATCGATCGCTTTACGAGCTAGCAAGAGAGACGATTCTGAATTGTGAGCATTTTCACAGTCTCGATTTCTGGGCAACGGCCCGGGATCGAGGTCGGGTTCCTTGCCGGATTTCGCGTGAGCCGGATCACATCCCGCCCGAACGGTCAACCGAGCCGGCCTGGGGCGTCGCGTTCCGCTCGGCCCCGACATCCTCGACAGCCGCGGTGCGCTGTGAGAGAGTGCGACG
>Ga0316620_10000622_pt1 | contig 14353 bp, 11 predicted proteins | sample OWC_Aug_M1_C1_D5_FD_207651 | JGI IMG/M metagenome (GOLD analysis project Ga0316620, IMG submission 207651) | Wetland soil microbial communities from Old Woman Creek delta, Ohio, United States - OWC_Aug_M1_C1_D5_B | ecosystem: Environmental > Terrestrial > Soil > Wetlands | place: USA: Ohio... | reverse complement strand
CTGCCAACGCAGGCAGCATCGCCCCTGAGCGGCACCACCACCAGTTGCGGTACCAACTTTGCCCTGAATCTGACCGAGACGATCCGCGGCGACAACAACGCCTACACGCTCGGTCCCGCGCGCGCGAGCGCCTGCAACGCGTATAACAACAATCCCCAGCCAGGGAGCGACACCGTGACGGTGCGCCGTGCGAGCAACCCGGCGGTAGCGGCAACGGCCAACACGCTGCAGATCTACGTCACGCGCTGGGGCGGAGCCTCCCAGGTGTTCAATAACGGCGCTGCCCCGGGGGCGCTCGGACCGAACGCCGAGATCCATGACCTCATCGTCGATACCTACTATGTCGACCGGGACTCGGTCGGCACCGCCGGCATTCCGGCCCTGCGCCGCATCTCACTCGTGAACGGCCCCGCGTTCAGCGATCAGGAAGTCATTTCGGGAGTCGAGGACCTGCAGGTGCAGTTCGGCATCGATCTCGGCCGCGATACCAACAACGACGGCGTGCCCGATGATGCGGACGGCAACGGTATTCCGGATTCGTATACCGGCATCGCCGCGCAATACGTGGACCCCGACGCCGTGCCCGCCGCCGCGCTGGTCGTTGCGGTCCGGGTGTCGCTCCTGATGCGCTCGGAGACCGCGGAGCGGGGATTCATCGACACCAACACCTACCAGTACGGCGACCGCCGGCTCGCCAACGGCGCGACCGCGACGCTCGACGCCGCGGGCGCCCGCAAGGCCTACCAGCCGCGCGACAACTTCCGGCGGCTGCTCGTCTCCCGCACCGTGCAACTGCGCAACACCATGAGCTTCCCATGACACGTCAACCATCCATCGCCGGGCAAAGCGGCGCGGCGCTCGTCGTCGGTCTCATTCTCCTGGTCGTCCTCACGCTGCTCGCGGTCTCCGGCATGAACACCGCAAGCACCGAGCTGCGCATGGCAGGCAACGAGCAGTACCGCAAGCGCGCCTTCGAAGCATCGGAGGCCGGCATCGAGCGCAGCATCGCCGTGGGTCCGTTCAATCCGAATGCGCCGCCGGCGGCGGTCGCAGCAACGCCGATCGATCCCGCCATGCCGGACGACCAGTACACGTTGCTGATCACTCCGGCAGGCTCGACGGCCGCACCTCTGGGCTACAGCCTCAAGACCTTCTCGGCCGAGCATTTCACGATCCAGAGCCAGGGCACTTCCTTCCGCCAGGGCACCAGCTACCAGAACGCGGCTGCAACTCATCTGCAGGGATTGTTCCTGGTCGTGCCAAAGCTCGATTCATCGAGCTGACGGCGCGGGCCAGGCAGCCAGTTTTCGACCACGGGAGCTCGATATGCGCAACATTGTCATCGCACTCGCCCTCATCGCCGCCGCCGCGGTGAGCGCGCCGGCGTATTCCGCGCTCGGAACACCCGAGGAAGCGATCGAGACGACGACGACGGCAACGACCCTGCCCGCCACCGAGCAGGGTGTCATCGTCGCCAAGCTCTGCCCGACCTGCGCGATGTCCGTGTTGCGCCTGACGGCGAAGTCGCGCCTGCTGGTCGGCGCGACCCCGGTTTCGCTCGCCCAGCTGCGCAAGTTCGTCGCCAGCGGCGGCTCGCGCAACATGGTCATTCTCTACGACCGCCGCCTGCACACGGTGACGCGAATCATCGTGAGCGGAACGCTGCCCGCGGCCGGACGCTGAGCCGGCGCCGTTCGATCACTCGACTTACGACCCCCCCCTCGCGTAGGCCAAGTCTGAGGAATTCACCATGCGATCCCTGAAATTCCGCGCCCTGAGTGCGCTCCTCGGCGCCTGTTACTGCCTGACGTTTGGCATCCCCGTGTATGCCGACGACACCGAGATCTTCGGCAGCGGGACGGCCGCCGCCGCGGGCACGAAACCGAACGTCGTGTTCATCATCGACACCTCGGGCAGCATGAACACGGACGTCACCACGACCAACAATCCCTACGACCCGAACACGACGTACACCGGAGCGTGCGACGCAAGCACGGTGTACTGGCGGCAGAACACGGGCGCACCGCCCGACTGCGCGACAACCACGCAGAAATTCCCGCTCACGCAGCTCAAGTGCAAGGCGGCGAAGGACGGCTTTGCGCGCGAAGGACAATACATCGCCGTGAAGGCGGCGATGTTCACCCCGACAGTCCAGACCGTCGACCGACGCGGCCGCATCGTCACCACCACGGTCAACAAGTGGATGAACCTCGCGGCGGGCGTATCCAACCAGCCGGTCGAGTGTCAGGCCGATGCGGGCATCGACGGCAACGGCGTCGACACCTCGAAGCTCTGGGCGCAGAACGGCAATGCGTCGAACCTGTGGACCTCGAATGCGGCCAACGCCATCACCTGGGCGGCGGCGGACAACGCGGATCGCACGTACGTGCTCTTCAGCGGCAACTATCTCAACTGGTATTACGATCCGAGCAACACGACAACCAAGACGCGCCTGCAGGTCGTCCAGGAAGCCGCCACGACGCTCGCCAACTCGCTCGACAACATCAACCTCGGGCTCATGCGCTACGACAACCATGGAGGTTTCGGCGAAACGGCGGCCCAGGGCGGCATGGTCACCTATCCGGTATCGGATATCGTCACCGATCGATCGAACGTCATCTCGACTCTGAGCTCCTACACCGCCGACGGCTTCACGCCGCTCTCTGAAACGATGTACGAAGCCGGCCAGTACTACGCCGGGCGCAGCGTCGACTTCGGCCTGAATTCGCGCATCAACCCCAGCACTGCCCTTCCGAGTGTCGCGGGCTCGCGCCTCGCCACGGATACCTCGAAGTACAAGAGCCCGATCCAGTACAGCTGCCAGAAGAACTACATCGTCTATCTGACCGACGGCTTGCCGACCGAGGATAACGAGGCCGACAGCAAGATCACCGCGCTGCCGAACTTCGCGAGCCTGGTCGGGAGCACCACCTGCGACGACAGCGGTCCCGGGCGCTGCCTCGACGACATGGCCGAGTACCTGTTCAAGGCGGACCTCAACACGGGCCTGCCGGGTCAGCAGAACGTCATCACCTATACGATCGGCTTCGGGCCCGAGGTTTCGGGCAGCACCTTCCTCAACAAGGTGGCGTCGCGCGGCGGCGGTCAAGCCTATACCGCGGACGACACCAAGACGCTGGCGACCGCGCTCGGCAGCATTTTCCTCAACATCCTCAAGACCAACACGACGTTCACCTCGCCGGCGGTCTCGGTCAACGCGTTCAACCGCACGCAGACGCTGAATGACCTGTACGTCTCGGTATTCCGTCCGAGCGATTCGTATCATTGGCCCGGCAACGTGAAGAAATACACCGTACAGAACGGCGTGATCGTCGACGCCAACGGCCAGCCGGCCATCGACCGCGGTTTCTTCAAGGACACGGCACAAAGCATCTGGTCGGCGAGCGTCGACGGGCAGGACGTCACCCGCGGCGGAGCCGCCAGCCACCTGCCGCTGCCGACGAGCCGCAATCTCTACACGTTCCTCGGCAATACGACGCTCACCAATCCGTCGAACGCCGTAACCACCTCGAACGCCAGCCTGACCGATGCGCTGTTCGGACTCGGCGCCCCCGGGCAGCCGCTGCTTGCCGACGTCATCGACTGGATGCGTGGCACCGATGTGATGGACATCAATAACAACGGCAACTTCGTCGAGCCGCGCATGCAGATGGGCGACCCGGTCCATGCAAAACCGGCGGTCGTCATCTACGGCGGCACGGCCGCAAGTCCCGACGCGGTCGTTTACGCAGCGACCAACGATGGCTACCTGCACGCTTTCAACGCGACCGATGGCACCGAGCTCTGGGCCTTCGTGCCGCGGGAGCTGCTGCCAAACCAGGCCGCGCTCATGGACAACCAGCCGACCCCTGACAAGCATTACGGGCTCGACGGCGACGTCCGCGTCTTCAAGATCGACCGCAACGGCAACGGCATCATCGAGCCGGCGAACGGCGACCGCGTGCTGCTCTACTTCGGCATGCGCCGGGGCGGCAGCAATTACTATGCCCTCGACGTCACCACGCGGACCAGCCCGCAGTTCCTGTTCATGCTCACGCCCGGCGCGGGTGGGATCGGGACCAGCCAGCTCCCGGGTCTCGGCGAAACCTGGTCGACGCCCACCGTTGCCAAGGTGAACGTCGGCGGCGGAGCCACCCAGAATGCCGACAAGTTCGTCCTGATCTTCGGCGGCGGATACGAAGACAGCCAGGATAACGAGGTCTATAACACCGACGTGTCCGGCAACCGGATCTACATGGTGGATGCGTTTTCCGGGAACCTCCTGTGGTTCGCGGGCGGAACGGCGAGCGGGACGATCGGCAGTCCGAGCCTCGCGCTCACCAAGATGAACAATTCGATTCCCGCGGACATCCTGGTGCTCGATATCAACAGCGACGGTTACGCGGACCGCATGTACACGGCGGATACCGGCGGCCGGATCTGGCGGTTCGACGTCAACAACGGCCAGTCTGCCAGCGGTCTCGTGACCGGCGGCGTGCTGGCATCGCTCGGGGTAGCGGACCTCTCGCCCCTGCCCGCCACGTCCACGAACGCGCGCCGGTTCTACGTCTCGCCGGACGCGGCCATCCTGAGCGAGCGCGGCTCGAGCCCCTTCATCGCCCTGGCGATCGGCTCGGGCTATCGCGGCCATCCGCTCAATACCAACATCCGTGATCGCTTCTACATGATCAAGGATTTCACGCCGTTCGCGGCGCTCACGCAAAGCCAGTACAACACCTTGACCGTGACTACCGATACGGGCTCGACCCCCGCGACCGACGTGCAGGACGTGACCACCGATCTCGCAGCCACGGTCACCTCGACTTCCCGGGGCTGGAAGATCGAGATGCGCGACGGCACCAGCAGCTGGCTCGGCGAGAAGGTTCTGTCGCAGGCCAACATCTTCAACAACCGCGTGTTCTTCACGAGCTATATCCCGCAGACGTCCGCTCCGACCGATCCGTGCACGCCGGGACTCGGCACGAACCGCGCGTACGCCGTGAGCCTCTTCAACGGCTCGCCGGTCCTCAATCTGGACGGCCAGACCAGCGTCAATCGGGAAGACCGCTACCAGACGCTGCAGCAGACGTCCATCGCACCCGAGATCGTGTTCCTGTTCCCGGACAACGGCGGCGGCCTGACCTCGCAGCGGCCGCTCCTGTGCCTGTCAGGCGTCGAGGTACTGGCCGGAGTCTGCGTCAATGCCGGCGCGCCGGTGCGTACGTTCTGGCAGGAATCGGGAATGAACTGATGTCGGCATGGGAGCGCAGATGAACAAACGTCAGCGTGGTGTCACGCTCGTCGAACTGATGACCGTCATGGTCGTGCTGGCGATCATCGCCGCGATCGCCGTGCCGAGCTATCGCCGTTACCTGCTGCGCGCGCAGCGCACGGACGCGAAGACGGCGCTGCTGCAGGCGCAGACCGCGGAGGAGAAATTTCTCCTGCAGAACAATACCTACACGGCCGACATCACCGGGGCCCCGGGGGCCGGCGGCCTCGGCCTGCCGGGCACTTCGGAGAAAGGCTTCTACACGATCACGGCGGCGCTCACGAACGTCAATGGCGTACCAGGCTACGCCCTGACGGCCCGGCCAGCGGCCGTGAGCGGCGGCCAGGCGGACGATACGGAGTGCGTCGTGTTCACGCTCAATGAACAGGGCGCGCGCACGGCCGCCAACTCGGGCGGGGCGGACAATACGGCGATCTGCTGGCGGTAGGAGACCCTCACTCCGGCCCTCTCCCGCAAGGGCGGGAGAGGGAGCCTCAGGCCGATCGCAGGGCCTTCGGCAGGCTGAAGATCACGTGCTCCGCGCGGCCGATCAACTCTTCGGCAGGTTCCCCGCCCCAGGTCCGCAGGCGCTCGACGACCCGCGCCACCAGGATCTCCGGGGCTGACGCACCCGCAGTTACGCCCGCAGCTCTTTTCCCGGCGAACCAGGACTGCTCGAGATCCTCCGGCCCGTCGACCAGGTAGCCGGGCACCCCGGCACGCTCGGCAAGCTCGCGCAGCCGATTGGAGTTGGAACTGGTCCGCGAGCCAACCACGACCAGCACGTCGCACTCCGCCAGCAGGCGCTTGACCGCATCCTGCCGGTTCTGCGTCGCGTAGCAGATATCTTCCCTGCGCGGTCCGGTGAGCGCTGGGAAGCGCCGTCGCAGCGCCTCCACGACTTCGGCCGTATCGTCGACCGACAGGGTGGTCTGCGTGACGAATGCAACACGCGCGGGATCCCTCAGTTCGAGCCGCGCGACGTCGTCCACCGACTCGACCAGCACGATGCGCCCGCCGTGGGAGGCGTCGAACTGCCCCATCGTGCCTTCGACCTCCGGGTGTCCAGCGTGCCCGATCAGGATGACCTCACGCGCGTCGCGCGCATACCGGGTTACTTCCATGTGCACCTTCGTCACGAGCGGACAGGTGGCATCGAACACGCTGAGACCTCGCCGGCGCGCTTCCTCCTGCACCGCGCGCGGCACGCCGTGCGCGCTGAAGATTACCGTGGCGCGATCCGGCACCTCGTCGAGCTCCTCCACGAACACGGCGCCAAGCGCGCGCAGGCGCTCGACGACATAGCGGTTATGCACGACCTCGTGACGCACGTGGATCGGCGGTCCGAACACGGACAGAGCGCGCTCGACGATCTCGATCGCGCGGTCGACCCCGGCGCAGAAGCCGCGGGGATTGGCGAGCAGGATCTTCACGGCACGCGCCTCATCATCCTGCAGGAGGCCGCGGCTTGCGGCGCATGTCGAGAAGCACGTCGAGGATCAGGAACGCGGCGCCGACGGTAATCGAGGAGTCCGCCACATTGAACGCCGGAAAATCGAAGCTCCGGTAGTGAAAGTGCAGGAAATCGATGACGTGACCCTGCCACACGCGGTCGATGACGTTGCCAAGCGCGCCGCCGACGATGAACGACAGGCCGGCCGCGACCAGCGGACCGGGATTGGCCCTGCGCAGCCACACGGGCACGCCGATGCTCACAGCCACGCCGAGCCCGATGAAGAGCCAGCGTTGCCAGCCGGAGGCGCCGGCAAGGAAACTGAAGGCAGCGCCCGTGTTATGCGTCCGGATGATCTCGAAGAACGGCGCGACGGTGAGCGTCTGGTAGAGCTCGAGATTCGCGACAATCCAGGCCTTGCTCGCCTGATCGAGTGCGACCACGAGCACCGCCAGCCACAGCCAGCGCACTGCCGCGGGTACGATTTCGCTGCGCACGGGTGTGCCCGCGGTCGCCGGATCGTTCATGAGTAGCGCCTCGTCTCCCCGGGTCCATCGACGTTCGCAGCGCAGCGCGCGCACACCTCGGGGTGCTCCGTCACCGCGCCCACGTCGGCTCGATGATGCCAGCAACGGATGCACTTCGTCGCGCCGCTCGGCGCGACGCGCAGCCACAGTCCCCCGGCGCTGCCGGCGCTCTCCGCCGCAACCGCACCCGGCGGCGGCTCGGTGACCCGGGCCACGCTTGCCGCCGAGGTGATCAGGAAGAAGCGCAGCTCCTCGCCGAGCGCGTTGACTCGCGGGTAGCGATCGGGCGAGCAGCAGATCTCGACCTCGGCGTCGAGCGAAGAGCCGATGCTGCCGGCGACGCGCAGCCGCTCGAGTTCCTTGGCGACGTCGCCGCGCAGCTGCAACAGGCCCTCCCAGTCGATGTCGTCGGCGGGGCCGACGTCCGGCAGGCGGTGCCAGGTCGTCAGGAATACGGACTCCGGCCGCGCTCCCGGGAGACAGCGCCAGATTTCCTCGGCGGTGAAACTCAGGATCGGCGCCAGCCAGCGCACCATGGCCTCGACGATGTGATACATCGCGGTCTGCGCGGAACGCCGCGGTGCGCCGGCAAGCGGCGTCGTGTACAGCCGGTCCTTGAGAACGTCGAGATAGAACCCGCCGAGATCGACCGCGCAGAAGTTGTGCACCTTCTGGTAGATGAGATGGAAGGCGTAGCCGCGGTAGGCCTCGATGACCTCTCGCTGCAGCTCGGCGGTGCGGCGGATCGCCCAGCGGTCCACCGCGACCAGCCGCTCGGCCGCGACGGCGTCGCGCGCCGGGTCAAAGCCGCTGAAATTTCCAAGCAGAAAACGGGCCGTATTGCGGATGCGCCGGTACGAGTCGGCCGTGCGCTTGAGGATTTCCTCCGAGACGCTCATCTCGTTGGCGTAGTCGGTCGCTGCGACCCAGAGCCGCAGCACGTCCGCGCCCAGCGTGCTGACTACTTTCTGCGGCGCCACGGTGTTGCCGAGCGACTTCGACATCTTGTGGCCCTTTTCGTCCACCGTGAAACCGTGCGTGAGCACGCCCCGGTACGGCGCACGCCGGTAGAGCGCGACGGAGGTGAGCAGCGAGCTGTGAAACCAGCCGCGATGCTGGTCCGAGCCCTCGAGGTAGAGATCGACGGGCGCGGCGATCTCCGGGCGCATGCGCTCGACGCAATAGTGCGAGAGTCCCGAGTCGACCCAGACGTCCATTACGTCCGGCGTCTTCTCGTACACGTCGGCTTCATCGCCGAGGAGCTCGCGTGCCTCGAGATCGAACCAGGCATCGATGCCCTGACGCTCGACGCGCTGCGCCACCTGCTCGAGAAGCTCCGGCGTGCGCGGATGCAGCTCGCCGGTTTCGCGATGCACGAAGAGCGCGAGCGGCACGCCCCAGGTCCGCTGGCGCGAGATGCACCAGTCGGGGCGCGTCTCGATCATCCCGGTGATGCGCATCTCGCCCCAGGCAGGCGTCCAGGTTACCTTGCGGATCTCCGCGAGCGCAGTCTCACGCAGGCCCGCCTGGTCCATGCTGATGAACCATTGCGGCGTTGCGCGGAAGATCACCGGCGATTTGTGGCGCCAGCAATGCGGGTAACTGTGCGGCGCCGTCTCGGCATGCAGCAGCTCCCCGCCCGCGCGCAACGTGTCGATGACGGCCGCGTTCGCCTCGAACACGTTCTGTCCGGCGAAACGCGCGACCCGCGCGAGGAACCGTCCGTCGGGACCGACCGGGTTGTCGATCTCGAGCCCGTACTTCACTCCGACCGCGTAGTCTTCGATGCCGTGGCCAGGCGCCGTGTGCACGAGCCCGGTGCCCGCATCGAGCGTCACGTACGACCCGAGGATGATGGGCACCGTCCCGGCGGCGCCGTCGTTGAACGGATGGCGCACGCGCAGGTGCTCGAGTTCGGCACCCTTGAATTTGCGTATCGTGCGCCAGGCGACGATCCCGGCCCGGCGCATGACCGGCTCAACGAGATCGGTGGCGATGAGCAGCCGCTCGCGCACGGGGCCGTCGTGCTCGACCACGGAATATTCGAATTGCGGATGCACGGCGAGCGCGCGGTTCGCGGGCAGCGTCCAGGGGGTCGTGGTCCAGATCACGGCATGGAGCGGCGCGGATTCGAAATCCTGTTTCGGCCACCCGAGCTGCCTGGCCCAGCTTCCGGCATCCACCGCCGGGAAGCGGACGTCGATGCTCGGGTCGGTGCGATCCTCGTACTCGACTTCCGCCTCGGCGAGCGCGGAGCGGCAGTCGAGACACCAGTGCACCGGCTTGTAGCCTTTGTACACGTGGCCGTTGCGGATGATCTGCGCGAACGCGCGCAGCTGCTCGGCCTCGTAGCGCGGCTGCATCGTGAGGTAGGGATGCTGCCAGTCGCCCATGACGCCCAAGCGCCGGAATTCCGTGCGCTGCGCATTGACCTGCTCCTCGGCGTACTTGCGGCAGGCGGCGCGAAAGGCCTTGGCGTCGAGCTTCTGGCCCACCCGTCCGTGCTTCTTCTCGACCTGGTGCTCGATCGGCAGCCCGTGGCAGTCCCAACCGGGCACATACGGCGCATCTCGGCCGTCCATGCTGCGCGACTTGACCACGATGTCCTTCAGCACCTTGTTGACGGCGTGACCCAGGTGAATCGCGCCGTTCGCATAGGGCGGCCCGTCTTCGAGGACGAATTTCGGGCGGCCCTTGGCGAGCACGCGCAGCTTCCCGTAGATGTCCTCCCGGTCCCACCAGGCGAGCAAGTCCGGCTCGCGCCGCGCCAGATCCGCCTTCATCGGGAATGCGGTCTGGGGGAGATGAATCGTGTCTTTGTAATCGCGCTTGTTCACTTGCGTCCTGCGCCTGTCATGTCCGCCGCCGCGAGCGCCGCCCGCGCCTGCCGGGCATCTTCATGCATCTGCACCACCATGTCGTCCAGGGTCGGGAACCTGCGCTCCTCGCGCAGCTTCGCCACGAACTCTACCCGCAGCTGCTCGCCGTAGAACTCGCCCGCGAAGTCGAACAGGTGCACTTCGAGCACCGGCTCCGTCCCGTTGACCGTCGGGCGCGTGCCCACACTCGCAACGCCCGGCCAGGGCGCCCGGCCCCTGCGCGCCGCGACCACCGCGAAAATGCCCCACAGCGGAAAGCTCCGCCGCAGGCGCAGATTCGCCGTGGCGAAACCGAGCTTGCGTCCGAGCTGGGCGCCGCGCACGACGCGTCCGGTCGCGTGGTAGCGCCGCCCCAGCATGCGCTGCGCGGTCTTAAGATCCCCCCGGGCGAGCGCCTCGCGCACTCCGGTGCTGCTCACGCGCTCGCCGTCGATCGTCACGGGCGGCACGATCTCGACCCCGAAGCCAAGCATGCCGCCGAGGCGCTCGAGCGATTGCACCGCCGCGGCGCCGCCCGCGCCGAATCGGAAGTCGTGTCCCACCACCACCTGGCGCGCCCCGATGCCGCTGCTCAGGAGCCCGGCGACGAAGTCCTCGCCGCTCATCGCCTGCAGGCGCGCATCGAAGCGCAGCAGGAGAAACCGCTCGAGCCCGAGATCGGCGAAGACCCCGACCTTGTCGCGCAGGCGCGTGAGGCGCGGCGGCGCGCGGACCGGATCGATGAACTCGCGCGGCATCGGCTCGAACGACACGACCGTCGACGGCAGGCGCAGGTGCGACGCGTGTCCGCGCAAGCGCCGCAGGACATCCTGGTGCCCGAGGTGAACCCCGTCGAACGTGCCTATGGTCGCCACGCAGCCATGGTGTCGCGCGCGGAGGTTGTGCAATCCGCGGATGAGTTCCATGGGAGCCTGCTTGCGGAAGTGCGCTGAATTATAAGGGAACTAACGCGTCCGCAGGTGCCGGAATCGCAGACCCAGCGCGAACGCCACGCCGCCGTAGGCGCCGATCGCCCCCAGGATCACCAGGCCGATGCGCACGGCGCGCTGCAGGGCATCGAGCGCGAGCCAGCGCTGCAAGGGGCCCGCGAAAATCAGCACGACGGCCGCCATTGCGCCCGTTGCGACGCCCACGCGCAAGGCGAAGACTCCCCACCCGGCGCTCGCCCGGTAGATGCCGTCGCGCCGCAGGCGGCGAAACAGGAGCGCTGCATTCAGGCAGGCGGTGAGCGACGTGGACGCGGCAAGCACCACGTGCGCCGCCTGGAAATGCACGAACCGGTATACCGCGAACAGCGTGAGACTGACCACCATGCCCGTGACCAGGCTGATGATCGCGTAGCGCACCGGCACGTTCATCTCGTGACGCGCATAGAAGCCTGGAACCAGCACGCGCACCAGCGAGAAGCCGATGAACCCCACGCCGTACGCCCACAGCGCGTAGGTCGTCATGTGCACGTCATCCGCCGTGAAGCGTCCGTGCCCGTACACGGTCGCAACCAGCGGTCCGGCAAGCAGAATCAGGCCGGCGGCCGCGGGCAGCCCGATTACGGCGAGCGCGCGCAGACTCCCGTCGAGCGTCGCGGAGAACGACTCGCTCGAGCGGCTCGCATGGTGCCCGGCGAGCGCCGGCAGGATCGCGGTGCCCATGGCGATGCTGAAAATCCCGAGCGGGAATTCCATCAACCGATTCGCGTAGTAGAGCCAGCTCACGCGGCCATCGCCGAGATACGTGGACAGGTTCGTATTGAGAAGGAGGCTCACCTGCGCCACCGAGGAACCGATCAGCACCGGCACCATCAGCCCGACGATGCGGCGTACGCGCGGGTCTCCCCACGCCCAGCGCGGCAGCGGCAACAGGTTGAGCAACTTCAACGACGGCAGCTGGAAGACGAACTGCAATATGCCGGCCGCGAATACCGCGTAGGCGAGCACGTGCACGGAGCTCGCGTCGATGTAGATCGTGGCAATCAGGCACAGGTTGAGAATCACCGGCGTAAAGGCCGGCACCGCGAATCGCCCATACGCGTTCAGGACTCCGCCCGCGAGCGACGTGAGCGAGATGAACATCAGGTACGGAAATGTCCAGCGCAGGAGTCCGGCTGCGAGTGCGCCCTTCTCGGGGTCAGTGGCGAAGCCGGACGCGAACAGCCAGACGAGAACGGGCGCCGCAAGACAGCCGATCAGGGTCACGACGCCGAGAAAGCCGCCGAGCGTCCCCATGACGACGGCGACCAGGTCGCGCGCTTCGGCGTGCGTGCCCGTGGTCTTGGTCGCCGTAAAGACCGGGACGAAGGCCTGCGAGAACGCGCCCTCGGCGAACATCCGGCGGCCGAAGTTCGGGATCATGAGCGCGACGAGGAAAGCATCCATCCCGCCCGTTGCTCCGAAGACCGTGGCGAGCAGGATCTCCCGCACGAATCCGAGCACCCGCGAAATGAGCGTCATCGACCCGACGACGCCCGTATTGCGCAAGACGCTCATTGAATGGCGAGGCGCAAGGCCCGGGAATAGGCGGCTGACATGCCGCCGCACTATAGCGGAAATACGCGAGTTCCCGGGCACTTACGGGCGCCCCGGCGCGCCTTCCCTGCATTGACAATTCCGAGACCCGTCAGCAAACTACGCGCCCTTTTGAACCCCGTCGCCGGCGCTCCCGACGATCGGTTGCCCTTTGCAGGAGTCGACTTTGGCCAATACCAAATCCGCCGAGAAAGCCGCGCGCCAAGCCGTCGTTCGCCGCACGCGGAACGTCGTCATGCGCTCACGCCTGCGCTCGGCGCTGCGCACGGTCACGCAGGCGATTGCGAGCGGCAAGAAGGACGACGCGCAAAGCGCCTATAAGACCGCGGTGCCCGTGATCGACACGATGGTGACGAAGGGCATCATCCACAAGAACAAGGCCGCCCGTCACAAGAGCCGTCTCGCCCTCGGCATCAAGGCGATGAAGTAGCCGCTAGCGGCGCACCGCCAGCGATTCGAGTTCCGCCATCAGCCGGGCGCAGAGCTCGCGCGTACCCTTCCCCGTTGCCGCCGAGATTCTGAAGACGGGACCCTTCCACCGCAGGCGCCGGACGATCTCCCTGGCCCGGCGCTCGGCTTCCCGCTCCTCGAGGAGATCCACCTTGTTCAGGACCAGCCAGCGCTCCCTGGCCGCAAGCTCAGCGCTGAATTTCCTGAGCTCATTGACGATGGCACGCGCGTCCCTGACCGGGTCCGCGTCCGGATCGAGCGGCGCAATGTCCACCAGATGCAGCAGCACCCGCGTGCGCTGCAGATGCTTGAGGAACCGGATGCCGAGCCCCGCACCCTCCGCCGCGCCCTCGATCAGACCCGGGATGTCGGCCATCACGAAGCTGCGGTGCTCGCCCACGCGCACGACGCCCAGCTGCGGATGCAGGGTCGTGAACGGATAGTCGGCGACCTTGGGCCGGGCGGCCGACACCGCGCGGATCAAGGTGGATTTGCCGGCATTCGGCAGGCCGAGGAGCCCGACATCGGCAAGCAGCTTCAGCTCCAGCTTCAGCGTGCGCTCCTCGCCCGGGAGTCCCGGCATCGCCCTGCGCGGCGCGCGATTGGTGCTCGACTTGAAGCGCGTGTTGCCCCATCCGCCCTTGCCGCCCCGCGCGACCAGCAGTTCCTGGCCGGCCTCCTTGAGGTCGCCGAGGCTCTCCTGCGTGCCCTCGTCCTGGACCACGGTACCGGTCGGCACGGGAATGTAGAGGTCCTGCCCCGACCCGCCAGTGCAGTCGCGTCCGCCCCCAGGCTGCCCGTGGTCCGCCTTGTACGTGCGGGCGATGCGAAAATCCGCGAGCGTGTTGATGCCTTCCTGCGCCCGCAGGTAAACGCTGCCGCCGTGCCCGCCGTCGCCACCGTCGGGACCGCCGAACGGCACGAACTTTTCGCGCCGAAAGCTGACCGCGCCGCGCCCACCGCTCCCGGCGCGCACCTTGACCGTCGCTTCGTCGACAAATTTCATGTCTCTTACCCCCTCTCCCCGTCCGCGGGGAGAGGGCCGGGGTGAGGGGCAATACGGACCCCCAAAAAAACAAACGGCGCTGACCAGGCAGCGCCGTCCGGATAATCCTGCCGCGACTGACCGCGGCGCGGCGCGCGTCACGCCTCCGTGGGCCGCACGCTCACGAACGCGCGCTGTTCCTTGCCGCGCACCTTGAACTCGACCTTGCCCGTCACCTTGGCGAAGAGCGTGTGGTCGCGGCCCA
>Ga0316620_10000621_pt1 | contig 14361 bp, 11 predicted proteins | sample OWC_Aug_M1_C1_D5_FD_207651 | JGI IMG/M metagenome (GOLD analysis project Ga0316620, IMG submission 207651) | Wetland soil microbial communities from Old Woman Creek delta, Ohio, United States - OWC_Aug_M1_C1_D5_B | ecosystem: Environmental > Terrestrial > Soil > Wetlands | place: USA: Ohio... | reverse complement strand
GCCTTACGGGCGCGGGCATCGCGCTCGTCCTCGGCGGAGGCGGGGCGCGCGGCTTCGCCCACTTGGGCATCCTGCGCGCGCTCGCGGAAACGGGCGTGCCGGTCGACTGGGTGGGCGGAACGAGCGTCGGCGCCATCATCGCGGCGCTCGCCGCGCAGGGGCTTTCGCCCGAACAGGCGCTGGCACGGTGCAAGGAGCATTTCTCGTCGCTGAAGGACCCGACCCTCCCGGTCGTCGCGCTGCTCACCGGCCGCAGGATCCGAAGTAAGCTCGAAAGCGTGTTCGGCACGGCGACGATCGAGGACCTGCCGCTGCCCTATCTCTGCGTCTCGACCAACCTGTCGCGGGCCGCGCAGAGCGTGCACGAGCGCGGGCCGCTGACGCGCGCGATCCGGGCCAGCATCGCGCTTCCGGGGATCCTGCCGCCGGTGAGCCTGGGCACCGACCTGCACGTCGATGGCGGACTGGTGAACAACCTGCCGATCGACGTCATGGCGGCGAAGCCGGAGATCGGGGCCGTAATCGCGGCCGATGTCAGCGCGGAAGTCGAGATGCGGGCGCCGGCGAACCTCGAGCTCGAGCTCCCAGGGTGGCGCGTGCTGTGGCACAGGCTCACCGGCGGGGCCGCAGGCGAAGTCCCGTCGATCATGAGCCTGCTGACGCGCAGCGCGCTCGTCGCGAGCGTTTACTGGGCGCGCGAACGGCGCCTGACCGAGGCAGCGAGCCTGTACCTGCGCATTCCGCTCGCGGACCTGCGCCTGCTCGCGTTCGAGCGGATCGACGAGATCGTCAAGCGCGGCTACGACGCTGCGCGCGGCCCGATCCAGGCCTGGTACCGTACGCGCGGCGGTTAGAAGGCAGGCGCTCAGGCGACGCCGCGCGCCTGCCCCGCCCAGTATTTCGCGCGCAGGGCCTTCTTGTCGGGCTTGCCCAAGCCGGTCACCGGCAGCGCGTCGATGAAGTCCACCGACTTCGGCGCCTGCACCGGGCCCTTGTGCTCGCGCACCAGGGCGATCAACTCCTCCGCGTGCGCGCGGGCCCCGGCTTTGAGCACCACCACGGCCTTCACCGCCTCGCCCCACTTCGGATCGGGCACGCCGATCACCGCCGCCGCGGCCACGGCGGGATGGCGCGTAAGCACGTCCTCGACCTCGCGCGGATAGACGTTGAAGCCGCCGCTGATGATCATGTCCTTGGAGCGGTCGACGATATAGATGAAGCCATCGGCGTCGCGCCGCGCCATGTCGCCGGTGTACAGCCAGCCGTGACGCAGCGCCTTGGCCATCTCCTCGGGCTTGCCCCAATAGCCTTGCATCACGAGCGGCCCCCGCACGCAGATCTCGCCGATGTCGCCCACCGGCACCTCGTGCCCGGCGTCGTCGAGAAGCCGCACCTGGCTGTTGCCGACCGGCGTACCGCAGGAAGCGAGCCGCTCGGGGTGACGGTCCGGATCGTGCTCGTAGGTGTGCAGCACGGTCACGCAGTTGGGAGCTTCGGATTGCCCGTAGAGCTGCATGAACACCGGACCGAATCGCCTCATGCCTTCGGCAAGGCGCGCGGGCGACATCGGTGAGGCGCCATAGATGACGAGCTGCAGGCTGGATAGGTCCGCGGTCGCGATCCCCGGGTGGTCGAGCAACACGTAGATCATGGTCGGCACGAGAAAGGTGCAGGTGATGCGGTGCGTCTCGACCAGTTCGAAGAAGCGCTGGGCGTCGAATCCTTTCGCCATGACAAAGGTGCCGCATCGCTGCATCACGGCGACGATCATCGCGCCCGCCGCATGGGTGATCGGGGTCACCGCGAGGAACCGCACTTCGCGCGGCCAGTCCCATTCGGCAAGCTCGGTCATCACCATCGTCACCTGCACGCGGTGCGTATGGACGACGCCCTTCGGCCGGCCGGTCGTGCCTCCGGTATAGATCAGCGTGCAGATGTCGCCGGCCGCCGCCCTCGACTCAAGCGCCTGCGGCGCGTAGCGATCGAGCGCGGCGAGGATGTCCTCGCCGAATTCGTTCGGGCCGAGGCCCCAGAGCCCGGCAAGGCCCGGAACGCGCGTCCGCAGCGCCTGCGCGCGCGTCGCGAAGGTGTCCGGATCGACGAACAGGAAACGCACGCCCGAGTCCTCGAGCAGGTAGGCGTGATCGTCCTCGGAGGCGAGGGGATGCATCCAGGTGGCGCGCAAGCCCATCAAGTAGCCCGCCGCAGTGACGAGGAATGCCTCGGGGCGGTTCGACGACAGCACCGCGATCGCATCGCCGCGCTTGACGCCGCGCGCTTCGAGCGCCTGCACCATGCGGCTAAGCATCTCGCCGAAGGCGTGGTAGCTGATTCGCTGCCCGTCGAGCACGAATGCGATGCGCTCGCCGCCGCGCCGGATCGCGCGCACGATCAGCTCACCCATGGTGCAGCCGGAATTCGATCCCGGAGCCGCGTCGTCCGCTGCGTTGTTCATGTGGCGGCGAAGTGGCGCGGCGGTTCGCCCGATTCGTGACGCGCCCACATTTGTTCATAGGCGCGCTCCAGGCAGCGCGTGAAATCCTCGGTACGGAACAACGGTTGCGTCAGGCGGTTTTCCGCGAGCCGCGCGCGCAGGGAGCGCAGCCGCGCAGCATTGCGCGCCAGTTCGATCGCCAGCCGCTCGTACTCATCGAGGCCGGGAACGATCAAGTCCGGCAACCCGATCGCGCTGAGCAGGCTGGCGCCGACGCGCCCGGCGAAGGCATCGGCCGGGCAGGTGACGAGCGGCACTTCCGCCCACAGCGCATCGCTGCCGGTGGTGTGACCGTTGTACGTGTGCGTGTCCAGGAAAAGGTCGGCCAGCCGCTGACGCGCGAGGTGGTCTGGGCGTCGCGCCCAGCGCGCGAACACCAGGCGTGCGGGATCGATCCCCTGCGCCCGGGCGGCGGCGCGCAGGTTTGCTTCGGCCGCAGGGTTGCTCGCAAACAGCCAGAGCACCGAGCCCGGCACGGCCGCCAGGATCCGCATCCAGGCTGAGAATACGGGGCGTTCGATCTTGAAGGTCTGATTAAAGCAGCAGAACACGAACCCCGTTTCCGGCAGCCCGGCCTGCGTGCGCGTAGGAGTCGCGTCGGCGGTCGGCTGGCGATCGTCGTTCGCCTGGTAGCTGCCGGGCATATGCACCACCGCCTCGACGATCGCATCGAACTCATGGGCGGGTGCGACCACCGCGTCCGCGATCATGTAGTCGATGAATCGCGCCTGCATTGGCCCTGGATAGCCGAGGTAGTTCACCTGCACCGGCGCCGGTCGCAGCGCAAGCACCTCGGTGCGCGCCTGCCCGGTATAGCCGGTGAGGTCGACCAGGAGGTCGATACCGTCGTCGGCGATGCGCTGCGCAAGCAGGTCTGACTCGAGGTCTTCGGCGTCGACGAAGTGCTCGAAGGCCGCGCGCATGCGCTTGCGGTGCTCGCTGCCGTCGTCCCCCATCAGTGAGTACGCCGCGACCTCGAAACGCGACCGGTCGTGCCGCTCGAACAGGCCCGCCGCGAGCTGCGCCACGGGGTGGCTGCGCAGGTCCGCTGAAAGGTAGCCGACGCGAAGCCGTCCCCCGCTCGGGCGCGGCCTGCGCTGTACCGGAGGCAACGCGGCCGCGCGCGCCGCGATGCGCAGCGCATGCTGGCGCGCGATCTCGTGGCGCATCGCGGGCGGCATCGGCACGGATAGCGCCACCCAGGGATGCACGCGCCGCGTCCAGCGGTCGGCCGCCTCGATCTGCGCGTGGCGGGTCAGCCGCTCGAATGTGGCCTCGACCCCGCTCCAGTCGCAGCTATCGAGCAGTGGCTTGAGCACCCGCGCTTCCAGCTCGGGCTGCCCTGGCGCCAGCTCCACGGCCGCCATGAACTGCGCCGCAGCCTCCGTCATCAGCTTGCCGCGCGCCAGGGCGTCGCCGAGCGTCACGCGGTAAGCGACATCGCGCGGGCGCGCTTCCACCGCCTGCTGCAGGGCCTCGATGCCCTCGTCGAGGCGCGACTGCGCCAGCAGCACCGACCCCAGGCCGTGCAGCGCCGCAGGATCTGTCGCGCCGCTCATGAGGGCCGCGCGGAACGCCGACTCGGCGCCCGCCAGGTCGCCGGAGCGCCAGCGCGCGAGGCCTTCGGCGGCGTCCGCCGGCGAGCGGCGCGACCCGATCATCCGCTGGAGAACGCGAAGCAGCACGGCATGAGTATACTGCCCGCCTTCGACTGCTCTGCAGGCTGGACTCCGGCGCGGCATGGTTCCCGAAGTAGACGTGATCATCCCGACTTTCCGGGAGGCGCAGAACGTCCGGCCCCTGCTTGAGCGACTCGGTCGGGTGCGAAAGGACTCCGGGCTGCCGCTGTATGTCACCTTCGTCGACGACGACAGCCGCGACGGGATCGTCGACGCGGTGCGCGACATCGGCGAAGACTGGGTGAGGGTCCTGGTGCGCAAGGGGGAGCGCGGGCTGAGCACCGCTGTGATCTACGGCATCGAGCGCACGAAGCATGACGTGATCGTCGTCATGGATGCAGACCTAAGCCACCCGCCCGAGCGCATTCCGGACCTCGTGCGGGAGCTCGCCGACGGCGCCGATATGGTCTTTGGCTCGCGATACGTCGCGGGGGGCTCGACCGGAGAGGACTGGGGTTTCTTCAGATGGCTCAACAGCCGCGTGGCGACGCTGTTCGCACGGCCGTTTACCCGCATCAAGGACCCCATGAGCGGGTTTTTCGCGCTGCGCCGGCGTACCTTCGAGGGCGCGCAGGACCTCAATCCGGTCGGCTACAAGATCGGCCTCGAGCTGCTGGTCAAGTGCGACTGCGAGCGGGTGGCCGAAGTCCCGATCCACTTCGAGAATCGCATCCACGGCGAGAGCAAGCTGAACCTGGCAGAGCAACTCAAATATATCCGTCACCTGCGCCGGCTCTACATCCATTCCTTCCACCGGTCGGCCGAAATGCTGCAGTTCATCGCCGTGGGCGTGAGCGGAATTCTGGTCAATCTGCTTGCGCTCACGCTCGGCCTGCTCGCCGGCATGCCGCACCGGATCGCGATCGGGTTCGGGATCGGCGTATCGATCACTTCGAATTTCCTGCTTAATCGCCGCTTCACATTCTCGCACGCCAGGACGGGGGCGATCCTGCGCCAGTACCTGAAATACGTGGCATCGGTCGCACTCGGCGCCGTGGCGAACTATGCCGTCACGCTGGCGCTGATTGCATGGTTTCCGCGCCTCGTACCCCAGGTCGCTGCGCTCGGCGGCATCGCGACCGGGACGCTGCTGAACTACGTGTCGATCAAGTACGTCGTGTTCCGCAGGAAGCACGTCAAGGCGAGGTCCTGATCGGCGCGGCCCGCGGGTAGCCGCGGTAATTCCTGCACAGGTAGATGTCGATGCGGCGCGTATGCCGGCCGAACGCTGTAATCTCGATGGAGTCGGCGAGCTCGATCGAGTCGAAATACGGCTTGATCAGTGCATGCGGAACCTCGGAACCGCGCCGGTCGTCCACCACCAGGATGCCGGTCGCCCCCTTAAGGTCGCGCTCGAGCGGCATGAAGTCGAATTGCAGCGCGGGTTGCCCGTAGATGTCCTCGGCATAGACGCGCGGCTGGCCCGGCAGGTAGAACTTGAGCATCGAGCTGATCTTGTAGTTCGGCGAGAACACGAACGAGTCTTCGCGGCGCTCCCGCAGGGAAGCCTGCAGGCGCGCTACCCGCGCCGCGCCCTCCTTCCAGCCGCTCCAGAGGTTGGCCTCGCCGAGCGGCAGGTTCGGAATCGCGATCAAGGCGACCGCCGCGACGAACAGTGCGGCGGAGGAGCCGAGCCCGGCCAAGAAACGTCGGTCGGCGCCGCGCTTGCCCAGGATCGATCGCACGCCGAGGATGATCAGCGGCCAGTACGCGGGCGCGAGCCAGTTCATCTTCACCAGCGAGCGCAGGCTTGCCGAGGTGAAGATCAGCAGCGGCACCGCGCCCGATATGAGGAGCAGCAGCAGCCGATCATCGGTCAGCGCTTCGCGGCGTGCGCGCCAGCCGCTTACGAGGCTGCCGATCGATACCACGAGCAGGTACGGCGTCGCCATGAGCAGCTGCGACGCGATCAGTTCGCCCAGGTACTTTGGGCGCCAGTGCCCCATCCCCGCCGCGCGCCGGCTGGTCTGGAAGGCGAAAGATGCCCAGTCATGCTGCGCGTTCCATATCAGCACCGGAGCAAACACCGCGAGAGCGACCAGGCACGCGAGGTAGGGATGCGGCGTCGCCAGCCAGCGGCGCTGCCGCGACGAGACGAGCAGGTACAGCAGCACCACCGGCCCAAGCAGCGCCGCAGGATATTTCGACAGGCAGGCCAATCCGAGAAAGGCGCCGGCGGCATACCACCAGCGGGCGGCGCCAGTCTGACTGGCGCGCCACACGGCCCAGATCGTCGCGGTCCAGGCGACGATCAGCGGCGAGTCCGGCGCGATGACGACGCCATACACCTCGTAGACCACGGTGAGGTTTAGGGCGAGGAGCGCCCAGAACGCGAGCCTGCGGTCCGAGAACATGTCCAGGATCAGACGCAGCCAGACGAGGTTCAGCGCGAGCGACCAGAGCACCGCCGAGAGCTTGATGCCGAAGACCGTCTGGCCGAAGACGGCGGTCGTCAGGCGGATGCTGTAGCTCGCGAGCGGCGGGTGGTCGAAGTAGGACCAGGCGAGGTCGCGGCTCCACGTCCAGTAATAGGCCTCCTGCGGTGACAATGGCAAGATGGCTGCCAGAATCACCCGCAGCAACGTGAACCCCAGAATGAGTAACCAGATGCGGCGATCTTCTGGCGGCGAGCCCATCGGCTGCGGGGGAGCGTTCGGGTTCACGGGGAGAGTTCGCTCTCGTCGGTGGGAAAGCGAATCTACCATGTGACGCTGGCGCCGTCGTTATACTGCCGCGTTCAACGACTCGGCATGGAGAGGGAACTGAGCGGCTTGTTGCTCGCCGCGAAGATCGCCGCGGCGGTGGCGATCGTCGTCAGCGCGTCGCGCGCCGCCGAGCGCGCCGGCCCGTTCATCGGCGCGATGATCGCGACGCTGCCGGTGTCCACGGGGCCGGTATACGTATTCCTGGCGATCGACCACGGCGCGGGATTCATCTCCGACAGCGCGCGCGTAAGCGTCGCGAGCACTGCCGCGATCGTCGCGTTCGTCGCGGCGCACGCGTACGCCGCGCAGCGCCTCGCTGCGCCGGCATCGCTCGCGCTGGCGACGCTCGCGTGGCTGGGGGTGGCGCTGCTGCTGCAGTTGCACGACTGGAGCTTCTTCCAGGCCTGTCTGCTGTTCGCGGGAAGCTTCGTGCTCGCGATCCGCGGCCTGCGGCGCTTCGCCGTGGCGGCGCAGGCGCCGCCGGTGCCGCGTGCCCGCTACGACCTCGCATTGCGCGCGGCGCTGGTCTCCGCCGTGGTGGTTGCCACGACGTTCGCCGGCAACGCCTTCGGGCCGTCGCTCACGGGGGTGCTCGCGACGTATCCGGTGGTCTTTACCTGCCTCGTGGTGATATTGCAGCCGCGCTGCGGCGGGCCATTCACGGCGTCAGTGCTGGTGAGCGGGCTGAAGGGACTCGTGGGATTCGGTCTCGCGCTCGCCGTGCTGCACCTCGCGGCGGCGCGAATGAGCGCCGCCCCGGCGCTGCTGCTCGCGCTCTCGGTCGCGCTCGGATGGAACTATGCGCTCTACGCGCTGCGTCGCCTGCGCTAAAATACCCCGCTGTTCTTCCCCTCTGCTCTTAGAGCAATAACCCCGACGATGTCGCAGGAAGCGGAATTCCGCGTCGAGATGCCGCCGTCCACGCCTGTGGTGCCGGTGCAGTTGTGGGAGAAGGACAAGTTCCGCTTCCATTGCCACAAGGGCATCGCCTGCTTCAACAAGTGCTGCGAGAACGCCGACATCCTGCTCACGCCGTGGGACGTGGTGCGCCTGGCGCGTCACTTCGGCATCACCACGCGCGAGGCGATCGACCGCTACACGGTCGACTACGCGATGGACGGACAGGGCATGCCTGGCCTCAAGCTCGCGAGAAAGGAAGGCGCGACGGCGTGCATTCACCTCACGCCGGAAGGCTGCGGCATTTACGAGGACCGTCCGGTCGCCCGCCGGTGCTACGCGCTCGGCACGGTGGCGCTGCGCAAGAAGGACTCGGCCGAGGTCGAGGATTCGTATTTCGTGGTGAAGGAGGCGCACTGCCTCGGGCACGACGAGCCGCACGAGCAGACTATCGCCGAGTACCGCAAGGAGCAGGGCATCGAGCCGTATGACGAGGCGAATCGCGCCTGGCGCGACATCGTGCTGAAGAAGCGCTCCTCGGGCCCCACCGTTGGCAAGCCGCCCGAGCGCAGTTTCGAGCTCTTCTTTCTTGCCAGCTACGACCTGGACGGTTTCCGCCGCTTCGTGCTGTCGGAGAAGTTCGGCGCCGTGTTCGACGTCGAGCGGTCGACGCTCGAGGAGCGCAAGCGCGCCTATCGCGAGCGCCTGGAACGCGAGGCGCAGGAAAAGGCCGCGCGGCTCGCCGAGCAGCAGGACCAGATGTACGACTCGCTGAAGGAGCAGGGCTGGTGAATGCGCCGCAGGCGGCGGACGCCGCGGCGCTGATGATCGAGCGCGAGCCGTTCTATCGGCCGGTGCATGGTGAGGTCGAGCTGTTCGTGGCCGCCTGGCGCAACCGCGTGCCGGTGCTGCTGAAGGGCCCCACGGGCTGCGGCAAGACGCGCTTCATGGAATACATGGCCTGGCGCCTCGGGCGGCCGCTCGTCACGGTTTCCTGCCACGACGATCTCACGGCCGCCGACCTGGTGGGCCGCTACCTGGTGACGGCGAGCGAGACCGTGTGGGTCGACGGGCCCATGGCGCACGCGGTGCGGATCGGCGCGCTCCTGTATCTCGACGAAATTGTCGAGGCGCGCAAGGACACCACGGTGGTGATCCATCCGCTCGCCGACGACCGCCGGAGCCTGTTCATCGAGAAGCGCGGCGAGGTGCTCAAGGCGCCCCCTGAATTCATGCTCGCGATATCGTACAACCCCGGCTATCAGAGCGTGCTGAAGGAGCTCAAGCACTCGACGCGCCAGCGCTTCGTGGCGATCGACTTCGACTATCCCGCCGCAGACATCGAGGCGGGCATCGTTGCGCGCGAAAGCGGCGTCGATCCCATGACCGCCGAGCGGCTGGTGCGCCTGGCGCACATGACGCGCAACCTCAAGGGCAACGGCCTGGACGAGGGCGCCTCGACCCGGCTGCTGGTGCACGCGGGCAAGCTGATCGCGCAGGGGGTGGCGCCGCGCGCCGCCTGCACGGGTGCGATCGCCCTCGCGCTCACCGACGAGCGCGAGATGCTCGCCGCGGTGAATGAGCTCGTCAGCGCAGTCTTCTGAGACGCCGCTCGCCGCGGCCGCGCTGGAAGAGCGCTTCGAGGAGCTGATCGGCGCGGTGTTGTCGTCGCGCCGCACCGCCGCGGGCATCGCGCAAACGCTCTCGGCGGAGCCGCGCGCGCTGCAGGACTTCGCCATGCGCTGGGTCGCGGTGACGGCGAAAACCAGCCCCGAGCTCGCCTATCAGTTCGCCGCGCTCGCCCCGCAGGCGGTGGCTGAGCTCGGGCTCGCCGGCGCCGAGCGCTGGCTGCTGGCGGCGATGGATGTCTACGACCGCGAGGGACTCCACCGGGCGAGCGCCCAGCTGAAGGACCTCGCCGCCTACGCGGCGCGCATGCGCGAGCGCGGGCGCGGCGTCGCGTTCGAGGACGTGGTGCGCGTGCTGGACCCGTTCGTCGCCGGGCTCTCGGGCCGCAGGCTCAGGCTCGAGCCCGCCGACACCGCGTGGACCGACACCGCCACCCTGTTCCTGCCGACGCACGTGGCCTTGTTCGAGGAGCGCGAGGCGAACTTCCGCGTCTACAAGCTGTGCGCGGCGCTGCTTTGGGCGCAGACGCGATACGGCACCTTCAACCTCGAGCCGGGCGCCTATCCGCGCTCGCAGCACGCGCAGGCGCTGCTCGCGTTCCTCGAGACGCTGCGTCTCGCGGCGAAGCTCGAGCGGAGGCTGCCGGGACTGCACCGCGACTATCTCGCGCTCGCGCAGCCCGCACCGGGCGCGGAATTCGGCCCCGCCGCCGAGCGGCTGCGCGCGCCCGGGGCGAGCGTCGCCGACAGCGTCGCCGAGCTCGCCCGCCTGCCCGCGTCGGCGCACGCGCCGTCCTGGCCGTTCGTCGGCCGCCTGGACCTGGAACGCGCGCTCGCGGTGCGCACCGAGCGCGTCGAGCGGGAGAAGGGTGCGCTGCGCCGTGCGCTCGCCAAGCTGCAGCGCGACGAAGGGCGCTCCGAGGCACCCGCAATCGACTTCGAGGCGGCGCGGGACGACAAGGCCGACGGCAATGCCGAGTTCGCGCCGATGCTGGAGGGCCGGCCGCTCGCGCCGCCCCCCGAGGTCGCGAGCCTGGTCGAGTCGATCATGCAGGACCTGGGGGAGATCCCGGAGGACTATCTCGAGCCGGCCGGCGAAGGCGGATACCGGGCGGGCGGGGGCGAGCCGCCGGAGACCGGCGGGCAAGCCGAGGCCGACGAGACGGGGCTGCGCCTGTATGACGAGTGGGACTACCGGCGCCGCCACTACCGCAAGCAGTGGTGCGTGCTGCGCGAGCGCGACGTCCACCCCGGCGATCCGTCGTTCGCGGCGCGAACCCTGGAGCGCTACCGCGCCCAGGTACGGAGCCTCAGGCGCTCGTTCGAGGCGCTGCGCGGCGAGGACAAACGTCTGCGCGGCGAGCCCTACGGCGACGACATCGACCTCGATGCGCTGGTACGCGCACGCGCCGAGCTGGCTGCGGGCGGGGAGCTCGTCGAACGGACCTTCGTGCGGCGCGCGCGTCACGAGCGCGACATGGCCGTGCTGTTCATGGTCGACATGTCAGGCTCGACCAAGGGCTGGATCAACGACTGCGAGCGCGAGGCGCTGGTGCTGCTGTGCGAGGCGCTCGAGGTGCTCGGCGACCGCTACGCGATCTACGGCTTCTCGGGCATCACGCACAAGCGCTGCGAGGCTTACCGCGTCAAGCGCTTCGACGAACGATACGATGCCCTGGTGCGCGAGAGGATCGCGGGCATCCAGCCGCTCGACTACACGCGCATGGGCGCGGCGATCCGGCACCTGTCGCAGATCCTCGCCGCCGAGGAGGCGCGCACGCGGCTGCTGGTCACGCTGTCCGACGGCAAGCCCGACGACTTCTCCGACGGCTACCGCGGCGAGTACGGCATCGAAGACACGCGCCAGGCGCTGATCGAGGCCAAGCGCGCCGGAATCCATCCGTTCTGCATCACCATCGACCGCGAGGCGGGCGAGTACCTGCCGCGCATGTACGGCGCGGTGAACTACACCGTGGTGTCGGACGTCGCCCGCCTGCCACTCAAGCTCGCCGAGCTCTACAGGCGACTGACCGCCTGATGTCATGAAGCCGCCGATCCCAGTTCGCGTCATCGATACGGGCCTGCGCAGCGGCCGCGAGAACGTCGCCTTCGACCAGGCGCTGATCGAGGCGCGCAACGGGGGCCGCAGCCCCGACACGGTCCGGTTCCTGCGCTTCCGACCCGCGGCGCTCGTTGGACTGCACCAGATGCTCTCGCACGAGGTGCGGCTGGAGTACTGCGCGCGCCAGGATATCGAGGTCGGCCGGCGCGTCACGGGCGGCGGGGGGCTGTACCTGGACGAAGGCCAGATCGGCTGGGAGCTCGTGCTCGCGCGTGGCGCGCTGGGCCCGGATCTCGCCGCAGCCGCGGCGCGCATCTGCAGCGCGGCCGCCGCGGGCCTGAAACGCCTGGGCGTCGCCGCCGAGTTCCGCCCCCGTAACGACATCGAAGTCGAGGGCCGAAAGCTCTGCGGTACGGGTGGCGTCACCGACGGCGCAACGCTCCTCTTCCAGGGGACGCTCCTCATCGACTTCGATCCCGCGCGCATGATCGACGTGCTGCGCATCCCGGTGGAGAAGCTCGCGCGGCGCGACCTGGAGGACGCGCGCCAACGCGTCGTGTGCCTGCGCGAGCTGCTCGGGCGCGTGCCGCCGCTCGAGGAGGTCTGTGGCGCGCTGCTGGCGGGCTTTCGCGAGCATCTCGAGCTCGAGCCCGTATGGGGCGAGGCGACCGAGTACGAGGAACGCCTCGCGCAGCGCCTCCACGAGGAGCAGTACGGCACCGACGAGTTCGTGCATTCGCTCGATGCGCCCGGAATTCCGCTTTCCTCGGCGACCCTCGTGCGCAAAGGCGGCACGCTGCGCGCCGACATCCGGCTCGAGCGCGAGCGGATCCGCGAAGCGCTGATCACGGGCGATTTCTTCCTGGGCCCGGCGCGCGCCGTGCTCGACCTCGAAGCGCGCCTGCGCGGCCTGCCCGTGGCCGAAGCCGGCGCCGCGGTGGAGGCGTTCTTCGCCGAGCGCGACCTCCAGCTCCTCGGCCTTTCGCCGCTCGACTTCCGCGAGGTGGTCGAGAGCGCGCTCGCGCAGCTCTCGTTCTCTGCTGCCGGGCGGCGCCTGCGCGGCCATTGGCGCGGGTCGCGGCCGCAAGCCGCGCCCACGCTCGTCTTCCTGCACGATGCGCTCGGCAGCGTGCGGCTGTGGCGCGACTTCCCCGACCAGCTGGTAAAGGCCACGGGCTGCGGGGCCCTCGTCTACGATCGCTGGGGCTCGGGCGATTCCGAGCCGCTCGCGCCGCCCCACGCGCCCGGCTACCTGCTGCAGGAAGCCCTGCAGTCGCTGCCAAAGGTGCTGGAGATGACCGGCGTGCGCGAGGCGATCCTTGTCGGTCAGTCGGATGGCGCCTCGATCGCGCTCGCCTACGCCGGCGCGCATCCCGGGCGCGTGCTCGGCGTGATCGCGCTCTCGCCGCACCTGTTCGTCGAGGCGCGTACGCTCGCGAAAATCGACGAGCAGATCCGCGACTTTGAGACGGGCGACCTGAAGGCGCGCCTGCGCAGGCACCACGGCGCGAATACCGAGGCGCTCTTCGCGCGGCTGGTCGAGGTGTGGATGGCGAAGGCGCCGGGCGAGGGGTGGGGACTCGAGCCGTATGTCGCCCGACTACGCTGTCCTGTGCTCGCGATCCAGGGCGAGGACGACGAGTTCTTCTCCGCGGCGCAGCTCGAGGCGCTCGCGCGGCTCATCCCGGGCCGGCTGGAGACGCTGCGCATCGCGGGCAGCGCGCATTACCCCTTGCACCAGGCGCGCAACGAGGTGCTCGCCGCGTCGATCCGGCTCGTGCGCGCGGTGACGCGCCGCGCCGCGCTCAGTCGATGATGCGGTAGACCGGCGCCTTCTCCATCGCCCACTCGCCGCTTCGGAACGCCTACGGCTTCTTCGGAGTCTTGTACTCGACTTCCTTCTGGAACGGTTTCCAGATGGTTTCGTAACCGACAAACCCCTTTTCGGTCGGCGCCTTCTGACGCGTCGTATAAAAAGGCGTGTGGCCGTCAGGAACCTTGGTGGTAGTGGGTTTCTTCTCCTCGCTCATAAGTCACCTCTAATTGCCGTGCAGTCAGGATTGTAAAGGTCTCATCCGTGACGGGTCGATATCCGCGCCCTCAACGATCGCTCCGCCCGCTCTTGTCTCTTCATCGGTCGCGTCGCGCACAGTCAGTATCTCGAGCGTGAAGACGACCTCTCGGCCGCAAAGCGGATTGTTGCCATCGACAGTCAGTGTCTTGTCGTCGATCCGCGTCACGAGAAAGCTGCGGGTCTGCCCCTTGTCGTTCTCCATGAGGATGGAGGTGCCGATTTGCCGATACTCTTCGGGGACGTTCTCGACGTGATCGACAAACACCAGCGATTCGTCCCTGGGACCGAAGATCTGATTGCCGTCGATCGGCACCTCGATGACGTCGCCAGCGGACCTGCCCTCCAGCTGCTTGTGGACGATAGGCGCCAGAATCTCATTGTGCCCGTGCACATAGCCCAACGGGAATTCGACTCGGGTGAGGACATGCCCCGTCTTCTTGTCGGTCACCTTGTAGGTGAGTTCCACGAACTTGCCGTCGCGGATGCGTTCAGAAGATGGATGCACCGAAAATCCTCACCTTTCCGTCCTCGTAGCCGAGGACAAGCCGGCCAAGCCATTCGCCTTCCTTCTTGGTGCTCCGCTGCCGGTAAAGAACCGTCACGTGTTCGCCCCGGCGGATGATGCCGAGATAGTCGGCGTCCTCGGCCAGATTTCTCGCCAGTTCGCTGTTGGCGAACTGGTGGCCCGCCACCATTTGATTCATCGCCAGCGCCAGGGAGCTGGAGAAATTCCTGGCGAATTCTCCGTATTTGCCCTCGTTGGAATTTTTCACGAGGTCGCGCCACAGGGGATCGGCGATGGCCCGTATCTCCGCATCGGTC
>Ga0316620_10000620_pt1 | contig 14368 bp, 11 predicted proteins | sample OWC_Aug_M1_C1_D5_FD_207651 | JGI IMG/M metagenome (GOLD analysis project Ga0316620, IMG submission 207651) | Wetland soil microbial communities from Old Woman Creek delta, Ohio, United States - OWC_Aug_M1_C1_D5_B | ecosystem: Environmental > Terrestrial > Soil > Wetlands | place: USA: Ohio... | reverse complement strand
AAGGAATACACGCCGCTCTTGGGAGTGGATACCTATACGCGCAAGATTGCTCTCGGTGCGCCCGCGATCCGCCGCTCATTCCGAAACCAGCTGGCCCGGCACAAACAGACTGCCTTGCGTGACCTGGGTGGAGTGCCGGTCATCCTGGGCGAGTTTGGCATCCCTTTCGACCTGCGGGATAAAGAGGCTTACCGGACAGGTGATTTTCGGATCCAGGTGAGGGCTTTGCAGCGCAGCATGCAAGCCGTGGAGGACAATTTACTTAATTACACCCTGTGGACCTATACTCCCGATAACAGCAACCTACGCGGTGACCTGTGGAACGACGAAGACTTCTCGATTTACAGTCCCGACCAGCGGGTCGATCCACGTGACATCAACTCGGGAGGCCGGGCATTGCAGGCGGTGGTGCGACCCTACCCGGTTGCCATAGCTGGTGAGCTGCTGGAGGCTTCGTTCAATTGTCACCGACGCATTTTCAAGATGAAGTTCCACTCAGACCCAGCAATTACCGCACCCAGCGAAGTCTTCGTCCCCAATTACCAATATCCACACGGTTACTACGTCATAGTGAGTGATGGGCGCTACGAGATCAAACCTTCCCAACAGCTGCTGCTTTATTGGCCGGGGAGTGAACGCCAGGAACATAAAATTATCATCAAACCGTAACTACATACCGAGAGTGTTGGGCAGGGGACGAAGCATTCTATAAGAGCTTGCGATGATGCAGCAGGAAACCAGCCTTGGTGACAAAACAGGAATGTGCGTCATTGACTAATCTTTCGCGATGGCAGATCAGGAGGAGATGGCAGGCTGAGATTGCTTCGGCAAAAACCGCCTCGCAATAACAAAAATCAGGCTCACGGGCAATAACCGTCTCGGATTGATAAATATCCAACCCTTGGGCAATTAACGCCATGCAATGACAGTAATTTACTGCAATCCCCCGCTGAGCTTCACATTGGCCGATTCAGGTGGGGTAGCGGTCTTCGCCTGGGGGTATTCATCCTCGCGGTAATGGCAGCCCCGGCTCACCCGGTTGCGGTGGGCAGCATAAGCCACGATCAATGCCGTTTGCACACTGTTACGCAAACCGATCAACCCATCGCTCAGGCGCGTCTTGCGGTAAAACTCCTCAATATCCAGCCATAACTGGCGCAAGTCACGGATGGCGCGGTTTAGCCGGTACTCGCTGCGCACCAATCCGACATAATGCCACATCAGGTTGCGCACGCTATGCATATCCCCCTGGATCAGGTTCGGGTCGACCTCGTAGATCAGGCCCGAATCATTCCACTCGGGCACATCATTTTCAGTCAGTAAAAGCCCCGGCGATTGCGCACGGATATCCTCAGCAGCCTGCACGCCCCATACCAGACCTTCCAGCAAAGAGGTGCTGGCCAGGCGATTGGCCCCATGCACACCGGTGCAGCTCACTTCTCCCACGGCATACAAGTTGGGAATGCTCGTGCGGCCCTGCAAGTCTACCTGCACGCCACCACAGAAATAATGCGCAGCCGGCACCACCGGGATAGGCTGGCGGGTGATGTCGATATTCTGCTCGAGGCAATAAGCATAAATGTGAGGGAAGCGCTCCTTGATGTAAGCCGCCGATTGGTGGGAGGCAATATCCAGGAGGACGTAGGGATACCCGTTATCGACCATCTCTGAATAGATCGCGCGGGCCACGATATCACGCGGGGCCAGGTCCTTCCACTCGGTTGAATAACGCTCCATGAAAGGCTTGCCCTGCGGGGTGAGCAACACGCCCCCCTCACCGCGCACCGCTTCGCTGATCAGGAACTTGGTGGTATCCAGCGAATTCAAAGCGGTGGGGTGGAACTGTACGTACTCGGCGTTGATCACATTGGCGCCAGCGCGGTAAGCCATGGCGACACCATCCCCGCGTGCCCCGGATGGATTGGTGGTGTTCAAAAATATTTGACCAATCCCGCCGGTCGCCAGAATGGTCTTGCGGGCAAGCATAGGCACCACGCGGCGCGTTTCCTGGTTGAACACGTATGCTCCGTGGCAAATGAGTGGTTGATAAACCGCCAGCGGATCAGAAGCATGGTGGGGGAAAGTGATCAGGTCGACCACAGTATTCTTTTTCAACAGGGTAATGTTCGGCGTCTCAGCCAATTTCCGCAGCAGTCCCTGCATGACTGCCGAACCGGTGCCATCCCCTACGTGCAGGATGCGCCGCCGGGTGTGGGCAGCTTCCAGACCCATCATCAGGTTACCCTCGGCGTCGCGATCAAATTCCAGGCCGGCTTGCCCGATGAGTACTTCATCGAGCAGCTTAGGACCCAGCTCAGCGATCTGCCTGACGGCAGGCGGGTACGAAAGACCCGCCCCAGCTTCGAGGATGTCTTCCTCGAGCAGCTCGGCGGTGTCGTCAAACCCACGCCCAACAATACCGCCCTGGGCATGGTTGGAATTGCTATCAGAGGCTTCTTCAGCACGGGTGATGATGGTGATTTGCCGCTGGGTATCTTTAGCCAGCTGCAATGCACCTGATGCCCCCGCGATACCACAGCCGATGATCAGGACGTCGGTTTGCATCTCCTCAACCTCTCCCCCCTATCCAATGGCGATCATGCGTTCCACGGCCCGGGCAGCCCGCACACGGACATCCTCCGGGATGTCGATGACATACCGGTTAAGCTGCAGGCTTTTGAGCGTATCCTCCAGCGTAATCTGGTTCATATGAGGGCAGCGTACCGAGCATAACCTCAACATATCCTTATCGGGGTTAGCGGCGGCAATATTATCGCCCATGGCGCATTCCGTCAGCACCAGGTATTGCGGAGCCTGGGTCTGCTGGACGTAACGGATCATGGCATTCGTGCCACCAGAAAAATCAGAGGCAGCCACCACTTCGGGGCTGCACTCAGGGTGGGACAGGATGACCACCTGGGGGAATTGCGCCCGAACTGCTTCGATATCCTTGACAGTAAATTTCTCATGCACTTCGCAGCGACCATGCCAACCGATCATCTCCCCCTTCGATCCCACCGGCTGGTAGTCAAGGGTCGTGGATGTTTTGCTGTTCTCATTACCGTTGTGGGCTAAAGTCGGAAAGATAATGTGGCTGCCGGTGTCCTTGGCCACGTTGCGTGCCAGGTATTCGTCTGGCAGAAAGATAACCGTATCAGAATGCAGGGATTCGACCACAGCCTTGGCATTGCTGGAGGTGCAGCAGATATCTACTTCAGCTTTCACATCAGCATAGGTGTTGACGTAAGCTACGGCCGGCACACCGGGGTATTTTGCCCGCAGCTGGCGGACGTCTTCGGCGGTGATACTGGCAGCCAGGCTGCAACCGGCTTTTTCCGATGGCAGCAGCACCGTCTTGGTGGGATTAAGCAGCTTGGCCGTCTCAGCCATGAAGCGTACCCCGCAGAAGATGATGATGTCCTTATCGGTCTGGGCAGCCTTGCGGGCCAGGTCGAGCGAATCACCGCGGAAATCGGGGATGGAGTAATATAACGCCGGCTCCATGTAGTTATGCCCCAGGATGACGGCGTTCTTCTCTTTTTTCAGCTGGTTGATCTCTTCAGCCAGCTCAGCTTTATAACGCAGCTCGAAATCGGGAACCACCTTATCGAGCTTGCTCTTCATTTCTTCATACGTACTTTGAACTGACATTCTACGCGCTCCAATTTAGAATCTGCGTAAATCACACAGATTCTGGATATAATTTATCCTATTTTCATGCTGATGTCAAGAGTGGGGGCTGAATGGGTGAGCGTGCCGGATGAGATGAAATCCACGCCCGTCTCAGCGATAGCCCGAATATTGGCCAAGCTGACGTTACCGGAGGCCTCCAGCGGGACGCGGTGATTATCGATCTTAACGGCTATGCGCATTGTCTCCAGGTCCATGTTGTCCAGCATAATGCGATCAACACCCAGGCTGAGGGCTTCTTCCAGCTCCGCCAGGTTCTTCACCTCCACTTCAACCTGGTACCTGTCCCCGTACATCTCCCTGGCGCGAGCAACCGCCGGAGTGATCCCCCCTGCCCCGGTGATGTGATTATCCTTGATCAGGAGCATATCGAACAAACCCACGCGGTGGTTCTGCCCGCCGCCGCACAGCACCGCGTATTTATCCAGGTAACGCAATCCTGGGGCGGTCTTGCGCGTATCGAGCAGCACTGCCCCGGTGCCTGCGATCGCATCCACAAACTGGCGTGCCAGGCTGGCGATGCCAGACATACGGCATAAAAAATTGAGTGCCGTGCGCTCACCCACCAGCAGTGCCCGTCCAGAACCACTTAGCTCGGCCAACATCGTGCCGGGCTTCACAACATCTCCATCACCAGCAAGGGGGTTGAAATAAATATCCGGGTCCACCAGGGAAAAGACGGCGCGTGCCACCGGTATACCCGCCACCACTCCCTGAGCTTTAGACCGGATGTAAGCCATCAGGCAGCTCTCTGGGGCGATAGTGGCAGTGCTGGTGATGTCACCGTCAGTCAAGTCATCTTCGAGAGAGGAAAGATCGGCGTCGGGGAAGAGGTCCTCGGCGAGAGATAAGACCAGCAGACTGAGCACTGCCGGGTGCTGCAGCTCGGCTGGAAGTATGGTCCTGGCAGCATCGATACGGGTATGGAGCGAAATTTTACTATTCGTCATGTAACCACCTTGGGGCTAATTGTACCGCAAGGGGAAAAAATTAACCAAAAAAGTCACAAAGGGCACTAAGGACACTACGTACACAAAGGATACATTAAGGGTAAATTGTATCAAAAAATTAATAGAAAATGCTTTACTCAACCAGAAATAATTGTAGGGATGAAGATTATTTTCGTTATTATCAGTCATAGATTGCTTTTTTCAATAACTTATATATGCTTATATACTCCATGCTAATCTTAAAATATCCATAAACCTCTTGCAGAATAGAACATGTGTGCTATAATATGAACGTATAACTTACCGTTTCTTGCCTCGGCTCCATCCTGATACTCGTTTATATATTATGTGAATATCTTCTTTTTCCCCGCAGGTTGATTGGTCGTACGGATGTTACACTCCCTCTGATCCGGAAGGGCGCAGGGGTGGAATCCAAGATTTGTCAGGAGCAAATTCCACCCCTGCGCCCCTGCGTCTTATTGGAATTTGGATGGGTGGGAATTTCGTGAGCTCCATCTTGGTGCTCATCCATCTGGTATGTGGAGTATCTTCTGTTCCCCGAAGGTTGATCTGTCGTACGGATATTACATTCCCTCTGATCTGTAGGGGCACAGGGTTATAATCTAAGATTAGTCGATAGTAAATCACACCCGTGCGCCTTACTCGTTATTGATCAAAATTGGACCATTTTGTGAAGATTTATCACGGTTGCACTATAATCTAGGTATATGATCGCTTGTGATTCAATATATTGGTTATGATAACCGCTCTCATTATCATATATCTTTAAAATATCCATAATTGAGTTGATTACCGTGAACTACGCGATAGATTCAATCGTTAATCATACCGGATTTGGATTCATATGGTCACTCCTTTAAGTTACTGGCAGCGACACCTGCGCAATTTCATACGCTATGGCACAGCTCGCAAGTATGTTAACTTGGCGCAGGCATATATTGCTTACTTGCTTGGCAGCGTGGAGATTTCTTCTATGCCAGCATTCTTAAGAGTGGAAATATGCCGTTACTGTGAAATAGATTGCTTATATTGCTACCCAGCCAAAGTACAGCTACTCTATCCCCTAGAAGCTTACAAACAACTCATAGATCAGTTCAAGGATTTTCTCTTTTCTGTATCTTTATACGATATTGGCGAACCATTACATAACCCACAGGTATTTGATTATATTCGTTACGCACATCAAAATAAGGTTGGAACTGTGATCTCTTCATCGCTTTCGTTCGAGCGAGATGATGATTATTGGAACAGCCTAGCCACCTCAGGGCTCGATTACATGATCGTGGCAATCGATGGCATAACACGAGAGGTCTACAACCACTACCGGCGGAATGGTCAATTGGATTTGGTGATGTCCAATCTGAAGAAGCTTTTGGCGTTCAGAAACAGGGCGGATGCCAGATTATTTATCGAGTGGCAAATGATTGATTTTACCTGGAATCGTCCCGAACAAAGCCAGGCTAGGGAAATGGCCTATCAACTGGGTTGTGATCGATTCGAGATTATTGCAGAAGCCACTCAACCGCGCAAGCGTTATGATGAAGAGAGCACGATACGCAATCGATCCTGCTTGCTACCTTATATCCTCTTTTTCGTAACGGCGAACAACCGGGTGCGATTGTGTTACAAGATCTACCACCACGATATGTGTATCGGCAGCTTATCCGACAATACGTTCGCTGAAATTTGGAATGGAAGTGAAATTGCACGCGTACGTGATCGCAAGCAGATCGGCTATCGAGAAGGCTGCCAAAAATGCAGAGAATAGATGGATTACATAGGGGAAATTATAAAAATAGCTTAGCTACAGCCTATACATCCCGTGGTTTCTCAGCCGATAAGTTTTTGGCAGCCCGAATTTCTTCATCAGCATTTTGTCCATAGAGCAATGACCGGCTGATACTGTCATTCCTTAGCGCAGCCAATTTCATCCACAAAGATCTTGTGAGTATTCCAGGCTCCCGTCGCGGTATGCACCACCCAGGCAGAATGCACGCCGTCGGAGTGCCGCGCAACGAAGAAAAATATCGACTGAGTTGAAAAGAATTGTCCTTTCACACAATATACTTCCACCGGTGGGTAGGGTAGCGGAGATCCACCCTTAACACGCTCACCGATATAATTTTCGTATACATGGAAATAGACGGTATCGCTGTAAGTTTTATTACTCATAGCTGGCGTGAAATTCTGGGGTTGGCTGGCCTTGCTGTGGTAGGTAAACCTAAAATCGCGGGTTTCTCCCACCATGCGTCTATAACGCTCACCTGACACCCGCCATTGCTGGCCTGGAAGGATTCTCGGCAAAAAATATATCGCCAGGCAGATGGCAAACAGCGAAATCACGATCAAAATAAATTTCTTCATAGGTGAACTTGAACATAATAATCATAGGACAAATCGAGGCGAGAGTCAACCTTCACCTACATTTTTGGATACAAACATATACCCCAATTTCCTTAAGCCTCTTGTGGATTAGAACATTTGTGCTATAATATGAGCGTGAATACCCACCCAATAAATTCTTGAAACGCAATAATGCTCATTTATGCCAAAATCAATCTCCTTTTATGTCATTGCGGTCATCCCCCTGTTTTGGGGGGAAGAGTTCGGTGAACTTCCAAACTCGAAGCAATCTGCCTTTTCCAGCATTTTTATCGAGTGAATTTCCTTCTTCCCATCTTCGGTGGGTAATTACATATGATCGCAATTACCCACCGTTTCTTGCCTCGGTTCCATCCTGATGCTCGTCTATCTCATTTATGGAGTATCTTCTGTTTCTCTGCAGTTGATTGGTCGTACGGATGTTATACTTCCTCTGATCCGTAAGGGCGCAGGTGTGGAATCCAAGATTTGTCTGGAGCAAATCCCACCCCTGAGTCCCTGTGATTAAAGGGAATTTGGTGATTAATAGCATATGCTCATGAATATCATCGCACGAACTACCTTTTTACTTTCCTTCTATAGACATTATTCGTTTCGATTCGTTTTTATGAGGAATGAATAATGGTAAAACACTAGTTCAAGGGATTTGAATGGTTTTGTTTTTTTTTAGTAAACAAATACCCTGGTTATAACATTAAGGATGTCAAACTACACCAAGCAAAATTCTGGATTCGTGAATCATTTTATATACTGAACCTGGAAAGGATAAATTTCCATGTATATATTACGAAGGATGCTTACCTAGTGTCCTTTGGGACCTTGGTGTCTTTTTTATTTACATCACCAAGGAGATATAATCTAGCTGGAGCTTTTATGTACGATTCGATCATTATCCGCGGGGCGAGGCTGCATAACCTAAAGAATATCACCCTCAGCATCCCCAAGAACAAGCTGGTGGTGCTGACGGGCGTCTCAGGGTCGGGCAAATCGACCCTGGGATTCGACATCCTGCTCAAGGAAGGCATGCGCCAATACATGGAAGCGCTCGGGATGGTCACCTTCGGCTTAGCCAAGCCACCGGTTGATGCGATCAGCGGCCTATCCCCCACCATCAGCGTAGACCAGCGCCTCACCAACCAGAGCCCGCGCTCCACGGTGGGAACCTCCACCGAGGTATTCACATACCTGCGGGTGCTGTTTGCCCGCCTGGGTCACCGCCCCTGCTCAAATTGCGGAAATGACGTGCCACCTCCATATGACCCGTCTAATGCGGAGATTCCGAGCGAAACAGGCAGCGACGAGGATAGTTCAGCCCCACAGCAGACCTATCCCTGCCCACACTGTAATACGCCTATCCCCGTGCTCGATATGGCGAATTTCTCATTCAATAAGCCGGAAGGGGCTTGCCCCACGTGCAGCGGGCTTGGCACCATGCAACAAGCAGATGTAACGCAGCTGGTTACTGAGCAAAAAAGCATCCTGGAAGGGGCAGTGGTGGGTTGGAACACGATACTCATCGATTATCACGGCGCAAACCTGAAAAACGCCGCCAGGCATTACGGCTTCGACTTCGACCTATCGCTGCCGGTGAGAGATTACAGCGAGGTACAACGTGACCTGCTATTCCATGGCGTGAACAGCCCCATCTTCCGGCGCCATTTTCCAGGGATCGAGCCGCCTGCCACGGTGCGCAAGGGGCGCTTCGAGGGGATCGCCACCAACTTGCTGCGCCGCCATGCAGAACATATCCAGAGTCACCTGATGGATGCAGAATACCAGGATAAGCTGGGAGAATTCTTGATCACCCAGGAATGCCCCGATTGTGATGGCACGCGCTTGGCCGCTGAAAGCCGGTTGGTGACGGTGGGCGGGCAAGATATCGTGGCACTCAGCTGCCTTTCGCTCAACGACCTGGACAAATGGCTGAAAGGACTACCAAGTGTATTCAGCGCGGATGAAATGCTCTTCGCCAAGCCCATCCTGGATGACATGCACGAACGCCTCACCCGCCTGGTGGAGGTGGGGGCGGGATACCTGACCCTGGAGCGTGCTTCGCCTTCCCTCTCGGCCGGGGAAGCCCAACGCTTACGTCTGGCGGGTCTACTTGGCTCAGAGCTTAGCGGCTTGCTATACGTCTTCGATGAACCCACGATAGGGCTGCACCCACGCGACACCCACCACCTGATCGAAGTGCTACGGCGGGTGCGTGACCAGGGCAATAGCGTGCTGGTGATCGAGCATGACCTGGACGTGATCGCCGCAGCAGATCACGTGTTCGATTTTGGACCGGGTGCGGGCAGGCACGGCGGGCAGATCGTGGCAAGCGGAACTCCATCCGAAATTGCGAATACGAAAAGCTCCATCACCGGAGATTACTTGGCGCAGCGAGTATCCATCGCCATCCCAGGAGCGCGGAGAGCACCAGGTGGTAAAGCCATCATAGTGCGTGGGGCACGCCACCATAACCTGCAAGACCTGACAGTGAGCTTCCCGTTGGGAATATTCGTGGCTGTGACAGGCGTATCGGGCTCAGGAAAATCCTCCCTGGTGTTTGAGATTCTGGATCGAGCGATCAGGCAGCACTTATATGGCTCAACCGAGATACCCGGCAAGCATGATGCGATCGATGGTGTCGAAAATATCAACCAGATCATCACCATCGACCAGCACCACATCTGGCGCATGCCACGCTCCAACGCCGCAACGTATACGGATACTTTCACTCCGATCCGTGAGGCATTCGCAAACCTCCCCGAGGCGCGCCGGCTCGGGTTCTCTAGGCAGCACTTTTCTTTCAACCAGCCAGGTGGTCGTTGTGAACGCTGCCAGGGCGCAGGGGTTTTAACGGTGCAGATGCATTTCCTGCCAGAGGTAGAAATACCCTGCCCTACCTGCCATGGCAGGCGTTTCACCTCAGAAATCCTCACGGTTAAGTACCAGGGATACGACATCGCCCAGGTGCTGGATATGACCATCGAAGAAGCCCTGGCGCTGTTCAAGGATATACCCGCGGCACGCTCGCGTTTGCAAGTATTGAACGATGTGGGATTGGGCTATCTCCAGCTGGGGCAGCCGGCTACCGCGCTATCAGGGGGAGAAGCGCAGCGCATCAAGCTGGCCCGGGAGCTGGGCCGGCGAGGGAAGGGCCACACGCTATATATGCTCGACGAGCCGACCACCGGGCTGCACCTGGCCGACATTGCGCGCCTGCTGGGCCTGCTTCAACGCCTGGTGCAAGCGGGTAACAGCCTGATCGTCATCGAGCATAACCTGGAGGTCGTGAAGACTGCCGATTGGGTAATCGACCTGGGACCGGAGGGCGGCGCAGCGGGAGGGAGGCTGATTGCCGAGGGTACGCCGGAACAAGTAGCCAAGACAACAAGGTCGTACACGGGGCAATGGCTGAAGAAAATACTGGATATAAGGCCCGCCGCATAATTTCAGACGAGGTGTTAAGTTTGATCGAGGATGGTCTGAGACCCACCCCTACTGGATTATTATCCTTGACCTTGCTGGAAATGCCAGGTGCATAACATCGCCAAGGTGGGAATAAGACCCGCCTCTACAGATGTATGATTACCTTTGACCTACCATGAAATGCCAGGGGTATGGCATAAATCCCATTCCCCATAGCCTCGATGGTAACAGGATCATCATTGCAAGTGGCATTTGCCGGCTCCCTGGGCAGCCAAAGCAAGAGCTCGCCACCAACCTGCCGGTCGAGATTGATGGTCTCGATGATGATATTGCCATCCTGCACCCGCCAGGAGGCGATCTCGACCCCCTGAGAGATGTGCAATGTATCCCCCACCAGCTGTGGACAAGCCATCGCCTCACACACCCTCAGCAGCTTGCAGCCATGGGCTGGCACTTCCGGGAAGACCAGCTCGGGACCCGTCACGCGATAATACTTGCGTGACCAAAAATCGAATACATGTAAGGTCTTGCCCGGTGCATACCCTAGCCTGTCGAGCTGCAGCCGGCACGTGACTTCATGCTCCTTCCAGTTGAATAATGCCACCAGCTGCCAGCTTTGCCCCGATCCACCAGCCTGATCGAGTTTCGCCTGGTAGAGTGATGGCATCTCATTTTCCAGCCAATCCACGGGCAAACCCCGCAGAGCCATGTTGGGAGTCAGTAAGCTAATCCAGCGCAACCGCTCAGGGTTTAGTTGCTGAACGTCGTCACTTGAGACCAGCAATCCGCCGCTTAGACCCACCAGTGTGACCGAACTCTGCACTTCAGCTTTAGTGAGCCGGGTGGATCTGTCTCTAACCAGCAAGCAGTCGGGGTCATTCCACCACCAGCGCTGGTGGAGTGTGCTCAGGTTAAGCCCCTGCCGCAGGGAATTACGTAGCGAGGGCATAGAAGGATTGCGCTTCAGGAAGGGGCCAGCCCAGGGTAGCCAGTGGAAATAAGGTTCCCAGCGTGGGGCGGTATCAGGACTGATGCGCATGGCATCGACGAGGCTGATGGCAGGCCCGAATGGGCAACCAGAGGCGAGTAGATAGGTGTCATTACCGACTGCCTGGCGAATCGTCTGGAGGGCCTGGCGCAGGCACTCAGCCCGGGTGAGCTTAGGATTATAACGCACGCCTGGCAGGGCGCCGGCGTTGAGGAAATCCAGCTTGAGCATGCGATAACCCCAACGGTGCACAAGGGTATCCATCAACTGAGCCAGGTGGTCCAATACCGCCGGGTGGGAGGTGTCTAAGGCGTGGATGTTCATAAAATAGAAGAAACCTGCACCGGCGGGCTTTCCGCTCCGGTCCCTGACCAGCCAATCGGGATGCTCACGGGCAAGCCGCGATTTATCCTGGACGGCTAAAGGCGCCAGCCACAAACCGGGGATAAAACCTTTAGCGGCGATCTGACCAGCCAAATGCTCCAGACCACCTGGGAATTTACGATTGGTGAAGGTCCAATCACCCCACGCGGGTTGATAGCCATCATCCAGCTCAACGAGCTCAATGGGAAGCTCTGCACGAAGCCTGGCCAAGGCTTCCACATTCTCCAACAGGAGCTTCTCATTAATCTTGTGATAAAAGCGGTACCAATGCGTCCACATGGCGGGAGGCGGACTAGTGGGGGAGCGTGCTTGCATCTGGCGGGCAGTAGCCTGCACGTAATCTGCCATGAGTTCGATGGCGGGCAATGAAATGAATTGCAAGTAGGCCCATTCCGAAGAACAGGTCTCACCTGGATCAAGCCGGATGCCATCCGCCTGGGTGGAGAGTTTCAGGCAGGTGTGATCGGGGTCCGTGCAAGCAGATAGCTGGCCAAATTGGTGGGCAGTGCTGGTAAAGCCGGCAACGATGGCTGTGCGCTCATTAGCCAGCACACACCAGCCCTCGCTCGAGAACTCACCCTTCCGGTGGGGGCGAGGAGTGACCGGGTTTGCGTACGAGGAACGGGTGATTGAATCAATCCAGGAATCCGAGTTACGCTGGCTGAATCTACACAAGCCTGTATACGCCCAGGAGTGCCAGCCCACCTGGAAAAAATGCAGCTCAGCTTTTCCGCCAGGCATTTCCACACGACCACCAAGCGCCGGATCAGCCTGGAATAAGCACAGCTCTTGCAGAAAAATCGGCTGAGTCCCTTGGTTCGTTATAGAAATTTGGAAGAGTAGGAAGGGTTGCTGGTCATAGTTATTAATCCGGTAATCCAGCTCAAGCCCCTGCGGAGAAGAGGAAGGATAGATGACTTGTTGCTTACCAATGCCATGCACATCTGAGATCAGCTCGATTTTTCTAACACACCCATCGCCAATCAGCTGTACCTTACAAAGCTTAGGCCCATCTACCCGATAACTTACCCAGGCAATGCCATCCAGGATCCCCATCCCTGGGATGGTTATGCCAACGAAGGAGATGCGCCCGGTGGCGGGAATGAAATTAGCCAGCATAGCCCAGCCCCAGCGCCTGGATAAATGGATCAGTGATCAAGCGGTAAGCAGGCTGGTATTGCTGGCGATAAACCTGTGAATGATGGACTGCAGGATAACCTGACTTTTCCAACCAGGCTGTGAAAGAGTGGATTTCAGATGGCTTGAAGCCCTGGAGATGGTTATGCTCACAGGAGGCGACGAACTCCTTCCAGGCTGCGCGCAGCTCGAGCTGATCACCCACGGGAACGCGGGAAGCTTCAAGCAACAGTGTGTATAACGCGTCCACTTGTAGGTGCCGGCTCTTATAAGAGCGGAGATTCAAGCGCCAGAGGGTATGATCAGGCCGTACAGGCTCTAACAAGCGTTCAAGCGGGTCGGCGCGTACACGTTCAAATTCCGAAGCCAATTGGCGGGTGAACTCTACAGCCGAAGTCAGCAAATGCTCCGCACCCATTATCCCCTGGTAGAGCAGCTTGTAAACATCGCGCGGTTCCATCAGGGGATACCAGCCCAGGTGCAGCTGAACCAGTCCGAGCTGGTCCAGCGGTTTATCCGGCATTATTCTCCTGGGACGCCTCCACCGACTTCGGTCCATTCTCCTTGCCAAAGCGTTGAAGTGCTTCAGCCATCTCGCGCAGGCGTTGGTCCACACGGGCATTAACTGTATCAGGCTCAAAGCCTCCACCAGGCTGGCGCTCTCCTGCTTTAACCCCGGTGAGCACTTCGATGCCCTCATCGATGGTACGCACAGGCCACACGTGGAACTTGCCCTGACGAATCGCATCAACAACAGTTTCCTTCAGCATGAGATTAATCACATTGCTCTCTGGGATGACAACCCCCTGGTCGCCGGTCAGCCCGGCAGCCTGACAAACCTCGAAGTAGCCTTCAATCTTCTCGTTTACACCCCCAATCGCCTGGACTTCGCCGTTCTGGTTGACCGAACCAGTGACAGCAATAGCCTGGTTGACGGGTAAACCAGAGAGTGCAGAAAGGATAGCGTACAATTCGGTGCTGGAAGCGCTATCCCCCTCGATGCCGCCATAGCTCTGCTCAAAGACCAGGCGAGCAGACAGGCTCAGAGGCTTATCCTGGGCATAACGCCCAGCCAGGAAACCAGAAAGGATCAGCACACCCTTGGTGTGGATAGGACCACTGAGCTTGGCTTCACGCTCGATATTAACCACGCCTTCGCGCCCCAGGCTGAGGCTGACGGTGATACGATTGGGCTGTCCGAAGCTGATATCCCCCAACCCGAGCACCGACAGGCCGTTGATTTGGCCAACTACCTTACCCTTGATGTCGATCTTGATGATACCCCGGGTGATCATCTCTTGCAGACGCTCCTGGATGAGGTTCGAGCGATAATAACGTTCCTCGATCGTTTTACGGATGTGCTCGGCTGTGATCAGCTCTGAGCCATCCAATCCGGCAT
>Ga0316620_10000619_pt1 | contig 14376 bp, 12 predicted proteins | sample OWC_Aug_M1_C1_D5_FD_207651 | JGI IMG/M metagenome (GOLD analysis project Ga0316620, IMG submission 207651) | Wetland soil microbial communities from Old Woman Creek delta, Ohio, United States - OWC_Aug_M1_C1_D5_B | ecosystem: Environmental > Terrestrial > Soil > Wetlands | place: USA: Ohio... | reverse complement strand
CTTCCAGGCAGGCGAAGATTTGCCGGTTCCTTGATGCCGTTAAGGAAATCAGGATTAAGGCCAAAGAGACGGACCTGGTCCTTAAGGTCGAAGGCCGGAAGTGGCTCAACTGCGACGGCAAAAAGAACTTCCCGGACGGGGAAATCTTCACTTCTCCGGTTGAAACGTCCGTCGAGGGGAAGATCCTTTTCTCCTTTCCTGCCTGCACTGGCGGGCGTGAAGTGGAAAACGTCCGCTTGGAATTCAAACGGGGAAAAGTCGTCAAATCCCAAGCCGCAAAAAACCAATCATTCCTGGAGACGATGATCAAAATGGATGAAGGCGCGTCTTTTGTGGGTGAGTTTGCGGTGGGGATGAACAATGACATCAGAAGGTTTACAAAGAATGTTCTTTTCGATGAAAAGATCGGAGGAACGATCCATCTTGCCTTAGGAGCCTCCTTCCCCGATGCCGGGGGCAAGAACGAATCTGCCCTGCATTGGGATATGGTCTGTGATCTGCGTGAGGGAGGCGAGTTATACGCTGACGGAGACCTGATTTATAAGGAAGGGAAGTTTATTAAAGGCCTTGCTTCATAAATATTTACATTTGGCTGAGCCGCCGCCGTCAAAGAATGATGACCTAGATCAGCCGCTTAAGAGTCAACCGGACCCACATCGGTTTTCCGCCTCTTAGGAGCGTCAGCCCGATATCCTTGTTTTCTTCCCGGAAAAGCTTTTCGATATCCCTAAACTCATAGTCTTTCAATTCTCTGCCGTTTGCGGCCGTGATGAGGTCCCCTGCCCTCAGGCCTTTTTCAGCGGCAGGAGACCCGGCGATCACGTGCCGGACGTGGAGAGATTTATCCATCCGTTGCTCGAAGGAGAGGCCGAGCATGTTGAATTCAAACGGCCGTAACTTCTTTTCCCTTGGGACCAGAAACATCCGGCGCTGGGGATAATCAAACACGATCCTGAACCTTTCGAGGACGCCGTAGCCGACATTCCCGTCAAAAACGTAGCCCGCCGGTCCAGCTCCCGTGTTCCCTTCTTCAGGAGCGAACAACGCGATCACCTCATGGAGGGCGAATTCGCCGATTTTTAGTTTCGGCAGGCGCCCAACCTCCCCCTTCAATTCTCCTTGAACACCTCTCCCGATGACGGTCGAAAGCGTCCGTTTCGGAAAAGATATCTTTTTCCTGGGACTGACGTTAAAGACCAGAGGATTCCTGTTGCCGAGATCGACGACAAGTTTGACGGGAATCCCCTTTTCCTCTTCGGTATCAATGAAGGCATCGATGATCGGAAGTCCGCTTTCCAGAGCAATGGGAACCGACGGACCGGGATTCTCGGGTTTGAACTTGGAGGGATCCTGAATGATGAGAACCGATCTTTGATAATCGATTTCGACGGTATACGAATCCAGGATCGATTTTCCGATGATTCCGTCGAACGTCCAGCGGGACATCTCTCTCGGCTCGTTCATGACCACGACCTGCTGGTTGGTTTGGAGGATGTCGGAAATCGCGACTTCCGCTCCGACGGCAAGATTCGCTTTGGCCCGCCCTCTTTCTCCTCCCGCTCCACCCAGCTCAACCTCTTGAGCATATTTCAGACCGATCTCCTGCCCTAATTCAGAGTGAAAAAGAAAAACGATCCCGGCCGACATACCCGTATCCAGGATCATGTTGAGCGGTCTCGACCCATTGATTCTGGCGGGAATGACGATGACGCCGCCGATGAGCCGAAAGGGAACCCGGACGCCCGCCGCCGTTTTTTCTCTGTCGAAACCATCCGACCTGCCGGCGAGGAATGAACCGGCCAAGGCCCAGGAACCCAACAACGCCAATAGTGCTTGCGCGCTCATGGTCCGTGACCTCTCCAAAGATTTCGCGCCCTGAGCTCAAGCCTTCATTGTTATCTTGAACCGGCAATCCTTGCCGCCCTGCAGGATCGACTCCAGGACCTCGGCCTTGAGGACGGTCTTTCCGGTGGCCCGTTCGAGAGCCTCTTTGACATAACCGGCCGAGCAGTTGCAGTAGCTTTTGGACATTCCTGAAACACCCGACTCGACGATCGGACACATGCAATAGCCCTCTTGCATGCTCAACCCGTAGGGATTCTGTTTAACCCCCCAGCGGTAGAAAACCGTGATCGTTTCTCCCTCCCGCCGGACCTCGATGCCGCTTTTTTCGAGATTCTTCAAATAGGCCTCTCCCTGCTCGGGCGTCAGCTTTCGCTCGTCGGCGACTCCGAAAGCGTTGATGAAACAGGACCGCCCGCAGGCGTTGAGGATCTTCCTTTTCGTTTCTTCGTCGAGCATCTCATCCATATGTTCCATCATGGCCTTGAACTTCATCGCCGCCTCTTCCATCTTCCTCCAGTCCGGGCTCTTGGCCCCGTCCCGGATGCGCCGGGTCAGGTCTTCGGTCAAGGTGACGGCCTGCCCCTCGGGATTCCCAGGGTACCGGCCGAATCCCAGCGCCGCGCCGCAGCAGCCGAGGCCGGCCAGAAGAGATCGCTTCATGAACTGTTTCCGGTCCATTGTCTTGCCTCCTCGTCGATCCGATCTATTTGATTTTTTTCGCTTTTTGGGCACGGTCCTTCCCCGTCTCGAGCTCCGTCACCCGGCCGGAGGCATCTTTGACAAAGTGGAAATCCCGGTGGAGGAAGCGCATGAAATAGTCGGTTTCCGACTCCGGACGGATTTCCAATCTCATTCCCCAGCCCGTCCGCTCGATCATGAGATGCGGTCCCTGCGTCGTGACGGTAAAAAGAACGTTTGGGTCAGAATTCGACTGATAGACGCCGACACAGGCTTCCAGGGATTCTTGACCGACCGGCAGTTCCTTCCTCAACTTATAAAAAAGCGGCGGGACGGGACGAAGTGAGCAGCCCGGCCTCATAAAAATGGACCCGTCGACATCGATGTCCTGCCGGATCTCCGAAACCTGCATCTTCAAGCGAAGGGGATTCGGGCCGCTGTCTTTTCCGAAGTGGACGAGGAAGGGCCGTTTCACCTTCCCGACATCCCGGTAATCCTCGAAGAAAAGATCTCCGGCTCGAAGCAATAATCCCGTCACGCTATCAAAGGCGAGTTCCGAGCCGAAGCCTTCCCTCGATTCGACCGAGAGGACGACGGCTTCCCTCTGGCCGATTTTTTCTGGTCCCTTAAGCGTCATCCGGGGAAAAAGGCTTTCTAGCTTAAGCGGCGCCTGGATGTCGAGGAGAAAAGCAAGCTCGAGCCGCTCTTGCGGAGGCAATCCCGATGTCCCCTCGGTGTCCTGAATCCAGGCCTGGCCGCCGTCAAATCCGTAGCTCACCCCGTCTCCATAGGCGAAAACCTGATGATAATACCACTTTCCAGAGGCTTCCGAGATCGTCTCGAAGGGAACAGCACCGCTGACTCCCCGGATGAGAGTTCCTGTCCTTTTTTCAGTCCCGACGTTCCCGAGCTCGGAGCCGCCGACGGCCTGGATAAAGCGCTTGACAACATCGCCGGCCGTGGCGGAGGAGCGCGAGGGGCCGGTTGACGCCTGATGAGATGACCGAAGCGCCGGTGAGCACAAAAACAAGAAGACAAAGATGGCCACGATCTTTTTCCCTCTCATGAGAACTCCTTTTTTTATCATCACAATTCTCAAGCCTGGAAGAAGAAAAAAACAGGTTTATTCGGCAAACGGTCGGGCGAATCGACAAATGGATCAAAGCGAGATTTTCCGTCCCGGTCTCCACCTCAAAACAGAGACCGAAATAGTGGAAATAAATCAACCCGCTCCTCAGACGCGATAAGCTCGGCGATTGACGTCGTCGAGCCGGCGAAGATATACTCACGGCGAATGTCCATTCGACACGCCGCGAAAAAAATTCTCTTAAGGAGGATTTTATGCTGCGAGCCCCTATGATCCTTTCCGCTATTATGTGTTCGGCGATCGCCTCGCCGCAGCAGCCTGTGACCGAGAACATCGCGGTAGAGATGGATATCGTATATGCGACGATCGACGGCCGCGAGCTCAAGCTGGACATCGCGGTTCCTCGGATCCTCGCCGCGCCGGCCCCCGCCATTGTCGACATCCAAGGAGGGGCCTGGAGGAGGATTCAAAACTCGGCCGAGGACGCCAAGTCCTGGGCCGGGTACGGATTCGTCGGCGTATCGATCGCTCACCGCACCAGCGATATCGCTGTTTTTCCCGCCGCGATCCACGACTGCAAAGCGGCCATCCGGTGGCTGCGGGCGAACGCGAAGAAGTACAACATCGATCCGGACCGGATCGGGGTCACCGGCTTCTCTTCCGGCGGGAACCTGGCTGTCCTGTTGGGCACTTCGGGCGGAGATGCGTTCCTGGAGGGCACGGGAAGCAACCTTGACTATTCAAGCCGCGTCCAGGCTGTCGTGGACCACTTCGGGCCCACGGATTTCATGAAAATGAACGATGGGCAGCACATCGTCGGGACGATCGATCATTTCGCCCCGGATTCGCCGGAGTCCCTGTACCTGGGAGGGCCTTTGAAGGATCGTGCAGAGCTGGCGCGCCTGGCCAATCCCCTAACATACATCGATGCCGGCGATCCTCCGACGCTCATCGCCCACGGGGAGAAAGACCGGCTGGTGCCCATCGGGCAATCGGAGATCCTGTACGAGGCGCTGAAGAAAGCGGGCGTTCTGACCGAGTTTGTCCGGGTCAAGAACGCCGATCACATGTACAGGCCGTATCCCGAGGGAGCCGCGGTATCTCCGGGCATAGACGAGCTGAACCGAATGAGCGCGGCCTGGTTTCTCCGTTGGCTCGGCGCCCCGCGGCTTAAAAGCCCCAAGGAGACGCCTCCGCCCCCCGCCGCGGATCCGTCGCTCCAGACGAACCTGTATTACATGTTGACCATCGATCTTCAGGGCCGTAACGCAAAAAGCTATGCCAAGGGCACATTCTGGGTCAAATGCGGCGACCACAAGCTCGCCTCGGGCGAGATCGACCTCAACGATCTCTCGAGCGAAGCGGGGAGGACATTCAAGTCTGGGTTTACGGCGGCTGGAGTCGATTTCAAGAGCTGCGAGTTGAGGTGGAATTTCAGCGGCGAAATCTACGACTCCGAATTGAACGATAAGTTCCCCTTAATGATGATGCAGTCGGCCAAATACGACGATCAGGTTGAAGGGGTAGGATTTCATTTTCAAATCAATCCGGACGGAACGCCCGACATCCAGAAGAAAGTCTATATGAGGAGCCGGGGACCCGAGGAGTAATGAGGCGGAAAGAAAGCTCGGGAAGACGCAAGCGAAAAAGTGGAGGAGATAAACGGATTTGCTATTTTTCCTTGGCTTCGTCCTTGTCTTTGATCAGCCCGACTTTTTTCCGGATCTCGGCTTCGAGTTTTGCGGCAAGCTCCTTGTTCTCCTTGAGGAGCCGTTTCACGTTATCCCGCCCCTGACCCAGGCGTTCGCCGCCGTAGGAATACCAGGTTCCGGTCCTTTCCAGGACGCCGTGGTCGAGCCCGCAGTCCACGAGGTCCCCTTCCCGGGAGATGCCCTCGCCGAAGATGATGTCGAACTGGGATTCGCGAAAGGGCGGGGCCATCTTGTTCTTGACGATCTTGACCTTGACCCGGTTGCCCACGGTGCTGTCACCGTCCTTGAGGGTCGCCAGCCGACGGATGTCGATCCTCATCGAGGAGTAGAACTTCAGCGCCCGTCCGCCCGTCGTCGTCTCCGGGTTGCCGATGAAGACACCGATCTTCTCCCGGAGCTGGTTGATGAAGATGAAGCAGGTCTTGGAACGGGCAACGATGGCTGTGAGCTTGCGCAGGGCCTGGGACATGAGGCGCGCCTGGAGGCCCATGTGGGCGTCTCCCATCTCGCCCTCCAGCTCGGCCTTGGGCACCAGGGCCGCCACGGAGTCCACGACGATGACGTCGACGGCGCCGCTCCGAACCAGGACCTCGGCGATCTCCAGGGCTTGCTCGCCGTAGTCGGGCTGGGAGATGAGAAGGTTATCGATGTCGATGCCGATGCGGGCCGCGTATTTCGGGTCCATGGCATGCTCGGCGTCGATGAAGGCCGCCTGGCCGCCCCGCTTCTGGGCCTCGGCGATGACGTGGAGGGCCAGGGTTGTCTTGCCCGTGGCTTCGGGTCCATAGATCTCGACGACACGCCCCCTGGGGAAGCCTCCGATGCCCAGGCTCAGGTCAAAGGCGATGGAGCCGGTCGGGATGGAGTCGACCGGGACGGCCGCGCCCTTCTGGCCGAGTCTCATCACGCTGCCCTTACCGAATTGCTTTTCGATCTGGGACAGGGCGGCCTCGATGGCCTTGCCTCTGGATGTTTGCTTCGAATCGGTCTCTTCGTCTTTCATGAGTTCCTCCTCATCGGTCAAGATAGACCCACGATATTTCCATTTTTATTGATGTTCACCTTCTCGGCGGCCGGCGTTTTCGGCAGGCCGGGCATGGTCAGGATATCGCCGCACAGGGCGACCACGAAGCCCGCGCCCGACCTGAGCACAACGTCGTCCACGAGGATCGTGAAACCCCTGGGCCGGCCCAGGAGCCGGGCGTTATCCGAGAGCGAGTATTGCGTTTTGGCGATGCAAACAGGAAGCCGGCCGAACCCCTCGCCTTCGAGACGCTCCAGGGCTTTCTTGGCCCTCATTTCCAGCCGGACGCCCTCGGCCCCGTAGATCCGCTTGGCTACGGTCTCGATCTTTTCCAGGAGAGGCATCTTAAGCGGGTAAAGGAAGCGGAAGCGGTTCTTGTCCTCGACGATGGCCGCAAGCACCTCGCGGGCCAGCGCTTCGCCGCCCTCCCCTCCCTTGTCGTAGACGTCGCTCAGGGCAAAACGGACCTTTTCTTTCCCGCAGAAGTCCCTGACCGTCTCGATCTCGGACTTCGTATCCCTGGGGAAGCGGTTGAGGGCCACGACAAAGGGCGTGCCGAACGTCCTCAGGTTCTCGATGTGTTTGGCGAGGTTTTCCAGTCCCCTTCCCACGGCGGCGGCGTTCTCTTTATTGATTTCAGAAGTTTTCGCCCCGCCGTGCAACTTGAGCGCCCTGAGTGTCGCCACCAGGACGCAGGCCGCCGGCGCCGGAACCTGGCCCGCGCGGACGACGATGTCAAAGAATTTTTCCGCTCCCAGGTCCGAAGCGAACCCCGTTTCCGTGACCACGTAATCGGCCAGCCTGAGCCCCAGGCAGGTGGCGATGACGGAGTTCGTGCCGTGGGCGATATTGGCGAACGGGCCGCCGTGGACCAGGGCGGGTGTTCCCTCCAGAGTCTGGACGAGGTTTGGATTGAGGGCGTCCTTGAGGAGGACCGTCATGGCGCCGTCGGCCTTGATATCCCTGGCGAACACGGTTTTGCCCTCGGGGGAAGAGCCGATCGCGACGCCCCCCAGCCGGGCCTTCAGGTCATCAAGGTTTTTAGCCAGACAGAAGATGGCCATGATTTCGGAAGCGGCGGTTATGTCGAAACCCGTTTCCCTGGCAACGCCCCGGAGGGGCACCCCGAGGCCGACGACGATATCGCGGAGGACACGGTCATCGACGTCCAGGGCCCTCTTCCAGCTCACCGACCGCCCGTCAAGGACGCCGCAGGGGCCGTCGAAATGGAGCCTGTTATCCACCATCGCCGCCAGCAGATTGTGGGCCGACGTGATGGCATGGAAATCTCCCGTAAAGTGAAGATTGATGTCGTCGGAGGGCATGACCCGTGCGCGCCCGCCCCCGGTTGCTCCGCCCTTGAGCCCGAAAACGGGGCCCAGGGACGGCTCCCTCAGGGCGACGATAGACCGCTTGCCCAGGCGCCTCAAAGCGTCCGCGAGGCCGATGGCCGTCGTGGTTTTGCCCTCTCCGGCCGCCGTGGGGGTTATGGCCGTGGCCATGATGAGCTTGCCCCTCTTTCCTTTTTGCCGAGGCATCCTTTCGACGAGGACCTTGGCTTTATATCGGCCGTAAGGTTCAAGGAACTCTTCGTCGATCCGGAGCTCCTTTGCGATCTTTTGAATGGGCTTGAGGGTGAAGGCTCGGCCGGTCTCTCCAGGGCTTGACATTTTTTTCCTTCCTGCCCAGAGTTTACCTTTTTTCGCCCTCTATCTCAAGCCGTTGAGGAACATCAGATTGTACTCCTCGATCAGGCCCCGGTCGGCAAATGAAAAGTAGCGATTGTTTCCGATGACGATGTGATCCAGGACCTTGATCTGCATGACTTGAGCAGCGAAGACCAGGTCACGGGTGATCTCTTTGTCACAGAACGACGGCTCCGGGTCTCCCGAGGGATGATTGTGGACGAAAATGAGGGACGAGGCCTCATAACGAAGGGCATCCCTGATGACCTCCCGGGGATAAACGGCGCTGGAGTCTACGGTCCCTTCGAAAAGCGTCTTTTCCTCGAGAACCTGGTTCTTGGCGTCCATGAATATGACCTTGAACTGCTCCTTCCGGAGTTCCCGCATGGAATGGTAAAGATAATCGAACACCTCCCGGGAGGAGTGGCAGACCGGCCGGCTCATCATCCTGTCCTTGAGGAAACGCCGGGAGACCTCCTGGACGAGCTTCAGGCCGAAGACGTTGTGGGGCCCGATCCCCCGGATCCTCAAGAGATCGCGTGGCGAGGCCTCCAGGACGCCGTGAAAGCTCTGGAACTCCTTCAACGCCTCTTTGGCCGATTCCTTGCAGTCGCGCCGGGGGGTGCCGAGCGTCAGCAGGAGCTCGATGATCTCATAGTCCAGAAACCCCATGAGCCCGCCTTGGAGAAACTTCTCCCGCAGCCGCCGGCGGTGCCCGCCGCCGGAAGAAGGGATGATATCAGGGTCATTCCGCCCGTTTCCCATCGCACTACGAAGGACGACGGAAAAGGCCGAAATTTCTCTTATTCTTTATACAGCATATCGATCAGGCCCTTGTATTTCTGCTCGACGATGGACCGCCTCACCTTGAGCGTCGGGGTGATCTCGCCCGCCTCGATCTCGAAGTCACGGTCAAGAAGGACGATCTTCTTTACCCGCTCGTAGGGGGCCAGGTCCGGCGTGCTCCGGTTCACTTCGGCCAGCAAAAAGTTCCGGATATCTTCCCGGCCGATGAGCTCCGTCGGGCTGCTGAAAGGGATGTTCACGGCCCGCGCGTAGGCCCCCAGCTTGTCGAAGTTCGGCACGATGAGGGCCGAGATGAACTTGCGGTTCCCGCCGACGACAACCGCGTTCGCGATGTAAGGGTTCGTCTTCAGAAGGTTCTCGATGGGCTGGGGGGCGACGTTCTTGCCGCCGGCGGTGATGATGAGGTCCTTCTTCCTGTCGGTGATGACCAGGAATCCCTCATCGTCCAGGAAGCCGATATCCCCGGTGTGGAGCCAGCCGTCGACGATGACCTCCCGCGTTTCGGCTTCCTTTTTATAGTACCCCTTCATCAGGTTGGGACCGCGCGTAAGGATCTCCCCGTCCGGAGCGATCTTCACCTCGACGCCGGGGATGGGTTTGCCCACGGTCCCGAACTTGACGCCCTCAATCGTGTTGCAGGCCACGACCGGCGAAGTCTCGGTCAATCCGTATCCTTCGATGACGGTCAGTCCCGCGGCATAAAAGAACTCGGCGATGTCCTTGGAGAGGGGGGCCCCCCCCGAGACGAAGAACCGGACCCGGCCGCCCGTCTTGGCCAGGATTTTGGAAAAAACAAGCTTTTTGGCCAGCCCGTACCGGAATCTGAGCCACCCGGTCACCCTCCCCCCCCGGAGCCTCATCTTCCCCTGCTTCTTGCCGATCTTGACGGCCCAGAAGAAGATCTTTTTTTTAAGCGCCGAGCCCGCCAGGACCTGGTCGATGACCCTGGCGTAGATTTTGTCGAAGAGCCGCGGCACGCTGACCATGATGGTCGGCCGGGCCTCGATAAGATTCTCCCCGACGGTCTCGATGCTTTCCGCATAGGCGATCGTGGCCCCGGTATAGAGGAACGCGAACGTGCACATTCGCTCCAGAACGTGGGAGAGGGGCAGGAAGGAAAGAATGACGTCCTTATTCGTGAACTCGACGATGGACCGGAGTGACTTGATGTTGTGGACGAAGTTGGCGTGGGTGAGCATGACGCCCTTGGGGACGCCCGTTGTCCCGGAGGTATAGATGATGGACGCCAGCTCATTCGGTTGGATCCCGAGGGCTGTTTTCTCGAAGTCGTCCTCACCGCTCGCGGCAAGGCTCCTCCCATTTTCGATGACCGAGGCCAACGCCAGGACGCCTTCCGGGGCCGGGTCCTCGAAGAGAATGGCATGGGTGACCTTGGTCAGGTCCTTTCGGACTATCTGGATTTTGCGCCAGAGCTCGCGCGACGAGCAGACGACGACCTTGGCGTCGGAATCGTTGATGATGTACCTTATCTGCTCCGGCATCAACGTCGAATAGACGGGGACCGTGGTCGCTCCCGCGCAGAGTGCGGCAAAATCCGTCATAACCCAGTCGGGGGAGTTTTCGCCAAGGATAATGAGCTTATCCCCGGGCTGAAGCCCCAGCGACCTCAATCCCAGGGACAGGAACCTCACCCGGTCCCACACGTCCCGGGAAGAAATGGATACGTATTCCCCTCCCTTTTTGTACATCATCAGGTCGTTTTTAGGATAGGACCGGATCGTATTGATAAAAAGCTGACTAATCGTTTCGACGGACATGCAAGCCTCCTTAAAGGATTCGGTCTTTATTCTAACGCCGGAACGACCGGATTGCCAATCCCAGGCTTGCCCAGGCGCGAAAACGAGGTTTGGTCAGGCTAGGACGGGGGATTGCCGACGGTTCATGACCAGGATTCTTCCGGCCGGCGTCTAGGCGTGTTTCCTTTCGTGCGCCAGGAGCCATTCTTTGCGCCAAAGGCCGCCGCCATAGCCTATGAGGTTCCCGTCCGCTCCGAGGACGCGGTGGCAGGGAACGATGATGGAGACCGGATTCCTGTGGTTGGCGCCGCCGACGGCGCGCATCGCCTGCCCGTTTCCCAGGGCCCGGGCGATCGATCCATAGGTGGTCGTCTTCCCGAAGGGGACCTTGAGGAGTTCCCGCCAGACCGCTTTCTGGAAATCCGTCCCTCGGAGGTCGAGGGCGAGGATAAATTCCTTCCTCCGGCCGCGGAAGTATTCATCAATCTGCTTCAAGCATTCTGTAAGGATGGGCGCGGCCGGCCAAGCCTTGACCTTCGCGCCGTCCGCGAAATCCAAGGACAAGACCCCTCGCTCCGTCCCCGCCACCTCGATGAGGCCGATCGGAGACTCATAATAGGCCAGGGCCATCTTATCGGACGGCCCCGCTTTCCCGTCCGTTTTCCTGGACCCTCCCGACATTCCCGCCCCCTCCTTAGGATTCCTTCAGCCGGATATAGACGTTGGTCCGGCCCTTGTCGTCCGAAAACTTCAGCTCGAACAGATCAGAGTATGACTTGATGAGCTGGGAAAGCTGCTTGTGGCCATAGGTCCTGGGGTCGAAGCCCGGGTCGAGCTGGCGGAGGTAAAAACCGATCGTGCTGAGGCTCGCCCAGCCGCCTTCTTCAACCGCCATGTCGAAGGCACCCCTGAGGAGGGGGACCGGATCGAACCTCTTCGGCTTCCCCTCTTCCTCCTCCTCCCGCTCCTCCTCCCTTTCCGGCTCCTGCGCCCCGCCGGTTCGCCGGCCCTGGGGCCGTTCCCTACGCGACCGCTTCTTGGGCACCAGGTTCTCGGTGTAGATGAAGATATTGCAGGCGTTGACGAACGCTTTAGGCGTTGTTTGCTTGCCGATGCCCATGACAAAGAACCCCATCTCGCGGATCCGCGTCGCCAGCCGCGTATAGTCGCTGTCGCTCGAAACGAGGCAGAATCCGTCGACGAGGTGGCCGTGGAGGATATCCATGGCGTCGATGATCATGGCGCTATCCGTGGCGTTCTTGCCCACGGTGTAACGGAACTGCTGGATCGGCTGGACGGCGTTTTCGTTGAGTATGTGCTTCCAGCCCTGCATGTTGACGGTCGTCCAATCCCCATAGATCCTGCGGATAGTGACCAGACCGTATTTACCGGCCTCGGTCAGGATCTTCCCGGTCAGCGATGGCTGGGCGTTGTCCCCGTCGATGAGCAGGGCGATCCTCTTACGCTTGACTTCTTCGAATAGTTCATTGGTCATTGTTGTCCCTCTCTGGTATCTTAACCGTTCCCCGGGAATATTTCAAATTGCCCAGGGGAATTGCGAGCGGCCTGGAGCCGCCCAATAAGAATTTGACCCTTATTAATTCAATGACACGAAAAGAGATGGTTCTATAGGATTCTATGTTTTCAAACGATGACCCGGATTTCTGGCGAACCCAAGAATTCCGACCTAGGTCCTATCGGCAATTTTGGACTGCCCGGCTGGTTGTCATATCTCCGCGGCTGTGTTATTTTCATGTCCCACCATGCCCACGAAGCAAATGCTCTCACCGGATCGTGCGGACCGGCCCAGAGTCGGGCTTGTCCTCGGCAGCGGAGGATCGCGGGGCATCGTCCACATACCCATCCTCGAGTCCCTGCGCGACCTGGGAATACCCGTCGATCTCATCGCCGGGTCGAGCATCGGCGCGGCCATAGCCGGCGTCTACGCGGCAGGGTCCCTGGAAAAACTGAGGCTGGACCTGCTCTCCATGAAGCGGGACGATTTCCTGAGATATTTCGACCCGGCCCTCTCCCGCGCGGGCCTGTTCGCCGGAAAGAAGGCCGTCTCCTTCCTCAGCCGTTACATTGCCCGCCAAACCGTAATCGAAGACCTTCCAATTCCCCTGGGGATCGTGGCGACCGACTACGACAGCGGTCGTCCGATCGTCTTTAGGAAGGGGAACCTCCTGGAAGCCATCCGGGCCAGCATCTCCATCCCCGGAATTTTCACGCCGGCGCGCTTCGGCGGGGCGCTCCTCATCGACGGCGGGGTGGCCAATCCCCTGCCGATCAACGTGGCTAAGGACATGGGGGCCGATCTCACGATCGCTGTCAGCCTCCACCCCGCTCTAGGGAGGCTCGGGCTTATCCCTTTCAAAGGCCACAGGCCCGTAGGTCGTGGAACTTCCCGGGCTCCCTCTAAGGTCCCCCGCGTGGAAAAGGTCCTCCATAATCTCATCGAGAGCGGGCGGGGGGAGGGCTGGCTGAAGGCGGCCGACCAGTGGCTGCACTCGAGGAGGGGGGCGGCGGAGAAGCAGAGACCCCTGCCCAATTTGTTCGAGATTATCGCCCGGACCGTGGACATCATGGAATATACGGAGTCCCTCTTGATGCTGGCTTCCCATCCTCCGACCGTGCTTATCGATTTCAACTTCCCCGAGATCGGCACCCTCGATTTCGCGAAAAGCGGCTTTCTCCTCGAAGAAGGGCTGAAGGCCGTTAACGCGAAGAAGAAGGAGCTCATCGAAAAGGTTGGACGATCACATCATATCCAGAATCCGAGCCAAGTGAGGTGACCATGAAAGGCAACATCCCGACCCTATACGTCCATGGCGAGACTCTGCCGGAGGCCTGGGAAAAGGCGGTCCTGGCCTGTTGGAACCAGGGTGCCGCCGTCAAAACCGAGTATGACAAGCCAGGCGATCCCCCCAGCAGGGATTGCACCATCCTATGGGTAGCGGAGGATCCTTTTGCCGAGCCCCGAATCCACCGCGCTTTTCCCGGCGGACTCGAGGACCTCGAAATCTACCGCCAGGAGGTCGTCGACGGCGTCCATGATCACTGGATCGCTCCCCAGGAGGGCAAATGGACCTATACCTACCATAAACGCCTGTTCGCTTATGAGATGGAGGGCGCGGCCATCGACCAGATCAATTATATCATCGGGAAGCTTTCCGAGGCCGGTCACTCCCGCCGTGCTCAGGCCATCACTTGGAACCCGAAGCTCGACCCGCCGACCTATGACCCGCCCTGCCTGCAGCGCGTCTGGTGCCGGGTCCTTCAAGACGAGGCCGGGGGGGCGGTCCTTAACATGAACTGTCATTGGCGCTCCCGCGACGCCTATAAGGCTGCCTACATGAATGTTTTCGCCTTGACCGACCTCCAGCGGCTCATGGCCGCGCGAATCTCGGAAAGGACCGGAAAACCCGTCCGAGTCGGGCGCTATGCCGACCTCGTCGATAGCTTCCACATCTATGGATCCTATTTTAATGAATTCCAGGGCTTCCTGAAGATGGTAGAGAGGAGGTCCTTCGAGGATCGAACCTGGCCCTCAAGCTACGCCGAGCCCATGTTTGCGGAAGCCCGCGAGCGTTTGAGGAAGGAAAAAGAGCAGGGTATCTGAACCCTCGCCGGCCGAAACATCCGGGGCCGGGGAGGGCGGGTCTTCAACCTGGGGATCGCCCCACCCCCCTTATCGCTTTTTCGGGCGACGTCCGCACCTCTAAAAGTGACCACATATTGAACATATTACTGGCAATGTCTGTTATATATCTTATAATCA
>Ga0316620_10000618_pt1 | contig 14415 bp, 17 predicted proteins | sample OWC_Aug_M1_C1_D5_FD_207651 | JGI IMG/M metagenome (GOLD analysis project Ga0316620, IMG submission 207651) | Wetland soil microbial communities from Old Woman Creek delta, Ohio, United States - OWC_Aug_M1_C1_D5_B | ecosystem: Environmental > Terrestrial > Soil > Wetlands | place: USA: Ohio... | reverse complement strand
AGAAAGGTTACTCCTCCCTGAACAAAGCGGTGATATCTGCCAAGCCGCTCCACTAGACCTTTCTCCGTTGGTCGAACAATTCGAAGCGAAGAAAAAAGAGCATATACCACTACAATTAAAGGAACTATTATCGCTATGATTTCTAATATGTCAACCATTCCCTTGTACCCTCACTTATCGCTTCTTCATAGGGACAGGTAGACAGATTTAAGATTTGCTAAAACCAAACACAAGAAGGCTACCAATAAAATCGAAAGCGGGCCCGGAGGGATTTGAACCCTCGATCTCCGGCTCCGAAGGCCGACACCTTAATCCGTGCTAGGCTACGAGCCCAATCTGAACAAACATAACAACTCAATAATGGAGTTGCATTAAAAGATTTATGGCAATTCTTATAAACCCACATAATATTAAAATTGTGTCACATCAGAAAAAGTGGGCCGGTAGCTCAGCACGGCTGGAGCGTTCGACTGATAATCGAAAGGTCGGCAGTTCAAATCCGCCTCGGCCCACCACTCAATCTTAGCTCTTTGAAAGGATGCTTATTTTTTTACGTGATGGGTTCTGACAGTGTTTCTTGTCTTTGGTGCTCATTGTCTTCCTCTTGTTTTTCAGGCTGCGGCTACCCGGTTGGGTTTTCTTGGGTTTTAGCTTTATCCCCTTCTGCAGTTGATTCTGTTGTGCTCTTCACGGTGTCTTCTTTGGCGGTTTCTTCGATCTTTTCTTCTGTCTCCTCAGTCGGCTCTACCGCTTTTTTAACTGGTTTTGGCAACATCACTTTTCCATGTGTGCCTACTGTGGTAGCGTATACTTTGGAGACTTCTGCGCCGAAGAGTACGATTAGGTTCAGGATGTATGTCCATAGCAGTAAAATCATTAGAGAGCCTGCAGCACCTATGACTGTCGTTACCTGGAAGGTTTGCACGTAAGTTCCGAAGATATAGTTGGTTATTGTGAATGCGATGCCTGTTACTATTGAGGCTAGGGTTACATCTTGCCAGTGCACGATGGTTTCAGGAATCATCTTGTAGATTATAGCTAAGAGCAGTGAGGCAATAACGAAGGATAAGAATATTTGAGCGATTGTTACCGTAATTAACGCTAAGGTTACATTGGGGATAAGTGCCTTTATGGCTCCAAATAGACCGCTTGCAATAGCAGTCCACGCTGTCACAATTAAGCCAAGCGCTGAGACAAGGGCGAAGGGCACAATTTTTTGTCTAATCCTTTGCATTAAGGGTCGACCTTTTGGCATTTTAACCTCCCAGATGAGGTCCATGGTGTCGCGTAGGACAGAGAAGGTGCCTATTGCTGCCCCAAGGGAGAATCCTAACACCACAAATGAGGTCCAAATTGAAGTAAAGGGTGACGTTGCGTTTGTGAGAATTTGACCGAACAATGCTGCTACAACTGGTCCAGTGACCGCCGATATTTGGAGGACTACTATTCCGATTGCTTGGGCTTGACTGAAAAACAAGGCGAAAACGGCTACAACGATTAGCAATAGGGATGGCAGGGGCAGAATTATGAAAAAAGTTAGAGCCGCTGCACGCAAACTAGCATTATCTTCTAACCAATCCTTAAAAGACGTCTTGAAAATGTTAAAAATATCTCTTCGATTCATAGAGTAAACACTACTCATTCATGCAGACGCAAGGTTGCTTATGGTTCAAGTTGTTGAGTCTTTGCGTTTCGTATATCTTTATGTGGTAGTAAACGGGCAATCACAACCTTGGGGGCTGGAAACAGCATTTGGCGTTTGACCGCTTGGAAAAGCTTATATTATGTTTGAACTAAAAGAGAAAGCTAGAAAAACTCGGTGACTTTGATGAATAAAGCAATATACGCTGTTGTTGCGGTTGTAGTGATTATCATCATTATTGCTGCTGTAGTACTTTTTGTGCCTGGTATTCTTCCTGGTCCGGCGCCTTCACCAACTCCTACTCCAACTCCAACCTCGGCACCTGGTGTAGCTGTTGGAGACGCTACTAGTTTAACATTCAATGCTAACGTTACAATTAGCGGTGCAACAACGGAATACAAATGGTACGGGAAAAATCTGCACTCTACTAATGAAACACTGCGTGTCGACTTTGCCAACTATATTTACATTCTAGATGCAGGTCAACAAAAGTCTTGGTCGAGCACTGATAGCGGCGCTACATTTACTGCTGGTGTTTTTAACGATGACTGGGTTGCATGGGGTCCGCAATGGTCTACCAACGTTGATAACCTTACTCATTGGACAAGTGGAGACACCTACACATTTGTCGACGCAACCGGAGCAACTGTTTTAATATTCAACGTAGCAGTGAATCCAACAATACCCGACTCAACATTTGCCGTGAGTTAAATAACCGCAAATTGTGTTGGTTTTATAGCCAACCTTATTCCCTTTTTTTAGAGTTCCGTTAAGCAACAAGCTTTTAGTTTGTAGTAGCCCACTTCTAAGTGATTTGGGCGTCTTTGACTTCGTAGATTATGTTGCCTGCGGTTTTCATGTTGATTTGATCAATTTCCTCTACCATGCGGTTAACCATCCTGCCGACTACAAGCACGAACACGTTTAAGCCTCTTGACGCAGCAATAGCGGCTGAACGGCTGATGCCAAACTCAATGTCTGCTTTCAATTCCAGCCTGTTGAGGACTGCTCTGCCGACAGCACCCATAACTCCGATGCGGTCAGGCTTGAACTCATCATAGAATAATTTAATTTTTGCAAGGTCCGCTGCTTTCGAGCCTCCTCGGCGTATGCTCGGCAACTTAACAATGAGGATTTTTCCTCGTTGAACTTTGACTTTGCCGTGAAGGTTTCTTAACGCTAAATCTTCCCCTGGTTCTGCATTTGCGAGCGCTATGCCTTTAGCTGTGGTTTCTGCGTTCATGGGTGCGGTGTACATGACGCCTTCCTTCATGATTAAGCCTACTTCTTCTCCTGCTTTAACTGGTTGCGTGGCGATTGCTGGCCACGCATGTTCAATTTTTAGGTCGTGCTTAACTTCGGTAACGTAACTTTCGAGTCCACTCACATCTTCTCGTAGCTTAATTATTGCTTTTGGAGTTAAACGGTAATCACTACGCTCGGCGCCAGCTTCAAGGAGGTCCTCTTCGGTGAGTTTTTTGAAGTATTTGGATATGGCTTGGATGGTTATGCCTATTTTTTCGCTTATGTCTTTTTGTTTAATGTGGGGTTGGTTGCGCATGATTTCGAGGAGGATTTGGAATTTAGTAAATTCACCTTTGTCTCGTAACAGTAGGGTTTTGGTTTTTCTGGGCACTTCTAGTTCAACTTGGTTTTAACTTTAGTTAAACGAAGGTTTATAAATCTTCAGTCGGATAATCCCAAGCCACGGAGAAGGGGAAATAATGCACATACCAGACGGATTACTGACTTGGCAGTGGATTTTAATCTGGTACGTAATCGCCGCCATATTTGTGGCTATTGGCGCATTAATCATAGTGAAGAAACGGAAAGAGAACCCCTCGATCATGTCAATTATCGCTCTGATGGGTGCAGCTGTTTTCATAATTTCAGTCTGGCACATACCAGCAGGGCCCTCATCTGGACACCCGACTGGAACAGGTTTATCCGCAATAGTGATTGGTCCATTCGCTACCGTAGTGGTAACGGTGATCGCACTGTTTTTCCAAGTTTTCCTTGCACATGGTGGCATAACTACTCTAGGCGCAAACACAGTATCTATGGGCGTAGTTGGCGCTTTTAGCGGTTATGCAATCTATTGGATTGCAAGAAAGCTACGTGCTTCTTACTGGCTTGCAGCAGGTCTAGCTGGACTGTTTAGCGATTTGCTTATTTATGTAACAACAGCCCTTCAGCTTGGGCTTTCACAGACAACTCTACTTGAAAAAGGGCCAGATTTCATATTACCCTATTTTACATTGTATTTAGCAGAATTTTCATTCGTTCAAATTCCAATTTCAATTTTAGAGTTCGCCTTTACAGCGGTAACGGTTCAATACATTGTTAACCATAAACCAGAAATACTAAAGTGGTGGCACAAGTAAACATGGAAAAACTAGTGAAATACGCTCTCATAGCTATGACGGCGATAGTAGTTGCGATGCTGGTATTGATGTATGTTGGTTATGCCGCTTTTGGTCAAAGCATATTTGAAACAAGATATCTCAGAGTAATGGAGGATCAAGCAAGGCAACTTGGAATAGCAATCGGGCATCCCATTGAACTCGGTATAGAGGGCGAATATGTTGGCTTTGGGCTTGCAGGTGCTGTAAGCGGTTTTGTTATCGGCTATCTTATTCCCACAGTATTTGGAGCAAAAAAGGAGATAGTATAAGCATGTTTGAATGGCTAGGTGGAGATCCGTTAGTGGGAATATTCACGACTATTGGCTTCTTTGTGTTCCTAATTATTGGATACAAATTCAAACTGTATAGACTTAAACACAAGAAGGCAAATCGAAATGACGTTTGATTTTTACACCAACGTAGAAGGCAACTCACCGCTTCACAGATTAGATGCCAGAATCAAAATAATCTGCGCATTAGCCGCAATTTTCGGTGTCGTATTAATGGGCAACTGGTGGATGCCACTGATTGTCTTTAGTGCCTGCTTGGCGTTTCTTTTCTATTCCAGAACTCCAGCAAAAATATATTTCAAACGACTCCTCTACCCATTTTACATTATCGCTTTCATCGCTATAGTACAACCGTTCACAATCATATCAAACAACATTGAAGCTTATTTGCCAATTTTAGGCTGGCCAATATACGCGGAAGGTCTCCAATTCGGAATATTACTTTTCACAAGAGGTCTAAGCGCCGTCGCAGTTTTGAACCTGCTAATCCTCATAACTCCAATGGAGAAAATTCTTGATTCGCTTCGGTGGTTTAAAATTCCCACTGTTATCACAGATACAATGATGCTCATGTTCCGCTACATATCGCTACTTTCTGACGAGAGCAACAGAATACGGAAAGCCCAAGAATCAAGGCTAGGCTACTCCAAAAAATTAAGCATCAGCAAAAAAATCGCTAACTTAGGCACGCTAGCTGGAATGCTGGTATCGAGGTCATTTGATAGAGCCATACAAGTCGGCGACGCCATGGTGTCTCGCTGTTACACAGGCGCCTCAAATATGTTTTATTATTCAACAAAAAAGCTGCCCAGAGAAGACACTCTTATAGGGGTACTGGCAATCTTAGGCATAGTCGGAATACTAGCAATAGATCATATCCTGCTATGACGGAGGCGATGGGTTGAAAGCAATTGAAATCACCAACTTAACATACACTTACACAGACGGAACAAAAGCACTCGACAACATCAACTTCAGCGTAGAAAAAGGAGAAAACATCGCCATCCTAGGGCCAAACGGTGCAGGAAAATCCACCCTACTCCATCACTTCAATGGTCTGCACCTTGCCAAAGAAGGCAAAGTCTTCATTCTGGGCAAAGAAGTAAGTAAACAAAACCTGGAGCAAATCCGCCAGAAAGTGGGTTTAGTATTCCAAGACCCAGATGACCAGCTTTTTGCTCGTACTGTCGGCCTAGACGTCGCTTTCGGACCAACCAACCTCGGTCTGTCGCGTCAAGAAATCGAAGAACGCGTTAAATGGGCCCTGGAAGTCACAGAACTTACAGGTTTAGAAAACAAAGCTCCGCAAAACCTGAGCACGGGGCAGAAAAAACGTGCTGCTATCGCAGGCGTCTTAGCCATGAGACCAGAAATTATTGTCCTAGACGAGCCAATGGCAAATCTGGACCCACGTACATCTAGCAAAGTCCTCAACCTGTTGCGCCAATTGAACCAGGAACTCGGCTTAACACTAATTATAGCAACACATGATGTTGACTTGGTACCGCTGTTCGCTAATCAAATCTGCATCCTAAACAAAGGTCGCATTGTTTTGCAAGGAACACCAGAAATCGTGTTTTCACAGACAGATGTTATTAGAAGCATGGACCTAAGGCTGCCAAGAATCACTCACTTGTTTGAGATTTTGAGCAAGCGCAACCAACTCTTAACAGACAAACAGTTTCCGCTAACAATCGGCGAAGCGAGAAGAGAAATTCTTGAGTTAGTCGCAGCAAAAAATGGCCCATAACCGTTTAGCTTGTGAGGTCGTAGCCTCTAGCAGTAACCATCCTGCCGCCGACAACCTTTGTCGCCGAATTACCCACCACAATTGTTGTCACCATGTCGATTTCAGCGGTAAGCATTTTTTTGAGCGTTGTGACTGTGACGTCCTCTCCCTCTCTACCAGCTTGTCTCACGATGCCCACAGGGGTTTCGGGCTTTATGCGTTTGAGGAGTATCTCATAAGCCTTCGCCAGAGGCTCAATCCTGCCTTGGCTCTGGGGGTTATATAGAACAATGGCGAAGTCTGCGGATGCAGCGGCTTCAAGTCGGCGCTCAATCTTTTCCCAAGGCGTCAACAAATCGCTTAGGCTAATGACTGCAAAATCGCTCACCAAAGGCGCCCCAAGTTTTGACGCTGCGGCCGTAGCTGCGGTGACTCCTGGAACAATCTCAATGGGCAGGTCGGCTTTCTCGGTGGCGGCAACTTCAAGAACTATGCCTGCCATGCCGTAGACGCCTGGGTCGCCGCTGCTAACCATCACCACGCTTTTGCCTTCATTGGCTTTTATCACGGCAATTTTGGCGCGTTCAACTTCTCGTCCCATGGTTCCAGTGATAATTTCTGCGTTGGGGCGTACAAGGGATTGGATTAGTTTAATGTATGTACCATAACCAACAACCACGTTTGCACTTTCAATTTCGGCGCGAGCTTTAGGCGTTAAAAGTTCAAGGCTGCCGGGTCCAATACCGACTACGCTTATTCGCCCTCGGCTACTGCTACCGTTACCCCGTTCACCTTGGTCTTTTTGAGTATTAGTCTCGCGTTTCTTCCCGCTACCAGTAACGCTGCTCGTTCACATACACCTCCAACACCGATTTTTTCCTGAACCATCTTTGAATCAGGTGATAGATCCTTATGATTTAGAGAACGAAGTACATCGACACTTAAAAACTCCAGCGATGAACCTAACCGCTCCACAGCATCAACCATCGCCTTAGAACCACGTTTAATGTCAACGGTGGCGAAGCAGTTTACACTTGACAGCGGCAGATGAATACACTCCAGCGCCGAATCCACGGCCTCAACGATGCTGTCTGCACTTGAGTCTTTGCGTGCGCCCAACCCCACCACCAACGTCTTAGTTTTGAGGATGGTGAAGGGCTTGACAAACTTGTCGATAGACAATGGCTCTTGAGTGATGATTACGCCTGCATCATAGTTGTTAATGATTTCCAACGCTTCAACTCCGTTTTCAGCTTTCTTGACTTCATAGCAGCCGATTGCAGTTGCGGGGATTTTAGCGTCACCTGCTAAGACAAGAACAAATCGGTCGCCGTTCACGATGGCTGAGTTGACAGCGACAAGACTCTCAGGATTCTGAATAGTCAAATGCAGGTTTTTTGCGAGTTCATCAATGCTTTGCTTTCCCGTTACGTCGGAAGCTGTAGTGATTACCGCGGTAGCGCCTATGCCTTTAGCAATTGTTCTTGACAACTCGTTTGCACCGCCATAATGACCGGAGAGAAGGCTGATGACAAATTTCCCTGTTGCATCAACGCCAATGACTGCTGGATCAGTAAATTTGCTTTCAAGTAGAGGTGCAACCGCGCGGATAATTATGCCTGTCGCCATAACAGCAACCAAAGCATCTACGGTGCTGTAGGTGTCCTTGATGAAGTTAGCTAATTTCTTATCAAGCGGCACAACATCGTGCTGATTATACTTTTTTGGAGCATAAACTGTTGAGTTTAAGCCTTCGTTGTCAAGGGCTTCTTTTATTTTTAGGGCGGTTTCTACGCCGCGTCTTGTAATTGCAACAACCGCGATGCCTTTAGCGTACATTTTAAGCTTCGCCTTTACGGAACCCCGTGGTGAACTTGGGGTCGTAGAGTTTTGATAAATCATATACCTCTGGGTTTAGGACTTTGCCTACAAAAATCAGTGCCGTCTCAGTTATGCCTGCCGCCTTGACTTTGGCTACTATGTCGCCGAGGGTTCCTTTAACAATTTTCTCCTCTAGCCACGTTGCTTTGTAAACGACTTGGGCTGGCGTATCTTTGGGGTAGCCGCCCTTCTGGAGCTCTTCTACGACACGGGCGATGTGGGGTGTGCCTAAAAAAATTACCATGGTTGCTTGGTGCTCGGCTAGTTTGCGGATGCTTTCTGCTTGAGGGACAGGTGTTTTGCCTTCTGGGCGCGTTATTATGACGGTTTGTGAAATGTTTGGAAGTGTTAATTCACGGTTTAATGCTGCTGCGCCGCCTTGCAAGCAGCTTACGCCTGGGATGCGGAAGTATTCGATGCCTTCCTTGTCGAGGAAACTCATTTGCTCCTGAATGGCACCGTAAAAGCTTGGGTCACCGTCATGGACTCGTGCTACAAGTTTGCCTGCCCTCACACTTTCAGCCATAACTTTTTGGACTTCTGGCAAACTCATTTTGGCGCTATCATGCAGTTCTACACCTTTTTTGCAGTATTTTAGGTACTCTGGGTTGAGTAGGCTGCCTGCGTAGATGACAACGTCAGCTTGCTCGAGCCATTTCTTGCCCTTCAACGTGATTAGTTCTGGGTCGCCTGGACCCGCGCCTATGAAAACGACTTTTTTCATGCTTTTTCACCGTTTTTCTTCCAATGAATTGGCACTGGGCTTTTTTTGACTATGGCTACCGAGAAGTAATCTTCAGTTATGTCCCAGCCATTCACGTCGCCGAGTTTGCCAACCAGAACTTTTTCCTCAGGCAATGTACATCGTTTGACTAAGGCTATTGTTGAGTTTATTTTGAAGCCTGCCCTTAGAAGAATCGGAATGAACTCTTTGATATGGTGGGCGCATTTCATGAAAACCAAATTATCTGCGTGTTTAGCGGTTTCCTCGATGAGCGCTGGGTCAAGGTCTGACGGCATAATTGAAACCACTTCGTCCTTCTCCGCCAAAGGCAATTTAGCGCTTGCTGCAGCGGCAGTTACCGATGTTACGCCCGGTATGATTTCCAGTTCGATTTCTGGGTAGGTTTCTTTGATGCACTCGTACAGGTAGAGGAAAGTACTGTAGAGCATTGGGTCGCCAAGCGTAATGAAGGCAACGTTACCTTTTTTTGCTTTTGCTGCTACTATCATGGCGTTTTCGACCCAAAGTTTCCGGTTATTTAGCTCATCTTTGGTCATGGGAAAAACAAGTTCAACAATTTCAGCAGGTTTCCGTCTTTCTTTAAGAATTTTTCTAATCATCCCAAGTGCCATGCTGGGTTTACGTTGGTGAGACTTTGGAACACATATGAAATCCGCTGTTTTGAGCGCTTTTACAGCTTTTAACGTGATTAGTTGGGGGTCGCCTGGACCTACGCCGATTCCTATGAACTTGCCAGCCAAATCAATTTTCACCTAAGGTTTAGTTGCTGAAATTATTGTTATAGGATTTCTTGCCAACATCATGGTGCCGCTGTTTATTTGTTTTCCCTTCGCCACTGAAACAAGAGCGACATCGATGTCTCTAAAGCCTAACATTTTAAGTTCGTCCACTGCAGCACAGGCGGTTTCCATTAAGATTGCATTTATGACAACTCTGCCATTACTCTTCAGCAGATCCTTGGATGTATGTAGTACGTCTTCTAAAGATACGCTGCCCCCAACTAAAACTGCATCAGCCTTAGGAAGGTTCGCCAATGCGTTTGGTGCTTTACCCCGTACAACCATAACCACGTCTTCAACGCCGAACTTCGCGATATTACTTTGTGTAAGTTTGATTGCCTCCTCATCTTCATCAACGGCGTATACTTTGCCTTTCGGCGATATTTGAAGCGCTGCTTCCACTGTTAAGCCGCCTGTGCCGCAGCCAACATCAATAACAATCGCTCCTTCATTGAGGCGTGCTTTGGATATACTTATGACTCGGATTTCCTCTTTGGTTGGTCCAGGGACCTCATCGCTTTGGATGAACAATTCGTCTGGTATTCCTGGTGTCTTGTAGGTCCACTTTTTGTCCATCTGCCATCAACTGCACTGTGTTATTTGCGGTTTGCTTTGATAACCATTACGCTTAAAGGGCCGAAAGTTTGCTGGGCACCCTTCTCTAAACTGCCGAAAGTAACCTTCTCATTATCAAGCGTTAAGTTCTCGCAGATAAAAAATTGTGTTTCTTTGTCTAATCCTGCTTTAATTAGGTAACTTGAGATTTCTTTAGGCGAGAATGCTCTGGAATCTGGAAGAAGCATAGCATCTTTGCCCTTCAAAACAGCCGAAGCCAACGCTTGCTTTACTTCAGCAGTCACATTTCCTTCGTGAAAAGTAAACAATGCAGCGTCATCCCAGTTTAATTTTAAGCGTGCAGCACACGCTTGGAGGGAGCTAACGCCAGGAACAACGTTGATTTCAACATCTTTGGCAACGGTGCTCTTCAAAACAGTTCTAAGCAGTCCTGAGAAGCCTGGGTCGCCAGTGGACAGCAACGCCACGTTTTTGCTCTGGTTAACTGATTCAACCGCGTGTTTAAGGACGTCCTTTAGGTTTTTCGCAGTTAGAACCATAGTTTCCCCTTTAATGTCTGAGATGAACAGATTTAGGCTGCGCTGGGCTCCAATAACAACTTGAGCTTCTTGAACGCTTTTTCTTGCTGCTGGCGTAACATAATCAGGTGAGCCTGGTCCAACGCCGACTATGTTAAGTTTAGCCAAGGTTTATCGCACCTAGCGTTCTGATCCATGCCAAGCACTTTGCCATCCATCGAAACAATAACAACACTTATCTTAATCTTACTTTCGACTCTATTACTTACACGTTGGTGAACACGATCGGCAATCCTGTTATAGGTGGCTTCAAGCAGGTTTGTTCGCTGAAGTATTTCAGTGGCTTCATCAGAAGTATTCGCTGCTAGCAGGGTGTTAATGGTCGTGGTGTCGGCTCCGACAGCGCCAGCATAGGAAGCTATCACTTCGTTGCGTGCATCCCCAACCTTATGATGAGTATTGAAGATGTTGGCGGCCAGCTTTACGATTTTGCCAGAGTGCCCAAGAAGGATGATTTCTTTAACTCCTTTTTCAATGGCTTTATCAAGCATGTAACCAACAAAATCGCCCGTTTGTACAATCGCATCTTCAGGCGCGTTAAACTGCAGCTTGGCAATTCGTTCGCCAATATTTCCCGGAACAAAGAAAATACGCTTGTAGCCTCGCGCTAGTGCAACATCAATCTGGGGAACCAGCGAGCGGCGACATGCTTCAAGCGAAAGCGGCTTCACAACGCCTGTGGTGCCTAGTATGGATACGCCGCCAATTATACCTAGCTTTGCGTTCATAGTTTTTTTTGCGATTTTTTCTCCTTCAGGAGCAGTAATTGTTATTTCAACGCCTTTGCCTTTAGGCAGCACTTCTTCAACAGCGGCGACTATCATGCTTTTTGGCACGGGGTTGATGGCACCTTCGCCGATTGGCACTTGCAAACCAGGTTTGGTTACTTTGCCTATGCCCGCTCCGCTTTTAATTGTGACTTTGCCATCGCCTGTCAACTTTACTGTGGCGATGATTTCCATCTTGTCGGTAGCGTCAATGTCTTCTCCAGCGTCCTTAACCACAATCGCCTCTGCTGCGTCAAGACCGATTTTTTTGCTGGACTTCACAGGTACCTCAAAACGTAAACCAATCGGGGTGGGTATGACCACGCGGTCAACGGGCTGTTCCACAATGGCAATCACGGCTGCTTTCGCCGCCGCTGCCGCCGAGGCACCTGTTGTGATGCCATATTTCAAAAATCGTGCCATTTTGCCACCTAACCGTAAGTTTTGCCTTCAGCCATGGACAGCAACGCGTTGAAGACTGCAACGGCGATAGTGCTTCCGCCTTTGCGCCCCTTCGTAATTATGTATGGAATTGGAAGTTTAGCGACGACTTCTTTTGATTCTGCTGCGCCAACGTAGCCGACTGGAACAGCCACGATCAAAGCTGGTTTAACAATGTTCTTTTTAATTTGCTCTGCGAGCTCAAACGCCGCTGTGGGGGCGTTTCCGATGAGCACTATGCCGCCGTCTAAACCGTCTTTAATGGCTAATCGCATGGCTGCAGCCGATCGAGTCAACGACTCAGATTTCGCTAACTCCATGGTTCGCTCGTCATTCATGTATGTGGCAACTTTGCCGCCAAACTTTTTAAGTCGCGCCTCGTTTATGCCGGCTTTCACCATCTTGACGTCGGTAATTACTTTTGCGCCGGATTTTATCGCTGCCACACCGGCTTTAACAGCATCACCACTAATAACGAGAAGCTTTGCAAATTCTGGGTCGGCAGTCGTATGAACAACACGTTCCACAATTGGCACTTGGTCTTTAGGTATTTCTGCCAAGTCTGATTCGATTGCTTTGCGGATGAGCTTCATGCTTTTATCGACAATTCTCCCTGCCTCAGCAACAGAGTAAGCATCGAGGACTTCAGTGTCTTTTTTAAGTTCTTGCCCCAGAGCTTTAAGCGCTTTTTCCTCAAGAACTTCTGCAATACGTTCATCGCTACCCAGAGGCTCACCATACACCAACTCGATACCCTGCGCCCTCAGCTGTGGTTCCTTCTCTTTTACCCCAATTAACTCAGGAATCTCCTGTGTCGTGTGAACGCCAGGCGCCAAAAAAGCTGGAATCAGAACTATTTTTGAAACACCCTTCACTGCCAGTGCATCGATTGCCTCGGGTATCGTTGGTGTATTTCTAATCATAAATGCGATTTCAACAATTTTGAATTTGGAGCGCTTCCGCAAAATGTCGGCTAGTTTCTCCAAGTTTTCTCGGTTATGGGGCAGCTTGCTTCCATGGCCAATGAGAATTAGGCCAACCTTCTCCAATGCTGACTTTTTCAAAGTTAGTTTTTCTCCGTTTTCTCGAACAATTTAACCGCTGTTTCGATGAGTCGTTGATCACCGTTTTTTGCGGCTGAACGAAGATTTTCGACAATGGGAATAAATGTTTGCTTTAGCAAAATGGATGTTAAATCATCAAGTATCTGTTTTTTTTTCTCGTCAACATTGCCCAGCATGCCCAGAGCCGTTGCAAGCTCCTTTTGCCTAACGTGCTCAGCACCGGACAATAGTGATGATATGATTAAGCGAACAGAGAGACTTTTCATATCTTGATCCAGAACAACGAGCTCTTCATCTAAAATTTTGACTGCATTATCTATGCTTTTTTGGCGTTCAAGAATATTTTTCTCAGCAATCAACTGTAAATCATCAATATTATACAGTCTAGTTCCAGAGACTTCTCCCACTGCTTTCTCAACGTTACGCGGATTTGAAATGTCAATTATTACTAGACTATTTTTGTTTGCTCGTTGAGTCATGAATTTGAAAACTTTGTCTTTAGTTAACAAATAGTGCGGCGCCCCAGTCGAACATATGACCACGTCAGCGTCAACTAGAACTTCTTCAAACTGGTCAAACTTGACCGCCTTACCGGAGAGGTCCTCCGCAAGTGAAACTGCACGGTCGTAAGTTCTGTTGGCGATAAAAATCGGGCTAAGACAGCGTCTTGCAAGTGCTTTGGCGACGAGAGTTCCTATTTCACCTGCGCCCATAACAAGGATTTTCTTGTCCTCCAAATTCCCCAGCAGATTCACAGCCAACTCAACCGCAGCGGAGCCTATAGAGACAGCGCCTTTGTTTATGCCTGTTTCGTTTCGTACCCTCCTGCCAACGGTCATGGCACGATTGAAGAGATGTTTTAGGATTGGTCCGACGGTTTTGGCCTTTTCTGCTATCAAATAAGCGTCCCAGACTTGGTTGAGGACTTGGTCTTCTCCTATAACCATTGATTCCAAGCCAGAAGTAACCCTCAACAAGTGATTGAATGTATCGTTGTCTAATGATATCTCAATAGCTTTAGATGCTTCCTCAGCATTCGCCACCGCTCGATTAGCCAAATATTTCTTGGCCAAATCAAGTGTTTGTTCGGCGACTTCTGTTACAATGTAGAGTTCTATGCGGTTGCATGTTTGCAGAATTAGGCATTCTTCCACGTTTTCAAGCGCGCGAATCTCGGCAAGCCCTTTTTCCTTGTCCTTAAACGAGACAGCCTCCATTAGAGGCACTCGGGCTGTTTTATGCGTTATTCTAACATTGATAGTATGGTCTGTCTTCGCCGAGGAATGCATGGTTGGATAAACCGACCGACTTAAATATAAGCTTTCTGTAAATACCACGTCAGGGCACTTTGGGATGAATTTACGACGCAGAATCGGTTTAGTTTACCTTCCAGGGGCTCTCCCGTGCTTTGAAGACTTCGGAAACCTGCCAACCGACCTAGTTTGCTCCGACGCGCTTGTAGACAGCAAGCCTGCATCTGAAATTTTGGACATGCTAATTATTCCCGGAGGAAGTTTG
>Ga0316620_10000617_pt1 | contig 14421 bp, 11 predicted proteins | sample OWC_Aug_M1_C1_D5_FD_207651 | JGI IMG/M metagenome (GOLD analysis project Ga0316620, IMG submission 207651) | Wetland soil microbial communities from Old Woman Creek delta, Ohio, United States - OWC_Aug_M1_C1_D5_B | ecosystem: Environmental > Terrestrial > Soil > Wetlands | place: USA: Ohio... | reverse complement strand
TGAATACCCGGTCAATGGCGGCATGACGTCCTTCCATTGCTCCGAGATCGCCTTTGTCTTCCACAACGTAAGCGAGCCCCACGTGCGGATCGCGACCGGTGGCGCCCCGGCCGGGTTTGCGCTGCAGGATAAGGTCTCGCAGGCGTGGCTCAACTTCGCGCGCACGGGCAATCCAAGCCAGCCGGGCCTCGAATTCAAGCCCTATACGGCGCAGGACCCGCAGGCTATGGTGTTCGATACGGTCAGCGAATGCCGCGCTCTGCGCGACGAAAAGCTGGCGTCGCTCATGCCTGCCCCCGCCGCGCGCAGATTACCCTAGGCGCAGCGGCAGGTTTGCGCGCTTTCGCGCCGCAGCCACCCGCCACGCATCCCGGGACCGGACTTGCAACTCCCGCCGGGCAAGCCCGGCCCCGGGTTGCGTGATGGGCCGCCGCTGGCACGCTACCGTGCCTGAATCCCGCGGATAGCTCCCTCAATCAGCGCATAGGCTGCCCGCAGGGATATCCTGTCACCGTCTCTTGTGGCCGGATAGGAGGCGATTCCGAGCGCAGCCGTCTTCTCAAACTGAAACATCTTTGTGAGCGCCGCCGCAAGCTCGCGGCTCGTAGGGCCGCCGGCGACCGTCAGCGAATGACCGGAAACCTCCCTCGGGTCCAGCACATCCATATCAATATGGATATAGATCAAATCCGTCAGATTGCTGAGGCGTTCCATTTGCGTAACGATCTTTTGTGAGGGCTGGCGCAGCTCGGCGGCCGAAATGGTCTCGATCCTGTAGCGGTCGAGCAATTCCTGCTCGAGCGGGTCCACATCTCTCAAACCGGCCATCACGATGTAGCTGAAGGGCAAGGCGGGATCAAGACCGGACTGCAGCCGGAGCCGTGTCAGGCACAGCCCCGCAGAGACTGCCACAGGCATGCCGCCCAGCATACCGCTCAGCGTTGTCTCCGGCGTATTGAAATCCGCGTGGGCGTCGATCCATACCAGGCCGACCTTCAACGGCCGGCTGCTTGGACCGGAATGCTGCAAGCCCGCCAGCATCCCCATGAGTCCGTTGCAGTTTGCCAGCAGGCCAATGGGGAACCGGCCTTCCTTGAGGGTGTCGGCCACGATGTTGCCGAGATGCCCGTTCGCGAGCCCCATGCGATTCCAGGCGCCGTATTCCTTCTCCTGCTCAGCTGTCAACCGGGCGGCGCGCGCCGGTGCCACATCGCAGCGCAGTTTGGCCAGTATCTCCGCAAGGCCACCGCGCTCAAGGGAATCCGGCCCTTGAGACAGTTCAGCCTCTTCACGCGAACCGGAATAGGAATTTTTGACCGGAGTCACCTTCACGGGCTTGAGCGATTGCCTTGCGGAGATAGTCGAACACAGCAGAAAAGTACTCACCAGGACGCACAGGACCAGCATCTTCATGGTCACCTCCTTGCGTCGAGTATAGCTTATTTCCGGTAGCTGACTTGCCGGCTCGATCGAAAGGCGCTGATGGATACCGGCAGGAATCAGTTAATATAGGGGCGGAATCAGGACTTGTGCATTTTCAAGGCTTCATTTCAATATCAGAACTCCGCTGCTTTGAAATGCCGGAATCAAGGGGGAAATCGTGGGTTTTTCATTCATCGATTATGCGATTGTGGCGTCGTACCTGATCGGCGTGACGGTCATCGGCATCGTGATCGCCGGGAGACAGCGCACTTCCAAGGACTACTTCCTTGGCGGCAAGGAGATGGCCTGGTGGTCCGTTGGTTTCTCGATCGTAGCCAGCGAAACCAGCACTCTTACTTTCATCAGCGTTCCCGGCCTTGCCTACAGGAGCAACATGAATTTCCTGCAATTGGCCGTGGGATACTTTATCGGGCGTCTGCTCGTGAGCGTCATTTTCATTCCCGCCTACTACCGGGGAGACCTGGAGACGGCCTATGATTTCCTCGGCAAGCGGTTCGGCATGTCGCTGCGCAAATTCACCTCCTCCGTTTTCCTGATCACGAGGGTGCTGGCCTCCGGCGTCCGCCTGTTCGCCACGGCGATTCCCGTGCACCTGATCACGGGTCTGGACTACTGGAGCTGCATTCTGCTGATCGGCGTGTTCACGCTCATCTATACCTACGTGGGCGGCCTGAAGGCGGTCGTGGCCATGGACGTGGTCCAGATGTTCATCTATCTGAGCGGCGCCGTCGCTGCCATGATCCTGATTTTGAACCGCCTGCCGAACGGGTGGAGCGATGTTGTGCGCATCGCCGGGGAAGCGGGCATCAACAAATTTGAGATCATCAACCCCCGCTGGGGCTCCGGGCTCATGAACTTTCTCGCCTCTCCCTACACGCTGCTCGGCGGCCTCCTGGGCGGAACCTTTCTCACGATGGCCTCGCACGGCACCGATCAGCTCCTGGTTCAGCGGCTGCTGGGATGCAAGTCGCGATGGGACAGCCAGCGGGCACTGATGCTGGACGCCGGCTTCATCGTGCTGCAGTTCGCTTTTTTCCTGGTCCTGGGCATCTGCCTCTACGCCTTCTATGGCGGCGCGACATTCCAGCAGCTCGGCCTTGCTTCCTCGGATGAGATCTTCCCGAAATTCATCGTCGAAAACCTTCCTGCCGGCATCGCCGGGCTGGTCATCGCGGGGGTTCTGGCTTCCGCCATGGGAACCCTCTCCTCCTCTATCAGTTCCCTGGCGTCCTCAACCTACCTTGACCTCTTCAGGATGACCGCGCGCGGCGCCGCGCTCACCGGACGAGCCGAACTGGTCTGGTCGAAGATTTTCACGTTGTTCTGGGGAGTTGTGCTGATCGGAGGCGCCTTGCTGTTCACGGATTCCAGGAACCCGGTGGTGGAGCTGGGATTGAAGATCGCCTCGTTCACGTACGGCGGACTGCTCGGCACCTTCTTCCTGGGGCTTCTCTTCCCGCGCGTCCGCCAGCGGGACGCCTATGTCGGCTTCATCTCCGGACTCACGGCAATGGCTCTCGTCCTCGCTTACACCCGGATCGACTTTACCTGGCACACCTTCATCGGCTGCACGGTCACCATCGCCGCGGGCAACTTGAGCCGTTTGTATGCGTGGGGAACGGGCCGCAAAGTCCTGCCGACGTGATCCCCGTCAAGATTCAGGAGTACTACACTGTAACTTCGTGGTTTTTGAGCACAATTTTTGGTGCACGGCAACGATCCTTTGCACCACGGAATAGGATAGCTCGAGGCGCGAAGCGCCGGCAGAGGTTAGCCCTGCCCGTTTGGGCAGGGTGTGGGGAGCCATATGAAATCGAGGTCCGAAGGACCGGCACAGAGGTGATGTGCCGCACCTTCGGCGCTCGTTTTCATCGCCCACCCAACCCCGGCCTCTCACGGCCGGGGCTATTGCCTGCCGCCTCTTCGAGGCCCCCATCCTCGGCAAGCCGGGCTGAGATGCTTTGGTTGCGGCCGGCGGCTGTGCTGTGAGGTCTACGGCGTCTTTTCTTTGTGCGTGGGCTGGCTAAGATGACGGTAATAACCCAGATCGGCGCCGGTGAGGAGTTTGGTGGCGTAGATGATCTGCCCCGTGTGTTCCGCGAAGTGCTCGACGACGTGATAAATCGCCTCCAGGACTGACGTCTCGTAACCCTGAATACACACCGGCTCAAGGATCCGGTCGGCGCTCAGATTCGAAAGGATCCCGACAGCTTCTGCGATCGTACTGTGGAGTCCGGCCTGTAGTTCCGATGCGGCCACGCCGCCCCGCGAGGAGAATTCCCGATCGCGCACGCGCATGTCAGCCGCTCCGCCGATGCTTGCGATGATCCACTGGCGGACATTGCCGCACAGGTGCAGCACCAGGTTGCCGACGGCATTCATGTGCTCGCCATCACGTGCCCAGATCTGATCCTCCCGCAATCTGCCAAGGCAATCGATAATCCGGCTCGTGAGCTGATTGAGCTTCGCCGTGGAAAAATCCAGGAACATGCGCTCAGAATTCTTTTCCATGCTGCCTCCCTCCTGTTCGAATTCTATGCCGGCTCATGCAGGCTGCAGGCCCAGGCCCGGCCGGTCCGGCAGCACCAGCTTTCCGTCCGCAACCGTCACGCCCTTATACGGATCGTTGGCGATCAGCAGATTGCCGTCCAGATCGGCGAACTCCGCCAGAGGTGAGAGATGGGCCGCAGCCGTGACACTGCAGGAGGACGACACCATGCAGCCCAGCATGACCTTGAACCCGAGGGCACGTGCGATCTGAATCATGCGGTACGCCTGCATGATCCCACCGGCTTTGTCGAGCTTGATGTTGACACCATCGAAGACACCCACGAGCTTGGGGATATCCGCCGGCCGGCCGCACGATTCGTCGCCAATGATCGGTATGCTTGCCCGCTCGTGAACCCATCGCAGATCATCAATGCGGTCTGCCGGCATGGGTTGCTCGAGGCACTCGACGCCCTGCTTGGCGAGCCATTCGATCTTCCTGGCCGCCACCTCCCTGTCCGTCCAGCCCTCGTTGGCATCCACACGCAACGGCTTCTGCGTGACGCTGCGCACCGCAGCGATCGTCTGCTCGTCGGTGTCCAGGCCGACCTTGATCTTCAGGACCGGGTACGCTTCCGCTTCTCGCACCTTCTGCCGCGTGATCTCGGGTGTGTCGATGCCGATCGAAAAGGTCGTCAGCGGCGCATCCTTCGGATCGAGCCCGAAGTACCTGTACAAGGGGACGCCAAGCTTCTTGCCCACCCAGTCCAACAGCGCAATATCGATGGCCGCCTTGCCCGCCCACTCCCCCGGGATGCGGCGAAAAACCTCCGCCATGACTTTTTCGAACTGCATCGGATCGGCGTCGGCAAGCAGAGGTATGACCGAATCGACTGCCTTCCTGGCCGAGTCTGCGCTCTCGTGATACCGGACAATGGGAGCACCTTCGCCGTAGCCGGTGATACCGCCGCGCGTGTAGCGCACGTGCAGGGTGTCGCGGTACGTGCTCGCCGACATCGTCGTCGTCCAGGTGTGTTTCAGGTTCAGGCGGAGAATTTCCGTCTGCACCGAAGCCGCGGATGCCACCGTCCCGCCTGCCGGATTTTCAGGATTGCATGACACCGACGCCATCAAACCGGCGGCACCTGCCGTCTTCAACCATTCCCTTCTGTTCATGGCTTCTTCCTCTGTCATACAGAAAAACGCCCGCGATAGCGGATTGCATTCCGGTTTGCCCCTGGCCATCACAGGATAATCCCTGGGGCCGCGGATCGTCAGCACAATTGTGGCAAGGAAAATCTCAAGTCGATCTTCAAGCGAATGGGCACCGGAGCGTGTTGTCGCAGCTGACCATGGCCAATGCGATAGAAAGGGGACTCTCTGTTTTTCCAGCTTGCCGCAGCCAACCAGGTGTCCGGTCCTAAAACACCGACCTCAGACCTCCGCCATCCGACCCCTGACCTCAGGGTAGGTCCCGGCCGCCGGACGGGACCGTTGAGCTGTTCATAAGCCAAATCCCAGCGCCATCCAGCAACCGGCGACCATTTCGCCAGCCGCTTTCATGTCTCCCCGGGTGCGCCGCGGCCTATGAGAGGCTGGTTTGGAAAAGCGGAACGTCCTTTTTTGCCATCATCAGGAGGAGGATGACCGCACCTGCGCAGGCAAGGGGTACAACCGGCACCTTCATGCCGCGTGCAAGAACCTGAACGGCAGTTACTTCCTGCCGCATCACCCTGCGTCAGGCCGTCTCCTTGCCGTACTTTCGCATGATCTGCCGGATCGGTTCATTGTCGGCAAACACCTGCCAAACGGCCACACGCCCGCCGGCGACGACGGCCCGCCAGGCGGCGGGGGTACTCCACCGATCGGCAGAATCCAGCTTGCCGTCAGGGGAATAGGTGCCCTGCGCCATACCTATTACGATGACCGTCGAGCCCTCCGCGATGGCTTCCCGCGCTTCGATTGTGTAATCCGGGACCATGGAGAAATAACCCAGCCAACCCGAACGCATCGTCTCCCGGCCGCAATACTGCCCTCCGCCGCTGTCGATGAACAGGTGATCCTCCGTCATAAGCTGACACAGCATTTCGATGTCGCGGCTGTTGATCGCGCTGATGAATTTCAAGACAGCTTCTTTGCTCATCCATGCTCCCCTTCACGGCGACTGCCGCGGTAATGGTCAGCGTTTGTCCTTCGGCAGGAAGTTCTCCAGCACCCACCTACTCAGCTTGAGAGGGTTTGCCGCGGAATGCCAGATAGCCGAGGAGCAGGCTGGGCAGAACGATGCCCAGGAAGAACAGTCCAATGATCCGTTCTCGTCTGTCGCCGCTTGTCTTCATCATACGGTTTATCTGCCCGCGCGCAAGGCTGCCCGGGTGGATCCCATCGTTGCCCTGCGGCAGGAAAGATGCGGGCTGCCGGGCGGATGGGCCATCAGGCCTTGAGGATCTGGATCGACTTCAGGCAACCGGACTTGGCTTCGGCCAGAGCCGCAATGCCGGCATCAAAAGTCGCCAGAACGCCTCCCTTGCGCACGGCCAGGCCGAAAAGATAGGCATCTGTGACCTGCTGGTATCCTTTGAGGAAACCGGCAAAAGGAGCAACCGCATCGGCAAAGGCAATGTCGTCCTGCCAGAACCGGTGACGCGCATGTCGCAGATTTTCCTCCAGCACTTCCAGGGCTTTGCCGGGCGACGGAGCATCGGCGAAGACGCGCGGATTGGAACTGACACGGACAAAGCCTGCCTGCGTTATGGGACAGGTAGCCCATTCCGAGGTCCGCAGCGCGCGAAACCAGGAGGCCGCAGCTTCGTGCTGCTCGTGGTTGGTCCAGAACAGCGCCACAAGCAGGTTGATGTCCAGCAGATAGATGCTCATGGGAAATCACTCAAGGCGTCCCTGACCTTGCGCATCGTGATCTTCGGCGCTCCCTCAGGCGGGTCAAACACCACCAGGCCATTCACCTCTTTGACCGGCGGCGCCACCCGCAGCCCGCGCCTCGCCAGGTCAGACACCACCTTGCCCAACGAAGTCTTCAGAATCCTGGCCCGTTCGGAGGCATCCCTCAGGACATCATCATCCAGTGTAAGCGTCGTCCTCATAAACATATGATGATATAAAGTACTTTTGATGTCAATTGCCTTAATTTGCATCAAAAGCCAGAGCATATCACCGTACTTGCACCGATCCATACCCGGCTGCAGAATCGGTCGGGATTCAGATTTCTATTGTGTCATTCCCCGAGGGGAAAACGGCCGCTTCCCTTTGGTTTCTTTTTAACATATCCTGAATCGGCGGATCGGAGGATCCCGGATTTTATAGAAAGGCTGTACACCCTAAAAGCCGGACGGCGAGGGCTCGATTTCCGATGAATCTTCATGGTGAAACTGCCGGGGCGCAACCCGGCAAGTCGCTGCCCCAGTCCTGGAGGCTGCTGACATCCGAAAAAGTGGTTTTGGCGCTGATTCTGCTGGTTGAATTCTGGGTTTTTTCCGGTGCCTTCCGGAAGTTCTTCACGCACGACAGCCTCTTTTACCTCATCAATGCGCCGGAGAGCTGGCAGCAGTTCTGGCGGTTCCTTGTGGCGCCCTCGCCCGAAAAGAATTACCGGCCGCTCGACATCGGATTCGTTGCCTTGATCAAGCCGTGGCTGGGGCTGGACCCACGCTCCTATCATTGGATCCCGATCCTGTTCCATCTGGCGAATACGATCCTCTTCTGCCTGCTGGCGAAAAGGATTTTTACCGGTTCTGCGGCGGTTCTCGCCGCCACCGCCTTTTGGGGACTCCATTCCGTAGCCGGATGGATCACGTATGACCTCACCTACCTGTCGGACTTTCTGCTGGCATTTCTCCTGCTGGTCACTCTTCTGCTGGCCGTCGAGGCCGGCCGGCGCGGATCAAAGCTGTGGATGGCCCTGTCCCTGTTTGTGTTCGTGCTTTCGCTGTTGACCAAGGAGGCTGCAACCACGTTCCCTCTTGCGATCTGGATCACTTTGAGCCTCGCCCTGCTGCGCTCATCGGAGGAACCCCTTACACGGGAAAATATTGTTCGAGCATTTAAAAAGACTTTCCCGTCGACGTGCATCTATCTTTTCCTGGCGATCGCATTCGCGGGATTGCTCTTCTACTGGTATCAGACAGGACGCCTGTACACGGCCAGTGAGAGTCCCGCATACAGCATCAAACCGTGGTCGAATCCCCTGGGCAAATTGAAGTACATCTTCTGGGCCTTTAATCTCCCCGATGCGCTCAGCATTCCCCGTGCCGAAAGGAGCCGCGCGCTCGCATTCGGTTCGATGGGGATATTGCTTCTGATCTGGCTCAACGATGTCTGGAGACGCCGCTTCCGGCTTTCCGTTGTGGAGTGGTCGGGAATCGTCTGGTTCGCAGGCCTGAACATACCGTCGTTGCTCCTGGCCAGCCGCCTGGGCAAATGGTACTTATATCTCCCGCTGTTCGGGTTGGCCCTGGCCTTCGGCAGGTTCGCGGAAAGCCTGCGATCGCGGGTATCGGCAAGTTTGCAGCGGCGCGTGGATTATGTCATTCCCTGCCTGTTGGCTCTTCCCCTGATCTTCCCGTCTCTGGTGCAGACCCGCAGTTATCTCAATTCTTCCGATGCCGCGTTTCAGTCCTCCATCCTGGAGACCTGTGTGCGCGACGTGAAGGAACTCCATCCCACCCTGCCCCCTGACGTCACGCTTTTCTTCCTGCCGGCATTCGATGAGGGGATCTCCAATCTGCTGTCCATTCCTCCTCTGGACCGGGGCCAGTTGTTTCAGCTCTACTATCCAGGCAGCCGCGTGGTAGCGAAATTCGCCCACAAAGGCGATCCTCTCCCGGCCGACCTGTCCACCCGCTCCGATGTTTTCGTTCTCCAGTACCTCGATTACCGCATTTATGATGTGACGCAATACATAAAACGCACAGGCAGCATGACGCTGTTTCTGCTGCCGACCTACGAAGGCAAGGTGGCCCCGCTCCTCAAAAAGGAGCCCGCCGGGGGCAGGGATTTGTACGGGCGTTATGTCCGGGTCATGTGCGCGGACGAAGGGGCGCGGCTGCCGGATGATTTCAGGACTCGGTCTGATCTGTGGATGCTGCAGTACATGAACGGGCGCTTCAGCGACGTGACCGCATATTACAAAGGCAGGTACAAAGACGGTGCGCAGCGTGTGATTCAAAACCTTGACGGTTTGCGTTGCACGGTCGACCGCCGGGAGTACTACCCGGACTACTCGCGTTTCGACACGCCGACAGGTTCCCCGGTCTTCTATCCATCCCCCGACAAAGAAATCGTGACCCAGATCGGCGGCTCCACGGTGGACGTTGCGCTCAATGCCATACCGGCAGATTCCCGCTTGCGGTTCGACGCGTCGTGGATGTTCAATCAAGGGGACGGCGGCTGGGCCGAAGCCTTATTGCGCGTTCAGGGCAAAGACATCGTGATCTACCGCGAATATTGGCGGCCGGATCTCAGGCAGGCCAACCTTGTCTGGAAAGAGGTGATCTTCGATTTGCGGCCCTATGCAAATGAGAAGGCTGACCTGGTTCTGAAGTGCTACAACGACGCCGGCAGAAACACTGTGGCGGACTGGCTGAACTGGCGCGACATCGTCATCGAAACCGCACAGGGAAACGCGGCGTCAGACAAATAGCTGCGCCCAAATGGGTCGCAAAGACCCGGAGGCGGCCGGGGAGAGAGCCCATACCTATTTTGAATAGTGAAGAGGTTTTTCGGCGATTACACGAAACCAGGTGCTTCTATGACCGGCCATGACGCCGCCGCTTCCAAATGCCCCTTGTGCAGCTCCCCGGCATCGTTTTCGCTGATGAAAGCCGGCTGCGCCTACTTTGAATGCCAGGGGTGCGAGTTTCTGTTCCACCGTCCCAAGCAGGACGGGCCCGCTGCATCAGCCCGGGACTTCTATGACACCGCCTACTGGGAGATGGAGCGCGTGGAGGCCGCCCGCCGTGAAAAGGAGGACTGCTACCTCCGCGCCCTCGAGCTTTTGTATCTTTCTGCGGTCCCTGTCGCAAACCTGCTCGATTTCGGCTGCGGTCTTGGGATTACCGTTCGCATGCTTCGGGAAAGCCTGGGTCTGAATGCCGTGGGAGTTGATATCTCTGCGGATTTCGTTGAAACGGATTACCTGCATCGCTGCGATCTAACCACGTTGTCAACTCGATATCCCCCCGCATATTTCGATGCGATTTACTCTATCGAAGTATTCGAGCACCTGGAAGATCCCCGCCAGGTACTGTCTTCTCTGAGCACACTCCTCAAGCCGGATGGAAAGATCCTGATCAATACGGGAACGCGGGAATTCTTAAAGCAGAGTGATCCGGAACTCAATTATATAGATCCTCTGCGCCGTGGCCATATCAGCATCTATTCCCTCAAAAGCCTGCAAGAGCTCGCATCGGCTGTCGGCCGCACGGCCGAGTTTCTGGGTGATCGGAAATACGAGGTGATTATGAATCCCAAGTGCGGGGAGGGGGGGACTCCCCAGCGCGACAATATCGAGCGGCTACGCTTGCTGGGCGAATGGTTTCCATCCCTCTTCAAAGAATATATGCGGCTCATCTGGGTGGAACGCGAATTTGAAGCTCGAGGTGTTTGGGCTTTGCAGCTGTCCCAGATGGTGGAAAGACTCAGCGCCAAAAGGAGCAACTCTCTCCCTCAAAACCGTTCCTGAATAGATTGTGGTCGCGCATCCTCCGAAGGCGTGGAATTTGATGCCGGACCAGAAGTGTCCAGTCGACTGCAAACATCTTGCCCGGATCCCGAATTGCGGAGAAAACTGAGGTAACGATACCATCCATGTGACTGTAGGGAATCCAGGGAAAAGACAGCCTGATTTGGATCGAGCCGATTCCACGGTTCAGCGGTACTTCTTGAGCCGTTGCGCAACATCGCGGGCCAGACGCTCGATGTGCTGCTGGACGTATTCATTCGGGTCCAGCCTGTCGTCCCTGATCAGAGGGGTGAGATCCATGCCGAAATTCAAGGATTGGCAGGCATCCACCGCATGGCTTTCGTGGTAGGTGGCGTTGGCCCGCCGCCGTCCCATCGTGGCCAGATCGTAACGCTTGCCGCCGGCGATCTGCGAGTCGAAGATGCCGATCAGGCTCATCGCGATATTCTCATGCCGGTCGTAGGCGAACACGACCTTGTCGCCGTCCACCATCCAGTCGAGGCTCCGCCAGACTTCACAGCCGAATAGCTTTCCCGGCCGCATGTCCGGGGGTAACTCGCGGATGGCCTCGATCGTCCGGAGTGCGACCGCAACGTGCGTATCGTGTTTGTCCGCCAGGTTGTGGGTGTAGACGATTTCCGGGCGCACCTCGGCAATCAACGACCGGATATCCTGCCTCGGATCCGGGTTGGCGGCGTTCTTGACCACGGAGCTCGGGTAGTCGAGGAAGACTGCGGCGCCGTACTCGCCGACAAACGCCGCTTTCTTTTGTTCGACACGCCGGATCCGGCGCATCTGCTCGTCGGAGCAATCCGCATACAGGCCGTCGCGCGGGCTGCCCGCACCATTGGTGGCCACGACACCCAGAAACCATTTGTCGGACCGGCCGAAACACGCAAGGATACCGTCCATCGCCATGATTTCGAGGTCGTCCGGGTGCGCGGCGATCCCCATATGCGTGGTTCGCGCCAGCGCTTCGTTGTCACCCAGGCCGTCGGGCACGTATATCTCCGCGCTCTCTTTGCTGAGTCTCATGGTTCCGCTCCGAAAATAGAACGAAGGCCACCAATGTCGGGGTCGGGATCGGGATCGAAGCTCACATCACCTCGATCCCGACCCGAGTGTTTTCATGCGTCACCGGGTGCGCCACAGCCTATGAGCGGCTGCTCCGAAAATAAAACAACAGCCTGAATGGTACCCGCCGCTATGATAACTCATCCGGGAGATTCCTGCACATGAGGGAATCAACCGGGTAAAGAGCGGTTCACCGCATGGAAGCCACGACTTCAAGCCGGCATAGGGTACGGGCGCATCGTCTCACTTCTTTGCGGTCACCAGGGCCTCGCGACCGCCGGCGCCCGGACGAAACGTTTCCCTGGGGGCGATATTCATGAATAATACGGCCGGGGATCAACATCCGTGTTCAAGGAGGCAGTCATGAAGATGCGTGTCTCGGTATTCTGCTTGGTAGTGGCGGTGTGTGCCGCCGGGATTCTGTTGGCGCAACAGTCTACACCGGTCACGGCGATCAGGGCCGGCCGGCTGATCGACCCGGAAACGGGGACGGCGGCTGCCAACCAGATCATTCTGATCGAGGGAGAACGGATCACTGCCGTAGGGCCGAACCTGGCAATTCCCGCCGGTGCCACCGTTCTCGACCTGTCGAAACTCACGGTCCTGCCCGGTCTCGTCGATGCGCACACGCACATGGCGATGACCTACAAGGAGCAGCCGGAAAACAATTATTACTATCTGACCTACATCACCGATTCCACGCCGCTGCGCGCGATCCAGGCGGCGTCCAACGGCATGCAGCTGCTCAACTCAGGCTTCACGGTCGTCCGGGATGTAGGCAACAACGCGCTTTATTGCGATACGGCGCTGCGGCAGGCGATCGAACAGGGTTGGCTGCCCGGACCGACCGTCATTCCCTCCGGCCCGATGATCGGCGGCACGGGCGGCCAGTTCTGGCCGACGCCGGAGATGTACAAGTATCACAACATCATGTTTCCCGAATACATCGACGCCAACAGCCCCGATGAGATTGTCCGCGCGGTGCGCGAAAACATGCTGTTCGGCGCCCGAACGATCAAGCTGTGCATCGACTGCAAGCCGTGGGGCTATTCCGTCGATGACATCAAACTCGCCATCAGCGAGGCTGCCAAGGGCGGATGCAAGGTCGAGGGGCACGTGCAGACACCCGATGGCGCCCAGCGTGCCATCGACGCCGGCGTCTTCATGATTGCCCACAACAGTGTGCTCACAGCGGAACATCACAGCCAGATGGCGGCAAAGGGGATTTACCTCGCCGGCACCGATACCCCGTTCACTCCCTACCGCGGCAGCGAAGCCGCCTTCAAGCGGACCGTTGCCAACCTGCGGGACGCCTGGGAGAAGAAGGTCCCGCTCACGTACTCGACCGACATGGATTATTGGAACGAGCGCATGAAGGACCCGAAGACCGGTGAATGGCTGTCGCGCGGCGATCTGACGCTCAACTTCCTTGAGACCTGGAAAGCGGCAGGGATTCCGGCAGTCGACACCCTGCGCGCCATGACCATCAACGGCTACAAGGCCGCAGACATCATCCGTGACCGTGGGCCGGTCAGACCGGGATTTTTCGCCGACCTGATCGCCGTAGCAGGCAATCCGCTCGACAACATCGACGCGCTGCGCAATGTCCAATTCGTCATGAAAAACGGCATGGTGTTCAAGAAAGACGGCGTGATGATGCCGGAAAAGTTCTTCCATCCGGGTCCGGTCAAGACTCCGAATGGCCGGTGGACCCGGTAGGCTCAGGCTGGAGCTCACCCGTTTTCAGAATAGCCCCTCACGCGCCTGCGGCCCACCCGGTGACGTCTGAAAATAGGTCGGATGAAAGTCTTACGTGCAAAGCTGTAAAAGCAGCCACGGATTCCACAGATTTCACGGATCCCTGTTTTGTGGTTTCCGTGAAATCCTTGGAATCCGTGGCATGCCTTTTTATTGTCGGAGCAGAAATTTCCTGTTCTCTCGGCAAAACCGGCGGCCCTTCACAGGACCGGTGCGGCGAATGTGTCGCCCTGGCGGAGATCGCCGGTTTCCAGTCCTTTCTTGAACCAGCGGACTCGCTGTTCGGACGTGCCGTGGGTGAAAGCGTCCGGAACGACGTATCCCTGTGTGCGTCTCATGATCCTGTCGTCGCCGACCGCGCCGGCCGCGTTAATGCCCTCTTCGATATCGCCCTTTTCGATGAAGTCGGTTGCCCGCTGGGCATAGTGGGCCCAGACACCGGCCAGGAAATCGGCCTGCAGTTCCATCCGGACCATGATCTGGTTGAACTCCCGTTCGCTCATGCGGTCGCGCCGGGCCATGACCTGGTCATTGATGCCGAGCAGATTCTGGATGTGGTGCCCGACCTCGTGGGCAATGACATAGGCAAGCGCGAAATCGCCCGGTGCGCCGAGCTTGCGCTGCATTTCCTCGAAAAACGAGAGGTCGATGTAGACCTTCGAGTCTCCGGGGCAATAGAACGGGCCCGAAGCCGCGCTGGTGTATCCGCAGGCCGATTCGACCTGGTCCGTGAACAGCACGAGTTTCGGCTCGCGGTATTGTTCCCCTGATTTCCGGAACTGTTCCCGCCAGACATCCTCGATGTCGGCCAGAACGACGGAGACGAAGTCGCCCATCTCTTTGTCCTTCGCACTCAGCGGCTGCCCGGCCCCGGTGGAAGTCATCGGCCCGTCGACCGGGAGATTCTGCGTGATCTCGGAAGGATTGCCGCCGAGGAGAACATACAGGACAACAATCACCAG
>Ga0316620_10000616_pt1 | contig 14422 bp, 10 predicted proteins | sample OWC_Aug_M1_C1_D5_FD_207651 | JGI IMG/M metagenome (GOLD analysis project Ga0316620, IMG submission 207651) | Wetland soil microbial communities from Old Woman Creek delta, Ohio, United States - OWC_Aug_M1_C1_D5_B | ecosystem: Environmental > Terrestrial > Soil > Wetlands | place: USA: Ohio... | reverse complement strand
GCTTCGTCGGCCGAACGGATGGAGGATCTTAAGCGCCTGGTGGGGATGGCCAAGTCATTCGGTGTGCCCATGGACCTGATCTCACCCAAGGAAGCCCATGACCTCTTCCCAATCATGAACATGGACGGGATCGTCGGCGCGGCCCATACTCCCAATGACGGTGTGATCGATCCCACCGGGCTCACCAATGCCCTCGCCACGGGGGCCAAGCGCCGCGGGGCACGTATATTCACCGATACGAATGTTGAAAAGATCATCCTGAAGAACGGCCGCGTGGATGGCGTGGTCACCGACCAGGGTACGATCCAAACCGAGGTGGTGGTGAATGCAGCCGGGCAATGGGGAGCTGAGGTGGGGAAAATGGTCGGGCTGAACCTTCCGGTGGTGCCCATGGCTCACTTGTATATCATCACCAAGCCCATCCAGGGTGTCGGGCACGACTTCCCGACTTTGCGTGACCCTGACCTGCTCGTCTACTGGCGTGAGGAAGTGGGCGGGCTGGTTACCGGTGGGTATGAGCGCAACCCGGCCCCCTTCGGGTTGAACGGCATCCCGCGTGATTTTAAATATCAGCTCCTGCCTCCCGATTGGGACCGTTTCACCCCGCTGATGGAGAACTCCATCCAGCGCGTGCCGGCTGTCGAGACCGCCGAGGTCATCCAGCTCCTGAATGGGCCGGAGGGCTTCACCCCCGATGGGGAGTTCCTGCTCGGCCCCACTTCAGTGAAGGGCTTCTGGGTGGCCTGTGCATTCTGTGCCCACGGCCTGGCTGGCGCCGGTGGGATAGGCAAGACCATGGCCGAATGGATCATCGATGGCCATCCGGAATGGGATGTATGGCGCCTGGACGTGCGCCGCTTCGGCTCCAACTACAACAGCCAGGATTACACCGTCGCCCGTACCATAGAAACTTATACCCAGTACTACGATATCCATTATCCAGGCGAGGAGCGCCTCTCACGCCGCATGTTACGCCTCTCACCCACCTATCACCGCCTGCAGGCCTTGGGGTGTTATTTTGGCGAGAAAACCGGCTGGGAACGCCCCAACTGGTTCAAGCCATACGAAGAGAAAGCGCGCCACGGGCATGAGCCCAAGGGCTGGTCTCATCACAACTGGTCGCGCGCCATCGGCTACGAACACTTGATGACACGTCAAAATGCTGGCCTGTTCGATGAAACCTCGTTCAATAAGTTCGAGGTGCGTGGCCCGGGTGCATTGAGCTTCCTTAACCGCGTATGCGCCAATGAGATCGACCAACCCGTCGGCACAATTATCTACACCCAGTGCCTGAACAAGCGTGGCGGGATCGAGTGCGACTTCACCGTCACCCGCCTGGCTGAAGACCGTTTCTTCATCGTCACAGGCACTGCCTTCGGCCAGCATGACTTATCCTGGTTATCTTTGAACATGCCGGATGATGGTACCGTCGCTATCGAGGATGTTAGCTCCTCGTATGTCTGCCTGGGTTTATGGGGTCCGAAGGCCCGCAAGATCCTCGAGAAAGTCACCCGTGCCGATGTCTCCAATTCCGCTTTCCCATATATGACCGCCCGCCGCATCATGATTGGGGATGTACCTGTCCTGGCCAGCCGTGTGACCTATGTGGGTGAGCTGGGCTGGGAGTTCTACTGCCCGATGGAATATGGCCTGCGCCTGTGGGATTCTCTCTGGGAAGCCGGGCAGCCTGAAGGCCTGGTTGCGGCAGGGTATAAAGCCATCGACTCGTTGAGGCTTGAAAAGGGCTATCGCTACTGGAGCAGCGAGATCAGCCCCGACTATACTCCCTTGGAAGCAGGCCTGGGGTTTGCCGTCAAGCTCAGCAAGCCAGAGTTTATCGGCAGGGAAGCCCTGCTCGAACAAAAGCAGGCCGGCTTGAAGCGCAAGTTATGCTGCCTGACGCTTTCCGATACCCGGACGATCGCATTGGGCAAGGAGCCTATCCGCACGAAAGACGGCAAGGTGATCGGCTGGGTGGCAGCCGGTGGATATGGTTACTCGGTGGAAAAAAGCATTATTTATGCCTACTTACCCATCGAGCATGCCAATGTGGGTAATGAATTTGAGGTAGAATTCTTCGGAGAACAGGTTGGTGCCGTGATTGTCCAGGCACCGCTATGGGATCCAAAAGGAGAAAGAATAAAATCATAACCAGTTTGAGATGGGGCGGACCTCAAAGGTACGGCCCACCGGATGTCCAAAGGAGGCAGTGCCTATGAACGATAGTCCGGTCGAGCGTCTATCGAAAACCCACCCTGATTTGGAAATCTGGTGGGATTCATCTCCTTTGGTCTACAACCAGTGGGTTCGGAAGATGGTCAGCACGGCCGAACCACGGCGAAAAGCGCAGCTGGAAGAACAATTAGCCCGGTTATACAACAACGACGCACCTGCCCAAAGCGTTTCTCGAGGTTGCACGACCAACCCACCTCTTTCGTGGCAAGCAGTGCAGAGTGACCCTGAGTTCTGGGGCAAGTGGATAGATGAGGCCATTCAATCTCATCCAGAGGCCAGGCTCGAGCAGCTCACCTGGCTGACTTACAAGGAAGTGGTAAAAAGAGGGGCAGAGATGTACTTGCCCATCTTCGAGGCCTCCAAGGGGAGGTTCGGCTGGATCTCAGGCCAGCTTGACCCTCGCCTGTTCACGGAAATTGACCAGATGGTGCACGATGCTGAAGAATTGAGCGCCCTCAGCCCCAACGTGATGATCAAGGTCCCTGCCAGCATGCAAGGCATCGAAGTGGTGAAAGTGCTCACTTCCAGGGGCATTGGCACCAACACCACGGTGTGTTTCACCCTGCCTCAGATCATGGCCTCCGCCGATGCCGCCATGGAAGGGATAAAAATCGCCGAAAAGAACAAGGTTGACCTGAGCAAATGGCGGGCAGTCATCACCATGATGATCGGGCGCCTCACGGAGCAAAAAACCCTGGACATCCAGGCGGAGCGCAGGAATATCCAATTAACCTGGCAGGATAAGCACTGGTTCGGGATCGCAGTCTTCAGGCGTGCCTACCGCATGCTGAGTGATGGAGGTTATGCCAGCAAGATGCTGGCCTGCTCGATGCGGGTTGGCCCTCTCGTTGCTGGCAAGATGAGGTTCTGGGACGTTGAGAAACTGGCGGGAGGGGCCATCGTCTACACCTGCCCGCCCTACGTGCTGGAACCACTCTTCGAGATTGGCGACGAGCTCGATTTTCAACCTGAGATCGAGGCAGAAGTGCCGATGCAGGTGATGGACAAGCTGCTGCGCATCCCCTACTGCCTGCAGGCGTATGATCCAAACGGGCTGGAGCTTGAGCAATTTAACGACCATCCTTCCACCATCAGCACTGTGGAAGCCTTCTCGAAAGGTTTTACCGGGCTCGAGGGCTTTATATATGATAGAATGAAAGCCCGCCTTAAAAACTAGTTTATAGATGAGGTAATACTCATAACTTACATACTATTACATCGAGGAGAATAATATGTCAATTGTCAACGCGAAAGAAATCATGGAAGTGGCAGCAAAAGAGAAATATGCCATCGGTGCATTCAATATTACCGACCTGGTACAGCTGGAGGGAGTGGTTGATGCGGCGATCGCTAAGAAATCGCCCCTGATCATTCAAACTTCAGTGAAGCCATCCAAGTTCCTGGGCGTCGATGTGCTGGTGGCAATCTACAAGACCATCGCCTCTTCAGCTCCCATCCCCATCTGCCTGCACCTGGACCATTGCACGGAGATGGATCACTGTAAGAAATGCGCCGATGCCGGGTACACCAACATCATGATCGACGCCTCCAAGCAGTCTTTTGATGAGAATATCCGGCAGACGAAGGAGATCGTGGATTACTGCCATAAGGTCGGCAGGATCTCCGTTGAAGGAGAGCTGGGGACGGTCAGCGGAGTGGAAGACCAGATCAAGGTAGCGGAGGATGAATCACAATTAGCGAACCCAATGCAAGCCGTTGAGTTCGTCGAGCGCACCGGGCTGGATATCTTCGCTCCAGCCATTGGCACAGCCCATGGAGTTTATAAGACCAAGAATCCCAAGGTGGATTTCGAGCGCCTGGGCAAGATCAACCAGCTACTCAATGGCAAGACCATTAAAACACCCCTGGTGGTGCACGGTGGCACCGGGCTGCCGGAAGATTACATCAAGAAGCTGATCGAAATGGGCGGGGCCAAGTTCAACGTATCCACCGAGCTCAAGCGCACCATGATCGACGCACAATACGAATATATCACCGCCCACCGCGAGGAGTACGACCCTGGCAAGGTCGACGATGCGGTGCGGAAAGCCATTCGCGAAGCAGTCGGTCACTGGATCGATATGCTCGGTAGTGCCGATAAAGCCTGAGTTATCCTGATGCAGAATTGCCGGGTGAGGGGCTGCACGCAGCCCCCCACTCTTAAGATTATTATCTACTAAATAGGAGTCACGCTAGAAATGAAAAAGATTGAAGAATATTTTGTACCGTGGGTGAAGGGTATCCCAATGTACGTATCGGGCCATATTGAGCTGGCCTGGCGAAAACCTGAGCTCCACCGCATGATGTCGAATGAGAACCCCAACCCACCATCTGAGAAAGTGTTGGAAGCTCTGATCAAATACGCCAGGATGGCAAACCGCTACCCCGACCAGGGCCTGATCGTGAGAGGTAGGATCGCCCAGATCAACAATTTAGCCGGCCCCGAGAACGTGATGCTTGGCAATGGTTCCAGTGAAGTCTTCGACAACATCTTCCGTTGCTTCCTGGCACCGGGGGAGGAAGTCATCCAGCACACCCCATGCTTTGGCATTTACAAACTGCGTGGCACCATCCTGGGTGGCAAGATGGTGTCTGTGCCGATGATCTATAAAGATAAATACCTGCATTATGATGCCGATGGCATCCTGAAGGCTATCACCGACAAGACCAAGATCATCGCCGTGGCTAACCCGAACAACCCGACCGGTAATTTCATGGCTGCGCAGGATTTCGTGCGCATCGCCGAAACCGGCCTCCCCCTCGTCATTGACGAAGCTTACGTTGAGTACGCCGGCCTGAAGCTGTCGCAGGTTGAGCTGACCAAGAAGTATAAAAATGTGCTCATTACCCGCACCCTCTCCAAGGCGTACGGCCTGGCTGGTTTGCGCTTCGGCTACGCCATGGGTGATAAAGATGTGATTGGGCAGATCTCGGCCGCGCTACTACCCTGGAACGTGGGCACCATCCCCATGTGGGCAGCCCTGGCTGCATTAGAGGACACCGAAGCCCTGGAATTCCGGGTGAAGTTCAACAACGCGCAGGTCGATTACATCACTGAAGCCCTCAGCGAAGTGCCCAACCTGGTTGTATTTCCATCCAAGGCCAACTACATCCTGTTCGACTGCGGTGCGACGGGCAAGAAGGGTAAGGACATGGTGGCCTATGCTGAATCGAAAGGCCTGATCTTCCGCCCCGAAACCGAAAAGTACGGCAGTGATGGTTGGTTCCGCATCACCATCGGCACCCAGGATGAGAACCGCCTGGCTGTCAACGTGGTGCGGGAGTTCCTGACCAGCTGATGTACAGCTAAATTCCGTATATAGATTTCAACTGAAAAAACATTACTAAGGAGACTATACATGGGAAAAATTAAAGCCATCTTCTTCGACCAGGATGGCGTGATCATCGACACGGAGAGAGATGGCCATCGCGTTTCGTTCAATATGACCTTCAAGGAATTCGGCTTCACTGACGAATGGAGTGTGGATTATTACCACGAGCTGTTGCAGATTGCCGGTGGCAAGGAACGCATGAAACATCACCTGCAAACCAGGGGCTTCAGCAAGCCGGTCCCACCCGAGCAGGTGGATGATCTTATTAAAGAAATGCATAAGCGCAAGACAGCGATCTTCGTCGATCTGATCGAGACCGGGAAATTACCCCTGCGCCCAGGGATTCATCGCTTCATGAAGGAAGCCATGGCCGCCGGGTTGAAAATCGGGGTGTGCACCACCTCCAATGAGCAGGCCGCCAAAGCCATCACCGGGAAAATCCTTTCTGATATTAAATTCGATATCGTGCTGGCAGGTGATGTGGTCAGCAAGAAGAAGCCGGACCCCGAGATCTACAACCTGGCTCTCAGCCAGACCGGCTTGAAGCCGGAGGAAGTCATCGTTGTTGAAGATTCCAAGAATGGCGTGATTGCTGCTAAGGCTGCGGGAACCCACGTCATCGTAACTACCAATTATTACACGGAGAAAGAAGACGTCGGCGCTGGGGATATCATTGTTACCTGCCTGGGCGATCCCCAGGGCGAGAAGGGCCAGCTGACCAAGGGTGATAAAAACCTGAAATTCGACGGTGTGCTCCACATCAAACAGGTGGTTGATTATTTTTCGAGCTAAAATCTGCCTGGAATTTAGGTAGCGAATACAGGACGCAATGAATCTGCTTGCGCCCTGTTTTTTTACATCTTTCCAGGCACCAATCTGATTATGTGATGAGCGCGTATTCTTCTACGCGATCCAGCCATTCATTCGCTAACGCTCTGAAAAGCGTTTTCTGTTCGCTCGACAGCGCATGCCCTGCACGATCCAGTACAGCAAAACTCGCCCGGGGATAGTTATCCAAAAGTTTATAGGCTTCCCGGTAGCCAACCCAGTTATCCTGGCGCCCAGCCAGGATCAACGTGGGTGCTGGAAAAGGAGCCGGAAGTGCATCCACATCGAAGGAGAATGCACGCTGCTGGTTTAGACGTCCTAAAAATTCCTGGTCAGCAATTTCGACTGCCGGATTGATAAATTGGCGCGAGGTGGTGAGCACATCCATGCTTTGGGCAACGATAAATTCCTTCATGTCTTGTTCGTCTGGCTTGAGCGCGGCTAGAAATGCTAGGTCCTCATGGACTACCAAATGTTGGGGCAGCTGCAGCTTGGCAGCCTCGGTTTCGATGAGGGGCACCCATAGGAACATACCATCCACCTGTGGGCTACGATGGTGCACCAGGCCGCGGGCAAGATAAGCGCCATAGGAAGCCCCAGCGACCACCAGGCGCTCACCCGGGATAACCTTATCGATAAAGTCGATCACCAGATCTAGCATCTGGTCTTGATGGGTGATCCAATCGGCAGCACGCGTCTTACCCATCCCGGGCAAGTCGGGATAGAGGCGTCGCCACCCTTGGCGATTAGAAAACAGCGGCTCCATATCGTTGGCCATGGATCGATGATCCAGCGGCATACCATGCAACAGAAGCAGTGGCCTCCCTTCGCCAGCCTCTTCGTAATACATTTTAATATCACGCAATCGGCATTCCATGCTTAACTCCTTTTCCTGAATACGTTACTTCGTGTATATTCTCGTTGCGTGCAACTCAACACAATATATAATGCTGCTTCCCAGCGTATTCATAACCCCTCGCAATCATCATAAAATACCAGGTTATTCTACTTCCATATTGGAAGGAATAACGGGGTGGGTATAAATTAAGGCTGTTTCGATAATGGTTAAATTACGCGAATTTCAATGAAATAAGGGATTAATTAAGCGGTATAGTCCCGCAGCCAACAAAGCTGCCAGGGGGATGGTCAGCAGCCAGGCCATGGCAATCTCCTGGACGAGGTTCCAACGGACTTTATTCGGCCGTTCTGCAGCCCCCACGCCCATGATGGTCGAGCTGAGCACGTGCGTGGCACTCACCGGTCCACCCAGCAGTGAGCTGGTTACGATCACGATTGCAGACGATAGCTGGGAGCAAAAAGCATCAACTGGCTCGATTTTGTAGAACCCTCCCCCCACCGTGCGGACCAGGCGTTTCCTCCCTACCGCTGTCCCGGCTGAGATGGCCAACGCAGAGATCAGGATGACCCAGGTGGGGACGGCAAAGGAGCTGATGTACTTTTCAGTCATCAGGGCCAGGGTGATCACGCCCATCGTCTTGGGCGCATCGTTGCTGCTGTGGCTGAGGCCCAGGGCGATGACGGTCAGGATCTGCCCGCGCTTGAACAGCATGTTGATCCCCGGGGTTGCTTCCCAGCTCAACACCATGATCACCCGGAGGACGAGGAAGCCAATACCGAACCCAATCACCGGTGACAGGAACAGGGAAAGCAATATTTTGACCAGCGCTGCTACCTGAATGGCGTGTGTCCCCGCGGCCAGCACCACCGCACCGACCAATCCCCCGACCAGGGCGTGGGAAGAGCTGCTCGGTAACCCCAGGAATGATGTGAATAGGTTCCATAAGATGGCAGCTAAAATGGCAGCCAGGATAACGTGGGTGCTGATGCTGGCAGGGTTGACTACCACATTACCGATTGTCCTGGCTACCGCGGTACCAACCACCAGCGGGCCCAGGAATTCTGCCACGGCCGTCATCAGCCTGGCTGAACGTGCCGATAGGGCACGTGAGGAGATCATCGTTGCGACGATGCTACTCGAATCATTAAGTCCGTTGATGAATGCGTACAGGAGCGCTAACGCAATTACCAGGATCAGGGTTGCTGACACAATGTGACCGGTTTTAAGTAATTTTCACCACGATATCAGCAATAACGTTGGCAGCTTCATCCCCACGGTCGGCAGCGTTGCTTAAGTGACGGTAAACCTCGCGCAGCTTCATCATCTTGATTACGTGCTTGATGTCCTCCGCACCTCTAAACAGGTCAGCCAACGCCTCACGATAGACACTCTCAACCCTGTTCTCAAGGGCCTTGGCGTGCTGGGCATGGTCATTGGCCACCGCCGGGTGCTCATCCAGGCAATTGACCGCCGCTGAGAGCTCGTAGGCAGCATCCCTCAGGAGGGCCGCCATACTCTGCATGTACGGGGTAGGTACCACTTTCAGGATTTCCAATTCGCTCACCGTGCTGTAGGCATAGTCCAGCACGTCATCGATGGTGCGCGAAAGAGCGAAGATGTCTTCCCGGTCAAAAGGGGTGACGAAAGTGCGGTTCAGATCATCGATCAGGATCCGCCGCGCTTCGTCGGCCGCTTTCTCTTTGGCTTCCAGCAGGTCTGAGGCAGCCGGGTCTTGGTTCGAAAGATAAATCTTAAGCGCATCCAGCCCTTCCAGGGTCAGCTGGGCCTGGTCCTTGATGTGCTGGATGAAAATGTTCTGGCGCTTTCTAAAAATCCTCTTCATGGGTAGGTCCCTCCATGTATTAAGTCAGCCGAAAAAGGCAGTATGGCTCTCTGACCAGGAAATTTCACCCGAGTATATCACAGCAGGGAAAACCAAAGTGGGATAATTCTGTTTTTACCGCCATAAATGGAATTCAGCAGCAATCAAGTATGGCTCAACTCACGGAATGAATTTGCCAGTTTTAATGCTCTGGGAAAGACAGCAGGGATTTTAGTGCTATCTCTTTCATTCGTTATACTGTGATGGACAAACGCCAATTATGCGTAGTAATGCAAGTCAAGTAGATTTAAAACTGCGATAATAAGATGTGAAAACTATTAATTGTCATTAAATCGCCAAAAATGGCTTTTTCTTAATCTTTAACAGACTATATAGATGACAATCTTATGCTACTATGATAATTGAAAAGACATTCACCAACCAATAAGCCTTGGCCTTATTCGCCCTGCCGGGAGAGATGTTCTTCCTGGTTAAGGGGCGAGGGTATTGGCATCATTAAAATGGATTGCAGATATATCTAACGGCAATTGTGTGTTTTTATCCGAGGGAAGGGTAGCCATGAAAAACAGGAATAATACTCTCCGGGTTGCGCTGGAAGTCACCCTGCTGGTGTTATTGGTGCTTGTCCTGTCAACTGCCATCAGTGTTTTAGTAAAAAATGGACAGGAACCCGCCAGCCTGGCAACCCACGAATACCCAACGCAAGCATATCCTCAACCGGAGGAGATCGTTCACTTAATTGACTTATCCACCGAGATTCCTTATCCCGGGCCAACCCAATACACCACCCCGGTAACTATCACGCTTGTGCATACCCCACCGGCCATCACCCTCACACCCTTCGAAGAATGGCCACCCACCCTGACTCCCTGGCCAACTCCCACTCCATATCCATCAGCGACATTACGTCCCGGGCCTACCAATACTCCCGTGCCGCTCGTCCAACCCGCTTCCGACGCTTCAGGCATGATTTTGTATTTGGATGGGGCGGATAACAAAAATACTACCCTTGATGCCCTATCAATGGATGGTAAAGGGTTGGTTATTGGATCGAATTTGAAATCATCTACCGGAACAAATCTATCCTGGGGAAATGCGTATGCCTCTCCTGATGGAAGCCGCATCGCTCTTTTTGGCGAATGGTGCGCAGAGGGAATTCTGTTTACTGATTCTGGTAAATATGAACCACTGTATAAATATACGATTGGCCCGTGTGGTCGTTTCTTCGATTGGCATCCAGATAACCATCATATACTCATTCTTTCCACTATGAATTATGAAGGCCTAGGCCTTTGGCTAGTAGATACGGATACATGGGAATTCACTGTATTAGATGCCCCAGGAATCGGAAAGATTCGTGGAGGATCAATCTCGCCGGATGGCAGGAAAGTAATTTACTCCTGGGAGGGAGCCGGTTCAGGTGAAGTATGGATGGTCAATACCGATGGCCAGGATGCGTACCTGTTGTCTAGCGAAAATGGCGCACCCAGTAATTTCGCTTGGTCGCCCGATGGCAGCAAGATCGTTTTCCCGGGGCCATACGGTATCACGTTGATAGATGAAGATGGCGAAAATCTACGCACTTTGAAATCGGCTTCTGAAGCAGGTTGCGGTATCCGTCACTATCCACCCATCTGGTCGCCAGACAGCCGTTTCCTGTTGATCCAGAATGACTTGGATGATCTTCCTTACACCGATCCCTGGAGCCCGCAGACATTTAAAGATGCGGGTATATGCTTGGTAGACGTGGTGAATGACATCACTTCATGGCTGCCTCCCGGTGAAACTACAGGCAATATGCATCCCACCTGGTCACCCGATGGGTCGCAGGTCGCTTTCGTCTCTGACCGCAGTGGGATGAGCGAGATATGGGCAATTAATGTGGATGGCGCCAATCTCCGCCAGCTTACCAACGCAGCTCAGTACGTGCGCTTCCCGTATTGGCGCAGGCCGTAGAATATCCAGATCAAATAGCCTTACACCTCGCCGAATGTGGCCTCAATGAAATCAAACATACTTTCCTTGAGGATGGCCTGCCCGTCGATGCTGCCCGCCAGGCCATATAAGGCGCCGCTGATTGGGTAGGGTTGCGGAGGGTTCTTGGCATACTCCACGGCGGCGCGTAGATCCTTAACAAATGCTTCCGCGACGCCGGGCAGGGTGTTGCGCAGGGTGATGCAAAAGTGAAATCCAGGCGGGTTCTGGCAACCGTTCATGCGCCAGCCTTTGGTGATCAGGTAATCGTTGACGTGGTACATATCCACCACGTCAGAGATCATGCCAACCACGAAAGTTGATTTTCCGGTAATTTTGATCTCAGGGATCCCTGCTATCCCCTGGCGGATTTTATCCGCCGTATCCATGATCGCTCGCGCTGCCTTCATGTAGCCTTCTTCACCGATCAGCACCATGGCAGCCCAGGTGGCCGCGCTCAACCCGCCCGAGCGGCTGCCCTGGATGGTGGGCGAGAGGTATAGCCCGCCGGGAAAATCCGCCTGTGAGAAGAACTGGTAGCGCAACAGCTTATGGTTCCTGGCTAATAAAGTAGAGGTCCCTTTCAGGGCGTAGCCGTACTTGTGCGTATCACACGACATGGTAGTGACACCCGGCAAGCGGAAGTCAAATAACGGGACGTCATAGCCGAGCCTCTCGACCCACGGCAAAATGAATCCGCCCAGGCAGCCGTCCACGTGCAGGCCGATCTGGTATTCCAGGACTAAGTCCGAGAGTTTCTCCAGGGGGTCGATCACGCCGTATGGGTAATTTCCGGCTGACCCGGCCAGGGCGATGGTATTGGGGGTGATTTTTGCTCGCATGGCCTCCACGTCGGCTTCGAAATTTCCATTCACGGGGACCGGAATCATCTTGATCCCCAGGTAATGCGCCGCCTTGTGGAATGCCGGGTGGATGGTGACCGGCACCACCATCTCGGGCGCCTGGATGCCCTTCTCCTCACGTCCCCACTCCCGGTGGATATACACACCGTTGAAGATACTTTCAGTGCCTCCGGAGGTGATCGTTCCGCACACATCGTCCTGCGGGTTGTATTCTTTCACCGCATCTCCGTGCAGCAATTTTGCCACCATCGAAACGATCTCCGATTCGAATTTCGTCCCGCTCGGGCAGAGATCGCGTTGTAGCAAGTTGACATATGAGAACAGGCTGAAGACCTGGTTCAGGATGGCGTAGTGCTCCTTGCCACCATGGTACATGGTGCCGGAGACCAGGCCGGTCTCCCAGGCTTTATCTTCTTCCGCTGCCATGCTGCGCAGCTCGTTTAATATTTCATCCGGTTTGCGGCCTTTTTGGGGGATCTGCGCATATGTCTCGAAACGGTCCTTGTAGGGGTAAAGGTTCCCAAAAACGCTATCAATGGGGGATTTTTCTTCCATTTTGATCCTTTCGGTTTGAGTCGTGATGTAGATCAGCTATGTTTGTTCAATGTGTGGAAAATGGGCTTCAATTGCTTGGTGCACAGCCGGAATTGTTTGTACATGTGGTCATAGACTTCCTTGTTTGCCGGGTTAGGTTCATACACGTGCTTAATCCTGACTTTATTGGGGATATCATCCAGTGGCATCAGCCCCAGGCGATTGAATGCCAGGAAGGCAAGTCCCAGCATGGTATTATTACTCGGATTTTCTTGTTGGTGCATAGGGATGCCGATCACATCAGCCATGATTTGCGCCCAAACATCGGAAAGTGCACCACCTCCGGATAAACGCCAGTAGGGAAATTTGCGTTTTATGAAGCCTTCGGTCAATTCATTCAGCCAACGCCAGTTATAAGTGATGCCTTCAAACACGGCCCGGGCTAGATGGTTTCGCGTGGTTCGAACGGATAAGTTAATAAAACCCCCATGTAGGAATGGATCGAGCGGAGGTGGAATATTTCCACCAGTGAACCATGGCAGGAACAGCACACCATCACTTCCAGCACGAACTTGGGCGGCTGCTTGGTTTAATCTTGCATACATATCCTCTGGTATATCATCGCTACAAAATGCGTCTCGACCATACACTAGGTTTTTTAGGAAGGAATCGACTACATTACCCGTATTAAACGTATCACCCCAAAAAATAAATCTATTGTTAAGAGCGCTGGGTATTGTGGTTAGCACGTGAAATAAATCGGTTTTTTTAAAAGGAACGTGAAAAACAAGCATACCCGAAGTTCCTAGTACGCCCACCGCTTCGTAATCATTAATGGCACCAGATCCGATCAGCGCCACACTGTTATCATTCGCTGAAGCGATCACCACCGTATCTGTTGAAAGTCCCCACTCGCTAGCGATTCCACTTTGCAGGTTACCGACAATCCCTTCCACTGGAAGCAGGTCTGGGAGCTTTGCACGATCTATGCCTGATAACTTCAACGTCCATGGGTCATAATCTCTGGTGCCATTTATACGGTTGTCTATTAAGAAGGTAGCTATGTTACTGCTTTGCGTGGCATTGGCTTTCCCAGTGAGACGCATGTTTATAAAATCCATTGGTTCCAGGAACTTATAAGTCTTGCGATAAATATCTGGAAGCTCATTCTTTATATAGAGCATGTGCCCGATATCATCAATGCCTTCCGGACTAGGTATCAAGCCAACGATATCGATCCAGCGTAACAATGTCCTCAATCCAATTCCATATGCGCTTGGAAAACCCTTTAAAAACTTGGCGTTGTATTTACCACCCCGCGTGTCCATCCAGCTCATAGCATTCATCAATGGCTGGCCATGTTCGTTCACAGCGACGGTAATATCCCACGCACTGGTGGTGCCAATGGCAACGATATCAGTGGGAGCCACACCCGACACTTTGATTACTTGTTTAACCCCACTTGAGATCGCCTGCCACCACTCCTCCGGGACTTGTTCTGCTCCACCATTTGGCAAATAGCGGAACTCATAACGCCCACTGGCACTTGCGACCACTTTCCCATCTAGGTTAACCAGCCCAATCTTTGCCCCGCTATTCCCTGCATCAATAGCCAGGACGTATTTTTGATTCGCTGTATTTTCTATCCCCGGCATGAGGCTTCGTCCTTTCTGGATATCGGGCTTCCCGCCTGAAATGACAATATAATCATCTTGGTTTCTATCACAGTGGATTCACTCAGCATAAAGGGCTGAGACGATTGCTTGCTATGTGCATTAATCTTTCCCGAAAAAGTGGGGGTGGCGTAGATAGTTGAGCTCTACTCCCCACCCATCAATTATACTGTCTCGCCGGGTGCTCATTCGTAGACCTTTTCCCCCTCGGCTTCAGCATTCTGGGCATCTGCCTCTACATCCCGGGCTGTGGGTGAAGTTGACAGCAATTCCTTGTAGTA
>Ga0316620_10000615_pt1 | contig 14428 bp, 12 predicted proteins | sample OWC_Aug_M1_C1_D5_FD_207651 | JGI IMG/M metagenome (GOLD analysis project Ga0316620, IMG submission 207651) | Wetland soil microbial communities from Old Woman Creek delta, Ohio, United States - OWC_Aug_M1_C1_D5_B | ecosystem: Environmental > Terrestrial > Soil > Wetlands | place: USA: Ohio... | reverse complement strand
GCGGAATGGATGCCCAAGCGCATGGTTCTCCTGCCCGACGTGCGGCCAATACAGGTCGCGGATATGATAATTCTGGTCGAATGCGATCAGCAGACTTCCATTTCCAAGCGGTATGTCTCTCGGCACTCAATTCCTCCTATTAATGGTCATGACCAATGTACACGAGGTGGTACTCTCCCAATGAAGGAAAAAAATTACCACCTTACCTGCCACACTGCTTATGGCGATAATTTATATATAATTTAAACAAGATAACCAAATAACAATACTATCCAATCCCACCAATCTCTGCATCCAATATTGATTATACGGGGGTTATCTCGCACCCCATATTAATGTTTTAATAACTTAGCAGCTGAATCCGCCACAATTTCAAGCCTCTCTCATCTAAATACAAGAGAGAGAGGATGAACATGGCTGATCTGAACGATTTTCGTAAAATGAAAGACGATTTCTTTGCCAATGATAGTCAGAGCCCGTTGACCACCGCCCAGAAAAAGGACTTCAAAGGCCTCAATTATTTTCCACCCAATCCAGACCTGAACCTGGTGGTTAGCGTGCAGGAGTTCCCGGAAAAAGGGCAAATCAAAATGCAAACCACAACGGGTGATATTCAGGTCTATGAACGCTACGGTAAGTTCATCTTCAAGGTCAATGAACAACCTGTCGAGCTGACCATCTATCGCAATGAAGAAGGCTATTTTCTACCCTTCGTAGATAGTCTTGCCAACAAGGAGACCTACCCGGCTGGGCGTTACCTCGAGCCGGAACCTTTGGGCAATCATCAATTCAGGGTGGATTTCAACCTGGCCTATAACCCCTACTGCGCGTATAACGATTATTGGTCCTGCCCTCTAACGCCCTTCGAGAACCATCTCAAAGTTCCCATCAAGGCGGGTGAAAAAGTGTTTCATCCTTAATACTTTGGTAGGACAAGTGGTTTGCATGCTCTGAGGTTTTAACCTGTAAACGTTCCAACGTGCAAACTTGCTAACAGATTAGTGGTTTGCGGTAAATGCTTCCCTTCCTCACTACCTGGTAGCCCATGCTTATATACAAGTGTAAAGCCCCGGAGGTATTTTCAGCATCCACACCCAACCCGGCTTCGGTCATTCCATGCTCCTTGAGCGCCTGCAAGCTGCGGGCAATCAGCGCCTTGGCCAGGCCTTGTTTCCTCCACGGCCGGCGCACACAGATGTTTTCAGTATATCCCCGCAGCCTCCCATAGATTTTATTCTCATCGTGATCGATATAGCTCAACACCATGCCCGCCACCTGGTCTCCTTGCCAGGCTACGCGGTACAGGCTGGGGTCGAAGTCGCGGTCGTTTTGGATGCGCTCGTATTCTTCCCATGGATCGGGGATATACCCCCAATGGTCACGGAATGCTTCGTTGGAGGCTTCCCAAATCGTGCGCATCTGCCGGAGCTCCACCGGTCGCACCTCCACACCCGGAGGTAATGGTAAATCGGGGATATTATCCAGGTCAGGCCGCACCATTGATAAGGCATAACGCACCACCTGGTAACCGCGTCTTTCGATTAAATTGCTTCGGTCGACCTCAGAGCTGCTGACGAAGTTGTCCAGCAAACATTCTGTATCAGCAGGCAGCTGACCATCTCGCTTAAGTTGTGTGGCAATCTGGCACAACCGTTCTTCGTTGAAACGCAGTAAGATGCTGCCAATGCCCTTGCGACGCCATTCAGGGAGTACATTGCCGAGCTGAAATCCAATCCATCGGCCACTGCCTTCCACTGCCCACCATACACGGCTATACCCAACCACCTCGCCATCTACCTCAGCAAATAACATATCTGTATCAGGGTCACAATTGTGCAGATGCGCATAATTATTAACCACATCTTCCAGCGCTTCGGCACGCTCGAGCCCATCCACTACCCGGCATCCGTGTATGACTTTCAGGATATTCGGGAAATCCGTTTCACCTTTAAATCCACGGTAGACAAGCCCTGGAATATCAGCGCTTCGCGGGGAATTTATTTTCTCTATGATTTTGGTCTTTTCGATCATATGCTCTTCCATGTAAATATTCTTTTTCCGGTGATTCGCACGACATCAAGGGTGATATTTTAATCTATCACCGCTTCTTTAACACTCTCCAGCGGTTCTGGCGGATTGATGCCCTTCGGTAATTTAAATTTGAGCCAGGCCGGGAGAACACTACCCAACGCCGCCAGGCCCGTCACGTAAAAGGGCAGGCGCGGGCTATAGCGTTCCCAAAGCTGCGCACCGGCCCAAGGAGCCGGCAATGAAACCAATCCCAGGCTGGTGCCAAACAAACCGAAGGCTGTGCCGCGTAGTTTTTCCGGCACGGCTTTGCTGATCAACGAGTTATATGCCGGTGACATCATCCCCGCGCCCAACCCGAACATCGCCCATACCATGGCATAACCCCAAAAACCATGTACTTGCATGAAAGTGAACATGGCGATGAACTCCATCAGGAAGCCGCACACGATCCCCACCCTCTCACCCTTCCGGTCGGCTAACCACCCTGCCGGCATGGTGACCAGCATCATTGAAACGCTGAACACCGAGCCCAACCAGCCAATCTGCTGAAAGCTCATGCCTCCAATTTGCTCAAGGTACACCGGCATCAGGTTACCCGAAAGGGAATAGGCGATATCGCGCACCCCATCGGTAATCAGCACCCAGGTGATCAAGCCTCCGCTCAGCAGCAATCCAAACATAGATCCCAGGTTCGATTTTAGATTCCCCATGGATAATTTCTGCGGGTTAGCTTCATGCCCGCGCGCCGCGGTACGGGCCATGCTCACGCGGATTATGGTAGCAAAGAAATATAACACCCAGGCCACCGCCAGCATGATTCTGAAACCGTAGGCATCGGCGAGATAACCACCCAGGGGCGGTCCAAGCACACCAACGGTCATGAACAATGTATCCGAGATGCCAAACACGCGTGCCCGGTTCTTCTCTGATGAGTTCTCAGCAATATAGGCGCTGAAGCTCGGACCGATCAGTGAGCGGGTAACTGCGCTGAAGAACATGCCGCTGATGACCCACTGCCAGGTGGGTGCGAAGATAAAACCCACGTAGGTCAGGTTGCCCGCCACGCTGCCGATGGCAATGCTGCGCAACCGCCCCAGCGAATCTGAGACCCAACCTCCCAGGATTTGCACCACCAGGGGGATGAGCTGCGAGATGGTGAAGAATAATCCGATTTGCACCACCGAGGCATTCAGCTCCTTCAGGTAAAGCGGAAGGAGCATACCGTACATCTCGCCACCGATATTCGCCAGGATCATGGCAACCATGAATAACAGTAACACTCTGGTTAATAACGGCTCTGCTTTCGCAGGGCTGTGCTTGATATCCATCTTTGCATCCTTCTCGATTACCATGATCACACCCTGGATGATGTCAAATGTGACTCGTTATTGTATGTTGGACTGGGCTTGATCGCCCGTGTGGCGAAATATCCGGGCATATACTTCCCAAGCGGGGTAGGCTGCTGGTCTTCGTACATCCCCAGCAGCACGAATCCCGCCTCCATTTGACCGCCGATCAGCTCCTCAAAGGTGTGGCTGAACTCCAGGGGGTATTCATCACCAAAAATCCGTTTCCGATCCTCTGCACTTAGCCTGGTGGGATCAAAAGGCAGGGGATATTTTAGCTCGAAGATGCCCTTCTCGGCTTGTGGGGTATCGAACATGTGAATGCACGGGTTGACGAATCCCGCCAATAATTCGCCACTCATCCTTAGCACACGGAAAGCTTCTCGCCAGACTGGGAGCACTTCAGGGCAGAAGACGTTTGATACGGGGTGGAACACCAGGTCAAAACACTCATCCCCGAAGACTGACAGGTCGCGCATATCGCCTTCCACGGTGACCAATACCAGCCCATCCCGCCTGGCAACCATCCTATCCTGGTCCAATTGCCTGGGAGAATTATCGAACACAGTGACATTCGCACCCGCAGCCGAGAAGACAGGCCCTTGCTGCCCACCACCCGATGCCAGGCACAGGATGTCTATCCCATGCAGGTCATCCGGGAACCAGGCGCGTGGCACGAATTTTAGCTCCGTCAGCCGCACCGACCATTCACCGCGGCGCGCCGCGACTATTTGCTCAGGGCTTGCGGGTATGGTCCACGGGTTGCCTCGCTCTACTTGTAAATCCCATTTTTCTCGGTTGTAGGCACGCACATCCATCTCACACATCCTTTTCATAGGTACCAAGACGGTTCACAATTTGGAAGCCTACCGATTCGTATAGTTTTATTGCCGCCGGGTTATCTTCGAACGTGGAGACAATGGCAACCTTCATGCTGCGATCCTTCAGCCGGCGCAATCCCTCCAGCATGACGGCTCTACCCAAGCCCATGCGCTGGAATTCAGGATGAGTGCCGACCGGCTCGAACAGGCCTACCCCATTGAGCGGGTCTGTCCATACGATGCAGAAAGCCCCAACCTGGCCTTCCGGGGCCACGGCGACGATATCCAGGTCAGGTTCATAGGCTGGTGAGTGCATGAAGTTGGTAAATCGCTCCAGGTAGCGCTTGAACGGGGCGGAGGAGCCAAACACCCCATACTGGGCGCGCGCCCTGGACGCTGCTTCCAGCTCACCAAGGCAGCTGCGCAAGCTAAACCCTTCCGCCACATCTGCAGATGGAATCGGGCTCTCGAGGGCTCGCGTCAGGTGTACATACCCTCTCCTGAGCCGGTAACCACGCTTGATGAAATGCTCTCCAAGGAAGGCATCATCATGCAAGACCCATAAAACATAGATGGTTGCTTTGCCAGCCTCCCGCGCGATCCCAATCGCCTGTTCCTCTGCCCAGATGTACATCTCCTGTGCAAGTGGGGTGCTTCTTAGCTCAGGACTGGTGTAGACGTCAAAGCCCACCCAATCGGGTGAGAGTAATGCCCACCCGAGCAAACTGCCGGGGTGTGACGGGTCATCCCACAGGTAAATCTGATCCCAGAAGTCACCCTCCAGGGGAGGGTAATACAGCCACCATTTCAAATCGCCGGGATGGATATAATAGCTTCCATTGTTCGCGGCCCTACCCTGCTGGAGCAGGTCAAGCATGGCAGTCAAGTCACGCTCGTCATGGTAAGGACGTGGGCTTTGCATGCTCATTCCACCAGCCTTTCCCATTCATGTGTCAATTTTTCCAGCTCTGCCTGGGCCTGGGCGTACTTCCAGCTCAATTCGTTTAAGCTTTCGTAGCTGCGCGAGCTGCCGGCATGGTGAAGCTCCTGCGAGATACGCTGCACTGCTTGTTCCTGGGTGCGGATGCGCTCTTCCAGCAGGGTGAGGGCCTGCTGGCGCCGGCGGGTATCGCGGCTGTTGTCGCGCGCCATCGGCCTGGCAGGCAGCAGCATGTGCACCGGTTGTGATTTTGAAACTGCGCGTTGGAGCACAAATTCGCGATAGGTGCCATCGAAGACATTCAACTTTTCATCCCGCAGCTCCCAGATCTGGCTCGCCAGCTGGTCGATGAGGTATCGGTCATGAGAAACCAGCAAGATCGTACCTCTGAAATCCTGCAATACCTGTTGGAGGATCTCGCGGGCGGGCAAGTCCAGGTGATTGGTGGGCTCATCCAGGAGCAGGAAGTTCGCCCCATCCAGCGCCAGGATCGCCAACGCCAGACGGCTGCGTTCGCCTCCGCTCAAAGCGCTGACCGGTTTGAAAACGTCGTCTCCACGGAAGAGATATTGCGCCAGGTAGCTGCGTGCCTGCCCGGGGTCCATCTCCTTGGCATTAAGCAGCTCATCCAATACGGAACTCTCGGGGTGCAGGTCATTTTGCGCCTGGGCAAAATAACCGATCTCCAGGCTGGCACCCAACCTCACCTCACCCTTCAGGGGTTCCACCTGTCCGAGCATCGTTTTTAGGAAAGTAGTCTTGCCACTGCCATTCGGCCCGATCAGGGCGGCACATTCACCGCGCCTGAGCTCCAGGTGCTGGGCCTGGAACAGCTTATGACCGGGGTAACCGATCAGTGCGTTCTCGGCTCTCAGGATGATATTGCTGCTATCCTTGGATGGCACGAGCCGCGGGCGGATTTGCGGAGGTCTCCCGGGCATCTCCAGGGCATTCACCTTGCGGATGGCATCAATCACATCCAACGGCTTATCCGCTCGAATGTCCAGCTCATGCCAGTTTCTCCCGCTGCGCAGCACCATGATCCCGTAGGCATCCACTGCCGCCAGCTCACGGGTCACTTTACGCAGGGTGCCAAGGGCGCGGCCATGCGTGCTGGCGCGCACCCAATTGCGCTGGACGAAATCCACCTCTTTCTGAAGCCGTTCCTTTTCTTCCTCGAACACGCGTTGGGCATATTCCCAGCGCGAATCACGCTGTAGCAGGTAATTGCTATAATTACCCGAATAGACCTCTATCCCCGAATGGCTCATCTCCCAGATGGTATTCACGGCATTATCCAGGAAATACCGGTCGTGACTCGCCACCAGCACCGCCCCTTCCCAATCCTTCAAGGTATGCTCGAGCCATTCTATAGCTTCCGCATCCAGGTGATTCGTAGGCTCATCCAGCATCAACAGGGCAGGTTTTTCAAGCAGCAAGCGCGCCAGCAACAGGCGTGTCTTTTGACCACCACTGAGATGCTCCAGGGGCATGTCCCAGGTCGGCTTGCCTAAACCCAGGCCTTGCAGGGTTTGTTGGATGCGCAGGTCATAGTCATAACCACCGGCCTGCTCAAAGGCAGCCTGCAGCTCACCATAGGTGGCAAGCAGCTCCTCGGTATAACAACCGCCCGCCATATCCGCTTCAAGCTTGTGCAGGTGAGTTTGTTGTTTTTGCAAACCAGCGAAGACGGTCAGCATCTCTCCATAGACCGTATTTTCGTCCCGGGCAAACGCCTCACTGGCTTCCTGGCGCAGGTAACCCAGGCGCCTACCACGGGCGATGTGGATATTGCCCGTGGTAGGCTGGTTGAGGCCTGCCAGGATCATCATCAATGAGGTTTTACCGACCCCGTTCGGTCCGATCAAGCCAATCTTGCTGTCATTGGCGACCGTCACCGAGATCCCGCGGAACAGGTCAAAGGCTCCGAATGATAAACCCAGGTTGTGTGCTGATAAAACTGACATTCTTCCCTCAGTTCATTATTTTCTATTCAATCATCATCCGTTGCGGTGTAATTTACCCGTACGCTTGGCATAACGCTCTGCCAGGCCAAACACCCACAACCCTATTGGGATGGCAACCACACCCATCAATAAAGTGGGCCAGATGTAATGCCACAGCTGCAGGGTTGGTGTCCCTTCCAGCAACGCCCGGCGGGTACCATCCAGCACGTAGGTTGCCGGGCTATAGACTGCCATCTTTTGCAAGAAACCGGGCAGCACATCCACCGGGTAGTACACACCCGAGACGAGCAGCAGGACGGCGATGATGACGTGAGTCATCTGCGAGCCGCGTTCGGGGAAGAGTAACGGCAGCACTGAGCCCATCACGCCCACACCGATGAACGAGAGACTCCCTGCCAGGAGCATCACGGTGCCCCCCACCAGGTTTGCGTGACTCAAATCGATGTGGAAGATGACCACGGTCACCGCCAGGATGATACCGGTCGAAATCATACTGTAGATGACCGCCCATAGCGTCTGCCCTGCCATATGGGTGATGCGCCGGATGGGTGCCATCAATGTATATTCGATTGTGCCTTCCCAGCGCTCCATGCCGATCACGTCGGTGATCCAGTAGAAGATCAATGACAGGTAACGCCAGACCAGTGTGCCTACCACCAGGTAGAGCACCAAGTAGCGTCCATTCGCCTGCGAAGCCCCGCCGATCTTTTCCATGCCCAGGCCAATGAAGCTCACAGATAGGCTGTTAGCGATGGAATAGATGATCCACACCAGCTCCCACGACCAGTAGCGCTTCACCAAATTGGCATTGCGCTCCATGAAAGCATAAGTTGCTCTGAATTCATTAACAATCGTACTCATTTCAAATACTCCAAACTAATTAACCGCAGCCTGCCAGCCATTCCTCTCGCAGGATGCCCATGAAGATCAAGTCCCAGCGCCGACCTTCCCGGCAGAGATATCCACGGGCCCGCCCTTCGTAAACGAAACCCGCTTTCTCGTAAGAGCGGATGGCGCGTGGGTTATATTCGAATGTATCCAGTGCCACCCTGCGCAGGTTAAGCTCCTGAAAAGCATAGCGCAGGATCACCTTCATCGCATCGGTGCCATACCCCATGCCCCAGGCATCCCTCTCACCGATGCCAATGCCTACAAAAGCCTCACCGTGTGGGAACAAGGTTCCTTCAAGGTCCATCCAACCGATCAGGCGCTCACCCTCCAGGGTATGGATTCCAAAAAGATAAAGTGGCTCGGGTGATTTATCAAAATCCTGCTGGATCCATTCGGTGATTTTCTTCGCCGAAACCTGGTTGGCAATGTTGGCATCCAGGAGGCGCAGGAATTCCGAATCCTTATTCCAACGGGAACACGCCTCTGCCAGTACGGAAGGATCCTCCGCAGTGAGACGCACCAGCTTTCCATATAGTAAATCACCTTCCATCAGCCACCTTCCAATCATCAGCTCTAAAAACACGATCCCGTTTCCTGCTTCAGCTGGTCATGATCCCATTCGCCAGCCACTCTTCGCGCAAGATACCCATGTACAACCAGTCCCATCTGCGCCCCTCACGCAAGATCGCGCCACGGATGCGCCCTTCAGGGATGAAACCGGCTTTCTCGTATGAGCGCATGGCGCGCGGGTTGTAGTCGAAAACGATTAGACCCACCCGTCTCAGGTTCAGCTCATTGAAGGCATAGCGCAGCATAACCCGCATGGCATCGGTGCCATAGCCTTTGCCCCAGTACTTTCGCTCGCCCAGGGCAATTGCCACCAGGGTATCGCCGTGCTGCTTGAAGAGGTCGAACAGCCCGATAAAGCCGATCAGCGCATCCTCATCCAAGGTGCGGATGGCGAAAAACAGCTCATCCGAAGTCCCCTTTTCCAGGTCCTTCTCCAGCCACTCTGTCCACTTCTTCACCGAGAGCAGCCTGGGAGGGTCGGTATCCAGCAAGCGCAGCCATTCGGTATCCTGGTTCCAGCGGGAAAAGTTAGCTGCCATGACCTCCGGATTCTCGGCCGCGAACCGCACCAGCTCTCCTCGTAGCAGGCTGTTATTCATGGCTGGAGTCTCCTTTCCCATGAATCGCCATCCATTCATCGCGCAGGATCCCTAGGTGGATCGAATCCCATGCCTGTCCATCGCGAAGGATAGCCTTACGCCGGCGAACTTCCTCCACAAAGCCACATCTTTGGAAGAATTTCAGCGCCTCAGGGTTATCTTCAACCACCACCGCCGCCACACGGTAGAGGTTCAGCTCACTAAAGGCAAACCGCAGCATGAGCTGTAAGGCTTCGCCTCCATAGCCCTTCCCACGATCGGCCGGGTCTCCAATCGCCAGCTTCAGCTTGCTGGTTCCATGGCTCCATTCGATCCCCTCGATACGCACAAACCCCAACAGCCTGCCATCCTGCTTATCCCTGATCATGAAGTGGAATAGCTTTTTCGACTCATCCACTTCCTTCTCGATCGCCTCATATTTCTTCTTTATCTGGGCGATGGATTGAGGCATGGCAGGCTGCCGGTATAATGCGCGCAGCAAGGTAAGGTCATGCGTCCAACGTGACTCGACCTCAGGGTCCTTCTCGTGGTCGATCGGTGCCAGGCGGACCAGTTTCCCTTCAAAGAGCTGTGTTTCGATTCCCATACTTCCATCCTTCCATATAACAATTATTTAAAGACCAGCCATCATTCGTTTACATCAATCCTTTTTTGCATCATCCTATAATTGGATGCGTCCGGAAATCCCACCCGCATCCTCTACAAATGATACAAGCAGGTCCCATACCATTCGAAGCAGTCTCCTCAGTGCACGGTTGAGATTGCTTCGCCGTGGTATCTGGCTCTCGTGTATGCAATCTCGTATGTACGACATTCTGACCTTCCCTTTCGTAATCTCTCACCAGGTTGGGTTGGGCGGACATTTCAATCCTCACCCAACCTTACTCATCATCTTCTCTCACCAGCTGGCTCCCGGTCAGCTCCAGGAATACCTCCTCCAGCGTGGGTTCGTGCCCGTTACGCGGGATGAGCGTCTTGAGTGCTTGCGGAGTATCCAGGGCTACAATCTTGCCATTGTCCACGATGGCGATGCGATGGCAGAGTGCCTCGGCTTCGCTCATATCGTGGGTGGTGAGCAAAATCGTGGTGCCATGCTGCTCGTTCAGCTCACGCACCACCGCCTGCACCTCGCGCTTGGAGCGTGGATCAAGGCCGGTGGTCGGCTCATCCAGTAGGAGCAAGCGTGGTCGGGAGAGCAAGGCACGGGCTATAGCAACTTTCTGCTGCATACCACGCGACATCTCTTCCATTGGCTGCCCGATGGTATTTTTCTCCAATCCCAGGCGGGTAAGGATCTCCACCACCTTGCGACGAGTCTCCTTGCCTTCCATCCCATACAGGCGTGCCCCGTACATCAGGTTCTCCATGGGCGATAGCTTCTTGAAGAAGCTCGCTTCCACTGAGACACGGTTGATCAGGCGCTGGACCTGCATCGACTGGGTGACCACATCGTGCCCGAATACTGTGATTGAGCCTGCGTCAGGCAGCAGCAGCGTAGCAATCAGGCGGATGATGGTGGATTTTCCCGAGCCATTCGGTCCTAGCACGCCAAAGATCTCAGCTTCACGCACGGAGAACGTGACGTGGTCCACCGCCACCTTGATCACTTTACCAGTGCCGGTGGGTTCAGCTCCGCGCTTCCAGATGGGGTGCGAGGCTTTCCCGAATTTTTTATATGCATCCTTTACCTGTATGGCGTCAAACATTTTGTACTCCTTATGTGGGCGTCTTTAGCCCGAAACTTACTTCACCCGATCCCCCCGTAAACAAAAGCCGGTCACGGAGAGGGTCCCCGTGACCGGCTGGGTACATTACACCCATAGAAACAAAACGACCACGGGGCTTGGAGCACACCGTGGTCGGAAGGTACAATGCTTATTACCTAACGAGCGATAGGCGCGCTCCGCGAAGGCACGACAAGTTCACCGCTGGCGGCGACTGTGTGAACTTCGAAGATTCGATTGATGGGTACGTTCATCGAACGCGCTTTCCTTTCTGGTTAGATTTATTTACAACTTTTCGAGTGTACCATTATTCTTAGTGATGCGTCAAGAGGGAATTTTTAAAAATGAAATATGCCAGGGGATGGTTTAGTATTTCTCCATCACTTTCTTTGCGTGTAAGAATCGATCACTTCGTTTTTCACGTTAATGAACTCGAATGTGATTTCGTCCTGGGTCGCCTCGATGCGCATGGCACCGAAATCATCCACGTACCTCTTTTGGCTACCATTCAATATGTCGGGAAAATCATACGTGTCATATCCGCCCATGCCATTGACGAAATAAGTCATACCATCCTCCGACAAGCGCTCGTAGGTATGGTCGTGCCCCGCCAGCACAATATCTGCCCCCCATTCACCATAAGGCCAGCGCATCCAATCGATGGAGCCATGTAACCCTGACGAGTAAGGTGGGTAATGCATGTAAACGAGGTTCCATGGCGAGGTTGATTCAGCCAGGCGTTGCTTCAACCAATCGGCCTGGACCGAAGAAGCTCCGACCCCATCAGGTTCAGAATCGAGGCTGTCCAGGGCAAAAAAGTGCACCGGACCCCACACAAAGTCGTAATAGCGTTCATTCCCAGGCAGGGTGAAGTAGTCATAATAAGGCTGCCCGTATTCACTTTGCATATCGTGATTGCCAATCACCGGGAAGAAGCGGTTTTTATCCGCCCCGCTACCGTAGCTACCCCAATATGGGAAGATGTAGCTGTGGAAGTATTGCCCGATCGCCTGGTCGATATGGTCCCTGGCGCCCACTGGATAATTATTATCGCCCAGCGTGATGATCAATTCAGGTTGCCAGCTCTTGATCAGGTCGGCAACAGCCTCTTCACCGCTATCCCCTCCACCATAATCCCCGATGGCGGCGAAAACCAGGGGTTCTGGTACCGGTGTGGGAGTAGAGGTCAGCTCAGGTGTGGCAGTGGGTGTAGGCGTTGATGTCGGTGCGGGTGAAGCGGTCGGTGTCGATGTGCTTAATTCTGGGGAATACAGCCATGTTTGGAACAACCCGTCCAGCTGGACCTGTGTCGCATTCTGGAAAGCGGTGAGCAACTCTCCGCTGTTGGCATTTTTAAACCAGTGCGTACCATAATAAAACTTCAGGGCATTTACGAATGCTACATCACCGATCGCCTGACGCAAATTATAATAGAATAAAGCTCCCTTGGCATATACCACCGGGCTGTATGATTGGCTGCGCGAGCCTTCCAGGAAGAAAGCCATGGGTTCGGTCACCGGGGCATCCAAGCCAGCCTGGGTGTTTTGGTCGAATTTGCCTTGGTAATAAGCCAGGATCTGCCCTTTGGCATCCTGACCTCCCACCTGCTCCCAATAATAGATGGATGAATAAGATGCCAGAGCTTCGTCCATCCAGGGAGCGCGAATGACGTCATTCCCGACCACGCCGTACCACCATTGATGTGCCGCCTCATGCGCCACCGTGGTATCGAAATCGAGGTTGGATGGGTCGGCATACAAGCGGGTGGCAATCAGGCCCATGGCAGGGTATTCAATCCCGCTGGGGCGATTAAGCGGTGCTTCTACGACGCTATAAGTGCGATATGGATATCCCCCAAATGTAGATGAATAGATTTCCAGGGCGCGCGCCGCAGTCCTCAATGCCTGTGCGCCTGCTCCGGCATGGTCGGGCAGGTAGTAAGAATTTACCGTCGTTCCACCCTGCGATAGGCTCTCGACCTGGAAATCAGGACTTGCGATGATGGCGAAATCACGTGCCGGACCACTGACATAGCGGTACAGCAGCTTGTTCCCTACCTCCGCCTGGCTTAATTGAATCCCACTGGTAGCCAGGGTCAGGGAAGGAACGGCGAGGACTTCGACCGTGTACAGAGCGGCGTCGCTGAAAACCGAATCACCATAACCATAAACCGGATCCAACGCCCAGCTCCCCGAGCTATAAACCGCCAGCATGGGGTAGAAATCAGCCAAAGCCAGCACACCCTGCGAGTAGTTGTACATCCCATAGCCGCTGCCCGATTCCTTGCCACCAAAGTCTGATGGCACCTTTCCACTGGCTTTGAAATCAATGCGAAGGTGACCACCAGCCTTGAGTACCTCTGGCAGCCGCACTTCCTCGATAGAATTAAACAGGCTCATCCGGGTTTCGGCGGGCTGTCCATCCACCAGGGTCGAAAGGATGTTGATACTGCCGTTGCCGAAACTTTGCCCGTAATTGGGATATAAGCGGAAATACAAGCTTTCCAGGTCAACGCCCTCGGTATTGGTGTATTCGACCCCAGCATCCAGGGTGAATACCTGGCCAGCATAATCAAGGTCCACCCGCAGGATGTAATGGGTCAGGTTGGCTGGGATAGGTGGGAAACCTGGCAACAGGGCTCCTCGCTGGTCTCCAGGTGCCGGCGAAGCCAGGGGCCCACCCGTGGTAATCGAAGGAGCGGTTGGCTCCCCCTTTGATGCGTTGTTAGTTTGAGAGCCCGGCTGACAAGCCGGGATAAGCAATAACGAGATCGCAAGGAATATGGCTAACCAGCCCAGATGTTTCCTTGCAGAACTTCCCCTGTGATGAACCCCTCGGCTAATTGGGGGGTTGGTCATTGCAGCTTCAACACACTGCCATTGTAGTCCACCAGGTAGATTTCCCCATTCTCGTCCTCTCCAAAGGATGATACGTTCCTACCCGTGTCGTACATTTGCATATTGCGCCAGCTGCCGTCGGGCAGGCGCAGTAAACCCCACACCAGTCCAGAGGCATAATCACTATACAGGTAAACGCCATACCAGGATTCCAGGGCAATGCCTCGGTATACATAACCGGCCGTAACCGCCTTGCCCAATTCATGCGAGTATTCCACCACGGGCATAACGAAAGTGGCCCCTGCTGGCGGCGAGCCCCGGTAGGGATGTGAACCCTCGTAATAATTCCAGCCGAAATTCGATCCGCCTGGGCTTCCTGCAGGGAGGTAATCGACCTCTTCCCAGGCATCCTGTCCCACATCCCCGATATACAGGTCACCGTTTAACCTATCGAATGAGAATCGCCATGGGTTGCGCAGGCCATAGGCCCAAATTTCAGGCAGACCTCCCCCATTTGCGAAGGGATTGTCAGCTGGGATGGCATATGGTTGAGATCCGTTAACGTCGATGCGTAAAATCTTCCCCAGCAGGGTATCCAAGGACTGCCCGCGGCCGTCCGGGTCACCCTCCGAACCGCCATCACCCATGCCGATGTACAGGTAGCCGTCCGGTCCAAACTGGATCTCGCCACCGTTGTGGTTC
>Ga0316620_10000614_pt1 | contig 14435 bp, 7 predicted proteins | sample OWC_Aug_M1_C1_D5_FD_207651 | JGI IMG/M metagenome (GOLD analysis project Ga0316620, IMG submission 207651) | Wetland soil microbial communities from Old Woman Creek delta, Ohio, United States - OWC_Aug_M1_C1_D5_B | ecosystem: Environmental > Terrestrial > Soil > Wetlands | place: USA: Ohio... | reverse complement strand
GAAGTCCGCGACCTCGAGGTGACGTACGGTGAGTTCGCGGCCGTGCGGGGCGTCAGCTTCGAGGTGCGCCAGGGCGACCTGGTGACCATCATCGGGGCGAACGGTGCAGGCAAGAGCACTACCCTGCGCGCCATAATGGGCCTGCAGCGGCCGCGCGCGGGCCGGATCATCTTCGGCGGCGCGGACATCACGACGGAGGCCGCGCATCTTCGCGCCCGCCGGGGAATCAGTCTGGTCCCGGAGGGGCGCCGCATCCTCCCCGACCTCACCGTGGAAGAGAACCTGCACCTGGGGGCCTACGCCCTGAAGAGCGCCGGCGACGTCGCAGCCGCCCTGGAAAGCGCCTACGCGCTCTTCCCGCGACTGCGCGAACGGGCAGGCCAGCGCGGAAAGACACTGTCCGGTGGCGAGCAGCAGATGCTGGCCATCGCCCGCTCACTGGTCGGCAGGCCTCAACTCCTCCTCCTGGACGAGGTGTCCCTCGGGCTGATGCCGACCTTGGTGGACCAGACCTTCGAGACGATTCGGGATCTGCACCGGCAGGGCGCCACCATTCTCTTGGTGGAGCAAAATGCGCGCATGGCGCTCTCGGTGGCCACGCGCGGCTACGTGCTGGAGACCGGCAGCATCACACTCCGGGGCTCCGCCGCCGACCTGGCCGCCGACCCCAAAGTGAAGAAAGCGTATCTGGGAGGGTAGGACAGCCGTACGGCGGTTCGACGGTACGACGGTACGACGGTTCGACGGTTCGTGGTGTTGCCGAACCGCCGACCTGTCGAACCGTCGAACCGCCGAACTGTCGTATTGCCGAACTGCGGAACCATCACCTCGCCGAACCTTCGCAGCCTATGAACATCCGCGTCCGAGCCACCATCAGCGTCCTGATCGGCGCAACCCTCCTGGGCTCTATGGGAGCCTGGGGGCGTGCGGTGTACCGGTTCGAGGGCGATCCCATGGTGGTGGTCACCTGGCGCGCCCTCATCGGCGTGGCCATCCTGGCGGCCGTCCTGGCCGCAACCCGCCCCGTTTTCCTCCGCGTTCCTCTGTCGGCGATCCCGTTCTTCCTGGCCTACGGCTTTTTCGGAGTCACCCTGAACTTCTGGGCCTACTTCTCCGCCGTCAAGTACACCACCCTCGCCGTCGCCATCACCCTACTCTACACGTACCCGATGTTCGTGACGCTCTTCTCGGCCCTCTTCCTGGGGGAGCGATTGACCCGCGCGAAGCTGGCCGCAGCTGCCCTCACGGTCCTCGGCTCGGCCCTTGTGGCACAGATCCACGAGGCGGAGTTTCTCCGCCTCAACCTGCGGGGGATCGTCTTTGGCCTCCTGACTGGCCTGAGCATGGCCGTCTACAGCATCCTGGGAAAGCGGGCCGTGGCGCGCTACGCCCCCTGGACCGTCGTCCTCTACGCCTTCGCCGGCGGGGCGCTGTTCCTCGCCCTGGGGAGCGGGCGTGGCCTCTCGGCGGCGCGCGCCTACCCGTCGGAAGCCTGGCTCTGGATCGCCGGTCTGGCCCTGATCCCCAGCCTCGGCGGCTACGCCCTGTTCACCTTGGGGCTCCGCGATCTGCCGGCCAGCCAAGTGAGCGTCATTGCAACGTGGGAAGTCGTCACTGCCGCACTCCTCGGCTGGTCCCTTTTCCGTGAGCACCTGACGGCCGCGCAGATGCTCGGCGCTGTCTTCGTCTGCACCGGCATCGCCTGGATCCAACGAGTCAGAACCTGATCTTCTCCAGGACGCCGGAGAGTCTCCCTCGATCCGAAGAAACACGGCCACCACAAAGGCACCAAGGCACCAAGAGACACGGAATCCGCCCCTTCACGGGACAACGTTAGACCCGCCCCTAACGTAGAGTTGACTATCTGCCGTTCCTGATTCCCTTTTACCTTGTCCCCCTTGGTGTCTTCGTGCCTTGGTGGTGAAAAGAAATTCGGATCAAGGTTGGACATCGAGTTTCTGCTTGACATATGGGCCGCGACTGAAGTATCCGCAAGGTCGGGTGTTCAGCGGCAGCCGCGCCGCGGATCCAAGGGGCTCGAGACCGTCGTCCCGCATGACAGATACCTATTGCCTGGTCCTGCACCAACGAAAGGCAGCGCACGGGGGAGAAAACGGTGAACGCAGCCACACTCGCGATGGACGGTTGCCTGGTTGCCGAGCGCAGTGGATTCGTATGGTATCACGTCGAAGACGTGCACGGCCCGGCGCTCGATGAGCTGGCGGCAAAGTTCGGCCTGCACGAGCTGTCCATCGAAGATTGCCGGAGCGAGCGGCAGCGCGCAAAGGTCGAGGAGTTCGACCGCCACCTGTTTGTCATCGCCAATAATGTGCACTTTGAGGCCGAGAAAGAAGAATGCTTCTTCGGCGAGATCGACTTCTTCGTCGGAAAAGACTTTTTCATCAGTGTCCATGACGGCCCGAGCAAGTCATATCGCGCCGTGCGCCCGAAGTTCGACAAAGATCCGAAGATGGCACACCCGGGCCGTTTGCTGGAAGCCTTTCTTGACTGGCTGGTGGATCAGTACTTGCCGGTGCTGGACGGCATCGAAGAGCGCATCGAAGCGCTTGAAGAAAAAGTCGTGGGGCAACCGTCACCCAAAGTGCTCGCGGAAATTTTTACCTTGCGCCGTGCGCTGATCAATTTTCGCCGTGTCGCCACCTCGATGCGTGAAGTGGTGCACAATTTATTGACCCGCACCGAACCCTGGCTCAAATCGCGGCACGCCTATTTTCGAGACATCTATGACCATGTGATTCGCGCGCTCGACTTCGTCGAGACGTACCGCGACATTCTGAACGGCGTGCTCGACGTACACCTGACGGCGGCCGCCAATCGCACGAACGAGATCATGAGGGTGCTCACCGTGTTCGCGACGCTGGCCACTCCCTTCCTGATGATCACCGGATTTTTCGGAATGAACTTTGAGCGGTTGCCGTGGTTGAGTGAACCGCTCGGCGCGGTGTGGGCCACGGTTGTGATGCTGGGCATGTCCGCCGCGATGCTCTGGTATTTTTATCGCAAGGGCTGGCTCTAGACCGCCGCGCCTCTCTCGCCCCCTTCTCCTCGAAATTGCAGGCGACCGCGCTAAAGCGTATAATCGCTTCACTCGCCTCGCGGGGCTCCGACCGGCTCGCGGGGTGTCGAGTGGCCGTCGAGAGGAGGAATATGCCATGATCGGAAATCTGCCGCCCAAGGACCCCATTCGGGCGCCTCGCGGGTCGGCCTTGTCCTGCAAAGGCTGGCACCAGGAAGCGGCCATGCGGATGCTCATGAACAACCTCGACCCGGAGGTTGGCGAGCGGCCGCAAGACCTGGTCGTGTACGGCGGCTCGGGCAAGGCGGCGCGCAACTGGGAGTGCTACCACCGGATCGTCGACAGCCTCAAGGCGCTGGAGAACGACGAGACGCTCCTGGTCCAGTCCGGCAAGCCGGTCGGCGTCTTCCGGACCCACCCCTACGCTCCTCGGGTCCTGATCAGCAACGCCATGCTGGTCCCCGCCTGGGGCACGTGGGAGAAGTTCCGGGAGTACGAGGCGCTCGGGCTCACCATGTACGGCCAGATGACGGCCGGCAGCTGGATTTACATCGGCACCCAGGGCATCCTGCAGGGTACGTATGAGACGTTCGCAGCGGCGGCCAGAAAGCATTTCGGGGGGAGCCTGCGAGGCACGTTGACGGTGACGGCGGGCCTGGGTGGTATGGGCGGGGCGCAGCCATTGGCTGTGACCATGAACGGGGGGGTCATCCTGGTCGTGGAGGTGGACCCGGAGCGAATCGAGAAGCGGGTGAAGACCGGCTATTGCGAAATCATGACTCGGAATTTCGATGAAGCGCTGGACCTCGCGCTGTCTGCCAAGCGGAGCGGAATTCCCAAATCCATCGGCCTGGTGGGCAACGCTGCGGAGGTCCACCGGGAGCTGCTGCGACGGGACATTTTGCCGGACCTCATGACCGATCAGACCTCTGCCCACGATCCACTCAACGGCTATGTGCCGGCCGGCCTGTCGCTGCAGGAATCGCGAGAGCTTCGGGCTCGCAACCCCGAGGAGCACATTCGCCGCGCGCTGGACTCCATGGCCATCCACGTCCAGACCATGCTGGAATTCCAGAAGCTCGGCGCCGTGGTGTTCGACTACGGAAACAACATCCGCCAGCAGGCGCTCGGGCAAGGGGTGCAGAACGCCTTCGATTTCCCCGGTTTCGTTCCGGCCTTCATCCGCCCGCTATTCTGTACCGGCCACGGCCCCTTCCGCTGGGCGGTCCTCTCCGGCGATCCGGCCGACATTGCCGCGATAGACAATGTGGCGCTGCGGGAGTTTAAGGACAACGCCCACCTGGTCCGCTGGATCACCCTCGCGCGGGAGAAGGTCCATTTCCAGGGTCTGCCAGCCCGCATCTGCTGGCTTGGGTACGGCGAGCGCGATCGCCTCGGCGTTCTGGTCAACCGGATGGTGAAATCCGGCGAGCTCAAGGCGCCGGTGGTCTTCGGCCGCGACCACCTCGACTCGGGTTCCGTGGCCTCGCCGAACCGCGAGACGGAGGCCATGCGGGACAAGAGCGACGCCATCGCCGACTGGCCGATCCTGAACGCACTTCTCAACACCGCGGCCGGGGCGTCGTGGGTTTCAGTGCACCACGGGGGTGGCGTCGGCATCGGCTACTCGATCCACGCAGGTATGGTGGTCGTTGCCGACGGGACCGCGGACACGGAGGCGCGTCTCCAGCGCGTCCTCACCACCGACCCCGGGACCGGCATTATGCGTCATGCGGATGCCGGGTATCCCGAGGCGATCGCCGCGGCGAGAGAGCGGGGCGTCAAGATCCCCGGATTGCCAACGTAGCACACCGCTGAACAGACCCATCTGCGGGTCACCCCTATTCGGGATGGGTCGCCCGGCAGAGGGAGGCCGCTGCGCCGGCGACGGCGAAGCGGCTCTCCCCTCACGTCCTGCGAGTGGAGGCGCTCCATGACCCGGTTCGTTCAATTTCTCGTGCGCCGCCGCAAGACCCTGCTCATCTGGGCTGGCGCAATTTTGGTTCTCTTCACGCTCGTCGGCTTTTTCGTCGTCCCGCCGATCGTGAAGTCCGTTCTGGCAAGCCAACTCTCGGCGGCCCTCCATCGTGAGGTCACGATCAGCGAGGTCCGGTTCAATCCGTTCGTCCTCTCCGCCACGGTGCGAGGCCTCACGGTCAAAGAACCAAAAGGCGCAGAGACGTTTGCGTCCTTCGAAGAACTCTATCTGAACCTCGAAACCTCCTCGTTGTTTCGGTGGGCCGCGGTGATCAAGGAGGTCCGCCTGACGAAACCCTTCGTCCGCCTCGTCCGCCGTCCGGACGAGTCCTACAACTTCTCGGATCTCATCCCCCCTCCTCAGCCGCCGCCGACGACACCCACGAAGCCGGTGCGGTTCTCGGTGAACAACATCCGGGTCATTGACGGTGGCGCCGACATCAGCGACGAAACGGTCCAGAAGAGGCACTCCGTCCGGAAGCTGGATATCGGCGTGCCCTTCATTTCGAATATTCCCTCCTATGTGCAGACGTTTGTCCAGCCGGGCCTCTCCGTGGAAGTCAACGGCACGCACTATGCCGTCGAGGGGAAGACCAGGCCTTTCCACGACTCGCAAGAAACCACGCTCGACGTCGACATCAACGACCTGAGCCTGCCGTACTATCTCGCCTACGTCCCCAAGGACCTTCTGACCTTCACGATGCCGTCCGGCCGACTGGACGCCAAGCTGGTCATCGTGTTCGTTCGGAAGGGAAAGACCGAGCAGACCCTGGCCGTGAAAGGGGACGTCGGTCTGCGAGAGCTGGCGGTTGACGACAAGCAGGGCGGCCCGGTCGTCAGGCTTCCGCGCCTCGGCCTCGGCCTCGCCTCGGTCGAACCCCTCGTACGCAAGGCGCACCTCTCCAAGATTTCGCTGGAATCGCCCGAATTGACGGTCCGCCGGGAAAAGAATGGCGTCACCAATGTGGAGACCCTGCTACCGAAGACCGCATCAACCGAGAAACCGGCAGAGAAGCCGGCCGCATCGCCCGGCGAGCCCGTCGCCCTAGACGTCGACGAGATCAGCATCGCGGGTGCCAAGGTGTTCTTCTCCGACCTCGTTCCCCGCCTGCCCTTCAAGACCACGCTGGCCCCGATCGACGTCACCGTCCAAAACCTGAGCACGCGTCCGGATACCAAAGGCACGTACAAAGTCACGCTCGCCACCGAAGCCAAGGAGCAGATCGCGCTCGAGGGCAGCATGTCGCTCGCCCCGGTCGTGGTGGACGGCAAGGTGGACGTTCAGGCCGTTCCCCTCAAGAAGTACGCGCCGTATTACAGTGACATGATCCTCTTCGCCATCGAGGGCGGACAGGTCGACCTCTCCAGCGGCTACCATTACGCGCAGGGCGAGAAGGAGCCGGAGATCACGGCGTCGGAGGCTGCCCTGGCGGTCAGCGGCCTCCGGCTCAAGCGGCAGGACGAGAAGGAGGATTTCGTCCGCGTGCCCGTCTTTACGGTGAAGGACACCGAAATCGATGTGACGGGGCGACAGGTCACCGTGGGCGCGGTGTCCACCCAGAAGGGCGTCGTGAGCGCGAAGCGGCTCCCCAACGGTGAGGTGGACCTCCAGAGGCTCATGGGCCCGCAGCCGGCCGGGCAACCGCCAGCCGCACCCGCCGCCGGCGCCGACCCGAAGCCCTGGGTTGTGACGGTGAAGCGCGCGACGGTGGACCAGTACACGGCCACAATCGAGGACCGCGCGGCGGCCGAGCCCATCACGCTGACCGCCGAGAAGATCCGGCTCGCCGCCGACAACATCACGACGGCGAAGAACAAGACAGGCAAGCTGAGTCTCTCCTTGCTGCTGGATCGAAGCGCCACCGTCAAGGTGAACACCGCGATCGGACTGGACCCGCCGCGCGCCGACGGCAAGGCGGAGGTCGCCGGCGTCGTCCTGAACCGGTACGCCGCGTACTACAAGAATCTGGTCCCGTGGGATATCCAGGACGGCGTCCTCGACGTGGCAACAGGCTATCGCGCGGCACAGGTCAAGGACGCCTTCGACGTCAAGTTGGCCGGCCTCGGAGTCGCGCTCAAGACGCTCCAGTTGAAGACGCGCGACACCAACCAGGTGTTTCTGACCATCCCGAGCCTGGACGTCAAGAACACCGCCGTTGACCTCCCGAAGCAGGAGGTCACGGTGGGCGATCTCTCCACGTCGCAGGGAACGGTCGTCGTCGTGCGATCGCGTGACGGCGAGATCAACCTGGTAAAGCTGCTTCCGCGCACTGCGGCCGCTGCTGCCGCTCTCGCGGAGGCTCCGCCGGCGCGCCCCTGGACGGTCAAGGCGACGGCGGTGGCCTTGGACCAGTATCGGATCCAGTTCACCGACGAGACGCCCTCCGAACCGGTGAATGTCACCGTCGAGGACGTGACGGTGAAGGCCGAGAACTTGACGACGGCCGAGAACCAGCCTGCCGGGAAGGTTGCGCTCGGCTTGCGCCTCGGCCAGGGCACCGTGTCCGCGGACGGCGCGGCAAGCGTCGCTCCCGTGACCGCCGACCTGCAGGTGGCCGTCCAAGCGCTCGACATCCGACCATTCCAGCCCTACGTCCAGGATAACATCAAGGTCACCATAACCGGCGGCCTCGTCTCGACGAAGGGCCGCCTGGAGCTCAGCATCAAGGAGCCGCAGGGGCTGCAGGCCACGTTCACGGGGGAGTCCAGCCTCGCCAAGTTCGGCGCCCTCGAAAAGACCACCGCCGATGAGCTCCTCAAGTGGGAGTCGCTCGCCCTGCAGGAATTGTCGGTCGGCTACAATCCCCTCTCCGTCCGAGCCAAGAAGGTCGCTCTCGCCGATTTCTTCGCCCACGTCATCATCCAACCCGGCGGAAGGCTGAACCTCCAGGAAATCACTGATAAGGGGGAGCCGACCAAACCCGCCGAAGAGCCGAAACCTGGCTCGCCGCCCGTCAAAGAAGAGCCCGCCGCGCCCAGCGCCGCGCCGGAGGTTCAGATCGCAGAGGTCACGTTGCAGGGCGGGCGGGTCAACTTCCAGGACCGCACGCTCAAGCCGAGCTACACCGCGAACATGAGTGAGATCGGCGGCAGAGTCTCCGGCCTCTCCTCGGCGGAGACGAGTCTGGCGGACGTCGAGCTGCGCGGGAAGATGAACAACTCCGCGCCGCTGGAGATCACCGGGAAGGTGAACCCGCTGAAGCAGGACCTCTTCGTGGATTTGCGGGCCAGATTCACCGGAATGGACCTGAGTCCCACATCACCGTATTCGGGAAAGTACGTGGGCTACGTCATCGAAAAAGGCAAGCTGTCCTTCGATCTGAAGTACCTCATAGACAAGAAGAAGCTCAGCTCGGAGAACAAGGTGTTCATCGACCAGTTCACTTTCGGAGAGAAAGTGGAGAGCCCCGACGCGACGCGCCTCCCCGTCAAGCTCGCGGTGGCACTGCTCAAGGACCGGAAGGGCGAGATTCGCCTCGACATCCCCGTGACGGGAAGTCTGGACGACCCGCAATTCAGCGTCTTCAGCATCGTCCTCCAGGTCATCGGGAATCTCATCACCAAGGCCGTGACGTCGCCGTTCGCGCTGTTGGGGGCCGCCTTCGGCGGCGGCGAGGGGATGCAGTATGTGGAGTTCGAGCCCGGACTCTTCACGATCTCGCCGGACGGCCAGAAGAAGATCGGCGCCCTGGCCACGGCCTTGTCCGAGAAGCCCGCCTTGAAGCTGGAAATCGCCGGATACGTTTCGCCGGATGCGGATCGGGAAGGACTGAAAAATTACCTCCTGCAGCGGAAGGTCAAGGCCCAGAAGCTGAACGATCTGGTGAAGAAGGGCTCGCCCGCCGTCCCGGTGGACGGGGTCGTGGTTGCGCCCGAGGAATACGAGAAGTACCTCACCCTCGCCTATCGCGCCGAGCCCTTCCCCAAACCCCGGAACTTCATCGGCATGGTGAAGAGTCTTCCTGTGCCGGAGATGGAAAAGCTCATGTTGACGAACATCGAGGCGGGCGATGGGGAGCTTCGGCAGCTCGCCTCTCAGCGCGCGAATGCGGTGAAGGATGCGCTCTTGCAGGCCGGCAAGGTCGAGCCGGAGCGGTTGTTCATCGTCGAGCCGAAGGGCCTCACGCCGGAGAAGAAGGACAAGGTCAAGGACAGCCGCGTCGATTTCAAGATCACGTAGCGGAGGCGCCGCGCGGCCTCGGGGAGTCGCGCGGAATCGGGGGACGACATGATCCAGGCAGACCTGATCGTCGAGGGAGCGGCGGAACTCTTGACCGTGGCGGGCACCATCCCGCGGCCGCGCCGGGGTGCGGAGATGCGGGACCTGGGCATCCTGCGTCAGGGATCCCTGGCCGCGCGGCGGGGAAAGATCGTCTGGATCGGCCCGACGGCCGACCTGCTCACCGCCATCCGCCCTCTGGCGTTCTGCCGGGTGGTCGATGCGTACGGGAAGACCGTCATGCCCGGCCTGGTGGACCCGCACACCCATCTCGTCTTCGCGGGGAGCCGCGAGAACGAGTTCGCCATGCGCATCCAGGGCAAGACGTATCAGGAGATCGCTGCGGCCGGCGGCGGGATCAATTCGACTGTGGCCGCCACGCGCACGGCTAGCAAGGCCGACCTGAAGGCCGGCGCCAGCCGCACGCTGGACACGATGCTCGCGCTCGGAACGACCACGGTGGAGGCCAAGAGCGGCTACGGGCTGGATCTGGTCAACGAGATCAAGATGCTGGAGGTCATCCGGGCGCTGGAGGAAGCCGGCCCCATGACGCTGGTGCCGACCTTCATGGGCGCGCACGAGGTCCCGCCGGAGTTCCGGCAGAACCCCGACGCGTACGTGGACCTCGTCATCACGCGCATGATCCCCATGGTGGCCTCCCGGAAGCTGGCGCGGTTCTGCGACGTGTTCTGCGAGACCGACGTCTTCAGCGTGGCGCAGGCCGAGCGTATCTTCCGCGCCGCGCAGGCGGTCGGCCTGGAGCTGCGCGTCCACGCCGACGAACTGACCGACCTAGGCGGGGCAGCCATGGCCGCCCGCATGAAGGCACGGACCGCGGATCACCTCCTCTACGCCAATGACGACGGCGTCCGGGCCATGGCGGAGGCGGGCGTCATAGCGGTCCTCTTGCCCGGAACCGCTTATTTCCTCCACATGCAGCGCTACGCCCGCGCGCGCGACATGATCGCCGCCGGCGTCCCGGTGGCCCTGGCCACGGACTTCAACCCCGGCTCCTGCATGACCGAGTCGCTGCCGCTCATCATGAACCTGGCGTGCACCCAGATGCGGATGCTGCCCGCCGAGGCCATCACGGCCGCCACCATCAACGCCGCCTGGGCCATCGGCGAGCAGGACTGCGTCGGCAGCTTGGAGGTCGGAAAGCAGGCCGACGTCGTCGTGCTGGACGCGCCCACCCACGAGCACCTCTGCTACCACTTCGGCGTGAACCTCGTGGACACCGTGGTCAAGAACGGGAAGGTCGTCGTCGAGGGCGGGCAGCGGTTGAGTTGAAAAACCATCGCTCGCCACAAGAGGCACAAGGCGCGCACGTGCCGTGATCGCCGGAGATTTCCGGCGTGGACTCAGCCGGGATGGCTGCGCACGACGACCGGCGAGCGATCATACCACGCGACGCATAGTCACTCATGGACCAAAGCGCACCACGCCAGGACTCCCCAACGCCCCAGACGGCAGCCCCGGAACACGAGACCGGCGCGGCGCTGGCCGACCTCTTGGCCTCGTTGGTCGCGATCGGCCGCTCGATGCAGGAGGAGTTCGACCCGCAGCGTTTCCTCGACGAGTTCTCCGACCAGCTACAACGGCTGATCCCCCATGATCGGCTGGTCATCGACCTGGTCGACGAGGAGTGTCGTACCTTCACGGTCTTTGCAGAGCACGCCTGCCAGGCCTTGCGCCTCCACCAGAACTTCTACACCATCGCATTCGAGCCCCGGGCCCGCTATCTGGTAAGCGAATGGGTCATGCGCCCCGTCTTCGCCGGCGAGACCATGCGGGTGGACGATTTTCGCGCGGATTCTCGGTTCGCGGTTCTCAACCCACATGAACGGAAGCTGGTGGAGACGGGCATCCGCTCTGGCCTACTTGTCCCCATGGAGAGCGGCGGGCACGTCATCGGTGCCTTGGTCACCACCAGCCTCGCGGACCACGCCTACGGCGAGCAACATCTGACCGTATTGCGGCAGGTCGCGACCCTGATCGGACCCTTTGTCCACGGCGTCGTCCTTTTGCAGCGCGAGCGACACCGTCGGCGGCGGCTCAAAGCGCTGGAGGGGTTGACCCGCGCACTTGGCGCAAGTCTGAACGTGCGGGACGTGTTCGCGCGGCTGGCCGACGCCGTGCGTCCGGTCCTGGACTTCGAGATCATGGGTGTCGCCCTGCTCACCACGAGCGGGCGCGACCTGGAAATGCTGGCCGAGATCGACGACGTTCCGGGCAGTCCAGAGACGCCGTCGCGGATTCCCCTGGAGGATTTCTCGTTCGCCGCGCGCGTCGAGGGGGGCGAGACGGCCCTGATCCACGATGCGCAGGTCGATCTCGACCGATCTCGGCCCGGTGACCGCCTGATCATCGACGGCGGCGGACGGTCCTGTCTTATTGTTCCCATGAGGTTTGGGGAGCGGGTCGGCGGCGGACTGTACTTCGGCAAACGCCAGCCCAATTGGTTCGACAGATTGGATGTCGAGGTTGCCGCCGCGGTGGCCTCCCAGGTGGTCCTGGCCGTCCAGCACCAGAGCTTGGCCGAGGAGCAACGCCGCCTGGCCTCCGTCGAAACGCACGCCAAGCACCTGGAGCAGCGCTTGGAGTCCCTCCGGGACGAGCTGGGCGAACGGTACGGCTTCGATCGGATCATCGGGCGCTCACCCGCCCTGCGCGAGGTCCTGGGACGCGCGGCAAAGGTGGCCCCGACCGAAGCGACCGTCCTGCTGACTGGCGAGAGCGGCACCGGAAAGGAGCTGGTCGCCCGGGCTGTCCACCACGCCAGCCGGCGGGCGGACGGGCCGTTCGTGGCCATCAACTGCGCCGCCCTGGCGGACACCCTGCTGGAGTCGGAGCTGTTCGGACACGAGCGCGGCGCCTTCACCGGCGCCGACCGCCAGAAGCCGGGCCGCTTCGAGTTGGCCGCGGGGGGCACGCTCTTCCTGGACGAGGTCGGCGAACTCTCGGCGGCGGTCCAGGCGAAGCTGCTGCGGGTCCTCCAGGAGCGGGAGTTCCAGCGCGTCGGCGGCACCGCAACGCTACACGCCGACGTCCGGCTCATCGCCGCGACCAACCGGGACCTGGGCAAGGAAGTGCAGGCCGGACGGTTCCGCGACGATCTCTACTACCGTCTAAATGTGTTCACGATCCAGTTGCCGCCGCTCCGCGAACGGGGAGAAGATGTGCTCCTCCTCGCCGATTTCTTCGTGCGCAACCTAGGCGCACACATGGGCAAGGCGGACCTCGGCCTAAGCCGCGACGCCCGCGAAGCCCTGCTGAACCACGCGTGGCCCGGGAACATCCGGGAGTTGCAGAATGCCGTGGAGCGGGCCCTGATCGTCTCGGACGGCGGCCTCCTCACCGCGGCGAACTTGGGAATCAACCCGGGAGCGGCGCGCGTTCCCGCGCAGACACTCCCGACGGCGGGCGTCGCGTCGGCCCCCTCTAGAAACGTCGACTCGCTTCCCGACACCGAAAAACGTATGGTCCTGGAGGCTATCCGAGAAGCCGGTGGCAATAAGTCCAAGGCCGCCGCGCTTCTCGGCCTCACCCGCTCACAGCTCTATACCCGCCTGAAGCGCCACGGACTCGAATCCTAAACAGGTTGTAGATTTGTGTGCAGAATGAAGAAAAATCGGCAATGCACTGTCGATTTCCGCGCACTCCCGCATTCCTGTGCCTTCGCCAAATTGCACACGGGATTCAATAAATCAATTGGTTACAGAGTATTTTTCCGATTGGCGCATGGTCTGCAATGGCATGTGCTCGACGTGTCGCCTTCAGTGTAGATATGACGTAGAGACCACGGGACAAGGATGGGGCTATGAGTCAGCGCGGTGTCGAGCGGACCTTGGGGAGGCTGGTAACGGATCCGGGGTTTCGCGAAGCGTTCTTTCAGAATCCAATTGAAGCCGGTCTCCGCATTGGGGCCGAACTGACGCGGCAAGAGATCGAGGCCTTGCTCCGGGTTCCTCTCGACGCGCTGGTCGAATTCTCCGGGTGCCTCGACGATCGCATTTGCAGACTTCACATCCGTCACGAACCAATGGTACAGGAGTCGCGGCAATGAATACCATACTGACTGTTGAGCGAATGCGGCTCGGTCTCGCGCCCCTCGCCCTGCTTCTGTTGGCCGGCTGCGGCAACACGGAAGCCAAGATCCCCGCCAAGGCCGAGGAAGCGCCGAAGCCCATCGTCGTGTCCGTGGCGGCTGCCCAGGAGAGGAGCCTGCCGACCACCCTGGACGTGACCGGCACACTGATGGCGGACGCCCAGACCGACATCGCCTCCGAGATCGAACAGCGTGTGGTCGAGATCCTCGTCGAGCGCGGCCAGTTTGTCAGCGCCGGCCAAGTCGTGGCGCGCATGGACGATCAGGACGCCAAGAACCTGCTCCAAGAGGCCGAGGCCACCGAGGGCCAGATTCGAGAACGACTTGGCTTGGTCAATGGGCAGACCTTCGACGCCCTGAAGACCCCCGAGGTGCAACAGGCGCGGGCGACCATGGAACGAGCTGAGGCAGACCACAAGCGCTTCGTGCAGCTCCTGGACGAGGGTGCGGTCTCGCGGGCCGAGCACGACCTCCGCCGCGCCGACTACCTGGCAGCCAAGGCGCAGTACGAGACGACCGTGAACCAGATGCGGCAACTCTACCAGTCCCTCTTGGCTCAGAAAGTTCGCGTCGCCATGGGACGGAAAGCGGTTGAGGATACGATCATCCGCGCTCCCTTCAGCGGCATCATTGCGGAGAAGGCCGGTAATGTCGGCCGGTACACGAAGAAGGGCGACCGCATCGCCACCATCGTGCGCATCGATCCGCTTCGGATCGAGCTCACCATTCCCGAGGGTGCGGTCGCTGCCGTCCGAAAAGGGCAGAGAGTCTCCTTCGCCGTCCAGAGCTACCCCGACAGACAGTTCGAAGGCACGATCGCCTACGTCGGCCCCGCGGTGCGGGCCGAATCGCGCGCCCTGGTGGTCGAAGCCATCGTCCCGAACCCGAAGGCCTTGCTGCAGCCCGGCCTGTTCGCCACCGCCCACATCGAGCTCCCCGCGGCCCGGCCGAGTGTGATGGTTCCGGCTGCTGCCGTGAAGAACGACGCGGGCGTGTTCAAGCTTTTCGTGGCGAAGAACGACCGAGTCGAGGCGCGAATCGTCCAGGTCGGGCGAGAGACGGGCGGATCCGTCGAGATCCTGCGGGGCCTCCAG
>Ga0316620_10000612_pt1 | contig 14443 bp, 11 predicted proteins | sample OWC_Aug_M1_C1_D5_FD_207651 | JGI IMG/M metagenome (GOLD analysis project Ga0316620, IMG submission 207651) | Wetland soil microbial communities from Old Woman Creek delta, Ohio, United States - OWC_Aug_M1_C1_D5_B | ecosystem: Environmental > Terrestrial > Soil > Wetlands | place: USA: Ohio... | reverse complement strand
AGCGGATGAAATTAGTGGTTTTTGCAATTGGCGGCTTTGCCTCGGGGATCACGTCCGTGTTACTGCTTTCCAGGGTTTTCAATGGTCAGGTTACCACCGGATCAGGCATTGAGTTCGACGCATTGACTGCTGCCCTTTTAGGCGGTGTCAGCTTTGTGGGTGGCGAAGGTACAATTTTTGGCTTAATCACGGGAGTCATGATTATTGGTGTTTTAAATAACGGCATGCAGCTCTTCGGGCTGGCAGATTTTTACCAAAATCTCGTCAAAGGCGCTCTGCTTCTAGCTGCTGTCGGCTACGACATATATCAGAAAAGTAGAAGCGCGAAAGAGATCACCGCGAAAGTTGCAGCATAATATAATAGAAAAACAAACTCCTCCTCCCCATTATGTGAGGAAGGAGGCGATTCAGTTTGCAGAAACAGCACACATCAGAAAGAAGCCCGAATATTTCAGTGCTTCCTATTCTCTGCCATTTGCTTCATAAAGTCTAAAAACATCATTGCTGATTTAGGAAGTTGCCTATTTTTTAAGTACACCAGAACAATATTGCAGGCTATGTCTTCATCCAGGGGGATAGCAAGAACACCGGGATGACGGTAGTATTCGAAGATTTCTACAGGCATCAATGCAAGCCCAATATTCGTTTCTACCAGGCTGAGCACGCTTACCTTGCGGTGGCTCGAATAGAAAATTGTAGGTTCAAACCCTGCCTTCCCGCACTCATCCATGATCAATTTGTGTAATTCCGTCACCCGGTCAAAAACAATGAAATTATCATTGGCTAATTCTTTTAAAGATATGGCTGACCGGTTAGCATACCGGCTGTTTTTTGAAACTGCTAACAGGAGATGGTCCTTGCAGATTTCCAAACTTTCAAATTGCTCATGATTTATCACGTTGTGGCGGGTAAATGCCAGGTCAAAGCGCCGTTCCGCTAAAGCTGGAATTATATTCAGGCCATCGATTTCTTCTAGACTGAAGCGTATGTGAGGATTCGTATCCCTGAATTGGGCGATCATGGTTGCGATTCCATATTGAGGTAACACAGGAATGGCGGCGATAGAAAAGGTATCTACTGCTGATTTATATCCATCTAGTTCAACCAACATGGCATTATTGTCAGCATTGAGCATACGCGCGTGCCTCAGGAAGGCTTCTCCGGCCTCTGTAAGAGAAACTTTTCGTTTACTCCGATCAAAAAGGGTTACCGCCAATTCTTTTTCAAGGGCAATGATCAATTTTGATAGTGAGGATTGAGAAATAAAATGCTCATCGGCCGCTGCTGAAAAACTACCAGTGTCTACAATGGATAAAAAATATTGAATTTGACGGATTTCCATACAATAACCAGGGGAACTATTCCAATTTTGAATAGATTGTAACATAGAATGAATTGATGTTTCATAGTGCGGAATTGTATGATATTCATACAGGTGATAAATAATGACAATAGAAGACGAGCCCTGGATTCCTCTTCCACCAGCAGATGTTTCACATATTATCCGAAAGTGGCAGGACCTGCCGTATGCCAATCTCTCACCTGCCCAAAAGCTGGATATCTTCCTACCAGATGAAGGAGAAGGTCCCTTTCCGGTCATTTTATACATCCATGGGGGAGGATTTGGTCTCGGGGATAAAGGCGATATTCCTATTCTAACTTTCTTGAAGGGCTTAGAACGTGGGTATGCTGTGGTCAGCGTGAATTACCGTTTAAGCGGCGAAGCGATATTTCCCGCCGGGTTGCAGGATATTAAGGCAGCGATCCGCTGGCTGAGGGCATACTGTAAGTTATACCATTTTGATGGAAATCAGATTGCGGCGTGTGGCGGTTCATCGGGTGGAAATTATGCTGCAATGGTATGTCTGACTGCGAATGTGACCACTTTCAATGATCTTAGCCTCGGTAACCCTGAATTTCCATGTAATGTTCAAGCTGCCGTGGACTGGTTTGGACCAACAGATTTTTTGAAAATGGATGAACAACTTAAGGAAAACGGATTCGGTCCCTCGAATCATGACGAAACCGATTCTCCTGAATCCAAGTATCTGGGAGCCAAGCTTTCCGATGTGCCCCTAAAAGTTGAGCTTGCGAATCCGATGACATATGTGCACAAAAACATGCCACCCCTATTGATTCAGCACGGACGATTGGATGCGATGGTACCTATACAGCAATCCATAATGTTCGCTGAAAAACTGGAAAAGTATGTCGGTCATGATCGCTATGAATTTGATATCCTTGAAGGGGCTGGTCACGGCGATCCTTTGTTTGAAACAAAAGAAAATATGGAGCGCGTATTTTCGTTCCTTGACAGGTACCTGAAATAATCCATTTTTACATATTCATAAATTACTATGAAAACACTTATAAGGAGGAGAAGCTTTTTAAATACCAATAGCATTTCACATGTCAAAAACGGATGAGTAAAGCCATATATTTTCCAATTCTTGAATAATCAAAGCCAGATTATCTGGTTCTTCAAAGGAGAATAAGATGAAAAAACAAATGTCTATTGTGTTTTCGGCTCTACTAATTATTGGCATGCTACTGACCGCATGCCAACCGCATCCAACAGCAACCACTGTCACCTCGCCTGAAGTAGTTGCAACTGAGCCGGAAGTTGTAACTACTAAAGCACCTCAATCAACAGGCAAACCAATCGTCGCAGTCTGCTTGCCAGCCTTGGATAATCCCCTCATGCTTGCTTTCCAGGACGGATTCATGAACACGTTTGGGACTGAATTTGATATCCAGGTATCCAGCGCGGATGGCAACGCCAATACCCAGGCGACGCAGATAGAAAACTACACCGCCATGAAAGCGAAATTTATCTTCGTCATGGCGGTTGAGGCCTCCAGCCTTGTGCCAAAGCTGATCGCAGCCCGTCAGGCTGGTGCGCTTGTTCTATTTGCCGGCGGCGATCCAGGTGATGAGAATGCTTACGATTCCGTAATGAAAATGAACCAGTTCCTGGGTGGAGCATATGCTGCACTGATGGCTAAGCAGTGGGTAGACAAGACTTATCCAGATGCTCCTGCAGGTTCACTTGAAACCGCCATCTTCGAATCCACGCTGAATCCCGAAGCGGTTGCACGCTCCCAAGGGCTCAAACTGATCAGTGAGCCATATCTGAAGGATGCAACTGGTGCTTATATAGATGGAACGGGAGCTGCCATTTCAGATGCCAATGGTAACTACCTGGCAGGCAAGTCAGATGCAGATCGTGTAGCTAATCCAGCATATAGCCCGACGGTTAAAGTAGTTCAAGCCGTCCAGGCAGAAATGTTCCAGGCTGGTCAAACCGCCATGCAGAATGTCCTGACTACTAACCCTAACGTTAAGCTGGTTATTGCTTACGCTGGCGATGGTGGCATGGGTGCCTCGCAAGCGATCATGGATGAGTTTGCAAAGGGTCCTGGCGTTAGCGTCATCGACGACCTGAGTAAGATGGCAGTCTTTGGCGTGGGCATGATCGGTGCTGAAGGGCAGGCGGTCGCTGACGCATCAGCGGGCAAAGGAGTCTATCGTGGCACTGTCCGCTTTGGTGGAGATTTGATCGGCCGAACCATGGAATACGCCGGGAAAATGTTACACGGTGAGGAATATCCGAAAGTAGTTTGGGATGCACTGGATATGGTGACGGGTATGGATGGTAAATTGATGGCTGTGCCAGTTGAGAGTACCACCATGCTCACCCTCCCCACCACTGAGCCACAACCTCTGATGCTGCCGCCGGGTCCATAATCTGGGTTTAAAATTCGTTTAATGACAAAAAGGGCTGGGGAAAGGTTTCCTGCAGGAATTCCCCAGCCCGCGATTTTTAGCTTTTGATAGTTTCCACGATCGACGAGGTTCTATGGATGCAGAACATATTATTGAGATGAAAGGTATTTGTAAACGTTTCGGAGGCGTCCAGGCACTTAGAAATGTAGATCTGGAATTGCGGCGTGGTGAGATCATGGGTATCGTCGGCGACAATGGGGCGGGAAAATCTACTTTGATGAAAATTCTCTCCGGGGCATATCTGGCAGATGAGGGTGAAATCTACATCGATGGCCAGAAAGCACACATCCATAATCCCCAGGATGCCTTCAACCTGGGCATCAGCATGATCTATCAGGACCTGGCTTTATTTGACAACCTGGATGTTGCCAGGAATATTTTCATCGGCAGGGAGCTCGTTCGTGGGCCATTTAAAGTATTTATGGATAAGAAAAGGATGTACAGGCGGGCTGAAGAAGTAATCCGTGATCTACGCGTCGATATAAAATCACCCAAGCTGAACGTTGCCCGCATGTCTGGCGGCCAGCGTCAGATGGTTGCTTGTGCCCGAGCTACTGCTTTTAAATCAAAGGTCCTGATTATGGATGAACCGACAGCTGCTTTAGGGGTCACCGAAGCTAGTAAATTACTTGAATTGATTAGAAATCTCAAAGAGATGGAGCTCTCAATCCTGCTGATTACCCAGCGCATCCCGGATATCCTGGCGATTGCTGATCGGGTATTCGTTCTAAAAGGCGGCCAGAGGCAAGACATACTGGATGTCAGCCAAGTGTGCCTTGATGACGTTGTAACGATGATCGTCAAAGGGAAGGGTCGTGACGAAAATAAAACACCAAAGGTTGAGTACAAGTCATTTGGATAAAAGGCCCAAAAAAGACATCTTGAGGTTAGAAACATGGATTCAAAACAGTATGTATTAGCAGCACGAAAAAATTTATCAAAATTGGACTTAAGCAGCCTTCGGAAATATGCAGTCATGTTCATCCTGGCTGTCCTCATGATATTGTTTTCATTTGCCAGCCCATATTTCCTTACCCTTCGTAATCTGACAAATATCATCATCCAGAACACCTACTTTGTCATCGTTGCAGTTGGATTATCATTCGTGATGATGGGGGGTGGGATTGATTTATCAGTTGGTTACCAGATGTCGCTCGTGGGTGTGGTTACTGCCATGGGCATGATGGTTTACCACCTACCAGTCTGGCTTGCCGTTCTCATCGGAATAATTTTAGGCACAATATTAGGCCTTATTAACGGTTTAATCGTCACCAGTATAAAAATATTCCCCTTGATTGCCACTCTGGCAACAGCGACGGTATTCCAAGGAATTTCCTATATCATCTCCAAAGCAAACACCTTCCGAGGCTACCCAGAAATTTTTTTATTTCTGACGAAGGCGAAGGTCCTCGGGATACCTTTTGATGTTCTACTAGCTTTGGTGGTTGTCATTATCGTAAGTATCATTTATTACGAAACGGTATTCGGATTCAGGCTGATCGCCCTGGGTGGCAATGAGGAGGCTTCCAGGCTATCGGGGATCAACACCCGCAGGATGAAAATTACAATCTACACCATTTGCGGCTTTTTTACTGCTCTGGCCACCATGGTGATGATCTCCAAGGCAAACACCACCAACTCATCTTTCGGACCTGGTACGGAATTCATCGCACTCACGGCGGCGATCGTAGGCGGGGTGAGTTTCATGGGAGGGGAGGGCAATATTCCATCCCTTGTGGCGGGTGTATTCTTATTAGCGGTTCTGGGAAATGGCATGCAGCTCGCTGGCTGGGGTACCTACGCCCAGTTTATCGTCAGGGGAATCATCCTGCTTGGTGCAGTGGCATTTGATGAATATCAAAGGAATGCTAAAAGAAAAGTCCGCGCAAAAGCTTGTGACGAAGCAGAAGTAACTAACCTAACAGAAGCATAAACTTATTATCGAAGGAATATAACAATGGATTTACGCACTAAACCAGACCACATGAAAACGGGATTCCCTCATATTCCACAAGCGGACGTCATGTCTCTCCATAGAAAATGGCTGGATATACCTTATGCCAATCTCTCCACCGCCCAAAAACTCGACATCTATTTACCTGAAGAAGGCGAGGAACCTTTCCCAGTGATATTGCATGTCCATGGGGGTGGGTTCGAAATGGGAGATAAGCGCGATATGCCCGTATCTGCTTATTTTCTCGGATTAAAGCGCGGATATGCCCTTGTCAGTGTGAATTATCGGCTGAGTGGCGAAGCTATCTTCCCAGCTGGGTTGCAGGATTTAAAAGCCTCCATCCGGTGGCTCAGGGCAAACCAGGATGTATATCGTCTCGATGGAAACCGGATCGCAGCTTGTGGTGGTTCGGCGGGTGGGAATTATGCTGCCATGCTCCTGCTTACCCCGAATAGACCTGAGCTGGAAGATTTAGGCCTCGGTAACCCTGATTACCCGTGCAATGTTCAGGCAGCAGTGGATATGTTTGGACCCACAGATTTCCTGAAGATGGATGAACAGCTGGGAGAGAGTGGCTTTGGATCAGGTGATCATAATCGGGCGGATTCTCCTGAATCCAAATACATGGGAGCGAAAATTGCTGAAATTCCATCAAAAGTCCAGCTTGCCAACCCAATGACCTATATCCACAAGGATATGCCTCCCATCTTGATCCAACATGGCAGGAAGGATCACCTTGTGCCGGTGCAGCAATCGATAATTTTTGTTGAGCAATTGAATAAGTCGGTCAGCCCCGATAAATATGAGTTTGATATTATAGAAAATGCAGATCATGGCGACCCGCTATTCGAAACTCAGGAAAATATGAACAGGGTATTTTCCTTTTTGGACAGACATCTCAAAAGGCCATCATAATCTTCCAAGGCCAGGAAGTTGAATAACAATATTACGTAGAGTTTTCTTTTGAACTTCCTATAAATCAACCCCGCTTGAATTGCTGATGCGGGGTCGATTTTGATAATTATTTAATCCATGTGACTGATTATGGCATCCCCAAACGCTGAACAGCTCAACAGGGTGGCACCTTCCATCAAACGCTCGAAATCGTAGGTGACGGTTTTTGCACCAATTGCTCCTTCCATCCCTTTGATGACCAGGTCAGCGGCCTCTATCCAACCCATATAGCGGAACATCATCTCGCCTGAGAGAATGACTGAGCCGGGGTTAACTTTATCTTGGTCGGTATATTTCGGCGCGGTACCGTGTGTGGCTTCGAATATTGCGTGCCCGGTCTCATAGTTGATATTGGCACCAGGCGCGATACCAATTCCACCCACCATGGCAGCAATATAGTCGGAAATGTAATCACCGTTTAGATTCATGGTGGCAATTACATCAAAGTCAGTCGGGCGGGTGAGGATAGAAGAAATAGCCACATCAGCAAGCTGATCTTTGATGAGTAATTTACCCTTCCACTGGCCATCTCCATGGGTACCCCCTAGTCTTAATGCCTGCTCGACTTCGCGCATCGCCTTATCCTTTTGGTCATTGGACATCAGGGAGAAGCTGGAGAAAATCATTTTGGCATTTTCTTCAACCGATAATTCTGGGTTTGCCTCTTTGTTTTGGAGAATACACCTCTCCCGCTCGGTAACGATCTGGTTGCGGAATTCACGCCTTGCCAGTGCATATCCCCACTCCACAAAGGCGCCTTCTGTGTACCGCATGATATTACCCTTATGAATGAAAGCCACGCTCTTGTGTTTATTGTCAAGTGACCATTGAATCGCTGCTCGAACAAGGCGTTCCGTGCCTTCGAGTGAAACCGGCTTGATACTTACCCCAGAGGATTTTGGAAAGCGCATCGAATTATATTGAGTATGGAATTGCTCCCTAAATTGATGCATGAACTTATTATGCTCTTCTGTCCCATTCTCAAATTCAATTCCAGTATATATATCTTCAGTGTTCTCCCGAAAGATGATGATATCCACATCCTTCGGGCGTTTCATCGGAGACGGCACCTCATTAAAATAACGTACCGGGCGCAGACAAACATACAAGTCGAGCAGTTGGCGTAAAGCCACATTCAACGAGCGGATACCTCCGCCAACAGGAGTGGTTAGGGGACCTTTAATTCCCACTAAATAGTCTTTGAAAGCCTCTACGGTTTCGTCAGGCAGCCAGTTCTGGAACATTTGGTAGGCTTTCTCACCAGCAAAGACTTCCATCCAGTGTATCCTTCGCTTCCCTCCATATGCCTTTTCGACGGCGGCGTCAAATACTCGGACGGATGCCCGCCAGATATCACGCCCCGTGCCATCACCCTCAACAAATGGAATAATTGGGTTGTGAGGGACGAGTAATTTCCCATTTTTAATTGTGATTTTCGAACCTTGCTCAGGGACAACGACATTTTTGTACGCCATTCAGGTGCTCCATTAATAGTGGTGATATTTTGGGGGAATTGGAGGCTTTAAGTGGGAGGAAAATAAAGTCTATAGATTATAAGGTCTCGATGGCGGGATATTGCCAATCGGATTTGCCTGAGGAATGGCAGCCATCACAATTTCCCTGCTAATCGTCTGGGCCGTGGTAACCAGTTTTGGTCCGATTTCAACCATCTTTTCGCGGGTAAGACGATAGGCCGGTCCAGCGACGGCTATCGATGCTACCGGATGTTTTTCATGATCAAATATCGGTGCGGCAACCGCGTTGATCTGCTCCTCTAATTCTTGCTCGGAAACAGCAAAACCCAGCTCTCTGACAGCCTCAAGGTCTGTAAATAATTCATCAGGAGAGCTCAATGTATGGGGGGTTAATTGAGGCGTACCTCGGTCTAAAATCCGCCGTACCATTTTTTCGGGCAGATATCCAAGGATGGCTTTCCCGGAGGCGGTCGCAAATGCTGGAAGGCGTTGCCCTATAGCAGCTGCCAATTTGACACGATGCGGGCCTTCGAGGATGTTGATAAATACAACATCCATATCATCCAGCACAGTCAGGTCAATATTCTCTTCGTACAGATCGCATAATTGATGCATGAATGGTGCTGCCAGGCGACGTAGATCGTTTTGTTCCAATGTCAAATATGCCATTTGAAGCAGGCGTATGCCCAGCCGATAGATGCCTGTATCTGGATCGCGCTGGATGAATCGCTTGTTCTCTAACGTGGCTAACAATCGGTGAGCTGTGCTCTTATGGATCCCCACTCGCTCGGCAATTTGAGTCATCGTCAATTCAGGTGTTTGGTTGGTGAAGCATAACAGGACGTCCAAAGCCCGATCCACTGCACGTACCGATTCACTCATAAGGTATTACCTCACATCCTTGAGAATCAACCATAAACATGTATAGATAGCATAGAAGGGATAAGCTGTCAAGCGAATGATATTAGTCTTATTGAAACTTGAAATGTGAACTGTTCAAGCCCGGATAGCAGTTTCTGTGATGTGCTTGACAACAACCAACTCCGATGATAAATTTTAAGTACATTCACTGAATACATTCGGTCAAATAATAATAGCTCTCTTATATAGCGCGAGGATAATCACTTTTTCGTTGATTACATTCGAGCGTCACGCAGAAAAGCCCTCCAGCGGAAAACATAACAGATATTTGTTATGCTTCATTGTGCGCGTCCCTGGTCACTTGGACACTTGCTACCTCTCAGTAGCTGCTCCACCCCCTGATATCCCGCTAGCCTGGGTAGCAGGGCAGTGTCATCGATGTTGTATAACATAGTAGTGCCTCTAACTTGAAAGGGCTCCTATCATGGCAGAAGACACCTGGAAGAACTACAAGGAGAAGAAGCATAACAAGCCTTTGCCCCTGAAGGGCCTCCGAGTCCTGGAAGTATGCACCCTTGTGCTGGGGCCTTCCGGTCCAGGTTTCTTGTCGCGCATGGGCGCCGAGGTCATCAAGTGTGAGATGCCTCCCTTGGGTGATACGCTGCGCAGCCTGGTGCCATTTGGCTATTGGTTCCGGGAACAGTGCACATCATTCTTCCGGCCTAACCCAAACAAGTATTGGCTGGGTTTGGATTTGCACAAGCCTGAGGGCCAAAAGCTATTTCTCGAACTGGCCGCAAAAGCCGACATCATCGAAGAGAATCAGAGACCGGGGGTCATGGAGCGTTGGAACGTTGGCTACCGGCAAATCAGGGAAATAAATCCCGGTATTATCTACATCTCAAAGACAGGTTTTGGCCAATGGGGCCGTTATGCCAGGGAGAACAGGCCCAGCAATGATGGTGCAGCTCAGGCATTTTCCGGATATGCCTGGATGTCGAGTTTCCCCGGACAACGGCCCTTGAAGAGCCGCCTGTACATCTGTGACAGCTATGGCGCAATCATGGGTGAAGTGGCCGTCCTGGCTGCCCTCCATTATCGCGACAGGACCGGGAAAGGGCAATTCATCGAGCTTTCGCAGAGCGAAAGCATCATGCGGACCATGTCTTGGGTCTGGCCCTACCAGCATATCACTGGCAAGGGAGCCATGCCGGCGGGAAACAGGGATATATCGATATGCCCTGCCGACACATTCCGTTGTGCCGACGACACGTTTTTGGCACTTGCTGCGCCGCGCCCGGAGGAGTTCAAGGGCTTGTGCATTGCCATGGGCAGGCCAGAGCTGGCTGAAGATCCCAGATTTAAGGACCACCTGACTCGCCTGCAAGAGGAGAATGCCAGCGAGATCCTGGGGATTATTGCCGAATGGGTGAGGACCAAGGCTCCTGAGGAGATCGAAGCCCTGGCTGAAAAGCACGGCTTCAGCGCTTCTCACTTATTTACCATCAAGGATGTTATGGAGGATAAACACTTCCGCGAGCGCACCTTTGTAACACAGGTTGATGACCCGCTCCTCGGTGAGTTCCTGGACTATGAATTCCCCGTGATGATGTCCGGTACCCCGCCGAGGGTTAACTGGACCATCAGGCCTGTGGGTTTCGATAACGAATACATCATGAAACATCGTTTGGGCAAGAGCGAAGAAGAGATCAGGCAACTGTATGAGTGCGGTGCCCTGGGCAAATGGGCCGACATGCGGGGGCGCCGGCCGTCATCTGATTGGGATGGTAATGCCGGACTGATCATGTCAAGAGATTGAAGCGGTTGCCTCTCAGCTACATCGAAGAAAGGTTGCATGGATGGCAGATATTGACGACCAAGCCTGGGATGAATGGGTAAGGCAGAGGGATGATCCAAAGATTGCAGCAAACCAGCCCGAAGCCCTGGATGATATCACCGTGCTGGATTTAAGCTACAACAGTTTTGCGGGATGTTATTGCTCGTCGATGCTGGCTGAGTTTGGCGCTGAGGTGCTGAGAGTGGAACCCACTGAGGGTGATTTCATCCGGACGTGCACTCCTTACGGTGTACTTTATAAGGGCGAGGGTCTTAATTACCTGAGCGAGGGCAGAAATAAGTTTCACATCACTCTAAACCTGGAGCAGGCGGAGGCTCGAGAGATCCTCAAGGGTTTGGCTGCTCAGGCAGATGTGCTGATTGAGACCTATAGGCCGGGAGCAATGGATGATTGGGGGGTTGGCTACGAAGAATTGAGGATAATCAATCCCAGATTGATCTTTGCTTCCATTACAGCCCACGGTCAGTTCGGACCGGTCAGTCTCAAAGGCTTGTCAGACTACGACAATATTATCCAGGCCAGGTCGGCATCACAGTATGATACAGGCGAGATCCTGCCGGAAGGCAAGTCATATGACGAATATCCCTGGGCAATTCCCACCAAAGCCGGCCCCTGGATAGGCTGGGTTGAATCGGGAACGCACATGGCAGTGGGTATCATGGCTGCCCTGCACTGGCGAGAAATGACCGGGGAAGGGCAGGCGTTGGATGTTGCATCTGAGGAGGCCTATGCCTCCATCGAGGATTGGGCGGCAATATGGTACCAGGGGGCAGGCGTGGTGAATGAGCGCTTTGGCAGCTTGAACACAGCTGGATGGCTATACTGTTTCGCACCGACCAGGGATGGTGCCGTCTTCCTCGGCGGGCTGCGACTGGAGATGTGGCAGGCCTTTGCTGATATGGTGGGGAAATGGGATGAATGGGAAACCGCCAGCTGGAAGGACCTGACTCCGTTCATGGAAAAAGAAGGGCAATTGAAATGGGCTGCGCTTGTCTTTGCAGAAACACGCAAGTACACCAACCAGGAGCTGGTCGATATGTCGGTGGAATATGCCAGGAAGGGCCGTTTGGCTCCTATTACCCCAGTGGTGGCGCCCGTTTGTTCCCCACAAGAGGCAATGCAAGATGCAAACTGGTTGGACAGGGGCATTTTCACTCCCATTGAGGACCCTGTATATGGCAAGCTCGTTGTAGCCCAGGCACAGCATAAAATGACGGAAACACCCATACGAACAAAGTGGGTGTGCCGGCCGATAGGCTATGATAATGAATATATCTACCTTAAATTCATGGGCTTCGGCCCTCATAGACTGAAGGAATTAAAAGCGGCAGGTATTATCTAGGCCTCTAGGAGAGCAGGTGGCTCCGTGAGGCCTGTGCAGGGTCGGATTATTGTTATTTGCGGAAGGAGATTGCTGGTTTCTACAGTAACTTTTAAAATAATAAGTCTTCGAAGCTAGCGTGATGTGATCGAGAAGTTGTGAGAATGGCTCTGAATCCGATCAGAATTCCGTCAGTTCGCTCAGTAAGGCAAGCCTAATCGGCAGATCCTTTTTTATCAAAATGTCATCTGGTTGGAGGCTGAAAATGTATTCTGGAGGATACGCAGGCAAGTTACTCCGCATCAACCTTAGCAATAAGACTGCAAGGGAGGAGCCGTTGTCTGAACATATGGCGCGCGACTACGTCGGCGGAGCAGGCTTCGGCATCAAGCACCTATTTGATGAAATAAAGCCAGGCACAGACCCCCTGGGGCCGGAAAATAAGCTCATCTTCGCCCCAGGGCCTTTCACGGGGGCTGTTGTCCCTTGTGCAAGCCGGATGGCTGTAACTGGCAAATCGCCTCTCACCGGTGCGGTGGGTATGGCCCTGTCTGGAGGTGAATTCCCTACCGAGATGAAGTTCGCCGGGTGGGATGGCATTATCATCGAAGGGAAAGCCGACAAGCCGACATATGTATCCATCATTGGAAATGATGTGCGTTTCCATGATGCAAGCTGTAGCTGGGGAACCCTCACCTTTGATTGCCAGCAAATTATCAAGAACGAGCTGCACGACCAAAATGTGCGGGTTTGCTGCATAGGTCCTGCTGGAGAGCACCTGAGCAAGATCGCCTGCATGATCAACGAACGTCGGGCGGTCGGGCGCAAGGGCCTTGGAGCTGTCATGGGCTCAAAGAATTTGAAGGCTATTGCGATCCGTGGGACTGGTTCGGTGGCCATCGCCTCTCAGAAGAAATTCAAGCTGGCCCATGCTTCGATGCTCAAAGCCTTCAAAGATAGCCCCGTCCTCTATCCAGAGTTCTCCCATACCGGCACGCCTTTGGTCGTCGATAGCACCGGCGCCATGGGCGTCCTACCGGCAAAGAACTGGACCGCCACCGGTGAATTCGTTCCTATCGAAGGGATCGGTAAGGATGCGCAAGCTACCCGCAAGGTAGGCAAGGAGCACTGCCACGACTGCCCCGTCGCCTGCAGCCAGCTGAAAGTTGCCAAGACAGGCGCTTACGCCGGCGTCCTCACCGAGGGCCCCGATTTTGAGACCGTTTATTCGTTTGGGAGTGGTGTGGGCATTGGCGAAGTCGACCCTGTCATTGCGGCTGACCGGCTTGCCGATGAATTGGGCCTTGATAGCATCTCCTCGGGAGTCACCATCGCCTTTGCCATGGAGCTATTCGAGAGGGGTATCCTTACGCTCGAGGATACGGACGGGATTGATTTACATTTTGGAAACGACGAAGCCTTGATGAAGCTCCTGCGCAAGATGGCTTTCCGCGATGGCTTCGGAGACATCCTGGCTGATGGCAGCCGGGCTGCAGCCAGGAGGATCGGCAAGGGGACAGAGAAATATGCCATGCAGGTCAAGGGGCTCGAGCTTCCCGGCTACGACGTGCGGGGTTTAAAAGCCCATGGCCTGGGCTATGCGACCGCCTATACGGGTGCTGATCACTGTCGCAGCTATGCCTTCCAGGAGGTCTTCGGCGTCCCCGTTCCTTGGGAGGTTGACCGGTTCTCTATCGTAGATAAGGGCAAGCTGACCATCTGGAACCAGGATACCCGCACAGCCACCCTGGACTGCGCCCCGATGTGCGCTTTCCTGCTCGACATGGCCGTCCCCGCCACCGCCTGTGAGAATATGGCCAGCCTCATGGAAGCAGTAACCGGTTTGAGCTTCACCCCGGAGGAGGTGAAGAAGGTGGGTGAACGGGTTAACAACCTCGCCAAAGCCTTTAATGTCCGCGAAGGTTTCACCCGTGCTGATGATACCTTACCCGAAAGGTTGATGACCGAACCCCTGAAATCCGGTGCTTCCAAGGGGCAGATGATCAGCAAGGCAGACCTGGATCAGATGCTCGACGAATACTACACCTTGCGAGGATGGGATGTGAAAACAGGAATGCCTTCGCGCGAAAAATTAACCGATCTTGGGCTGGCATACGTGGCAGATACGCTGGGATTATAGGTCTCCCTCCTATGAAAATCATGCTGCACACGATCCTGGGAATAAAAGATGTCGTCGGCCAAAGGCTGACCGAGCTTGACCTTCCTGATGGATC
>Ga0316620_10000611_pt1 | contig 14443 bp, 8 predicted proteins | sample OWC_Aug_M1_C1_D5_FD_207651 | JGI IMG/M metagenome (GOLD analysis project Ga0316620, IMG submission 207651) | Wetland soil microbial communities from Old Woman Creek delta, Ohio, United States - OWC_Aug_M1_C1_D5_B | ecosystem: Environmental > Terrestrial > Soil > Wetlands | place: USA: Ohio... | reverse complement strand
CAGCCTTGATCGCAGCCGTCGCCGTTGATCCGGTTGCCGTCGTCGCACTGCTCGTTGGACTGCATCTTGCCGTCGCCGCACTTGCTGGGCTTACAGCCTAGGCTAAGACCGCTCAGGTCCATTTGCCCGAGTGAATTGGTCGCTTTGATACGAAGAGTGCTCGTGCGCGCCCTGAGGCGACCGGACGCAAGCTGCCGCAACGGAACGGTGATGTCGAGTGGCCCGCTGCAGACGTTCGGCTGCGGGTTTGATGTGCCGAGAAACACTCGCGAGAGGCCGCGGACCACGCTGACGCCCAAGTCAGCTCCTTGGCCCTCGAGGACGGCAAGGTTCGTGGCGTCTGCTACCATCCGCAATCGGGCGGGATTGGGGGAGCGCACCTCGATGCTGGCGACGTCGTATGGGCTGCAACTCAAACGAGGATCGGAATTGTTGAGGCAGAGCGCGACGTGGAACGTGCAGCTGGCGTTGTTCAGATCGGAGTCGAAATCACAGGTCGGATCGCCTTCATAACAGACGAGCCTGTTTCGCGGAACTGCCTTCCGATTCGGGGTAGGAACCGGGGTGACGAGGAACTCCAAAAAGCAGTCCGTGGCGGTGCGGTCCCCACCTGGAACACACGGGTTCTGCGGGGCCACTTCGGTGCACGCACCCGGCGCGGGAGTAACCGTCTGTGCTGGTCCCGCTGGCCCAGTCTGTGTGGGCGTAGGTGTCGGAAGATCGAGGCTGGCCAATCCCTCAATGGCACCGGGTAATCCGATCGCCCCTATGGGAGAGTAGACGCCGCTGCCCGGATCGATGGTGATGATGCGGCCATCCTCCGTCGAGCCATAGAGGCTGGAGCCCTCGAAAGACAGGCCGACGACACCGCTGGTGATTTGAGCGTTGTCGGCATCTCGAATCGCACCGACGGCGGTGGCTTGGCCGGTGGACAGATTCACGGTGTAGAGCTGCGGTCCGCCCAGGGCAGTTGCGCGCGTCGAGGTGTACAGGGTGCCCCCAGCGTCGAAGGCCAGGCCGTCGAAGCCACGATTCACGACCGTGAGTCGTTCCAGAGGCTCCGTCCCGACCGCGGTGGCCATCCCCGAGTCCTGGTTGATCGTGCACAGGGTGTCGGGGGCCACGAGGCTGGCGCGGGTGCAGGTGGCGTACAGCACGCCTCCGGGTGAAAAAGCGAGGCCGGTGATTGGGAGGCCATCCGGGCTGCCTAGCGGCGTGCCGGTGGCCGTCGCCGGATCGACGGTTAGAATCTGCCCCGACGAGCCGCTCGCGCCGAAGAGTAGGAGATCCGCTTGCCGGCCAGCCAGGCCTTGAACGTCAGGGACTCCGATCGGTCCGACGGTGGTCGCCATGCCGGTGCGCGGGTCGACGACGACGAGATCAGTGTCGCTTGTCGTGGGCAGGCTGCCGAACAGGGCGGCGTTCGCCGGCAAGACTGCACCCGCGATGACGGTCAGAAGCGAGCCGACCAGCGCGTATTTGCCGCTTTTCATGGTGACCTCCCTGGCTCACACCCCTCGGGCCTTGAGCACGTCCTGGCGGTACGACGCCGCGGTCGGTTCTTCAAAGAAATGTGACCGAGCACGTGACTCCCGAGACGGCGCTGAACGAGGTGTCGAAGGCTTCCTCGACCGAGCAGGCAAAGTCCGTGACCGCCGGCGCCTGGGATCCGGCACAGTCGTCGAAGTTGACGCGGAAGATCTGCCCCACGCTCAAAGCGCGCGAGCCGGCCACGGCAACGCGCAGCGCATAGTCCAGGTCGAACCCGTCGACCAGAAAGCCGCCGGGTTTGTTGGTGATACGGGTGCCCACCGAAGCGTCGCCACCGCTACCGGGGATTTGAACCGTTCCATCGGGATATTCGAGCAGGACGGTGAGAGACCCAACGTTGACGCCGTTGGGTGGGGAGAAGCTGACGGCGACTGTCCGCATGGTGCCAGTAGGCGCGCACACCTGGATCCTGCAATCAGATGGGCAAGCGTCGCCGTTGAGCGTGTTGCCGTCGTCGCACGTCTCGCCGGGTTCGACGACATTGTTGCCACACAGAGCGGCAACGGTGGTCGCCGTCGGTGTCGGAGACGGCGTCGGGGTGTTGGTCCGAGTCGTCGTTTCAGCCGTTGTCGCCGTCGGCGCCTGCGAGATCTGGGTCGGTGTCGGTGATGGCTCGCCGTTCAGGCGCACCGAGCAAGCGACTCCCTCGGCGGGGAAGCCGAGGCCGTCCGAGGCGGCGGCTACCGCGCAGCTGAAATCGGCTGCGGATGGTGCAGCGGAGCCGGGCTGGCAGTCGAACTCGATCTGCTCGAAATCTCCCGGCGCAATGGTGTCCGTCGTCGCGTACGCGGTCCGTAGCTGATCGTCGACGCCGTCACTGCCGCTGTCGCGATCGTCGACCTGAAAGAAACCGAAGGCGCCGCTGAGGTCGGTGACGCGGTCGACCACAGAGGAATCGCTGCCCGAGCCGGGCAGGGAGACGGAGGCGGGATAGTTGACGTCGGTGGTGATGCCGGCGAGCTGTGGGATCTCGTTGGGGTCGTACGCCAGCGACACGATGGCGGTCACCTTGTCGCAGCCCGCGGGCGAGGTCGCCGACGGACTCGGTAGAGCCGATGTCGTTGGCGTTGGTGTCGGCTCTGCGGGGCAACCGTTCAAGCCGTTGTCCACCGCCGCCGCCAGCTCGTCGACCGTCACCCTTTCGTTGCCGTCTCGGTCGAACCCCGGGCATGCACCCGGCGACGCGGTTCCGAGTGTGATGGTCACCCCCTCGACCAGTTCCTGCGCGCTGACGGTCTTGCTGTTGTCACAGTCGCCGACACAGGTCGCGAAGGAAGGCACGGCGGCGAAGAGAATCAAAAGAGTGCTTCCGGCCAGTGTTCGGCCGAAGCGGAGCGCCACGCGTCCCCGGCTTTGTTCGATCGCAGTGAACGTCTCTCGGCGACTACCCATGATCATGACCATCTCCTTGCATCACGCCTGGTCTGCTCTTCGTTGTGCTCTCGGCCCGGCAGGATCATGGGAACGAGACCGAGCAGGTCACGCCGTTCACCGGCTGGAACGAGGTGTTGAAGGCCTCCTGAACGGCACAGGCGAATTCGCCCACGGTGGGCTCGGGCGCCCTCTGACAATGATCGAAGTTGACGCGGAAGAGTTGCCCCGGTGTGAGGGCGCGAGAGCCCGCGATGGCGACCCGCAGCGCGTAGTCGAAGTCGAATCCGTCGACGAGGAACCCGCCCGGCTTGTTGGTGATGCGCGCGCTGACGGAGGCGTCGCCTTTGCTGCCGGGAATTTGGACCGTGCCGTCGGGATACTGAACGAACACCGTCAGCGAGCCCACGTTGCTCCCGGCGGGGACCGCGAAGTCGACGGCGATCGTGCGCATGCTGGCGTCGGGCGCGCAGATCTGGATCTTGCAGTCGGAGGGGCAGGCGTCGCCGTCGAGCGTGTTGCCATCGTCGCAAGATTCGCCGGCTTCAACCGTCCCGTTGCCGCAGACGGAGGCCGTGCTCGCAGTCGGGGTGCGGGTTGCCGTCGGGGTCGTGCTGGCCGTGGTCGTCGCTGTGGCGGCCGCCGTTGCGGCTGGGCCCGTTGGCGTCGGACTGGCCGTCGTCGTCGCGGAGGGCGGTGCGGTTGCCGCCTCGGTCGCCGTCGAAGATGGCTCCGTCGTCGCGGTGATTGTCGGTCCGAGCGTGAGAGTCGGCGCGACCACGGCCGTGGCGGTGATGGTGTTCGATGGCGGCGGAGCAACCGTTTCGGTCACAGTGGCGAGCGGGGGCATCGACGGCGTGACGCTGCTGGTGGGAACGGCGGGCGCCGTTTCGGTGCCAGTCGGTTCCGAGCTGGGCGTGCTGGTCGGCAGAGGGCTCGCCGTCGCCGTGGGCGTTGCCGGCCGGGTGCCCGTTGCACGTGGGGTTCCGGTTGGCGTCGCGCTTGGAGGCGTGCCAGTGCGCGTCGGAGCGGCGCTGCTGGCGCCAGGGATCGTGATCGTGAGACTGCTGTCCGCGCCGCAGCCGCTGAGTGCGGCGCCCAGGAACAGAAGAAGGACGACCCAGGACAGAACCGAGCCAACGCGGCGGGGGTCACGTCTCCCTGGCGGTGCAATCCGCTTCATGGTCTCTCCTCCGCTCGCCCGGACCTCGTCGGAGCCTCTCGCCGCGGGTTCATGGCAACGACGCCGAGCAGGTAACGCCGGAGACCGGACCGAAGGAAGTGTCGAAGGCCTCTTGCACACTGCAGCTGAAGTCGCTCGCGCCCGGAGCCGTAGAACCGGTGCAGTTGTCGAAGTTGACTCGGAAGAGCTCTCCCGCAGTCAGCGCGCGCGAGCCAGCCACCGCGACCCGCAGGGCGTAATCGAGGTCGAAACCGTCCACCAGGAAGCCGCTCGGCTTGTTGGTGATGCGGGCACTGACCGAAGCATCGCCGCCGCTACCGGGAATCTGAACGGTGCCGTCCGGATACTCGAGCAGGACGGTCAGGGAGCCGATGCTGGCACCGGTCGGCGGCGTGAAGCTGACGGCCACGGTGCGCATGTTGCCAGCGGGCGCGCAGACCTGGATCGTGCAGTCCGATGGGCAGGTGTCGCCGTTGAGCGTGTTGCCGTCGTCGCAGGTCTCACCGGACTCCACGGTGCCGTTGCCGCAGACGGCCGAAGCGGTGGTGGCGGTTGGTGCCGTGCTCTCGGCCGGTGTTGCCGGGATCGTCGCAGTTGCCGTCGCGGGGACGGTTGCAGACCCGGCCGCCGTGCTCGACGGCGTGGCCGTTGCCGTGGCAGACAGCGTGTTCGCCGCCGTCGGCGAGAGGGTCTCCGTCGGAGTGGGCGTTGCGCCGCCCTGGGTGGTGATCTCCACGTCGCACGAGACGCCCTCGACGGGGAAACCGGAGCCGTCGGAGGTCTGCGCGACGATGCAGCTGAAATCCGCGGCGCTCGGCGCGATGGTGTCCGGCCTGCAGTCGAAGACGACCTGCTCGAAGCCGCCGGGTGGAATCGTGGTGGTGGTGGCGTACGCGTTGCGGAGCTGATCGTCGAGGCCGTCAGAGTCGGTGTCGCGATCGTCGATCTGGAAGAAGCCCTCGGCTCCGCTCAGGTCCGTTATGCGATCCAAGACGGACTGGTCGCTGCCGCTTCCCGGTAGATCGAGCGCGTCGGCCGGATAGTCAAGGTCGACGGTCGCACCGGCCAGCTGAGGAACCTCGTTGGGGTCGTATCTCAGCGAGACCGTGACGATGGCGCTCTCGCAGCTGGTGACCACCGTGGGCGTCGGTGTGGGCGGCGCGGGAGTCGGCGAAGCTCCCTCTTGCGGTGTGTTCGTGGCTGTCGGCGTGACGGTGGGCGTCGGTGCCACGCAGCCCGACGTGTCGAAGTAGCACAACGGGGTGCATTGCAGTGTGCCGCTGGTGAAGCCGAGATCGAAACAGACGTTGCCGTTGAGATTGGTGCCGTCGCAGTCCTCGTCCCGTTTGTCGACGAAGCCATCGCCGCAGATCGCCAGTACGCAGGTGCTCAAACAGTCGTCGTCGTCGAAGGTGTTGCCGTCGTCGCATTGCTCGCCAGGGTCGAGGATGCCGTTGCCGCACTTGGCAAAGACCTCGGCGTTACCGTTGTCGCTGCATCCCGACAGCGGCGGGACGCTGGCCAGTGCGAGTACGACCAGCAAGGTGGACAAGCCGCGCGACGTCATTTCGATAGCCTCCTGTGTCAGGTGTTGTTAGTAAGAGTACGAGAGCCCCAGGGAGATCTTGACGCCGGTGGTGTATTGCCGCTGCACCTGGTCGCCCTGCGTGAACAGGTACCGGTCGTCGAGAAGGTTCTCGACGGCGAGCTTGGCGTTGAGCGGCGTGCCGAACGGATTGATCTGACGCAGAAGGACCAGGTCGAGTTCGTCGCGGCGTTGCTCGAAGATGTCGGGCAGACCGTTCGAGCCCGCCGCCTCGATCCGCTCGCCGGCGGTGTTGTAGAGCAAACGTGCCGTTCCGAGATCGGGGCTCGAGTACTCCAGGACGGCGTTTACCGAGAAGGGGGACTGTCCCTGAAGGGCGCGCTTGGTGGAAGTTTGAACGTCGAGCGGTCCGCGTGGGATGTTCACTTCCGAGTCGACGTAGGACACGTTGGTCTGAAAGTTCACGCCGGCGAGGCGCGGCGACAAGAATCCGAGATTCTTTCTTGCTTCGACCTCGAAACCCTGTAGCGTCCCGTTGTCGGCATTGGTGAAACCGTAGACGGGGCTGGAGGCAAATTGCTGGACCGTTTGCTCGATGGGTTTGTCCAGCTGCTTGTAGAACAAGCTGAACGACACCACTTCGAGCGGCGACAAGAACCACTCCCAGCGAGCGTCGTAGCTGGTGATGTTGGACTCCACCAGGTCCGGGTTGCCGACGGTGGGCGTGAGGCCGCGCGCCTTGACGAACAGGACGGGGGACAGCTCGCGAAACTCGGGCCGCGACACGGCCTGGCTGTAGCCGAAGCGTATGTTCATGTCGTTGCGGGGGCTGTAGACGAGGTTGACGCCGGGGAGCGGGTCGAGGTCGTTCTTCTTCGGCGTTGCGGGGTTGCCGCGGTCGTCGGTGGTCTTGAGCGAGATGTAGGAGTACTCCGTGCGCACGCCGGCGATCAGACGGACCTGGTGCTCTAGCCTTCCGCCCCCCTCTCTCTGCCAGCCGGAAAAGAGGGGCATGTCGAGCATGCCGTAGCCGGCGACGATTTCCTGGGTCGCGCTGAACGAATCGCGCGGCTGGGATTCTTCGACGAAGCTGAAGCCGTCGGCCGACCGAATGTTCTCCGGCGCCAGCAGTACCTCCGTCGGCTGGAAGAGGAAGTCGGGCGGCGTCAGCTCGTTCTTGTGGACGAGGTACTGGAAGCGCCGCAGTCGGTAGTCACGATCGCGATAGGAGTAGGCCGGGCCGAACTTGAGCTTTGCGGGAAGGTCGGACCAGAGATCGGTGAAGGGCAGGCCAGTGTTGACCGGCATGGTAAAGTCCACGGCCGAGTCGGTGAGTCGTTCCTCGAGATTCCCGAACAGGCGGCAACCACCGCAGCTGTCGTTGGAGAAGGAGCCGATGGTATCGCCGCCGCGCAGCTCCCGCGTTACGATCCGTGTGTCCGGCTGGTCCTGGGTCGTCTGCGAGAACGCCGTGCGCCAATCCAGCTGAAAAGCGGGAAGATGGTGTTCGCCGACGATCTGTCCGAACGCGAGACGCTCTTCAGTGTACTGCAGCTGCGTGGTCGTGCGGGGTTCACCGGTCTGGTTGGTGGTCGTCGCCAGCCCCTCGGCGACCTCATCGCTGGTGACATGGTCGACGAGCGAACGGAACGTCAGCCGATGATCGGAGGATAGCTTGTAGCTGCTGGTGAAGACGCCGCCGAGCCGGGTCTCGAAGGTGCTGAAGTTGTACGTGAAGTCGTTGATGACTCGAGGTTGCCCGCTGGGGTCGACGACGAACTGGCGGTCGATCTCGTCGGGCCGGGCCTTGTATTCGGTGGTGTAGATGCCAGCCATCTCGACGCCCAGCGGACCGAACGAGTCTCCCACGGAGAAGTTTGCGGAGAACCCCGGCGGGGCGGTCATCGAATGCGGCGTCCAGATGTCGCGGAAAGAGCGACCGTAGGCCTGGGCTTGTGCGTCGGGCGCGCCTTGCACGTTGCTGTTGGGGATGATGCTCGGGAGGCTGCGATAGTTGCCGCCGAGCCCGAAGTAGTCGGCGCCCCCGGCTCCTTTGTAAGTCGAGAAATCTTGGAATGTGGTGTTGGTGTTGAAGTTGGTGGACAGGCCGAGGCCGAGGGAGAACTTGTCCGGGTAGCTCTTGAGTCTGATGTCGGCGAGTCCTCCCGAGAAGTCGCCCGGCAGATCCGGCGTGTACGTCTTGATGATGGAGAGCGAATCGAGAAAGTCGGCCGGAAAAAGGTCGAGCGGCACGACGCGGCGGTCGGGATCGGTGGAGGGTAGCCGACTGCCGTTGAGGAGCGCGCTGGTGTAGCGCTCGTTGAGGCCGCGCACGACGATGAACTTGGAGTCTTTGACCGTGACGGCGGGCGCGCGCTGCACGATGTCGCCGGCATTTGACCCAGGAGATTTCCTGATCGTCTCGGCGCTGATGTTGTCGCTGACCACCGGGCTGTTCTTGCGCTCGATCAGCTGGACCGCTTCGGCGGCTTTGTCCGCCTGCGCCACGACTTCCACGACCTCAACCGCGGCCTGTCCCTCGGGCTTCAGGGCGGCGTCGGCTTTGGTGATCTTGCCGGGCTGGACAACGACCTTTTGCAGGCGAATGCCTTGGTAGAGGGGAGCGAACATCCGCACCTGATAGGTACCGGGGGCCACCTCGACGCTGTACTTGCCGTCGAGATCGGTGCGCGTCTTTTGATGCGATTCGAACACCTCGACTCCCGCTTCGATGATCGGATCCCCCGACACGGCGTCGCGAACGACGCCGGCGATTGTTCCTTGCGCAGCCTCTGTCGTTGCGGCGGCCTGCGCCCACGCCGGCCCTGCAGATGCAAGCAGGGACAACGAGAAAAGGAGAAGTAGCGCTGGCAGGCTTCGGCGTCTGATCGGCATCGATCTCTCTCTGGTCGTATTTGTCCTGGGGATGTCGCAACGCAGCGCTCCATTGTCGGTTGCGTGCCAAGCGGGCGCACCATACACGGGGGCGTGTTCCCTCTCGATTACCACCGCGTGAAGACTCGGTGACGGGCAGGGCAATTCCAAAGAGTGATCGGCAGTGTTGGCCGCGCCCGCAATTCGTGTCGGTCAACAGAAAAGTCTTACCAATGAAACGTGCCCGTCATGCACGGGTGGTACCTCTGCCGTCGTGATCCAGGCAGGGAGGGGCCGCTACTGACCTCCGCAGTGAACGTCTCCGCATCGCAGTGATGCGGTTGGCGAGCGGACGAATCGAGTACCCGATTCCTGTAACACAAGAATAGTCATCATGAGATATGCATGTCATGGACAGCGTGTATGACGAGGATCATTACAACAGCCGGTCGTCGCAGGAGTGTTCGCGCAGTCAACGGCGACCCGAAGCCTGGCGCCACACTTCCGTGCGTCGGGGCGTGGAGCCAGCTGAAGCGAAAGGGGGGTGAATTGAGCGTTCAGGCTTGCCAGACGCAGGCGGCCGCGAAAGGAAGCGGTGGTCCAGATCTGGTCGGCGGCGCGATGACGCGGTCACGTCGACCAGAGAGGCGAATGGGGTGAGGTGGAGAGGAACAGTGAGCAGGAAACAGCCCACCGCGCATCTTGGGAATGGGCCCTCAATGCGCGGCGGGCGCCCAACCATGCGTTGCGCCCGTAGGCAGGCGGCAGCGCACTCAACGGAGGGAGAAGGACTATGCAGTTTCATGGATTGAGGAGTCAAGCGCGGCGAACGGCGGGACTGCTGGCGGCCCTGGCCTTTGTGGCCGGTGGCACGGCGCGCGCCGACGTCAAGGGAAACCAAAAGTGTCGCAGGAGCGTCAACTCGCAGCTGGGTCAGGTGGTGCAGCAGGGCCTCAAGAGCCAGGAGAAGTGCTACCTGTTGGCTGGCAAGGCGTGCGTGCCCAGCGACGTTTGTGCCGAGACGAACAGCTTTGTCTTCGACATCATCGATGGAGGGAAGTACACCGCCAAGAAATCGCAGGTGAGCGAGAAGCTGCAGGGCGCTAGCAATCCGCTTTGCCCGGATACGGACGCCGCCGAGACTCTGGCGAATTACGCCGGCGGCGACATCGGCGTGTCGACCTATGGCGATATCGATAACCTGATCGCCTTCAGCGCCGAGGCCTCCCTCGGTGCGGCGGATCTGGACTGCGACAAGCCCAAGACGCTGTGTCAAAAGGAGGTGGCGAAGTGGCGCACCAAGATCACGTCGACCGTCTTGGGCGAGGCCGCAAAGTGCCAGACGAATGCGGACAAGACCGCCACGCTCGCGGACTTCGGAGCGCTCAAGCAGCCCGACTGTCTGATCGACGGAAGCAATTCCAAAGTAGCCGGGATCGTCAGCACCGCGCTGTCGAAGATCGGGACCAAGTGCACCGGCCTGACCGCTGCCGACCTCGGGACGTGCAGCCCGTTCCCGGGCTGCGTGGTCGATGCCGCCATTGCCGCAGGTCAGAACCTCTCGCTGGCGGCCTACCCGCCGACCGATTGCAGCCCGACGATCGCCGGCACGCGCACCGTCACGGTTACGATCAACACGCCTGTCGCTCTCGGCGGCGTGACGGTGGAGGTCGGCTACCCGCGCTTCCAGTCCGGCATCGCCGGCAACGGCGACGTGTCCGGCAGCATCACCGACCTGACGTCGGGCAGCTTCCTTTCGGGGTTCGACACCGACCACTCCGTCAAGGTCACCATGGCGGGCGCCACCTATAACGACGGGGACGCCCTGTTCTCGATTGCTTTCGACAAGTGCCAGGACCTGGCGAAGTCGACCTGCAGCATCACGACCACGACGGACTGCGAGAAGACCAGCGACTGTCCGACGGGCGAGACCTGCATCCCCAGGACAAACGTCTGCAACGTGAGCCAGCGCCTGGCTTGCGGTGAGCCGACGGACCCTGCGTGTCCTCCGGGCGAGGTGTGCACCACGCAGGCATCGCTGACGACCTGCACCGTCATCGACGCGGTCAATGAGTTTGCTGCGGCGGTCGACGGCGTGACCTGCTCGGTGAACGTCACCGAGCCGTGAGGCTGGTTCGGAACGCTCCGTTCCCAAACCACCAACCGATACGGAAGGAGACGAAACATGAGAAACCCTCTCAAAAGCGGTATCCTCGCGGCGGCGCTGGCGCTGGCCTGTGCCCCCGGACTGGCAAAAGCCGCCACCTGCGGCGACGCCGCCGGCGGCGGCAGCCGCAACGTCGGCGACGTCGCGGCGGTTCTCACCTGCGTGGTCAACTCTTCCGCCTGCGCCAGCCTGTGCGGCGGCGCGGGCGCGTTGGACTGCGCCGACATGAACCAGGACGGTGTGGTCAACATTGCCGACGCCGTCATTCTGCTCAACGACGTGCTGAGCAAGTTCAACATCCTGCCGCTCTGCACCAGTGCGGGGCCGACGGTGCCCTGCGGCACCGTCATCTCCAGCGACATCACCTCGAACGAGGTGCTGGCGGCGTGCGAATACAGCCTCGACGGGACTGTCTTTGTCGAGCCCGGCGTGGTGCTCACGGTCCAGGCAGGCGCCACCATCAAGGGGCGCAAGGTGTCCTCGGACTCGACACCGTCGGCGCTGGTCTTTCTGAAGGGCTTGAACTGCGACGGAGTCGAGTCGACCTTCACCGCTCGTATCAACGCCAACGGCACGCCCGCCAAACCGATCGTCATGACCAGCGATCAGCCGGTGGGTTCCCGCCAGTCCGGTGATTGGGGCGGCATCCTGTTCAACGGCTGCTCTCGGGTGAACTTCCCGACCGGCATCGGCGAGTCGGAAGGTCTGACCGGCGTCGAATTCGGCCACGGTCCGGGCGGTGGCTTGACCCCGCTGCTCGACGACTCGAGCGGCATTGCTCGCTACATGCGAGTCGAGTTCGCCGGCCGTGAGCTGGCTCCGGACAACGAACTCAACGTCTGGACCCAGAATGCGCTCGGCAGCAACTCGCAGTTCGATCACCTCCAGGCGCACGCCGGTCTGGATGATGGGTTCGAGTGGTTCGGCGGCACCATTCACGAGAGGTACATGGTGGCGACCGCCAACCACGACGACAACTTCGACTGGCAGATCGGCAGCGACACGCGGCTGCAGTACGGGTATGCGCAGCAGTACGCGCCCAACCTGGACAATGCCGGCAGCAACGGCTTCGAGGGCGACAACAACGAGTTCACCGCCTTCGACATCACTCCGTACTCGACGCCACACTTCTGCAACATGACCATCATCGGCGCCCTCGGCCAGACCGGTGCCGACATCACCACGGGCTACGCGGGGGCGCTCCTGCGTCGCGGAACCGCAGGCAAGATCGCCAAGGCCATCATCACCAACATGATCGAGACCGGAATCCAGGTGCGCGACCCCGAAACTGCGGCCAACGCGTGCTCGGGGACCTGCCTGGTCGGAGGTGTTGCTCGCACGGACGGCGTCACGACCTGTGATGCGCCGCCATTCAGCCTGAACGCCGGGAAGGGAGCCGATGAGCTGATGATCCAGAACAGCATCATCACCCACAACGGGGTAGGCAATTGCAGCGTCACCACATCCACGAAGTGTCAGGTCAACGGTGACTGTCCCGGCGGCGAAACGTGCCTCAACGTCGGGACCACCAACTGCAAGAACAAAAGTGGCGGCAACAACACGCAGGCGGGCTGCAACTCCTGCGAGTTCCTCAATCTGTTGACGGCGAGCAAGGGTGTCTCGACCACGACCGATCCGGGGCTCACGCTCACGTGGCCGAACACCGATCCGCGGCCGACCAACGTCGCGGGTGTGACCGACGCCCTCGACTGCAACACCGCCTTCGGCACGGGCGACACGTTCTTCGACAGCACCGGCTACATCGGTGCCTTCGATCCGAACGGGGCCAACTGGATGGATACGCCGGGCGGCTGGATCAGCTTCACCACGAACTGATCCGATCACCTCGTAGTTCCGCAAGCTGGGGGACGGTCGCGTGGCCGTCCCCCAGCGATCTTCGACTTGAGGAGAGCGACCGATGAAACGGAAGCATTGGGTTATAGGCTGGGTCTTGGCCGGGATGGCCGTGCCGTCCCTCGGCTGTCACACCAAGAGCCCGAGCGTCTCGCCAGGGCCCCCGGGCGACGCCCGTCTTGCCAATGCGGCGCCGACGGTTGACGCCTTGCTCGACGAGTTCCTCGCTGCCCTGGAGGGGAAGGACATGCAGGCCCTCGAGCGCCTGCGCGTGAGCGAGAGCGAGTATCGCGACATCATCATGCCGGGCAGCGTGCCGCCGGGGCACGCGCCGCAGGTCTTTCCCGAAAAGAAAAGCAAGTTCTTCTGGGGCATGAACAACACCAAGAGTATCTACTGGGCGGGATCTCTGCTCGAGTCCTTTGGGGGTCACCGCTACACACGCAAGGAGGTGGAATACACCAAGGGTGTGCAACAGTACGCCTGGTACACGGCGTACAAGCGGGTGCGGCTGACCGTGGTCGATGAAGAGGGAAATGAGAAGGATCTGCGCACCGGATCGATCGCCGAGGTCAACGGCCAGTACAAGTTCGTGTCCTTCGCCGGTGGCTGACGAGGGGCGTGCGGGATTTTCACTCGCTGGTAACAACGCTGTCATCGGGGTTTGGTAACGAAAGTCAGGTGCGCGCGCGCAGGCGGGCGGTGTTCTCGTGCGCCGGCGGGCCGCTCGCTTGCGGGCAAGGGTCACAGGGGGGAATCTCGTGAGCTTTGGTCTCTACACCGAGGAAGAGCACGCGCCAGGCAGTTGGAGCACGGCGTTCTTCGCCTCTTCGGGGGTGTATGTCGCCATTGGCTTGGCGGCCGTCCTGCTGGGCACGGTTACCAAGCAGGTGATCAAGGAGAACACCGTCGACATCACCTTCGTCGAGAAGGTTGCGAAAGAGGAACCGCCACCTCCGCCTCCGGTCGTCGAGGCCAAACCAAAGCCGCCACCGGCAGCGGCCCCGGTCGTCCCGAAAAACATGAAGGTGCGCAAGCTCGACAAGCCGCCTCCGCCCAAGGAGCTGGTGGCGCCCAAGGAGATGCCCAAGGAAGCTCCGAAAGAGGCCGATCCGAGTCAGGACAAGGGCATCGCCGTGTACGGCGAGCCTGGTCAAGGCGATCCCGCCGGCTTGGAAGGGGGAATGCAAGGAGGAGTCGTGGGCGGCCAAGTCGGAGCCATCGCCCTGCCGGAAGACGCGGCGCCGCCGCTGCCGGTGGCGGGCAACGAGCCGCCAGCGTATCCCCAGGAGGCTCGTGCTCTGGGAAAGACCGGCGTTGTGATTCTCAAGGTCGTTATTCTCGCCGACGGTCGCGTGGCCGACGTGAAGGTCATGCGCGGAGAGGAGCCCTTCGCGAGCGCCGCCGTGCAGGCAGTAAAGAAGTGGAAGTACCAACCCGCTCGGTACAAAGGGCAAGCGATCACCGTCTATCGGATCATCCAGATCCCGTTCAAGCTGACGGCATAGCAGGCAGCAGGCTGAGCGAGAAGGAGGAGAGACTATGAACTTCAACTTTGCCGAGATGTGGCAGAACATGGGACTTCCCGCCATCATCGTCGCCAGTGTTCTCTTGGGGATGGGGCTGGCATCACTCACTGTCTTCGTCGAGCGGCTGCTCACATTGCGCCGTTCGCGCGCCGCCTCGCGCGAGTTTGCCGCCAAGGTCGGGGATCAAGTCGATGCCGGCAACTTCGACGCCGTCATTGCCGAGGCCGAGAGCTACAGCAGTGGTCATCTGGCTCGGGTCGTGCGCGCCGCGCTCACGGCGTACCGTCACGCCGAGCAAACCACGGATGTGGCGGGGCTCAGCCCACTCGAGCGCACCCAGCGCCACATGGAGCGCTACATGCAGGAGA
>Ga0316620_10000610_pt1 | contig 14454 bp, 9 predicted proteins | sample OWC_Aug_M1_C1_D5_FD_207651 | JGI IMG/M metagenome (GOLD analysis project Ga0316620, IMG submission 207651) | Wetland soil microbial communities from Old Woman Creek delta, Ohio, United States - OWC_Aug_M1_C1_D5_B | ecosystem: Environmental > Terrestrial > Soil > Wetlands | place: USA: Ohio... | reverse complement strand
ATGACCAGCCTGCAGCTCACCCTTCAGAACGAGGCGGGACTCGATCTCCGGCCCTTCCGCTCACTGTCCGTGGGCGTGGACGTCTCGCAGGCGCGGGACCTCAGGGACTACGGCGACACGTCGACGATAGGCATCCTCGCCAGACAGGACGGGCGCCGGTTCGCGGGGCTCGACCTCGGCTTCGAGCGGCGCCGCTCGGTGCGCACGCGGCTCTCGTACCAGCCCGACCTGGCCGCGTGGCTGCGTCCCCGTGCGATGCTCACCTCGGGCTTCACCCTGAGCCGGGATCCCAATGCCGGGGCCGTCGAGCGGGATGAGGGCGACTCGACCGGAGCATTCCACATCCCGCGGGCGTTCGAGAACCAGCGGTCGGCGGATGTGGGCGCGTCGGTGGACCTTGGCCGCCTCGTCGGCGGGCTCCTGGGGGACTCGTCGTTCGTCACGGCGCTGGCCGAGCGCGTGAGCGCCGTCGACCTCTCGACCAACTCGGAGCGCCGCTCACAGTTCAACCGGCGCGGCTTCAGCCCCGACCTGTCGTATCAGCTGGCCCTCGGGGGGGTCGGGGGGTTCCGTGAGCGCGAAGGCCAGTTCGCGGACGCGGCCATCGACTCGCGGGAGGTGCGGGCCGCGACCGGAGTCCGACTCCCTCTCGGCACCTCGGTCACGGCCGACTACTCCTCCCGGCGCATGCTGACCTGGGCTCGTCGGGGCGAAGGCCAGTCCGAGATGCGGCAGACGGAACGCAGCTGGCCGGGCGTGGCAGCCCGGTGGACGTGGTCGCCGACCCAGACTCTGGTGCGGCGCGTCATCGGCAACGTGAGCGGCAGCGTCGGGTACCGCGTCCGGGAGACCGAGAGCATGCAGTTGGCGGAGGCCGCGAGCGGGTCCGCGGCGGGCGTGCTTGGCCGGCAGACGACCACCTCGTGGCCGGTGAGCGCGGCCATCACCTGGGCGGCCCGGATCACCACCAACCTGAGCGTGTCGGAATCCCGGGTGGAGGCCGACCGTTCGGGCAACCGGACGGAGAGCGACCGCTCGGAGACGTCGGCGGACCTCTCGTTCGCGTTCCGGCCTCCCCAGGAGCTCATCCCCCTGCGCTCGGACGTGCGCACCTCGCTGAGGTACGCCAACAGCGTGACGCAGGTCTGCATCGTACGGGCCGGGACCGCTGAGTGCGTCGCGATCTCGGACTCGAGGCGCCGGCAGGTCAACCTGACCCTGGACACCGACATGCCGCCCAACATGTCCGCGGGCCTCAGCGTCAGCTACATTCGCACCGAGGACGCGCACATGAACCGGCGGTTCGCTCAGTTCATCGTGACTGCGTCCGTCACCATCGCCTTCACGGCGGGGGAGATCCGATGACGCGTCCCGTCGCGCTCGCCATCCTGGTTCTGGCGGCCTGCCGGGGAAGCGCCTCCCAGGCCGTGCCGCAGTTCGACGGCGCGCAGGCGCTGCGGTGGGTCGAGCACCAGGTCGCGGCGGGGCCGCGGGTCCCGGGCACCGCCGGGCACCGGGCCATCGGCGACTGGCTGGAGGCGGAGCTCCGCCGGCGGGCGGACAGCGTCGAGGTCCAGCGTTTCACCCACGTGACCCAGCAGGGCGACAGCCTGCCTCTGCGCAACATCATCGCCCGGTTCCGGCCGTCGGACCCGAACCGCGTGCTGTTCCTCGCGCACTGGGACACCAAGCCGCACGCGGATCGGGACCCGGTGCCCGTCAGGCGCTCCGAGCCGGTCCCCGGTGCCAACGACGGGGCCTCGGGGGTGGCAGTCCTGCTCGGCGTCGCCGATGAGCTGCGCCGCGCTCCGCCGTCGTTCGGCGTGGACCTCCTCTTCACCGACGGGGAGGACTACGGGACCTTCGAGGGCGACGCCCCCGACAACCTGATCGGCTCGCGGTACTTCGCTGCGCACCTGCCGGCGGGCTACCGGCCGCTGTTCGCCGTGCTCTTCGACATGGTGGGTGGCCGGGACCAGCAGTTCGAGCAGGAGGGGTACTCGATGCAGTACGCCCCCGAGGTGGTGGAGCGGGTCTGGCGTACTGCCGAGGAGATCGGACTGGGGCGGGTGTTCCGGCCCCGGCGGGGGACCCCCATCCAGGACGACCACCTCCCGCTGCTCCAAGTCGGCATCAGGGCGGTGGACGTGATCGGCTTCCCCTACACCTACTGGCACACGACCTCGGACACCCCGGACAAGATCTCGGCCGCCTCGCTCGCGGACGTCGGCCGCCTCGCCCTCGCGCTAGTGCGTTAGAACGCTCCGGTCGCGCCGCGTTCCGGTACGCCACCGGCCGCGCTCCGGCGGTATCCTGGTCTCATGGCGGTCCGGGACGAGAGGCGCGCGGTCGTCGTGCTGGCCGTGATCGCGGCCATCGGGGGCGTCGTGCGGGTCGTCCGCACGACGGGTGAGCCGCCCGGTGCCGCGCTGATCGCCCCCCACCTCGCGGGCGAGGACGTGATCCGCCAGGCGCAGCTCAGCCGGAGGGCGGAAGCCCTGGCGCGGCCGCTAATGCCGGGCGAGAGGGTGGACGTGGACCGCGCGGGGCCGGAGGAGCTGGAGCGGCTGCCGCGCGTGGGCCGGGAGCTGGCGCGGAGGATCGTCGAGGAGCGGGAGGCGGGAGGCCCGTTCGGCGCGCTCGACGGGCTGCGCCGAGTCTCGGGAATCGGCCCCGCGATGCTGAGGGCTCTGGAGCGGACCGCCGCCTTCTCCGGCGAGCCCAGGCCACCCGCTGCGCCGGCCGTCGGGACGCAGACGGGTGAGGGCCGCCGAGAGGGGGTGGAGGCCTGCCCGCCGGGGGGACGAGCGCTGGAGCTGAACCGTGCCGGCGCGGCGGAGCTCGCGTGTCTGCCGGGCATCGGGCCGGCCCTGGCGGGGCGCATCGTCGCCGACCGGGCGGCCCGCGGACCCTACCGGCGCGTCGAGGACTTGGACCGGGTCCGGGGCGTCGGTGAGCGCCTCATCGCCCGCATCCGACCCCTCGTCAGCGCGCCTTGACAGGGGGGGTGCCGACCGTAGGTTTCCGATAACTCTAGGTCAGTCGCGACTTTCCACCTCGTCGGGACTCCTCGTCCATGTCCGCACCTGCGCCCGCCCCCGGTGATCGGCTCGGCGACCTTCTGATCAAGGAAGGGCTGATCACCAAGGAGCAGTTGGAGAAGGCGCTTCAGGAACAGAAGGCGAACGGCACCCGGTTGGGCTACAACCTGGTGAAGCTCGGGTTCGTCCAGGAGACCGAGATCACCAAGATGCTGGCCCGGCAGTTCCGGATGCCCGCCGTGGACCTCTCGCGCTTCGAGGTCGATCCCAAGATCATCAAGATGATCCCCGCGGACATCGCGCTGAAGCACCTCGTGCTCCCCCTGAAGAAGGAGGGGCGGGTCCTGACGGTCGCGATGGCCGACCCCACCAACATGGGGGTCATCGACGACCTCAAGTTCGTCACCCGCTACGACATCTTCCCCGTCATCGCGGGCGAGTACACGCTGCGCACGGCGATCGACAAGAACTACGAGCAGGTGGAGGCCCAGCTCGACGCGCTCCTCAAGGAGGTGGGGGACGAGTCCGCGGCCGAGGAGCTCGAGGTCGTCCAGGACCAGGAGGACCAGCAGGACTCCTCAGGGGTCAGCGCGGACGACGCGCCGGTGGTGAAGCTGATCAACGCGATCCTGACCGACGCCGTCAAGCGCGGCGCCTCCGACATCCACGTCGAGGCCTTCGAGCACGAGATGCGGGTGCGCTACCGCATCGACGGCGCACTCTCAGAGGTGATGAAGCCGCCGCTGAAGCTGCGCGCGGCGCTGACCTCGCGGCTGAAGATCATGGCGTCGCTGAACATCGCCGAACGGCGGGTGCCGCAGGACGGCCGCATCAAGCTGAAGATGGGCAAGAAGGTGATCGACTTCCGCGTCTCGACTTGCCCGACGCTCTTCGGTGAGAAGATCGTGATGCGGATCCTCGACAAGGGGAACCTCACCCTCGACCTGTCGAAGTTCGGGTTCGAGCCCAAGGCCGAGGCCGACCTGATGAAGGCGATCCTGAACCCGTACGGGATGGTGCTCGTCACCGGGCCGACGGGATCGGGGAAGACGACCACCCTGTACTCGGCGCTGTCCCGGGTCAACACGATCGACGTCAACATCATGACGGCCGAGGACCCGGTCGAGTACAACCTGATCGGCATCAATCAGGTGCTGGTGCGGAACGAGATCGGGATGACGTTCGCGGCCGCGCTGAAGGCGTTCCTGCGCCAGGACCCGAACATCATCATGGTGGGCGAGATCCGCGACATCGAGACCGGCGGCATCGCGATCAAGGCGGCGCTCACCGGGCACCTGGTGCTCTCGACGCTGCACACCAACGACGCGCCTTCCACGATCACCCGCATGATCGACATGGGGATCGAGCCGTTCAACGTGTCGTCGGCGGTGAACCTGATCGTCGCCCAGCGGCTGGTCCGTCGCATCTGCAAGGACTGCAAGGCGGAGACCACCTACTCGGCCGACGAGCTGAAGGCCCTCGGCACCACGGCGAAGGACTGGGAGGGCGTCGCCTTCTTCAAGGGCAAGGGCTGCGACACCTGCGCCGGGAGCGGCTACAAGGGCCGCGCCGGGCTGTACGAAGTGATGGCGCTGTCGGCCGAACTGCGGCGGATGATCCTCCGCGGCGCCGGCGCAGCGGAGCTGCAGACGCAGGCCGTTGTCGAGGGGATGCTCACCCTGCGGATGGACGGTATCGTGAAGATCAAGAAGGGCGTCACCACCCTGGAAGAAGTGGTCAAGGAAACGGCGGAAGGCTGACAACGTGACGGCACCCCAGGCGGCACAGCCGCAACAGCCGGTCAACCTGCGTGCGCTGCTCGAGGAGATGATCGAGCGCGAGGCGTCCGACCTCCACATCACCGCGGGCGAGCGTCCCAAGATCCGCGTCGACGGCGACATCACGAACAGCCGCTGCGAGACGATGCTCTCGCCGAAGGACACGCTGCAGCTCGCGTACTCGATCCTCACGGAGCAGCAGAAGAAGCGGTTCGAGACCGAGGACGAGCTCGACTTCTCCTTCGGCATCCAGAACCTGGCGCGGTTCCGCGGCAACTGCTTCAAGCAGCGGGGCTGCGTCTCGATCGTGATCCGGCAGATCCCCTTCCAGGTGAAGACCTTCGAGCAGCTGCAGCTGCCGGCGATCGTGTCCAAGCTCTCGGAGAAGCCCCGGGGCCTGGTCCTCGTGACGGGGCCGACGGGGTCGGGGAAGTCCACCACCCTCGCGGCGATGATCGACAAGATCAACCGCGAGTGGAAGGGGCACATCATCACGGTGGAGGACCCGATCGAGTTCATCCACAAGCATCAGGGCTGCATCGTCAACCAGCGCGAGGTCGGCACCGACACGAAGTCGTTCTCCAACGCGCTGAAGTACGCGCTGCGGGAGGACCCGGACGTCGTGCTCATCGGCGAGATGCGCGACCTCGAGACGATCCAGGCCGGCCTCACCATCGCGGAGACCGGCCACCTCGCCTTCGCCACCCTGCACACGAACTCGGCCGCGGAGACCATCAACCGCATCATCGACGTCTTCCCCTCGCACCAGCAGTCGCAGGTGCGGGCCCAGCTGGCGTTCGTGCTGGAGGGGATCATCACCCAGACCCTGCTCCCGAGGGCCAAGGGGCGCGGGCGCGTGATGGCGTGCGAGATCCTCGTGGTGACGCCGGCCATCCGGGCGCTGATCCGGGACGACAAGGTGCACCAGATCACCTCGTCGATGCAGGCGGGCAAGAAGCACGGGATGCAGACGCTCAACGACTCCCTCTACCAGCTCTACATGACCAGGGAGGTCACGGCGGACGAGTGCGTGCGCGTCAGCTCGGACCCGAACGGGTTCCTGGGGATGATCGGCGAGCCGGTGCCCGGCGAGGAGGAGAAGACGATGCCGAAGGACCGGCCGCTCACCGGCGGGCTCAAGCGCTGACAGCGGGCACAGGAGGCTGACGGATGCCGGTATTCAACTACACCGCGCGGACCCTCTCCGGGGAGCTGCAGTCGGGGTCGATCGACCTGCCGAGCGAGAACGACGTCGTCGCGCATCTCCGGAAGAACCGGATGATCGTGGTGAAGGTCCAGCAGGCGCCTAAGGACATCAAGTTCTCGTTCGGCGCCAGCATCAGCACCCGCGACATCGTCATCTTCACCCGCCAGTTCGCCACGATGATCAACTCGGGCCTGCCCCTCGTGCAGGCGCTCGACATCCTCTCGGAGCAGAGTGAGAACCCGGTCCTCAAGGGCGTGACGAAGGCGGTGGTCTACGACGTGGAGTCGGGCCATACGCTCGCCGACGCGCTCCGCAAGCACCCCAAGGCGTTCACGGACCTGTACGTGAACATGGTGGCGGCCGGCGAGGCGGGCGGCATCCTGGACACCATCCTGCTGCGGCTGGCGACCTTCATGGAGAAGAACGACGCCCTGGTCCGCAAGGTGAAGGGCGCCATGATCTACCCGTCCGTCATCTTCTCCGTGGCGGGCATCTGCGTCGTCGTCCTGCTCATCTTCGTCATCCCGGTGTTCCAGCGGATGTTCGCCGAGGCCGGGGGCACGCTCCCCATGCCTACCCGCGTGGTCGTCGCGGCGTCGGACTTCCTGCAGAACTTCTGGTGGGCCATGGGCGGCATCGGCGTCGCCATCTGGTTCAGCGTCAAGCGCTACTACGCCACTTCGTCCGGCAAGCTGAACCTGGACAAGCTGATGCTGGCGATGCCGATCCTCGGGGACGTGCTCCGCAAGTCGGCGGTCTCGCGCTTCACGCGCACCCTCGGCACCCTGATCGCCTCCGGCGTCTCGATCCTCGACGGCCTCGAGATCACCGCCAAGACCGCCGGCAACCGGGTCATCCACGACGCGGTGATGGAGTCGCGGAACTCGATCGCGGGCGGCGAGACGATCGCGGCCCCGCTCCAGAAGTCGAAGGTCTTCCCCCCGATGGTGATCTCGATGATCGCCGTGGGCGAGCAGACCGGCGGCCTCGACGAGATGCTCTCCAAGATCGCCGACTTCTACGACGAGGAGGTGGACGCCGCCGTCAGCAACCTCCTTGCGGCGATGGAGCCGGTGATGATCGTGGCGCTCGGCGGCATCGTCGGCGGGATGATCATCGCGATGTACCTGCCGATCTTCAGCATGATCAACACCGTGCAGTAGGCCTGCGCGGCGCGAGGTGACGGGACGGGGCCCGGCCGGTGCCGGGCCCCGCGTCGTTCCGGCGACGGTCCCGGCCGGCCCGTGGCCGGTCATTGCGTTTTGCAAGACCTCCGCCCACTCTAGAGGGAGAGATGGCCCCTCAGGACAGGTCCGAACGCCGCGTTGCGCCCTGGCGCCGCTCGCCCCCCAAGGCCGGGGCGGTGCCCTCGCGCCGGATGATGCTCCGCGGGCTCTACCTGGCGCGGCTCTCGCTGGCCGGCGGGGTCTTCCTGGCCGCCGCCCTGAACTGGTCGCGCGCGGACCTCACCCAGCTCCTCATCGCGTCGGTGGCGGTGACGCTCACGTTGGTGGTCACCGCGGCCGCCTACTGGTGGTCCCACCTGCGCGGCGCGGGCGTGGGCGCCACGTTCCTGTACGGGCAGGCGCTCTTCGACCTGGGGCTCGTTACGGCGGTCGTGCACATCTTCGGGCCGTTCTCGTACTTCGCCTCGCTGTTCATCCTCGTCATCGCGTTCAACACGGTCCTGATGCCGCTCGCCAACGGCCTGCTGATCGCGCTGCTGGCCGGGATCGTGTACGGGGCGGACGTGCTGGCCGCGGAGGCGTTCGAGGTCTCGCCCGCCCTGCTGTTGCAGATCGCGGTCTTCTGGGGCGTCGCCATCGCGACCGGGTACCTGGCCAGCCGGGTCCCCGCCGCCGGCGCGGCTACCGAAACGCTCGAGGCCGAGCTCCGCCGCGTGCGGCTCGAGGCGGGCGACATCCTCCGGCAGATCCGCGCCGGCATCATGACGGTCTCGGGCGACGGGCGTCTCGCCTACGCCAACCCTTCGGCGGAGGCGCTCCTCGAGTTCAGCTGGACCGCGCTCCGCGAGCGGCCGGTCCTCGAGCGGCTCGACGCCGTGTCCCCGACTCTGGCGCAGGCGATCCGGCGGGCCATCCAGGACGGCCAGCGCGTCTCCCGTACCGAGGCGGAAGCGCGGGTGGGCGACCGGGTGTGGCCGATCGGCTTCACCACGACGCCGGTCCACGTCGAGGAGGGCGCCGCTCCGTCGGTGACCGTGATCTTCCAGGACCTCTCGGACGTCAAGCGGATGGAGGCTCTGCACCTGAGGGCGGAGCGGCTGGAGGCCGTCTCGGAGATCGCGGCCTCCCTGGCCCACGAGATCCGCAACCCGCTCGCGTCCATCCGCAGCGCCGTCGAGCAGCTGGCCAGGATGGCTTCCGGCGGCGGCGACGAGCGTGTGCTCGCCGGGCTGATCGTGAGCGAGAGCGACCGGCTGTCCCGGATCCTGACCGAGTTCCTCGACTTCTCCCGGGTCCGGGTCACGCGGTTCGCGCCGCTGGACCTGGTGGCGGTCGCGGAGCACGGCATCCGGCTGGTGCGGCAGCACCCCGACTGCTCCCCGGACGCCGAGGTCGAACTCGTCGCCCCGCAGCGCCCGGTGCGCATCGAGGGTGACGAGGATCTGCTGCACCGGGTGGTGTTCAACCTGGCGCTGAACGCGGCGCAGGCGGCGCCGGCGAGGCCGCGCATCTCGATCGAGGTGGGCATCCCGTCCCCGGCCGACGTCCCGGCCTCGGTGGTGCTGGAGGCCCCACGGCTGCTGGTCGTGCGCGACCGGGGCCCCGGCGTGCCCGCCGAGATCCTGCCGCGGCTCTTCCAGCCGTTCGTCACCGGCCGGGTGGGCGGCACCGGGCTCGGACTGCCGATCGTGCAGCGCGCGGTCCAGGCGCACCGGGGCTTCATCTTCTGCGACAGCGAGCCCGGCCGCGGCACCACCTTCTCCATCTACCTGCCCTCGCGCCTCAGCGCGGAGGAGGCCGCGTGAGCGAACGCCCGCGCATCCTGGTCGTGGACGACGAGTCGGCGATCCTCGTCTCCCTCGGGATCCTGTTCAAGAACGAGGGGTTCGAGGTCGCGACGGCGCAGGGGGGCAAGGCCGGGCTCGAGGCGCTCGAGAAGAGCCCGCCCGACGTGCTCCTCACCGACATCCGGATGCCGGGCGTGTCGGGGATGGACCTGCTGGCGGCGGCGCGGCGGCAGGACCCCGAGTTGCCGGTGATCCTGATGACCGCGCAGGCCGAGCTGCGGACGGCGATCGACGCCGTGAACCAGGGCGCCTACCAGTACATCCAGAAGCCCTTCGAGACCGCGGCCCTCGTCGCCCTGTGCCGGCGGGCCTGCGAGCACCGCCTGCTCAAGGTCGAGAACAAGAGTCTCAAGCAGGAGATCCGCCGCCGCGACCGTTCGCAGAGCGCGCGCCCGCTCGGCCGCTCGCGCCAGTTCGCCGAGGTGATGAAGCTGGCCGAGACGGTCGCCGCGACCGAGAGCACCGTGCTCATCCAGGGCGAGAGCGGCACCGGGAAGGAGGTCATCGCGCGCTACATCCACGAGCTGTCGCCGCGCGCCGACGGGCCGTTCCTGTCCATCAACTGCGGCGCGCTGCCCGAGAACCTCCTGGAGTCGGAGCTGTTCGGCCACGTGAAGGGGTCGTTCACCGGTGCTGTCCGGGACAACGAGGGGCTGTTCGCCGCGGCGAAGGGCGGCACCTTCTTCCTGGACGAGATCGGCGAGACCACGCCGGCGACGCAGGTCAAGCTCCTCCGGGTCCTCCAGGAGCGGGAGATCATCCCCGTCGGCGGGACCGAGGCGCTGCCGGTGGACGTGCGCCTCATCGCGGCGACCAACCGCGACCTCGAGGAGGAGATCCGGGCGGGCCGGTTCCGCACCGACCTCTTCTACCGGCTGAACGTCATCGCCATCCACCTGCCTCCGCTGCGGGTGCGGCGCGACGACGTACCGATCCTCGCGGAGGCGTTCCTCAAGCGGCTGGCGGCGGAGCGGCAGGAGGAGCCCAGGACGCTCGCGCCGGAGGCCCTCGACGCCGTGCTCGCGTACGACTGGCCCGGCAACGTCCGCGAGCTGGAGAACGCGCTGGAGCGCGCCACCACCCTCACCAAGGGCCCGGAGATCTCCGCGTCGGCGCTCCCGGAGCGCGTGACGGAGCGCCGCGCCGAGCCGCTGGTGGCCGAGCGGGTGCACCCCAACCCGACGCTGGACGTGGTCGAGCGCGCCTACATCATGTGGGTGCTCCAGTCGGAGGCGGGGAACAAGACCCGGACGGCGGAGGTGCTCGGCATCGACCCCTCCACCCTCTACCGCAAGCTCAGCCGCTACGAGACGGCCGAATGACCGGCGGCCGGTGGAAGGACGCGTCGGAGGTGGTGCTCTCGGTCCTGGTGCCGGCCTACAACGAGGGGCCGACCGTGGGCCGCGTCTTCGAGCGGCTGGCCTCCGTGCCGCTGAAGCTGGAGGTCGTCGCGGTCGACGACGGGTCGAGCGACGACACCGGCCGCCAGCTCGACGCGCTCGCCGCCGCGGGGCGCATCGATCGCGTGGTCCACCACCCGAAGAACCGCGGCAAGGGAGCGGCCATCCGCACGGCGATCGCGGCCGCGACCGGCGACGTGATGGTGGTCCAGGACGCCGACCTCGAGTACGACCCGGCGGAGTTCCCCCAGCTGCTCGCACCCATCCTCGACGGACGGGCCGACGCGGTCTACGGCTCGCGCTTCCTCGGCGGCCCGCACCGGGTGCTGTTCTTCTGGCACTCCGTGGGCAACACGCTGCTCACGCTCCTGTCCAACATGCTCACCGACCTGAACCTCACGGACATGGAGACGTGCTACAAGATGGTGCGCGCCGACCTGATGAAGCGGCTGGCGTTGACCAGCGACCGGTTCGGCTTCGAGCCCGAGGTCACGGCACGGCTGGCGCAGGCGCAGGCGCGCATCTACGAGATGCCGATCTCCTACTCGGGCCGGACCTACGCGGAGGGCAAGAAGATCGGCTGGAAGGACGGCGCGGCGGCGCTGTGGCACATCGTGCGCTTCAACCTCGTGCGGCCGCGACGCTGACGGCTCTGCGCCCCGGCGGGTCGAGCGCGGCCCCCTCCGCCGAGGGGGCCGCGGCGTCTCAGGGTCTGGGGCCGCCGAGCGCCTCGAGCGGCACGCCCCAGTCCCTCGCGAGCGAGTCGCGCCGGACCGGGAAGAACCGCGGCACCGCACGCTCCTCTGCCCCCTCGGGCCGCAGCAGCCAGATGGGGCGGCCCGGGAAGAGCCGCAGGGCGGCCGTGTCCGCGACGTGCAGGTCGCGGACGTAGACGTTCCCTCCCCCCCGCGCGAGCAGGAGCGGCGTCAGGAGCGTGAATCCCGCCGCGTCCTCGCGTACCTTGGCCACGCACGCCGGCGGATACGGCGTCCCGGGCAGGTACCGTTGCGAGACGTCCGCCGAGAACGGCGTGGAGGTCACGAGCGCCGAGTCCCTGAGCAGCGGCGTCAGCGCGGCCAGGGCGCTCGCCCCGCGCAGGCCGGCGCGCTCGGCCGCCGTCACCTCCAACTCGAGCCGGCAGACGTCCACTCCGCGGTAGAGCCACTCGGTCTCGGATCGCGACAGTCCCAGCGCCCACATCCGCGCGATCACCTGGCTGCCCCAGCTCTCCCGCACCAGCACCAGCGCGCCGCGCACGCCGGCGGCCGCTGCGGCGCCGTCGGCGTCCCACCGCATCGTGAACAGCCCGTTGCGGTACTGCCGCACCCTGCCGGGGACCTGGAGGGAGAGTGCCATCGCCGCGGCGACCACGAAGGCGGCGATGACGAAGCGGTAGGTGTGGGTGCGGCCGAAGCGGGCGCGCACCAGCGAGGGGAGTCGCGCGGTCCACAGCGCGATGACGGGCGCGAGCGGATAGACGAACCGGGGTCCGAGGAAGAAACCGTTGTGCCAGTAGGCGAAGTAGAGCCCGACGAGCAGGCCGGAGCTGGCGAGCAGCAGCCGGTCGAAAGCGCCGAGCGCCGGGACCAGCGCGAGGGCGGCGAGCGCGGGCACCAGAGACGGCACCGGGGACTCGAACAGGTACGTCTGCAGACGGAGGAAGTAGAGGTTCACCAGCTCGAGGCCGCGAGCGGGCGAGTGGACCGGGCCCCACGGCGCGCGGTGGAAGCCGAGATCGTGCTCGCGGCCCCACAGCACCTCGTAGCCGAACAGCAGCGGGTCGCCGGTGGTGCGCGCGTTGACCCAGAACAGCGCCAGCAGCGGGAGCGCCACTCCGACGCCGGCCGCCGCGAGGTCGGCGGCGCGGCGCCGGTCGCGCACCGCGCGGAACAGCAGCCACACGCCGGCGGGCAGCGCGAAGGCCAGGGCGTCCGTGGGGCGGAGCGTGCCCGCCACCCCGTACCCGAGGCCGACCACGAGAGCCAGGGCGGGGCGGGGCCCGGGGCTGCGCACCAGGTGGGCGAGCGCGGCGGTCGCGACCAGGACGGCGGCGAGCGTGAAGCCGTGCGTCATGTGCGATCCCGCCTGGAACACGGTGAACGGCGCCAGCGCGAAGAGCGCGGCCGCGAGCCAGCGCGTGCGCCGCCCCGCCTCGGTGGCACGGAGGAAGACGACGAACGCCGCGACGGCGACGGCGCCGCAGACCGGCCCGACCAGCCACGCCGCGCCCAGCGCGTCCCCCGCCGCGAGGAACGCGGGGCCGCCGACCGGGAACTGTCCGTACACGCGGCCCGCGTGGTCCACGAGGTGCATCGAGCCGAACAGTTCCGGGTGGCCGGTGGAAGCGAGCCAGAGCCGTCCCTGGAGGAGGATCCGCGCCTGGAACAGCTGCACGACTTCGTCGATGAGCAGCGGCCGGCCGCTGAAGACCGTCCGCGCGGTGAGCGCGTACGCCGCGAACGCGACCGCGACCAGCAGGGCGCCGAGGACGACGTCCGGCACGCCGGCCGACGGCGCCAAGCGGCGGAGGGCGATGGCGACCGGGGCACCGAAGCGGTGGGCGGCCCACACGAGCACCACCGCGGCGAGCGCGACGAGGATCGAGCCGGAGCCCCACAGGTCGCGCGCGACCTGGTACCAGTCGGCCGCGTGGCCGCCGGGGATCCAGTTGGCGATGGGGAGGAACGCGAGCGCCGCGAGCGCGGCGACGAGGGGCCAGCGGACCCGCGTCCAGGCGGATCGGCTCGGGGCGGCCGGCGGGGCAGGCACCTCGGGCGCCGGGTGGCTGGCGTGCATCACCAAACATACCTTCCAGCGTGCCATCCGCTAAGGCGTACGCCGTGGTGCTGGCCGTGGCGCTCGCCGCGTCGGTCACGGCGCTGCGCAACGGGTTCGTGTACGACGACGTGCAGGTGATCGTCGAGAACCCGCTGTTGCACGACCTCGGCGGCCTCCCGCGGACCCTGGCCTCGCCCTACTGGTCGCCGACCGTCCTCGACCGCCTCTACCGGCCGCTCACGTCGGCGTCCTTCTCCGTGGACTGGGCCCTCGGGGGCGGGCGCCCCCTCTCCTTCCACGCCACGAACCTCGCGCTCCACCTCGCGGTGACCGCGCTGGTGCTCGCGCTCGGCGGCCTGCTGCTCGGGCCGGGCGCGGTGGTGGCCGCACTGTGGTTCGCGGTGCACCCCGTCCACGTGGAGGTGGTCGCGAACGCCGTGGGCCGCTCGGAGCTGCTCGTCGCCGCGGGCTACGTCGGGGCGGTGCTGGCGTACGTCGCGGAGGGCCGCGTGGCCCGGACCAGGCCGGCGGGAGCGGTCCGCGCGGCGCTCTCCGCGGCCGTGCTGGTCTGCGCGGCGGCCGCCATCGGTGCCAAGGAGCACGCGCTGAGCCTCGCGGCCGCGCTGCTGGCCGCGGATGGCTGGGTGGCCTGGCGGGAGCGCCGACGCTTCTCCGAGGTGGTGCGCGGCCACGCGATACTGTGGGCGGGCGTCGTGGCTCTCTCGGTGGGCTATCTCGCGCTCCGGAGCCGGGTGCTCGAGACGACGTTCGGTGCCGGGGCCGTGGGGGCCGGGTTGTTCGGCCTCGGGCCGGCGGAGCGGGCGATGGTGATGCTGCCGGTGGTCCTGACGTGGGCGCGCCTCCTCGTCTTCCCGCTCCACCTGTCCGCCGACTACGCGCCGAACGTGCTGGTGCCGGAGACGACCTTCGGCCCGCACCACGCCGCGGTGATCGCGCTCCTCCTCGCGGTGGCCGCGGGAGGCTGGCTGCTCCGGCGCCGGGCGCCGGGCGCGCTCGGCGGCGTCGCGTGGTTCGCGATCACGGTCGCCGTCTCCTCGAACGTCGTCCTGCCGACCGGCGTCCTGTTCGCCGAGCGCCTGCTGTACCTGCCTTCCGTCGGCGCCGCACTGGCGGTCGGCGCGCTGTGGGAGCTGCTCCCGGCGCACCGGGCCGTCTGGCCCCTGACCGCCGCCGCGCTCGCGTTGCTCGGCGCGAG
>Ga0316620_10000608_pt1 | contig 14455 bp, 1 predicted proteins | sample OWC_Aug_M1_C1_D5_FD_207651 | JGI IMG/M metagenome (GOLD analysis project Ga0316620, IMG submission 207651) | Wetland soil microbial communities from Old Woman Creek delta, Ohio, United States - OWC_Aug_M1_C1_D5_B | ecosystem: Environmental > Terrestrial > Soil > Wetlands | place: USA: Ohio... | reverse complement strand
AGCTGCGTGCACTTCGGCTTCGAGGGCGACTCCGGACGCTCGGTCGTCAAGCTCTATCTCGAGCGCGTGGTGGGGGAGGACGAAGCCCGGCGCGCACGCGAGCGCGGCGAGCCGGCGCTGCTGCACCTCGCGTTCAAGTGGGAGCCGGGCGGTGGCACCCAGGTGACCACCGAATACCTGTGGCATCCGGCGCTCAGCGCGGCGGAGATCGCCGCGCGGCTCGCCCAGCACGTGTACCGCGGCGGCGAGCAGGGCTCGCGCGAGATTGCGCAAAGCGTGCTCGAGCTCGCCGCGGCGCGCGTGCCGGCGCAGCAGCTGCAGTACCTCGAGGTGCAGGAGCCGGGCAACGGCCGGCGCTCGTTCGACCTGAACCTGTACAACGCGCGCCTGCAGGTGAAGGACGTGCAGCCGCAGCTGTACCGCATGCGCGACCTGTTCGGCGTGCGGCCGGGCCAGTTCCAGGCGCTGTACGACCAGATCAAGACGAAGCCGCTCGGCCACCTCGCGGGCGGCGTGCATCGCAACGGCAAGGGCTTCTTCAACCTGTACTACGGCGTGGGCGGCTTTCCGCATTTTCACGAGCGCTTCCGCCGCGCGCGATGAGAGCGGCCGAGCGCTTCGAGTTCGCGACCAGCCGCGACCCGGCGCTCAATTACTGCCTGTGGCAATACGTCCCCGCGCGCCCGGCGGAAGACAAGTTCCGCTCGATCAACCTGCTGCTGCAGTCATTCGAGGTGGCGCGCATGGACGAGCGCGCCTGCGACATCGTGGACGCGGTCCGCGCAGGCATCGGGCCGTTCCGCACCGTGTTCGGCGTCAAGCTGATCGGCGCGCGGCTCGCCTGGGAGTTCTACTTCTACGACTACCAGCGGCGCCAGCGCGAGGTATCGATCTCGCGCGTGCTCGAGGCGATCCGGCCGCTGGTTCGCTGCGACGTGCGCCCAAACGAGAGCCTGCCGTACTTCATGTTCTCGCTCGATCTCGACGCCGAGCTCGCCGCCGGCCGCCGCGATCTCGACGTCGTGCACATGTACGTCGGCAATCCGGGCAGCACGGTGTCCTCGGGCATCGCCTACGCGCTGCGCGCGGGCGGCGCGACGCTGGAGAACTTCTACTTCTTCTTCGACGCCGCGAGCCAGCTCGACGAGGCGGCGCGCAAGATCGTCACCTCCGCGCACTTCGACGACACGCGCTTGCCGGTCGACGAGGTGCTGCTGCCCGAGCTGCGCGGGTGCAAGACGATCTGCGTGGCCAACAAGCAGACGCACGACTGCGTGTATTTCTCCGGCGTCGATGCGCGCCAGCTGCTGTTCTTCCTCGAGCGCCTGGCGTATCCCGCCGCGATCGTGTCCTTCGTGCGGCAGAACCTCGCCAACCTCGACCATCTGCTGTTCGACGTCGGCTTTGACTACCGCATGCGCGGCGGCGAGCTCGAGCAGCTGAAGAGCGGTTACTACGGCGTCTTCTGAGCGCTGTTCCCCGCCGCCATCCTCTCGCTTAGCGAAACGATCTTCCGGCGGGACCGGGGCGACAGCGACGCCGACTCCCCCAACGCCGCGTACACCCGATAGGGGGCTATCGATCTGAACGACCGCTGGCCTAATTAGTTCACCGGGTGACTTCATGTAAATTGTGAAGTTCCCTTCGTAGCCACATCGGGGGCGGCGCGCGGTAGTTGATTTCGACTGTCTTTTCAATGTAATGGGGACGCCCCATACTCCGCGCAATTGGAAGTCAGTTGTACGAAAAGAAAAATCGGACAAGAAGAAGTGGAAAGAAGTCACGTAACAAGGCGGTAGTCCGGTCGTCGTATTGGGGGACGCGCATGTTGGCGCAGGGGGCGGGCGGTATCACCGGATCTTTCTTCTTCGCGCGCGCGCGAGCGTGTGTCTGCGCGCAAAGCCGCCCGGTAAGCCGCGCCACGCCCCGCAGCATCGCCGCCAGGCCGTTTTCGCGTCACACCCCACGTCGAAGTCACCGCGCATCCTGGAGTTCGCCATGAAAACAGCCGCTGCCCGCTGGAGCCGCAAGGTATTTGCGCAGTCGATGATCGCCAAGCTGGTGCGCGAGGCGATCGCGCGATTCGGCCGACGCGCGGACGAGCCGGTGCGCGCTCAGCGCGCGCCCGCGCCCGCGCGGCGCCAGGGCTTCATGCTCGAGCCGATCGAGCCGCGGCTGCTGCTGTCGGCGGATCTGTCGTATACGCCCGCGCTAAGCAATCTGACCGCAACCGATTTCACGCTGAGAGCGGTCAACTCGACCGACCTCAATCTCGTGGACAACCAGAGCAACGTCGTGGGATCCGCGACCCTCGGCACCGACGGCACTGTCAACATCTCCCGCATGCTCGGCGGCGACGCGCTTGCCGACACGATCCATCTCGCGGTCGACACCTTTTCGTCGCTCGATGCAACGACTACCGGCATAAGCAGCAACGGAAACAAGCTGTCGATCAACTTCGACGGTGGCGACCAGCGGCTGTTCCAGGACTCCGTCATGCTCGACGACAGCACGGCGGCGTCCCTCCCGTTCGGCCTGTCGGTGACGAGCAATTCGCAGATCACCGCTTCCAGCACGGTCAGCGTCACCGGCGACCTGAGCCTGATTTCGGAGCAGAAGAACATCGCCGGCGACGTGCCTGGCGGCATCGGGGTGCTCGCGATCACCAATCCCGGCATCACGCTAAGCGGGGCGCACCTGACCGCAAGCGGCGGCCTGACGCTGCAGGCGCATGCGGGCCTGAACATCAATAGCGACGGCTCGCACCAGGGCGACACGAGCGGGGTGGGGAGCTACAGCTCGGATCTGCTGAGCCGGCTCAACAGCAACGTCGGCAGCGGCAACAACAGCGGCACCAATCTCTCGCCGGTGGTCAGCATCAACAGCGCCACGATCGACATCGGCGGCGGGTCGGTGCTGAGCGCGACGAGCGGCGACATCAACATCACCGCCAACATCGACCAGACGAGCTTCAGCGCGAACGCGAACGGGAACGGATCGATCAAGCTGGGGTTCATCGTCGGCCTGTCCGATCCGGAGGTCCTGATCCACGGCGCATCGACCAGCCTGGTCGCGGGCGGCGTGATCAACGCATCTGCGACGACCAATCTCTCGCCCGACATGGAGGTCACGCCGGGCAGCAACTCTGACTCGAGCAAGGACGCCGCAGTCGCGCTTACGATATTCGACAGCGAGGCGTCGCTGTCAGTCACGGATAGCGCCAAGCTCCAGACCGGGACCGGCAAGGCGGCGACGCTAAGCGCGGGCTCGACGCTGAACGCGACGACCAAGGCGGACGCGACGGGCGGAACGGCCGGGGCCGGCGTCGCCGTGTCCGTGGTGTTCGGTGACACGTCTGCGTATCTGGATGGCGCCAGCGTCACGGGCGGATCGCTCGGCCTGAGCGCCAGTTCCGACCGGACGCTGATAACGACCGCGAAATCGTCGACCGGCGGCTCCTCCGACGGCGGCGGAGGGAGCACGAGCCAGACCGCGCTTTCGAACAACAAGGCGTCAACCGACGGCAGCACCAACAACGTCAACGTGGCGGGCGCGGTGGCGGTCAACATCGATACCGGCTCGACATCCGCGTATTTCAAGAACGCCACGATCGATGTCGGCACAGGCACGGCGGCGGTGACGGCGGAGTCTACCGATAAAGTCACGGTCACGGCGGACGGCAGCAACACCGGCGACACGAGCTCGACGACCAACGGGTTAGGGATCGCGGTGGCGATCAACGTCGCCGACCGCGGCGATTCGGCCTACGTCACGGGAGCCTCGAACATCGTTACCGCGGGCGCCCTCAAGATCGAGGTATTGGAGCCGAATGCGAGCAGCTTCGACGTGGAGGCGACTTCGGGCGTGGGCAGTGCGTCGAATGTCGGCGCCGCAGGCGCGCTGGCGATCAACGTCGTGGTGACTAGCCACAAGGCCTACCTGGACACTAACGCCAGTATCAAGCTGAGCAGCAGCACCGACGTCACGATCGACGCGGAAGCGAACGTGACGAACACCGAGAAGGCGACGTCCAAGGCCAGCGGCAAGACCGGGGTCGGCGCGTCGATCGCGTTCGACTACAGCGAGGACACCACCGCTGCCTATGTCGGCGACTACGCGGGCTTCAGCGGAGCCGGGAGCGTGCACGACCTGACGCTCACCGCCGGTTCGACGCACCAGATGGGGACCAGCGCGACCGGCGGCAGCAAGGGCGGCACGTCGGTCACGCCCGTGGTGGCGATCTCGGTTGCCAACGACACCGCGTACGCGACGCTCGGCGCGGGCGGCCTGCTCAGCGTGGGCCATAACTTCAGCGCGACATCCAAGCTCGCCGACAACGTGGCAACGACCGCCACCGGCGACACGACGTCGGGCAAGACCGGGGTCGGCATCTCGATCGCGCTATCGATCGTGAACGACACCTCCTACGCCACCACGGGGCGCGACCAGCTGACCGCGGGCGGCACTGCCGCGTTCCTCTCGACCGCGATCTCCGGCAGCCAGTCGACCGCCAAGGCGAGCGTTTCCGGCGGCGAGCAGGACGGCGAGGAGAGCAAGAACGTCGACGGCAAGGTCGGCGACCAGAAGAGCTTCGCGGACAGCCAGTCGAAGGCCGAGGACAAGAGCGCGAGCGGGACCAAGGACTCGAACTCGCCTTCATCCGACACCTCGCAGGGCCCGGTGAGCGTTGCCGGCGCGGTGGCGGTAAACATCGAGCACGGCAGCTCGAGCGCCTATATCGGCGACTCGCACAACGTGACCTCGACCGGCACGCTGACGGTCAAGTCGTCAGCCAACGTCGACGGCAGCGCGCTCGCCGACGGCAGCGCGGTAATCGGGCAAGTGACGTTCAATGCGAGCGATACGGGAAGCGGCGGCGACGTCAACACAACCAACAACACGATTCACCTCGGAGACTCGAGCGGCCTCAAGACCGGCGATAAGGTGACGTATTTCACCAACGGCGGCACCGCCATCAAGAACCTGACCGACGATACCGACTACTACGTGCGAGACGCGGGCAGCGGCGACTTCAAACTCTACAAGACCGCGAACGACGCGAACAGCGACAGCAATGCGATCCAGCTCAGCACTGCCGGGTCGGGTACGCAGGCGCTGCGCGGCGGGGGCGCCGGCGGCACCGGCGTCGGCGCGGCCGTGTCGGTGAACTACGCCAAAGACACCAATCTCGCTTACATCGGCCAGGCGACCATCAGCGCCGGCGGTCTCGACATCGAGGCGACGCAGGCCGAGCGCGATCTCTCATTCGATGCGGCCACGAAGATCAGCGGCAACAAGATTGACGTGGGCCAGTCCGGCTTGCGCACCGGCGACGCCGTGACTTACGACGCGAACAAAGGCACGCCGATCACCGGCATTGATGACAAGAAGACCTACTACGTCAACGTGCAGTCCGATGGCACGCTCGAGCTTTACGACACCAAAGAGCACGCGCTCGCGGGCGGCAGCTCGGGCCTGAAACCGCTTAGCGGAACGCCCAGCGGCACGCAGAACCTTGTCGACAAGACCGACGCCTTCGGCGCCTGGGCAACCTCGGGTGCGGGCGGCGGCAAAAACGGCGTCGCCGGCTCGGTGGCGGTCAACATCGCCTTCACCGACAGCGAGGCGAACGTCGGGTACACCGACGGCAGCAGCACGATCCACAACCCGACGGTGACGATCACGGGCGGCGGCGACGCCAAGATCGTGGCCGAGGCCGATGTCACGAACGCGGCGAGCGCGCAGCCGACCGAGGGCGGGGGGCAGGGAAGCAGCGTCGGCGTCGGCATCTCGATAGCGGTCAACTACGGAGAGAACCAGACCTTCGCAAATATCGGCACCAATGCGGTGCTCAGCGGCGCACACGATCTGACGATGAGCGCCTCGCTCGACCAGGAGATGGACACCGAGGCGAAGACCGGCGCGAAGGGGTCGACCGCGGTCACGCCGGTGGTTGCGGTATCGATCACTGCCAACGACGTGCACGCGTCGATCGCTTCCGACAGTTCGGCTCTCAGCATTAGCGATAAGCTGGACGTCGAGGCCTCGCTCACCGACCAGGTGAGCACCACGGCGGAGGGCGACACCAAGTCGAGCGACACCGGGGTCGGCATCTCGGTCGCGGTGGCGGTCGTCAACGACCATGTGCTCGCGAATGCCGACCGCGCGCTATCGGCGACGGGAACGGTGACGTTCGGGGCGAGCGCGATCTCGGGCAGCGAGGCGATCGCCAAGGCGAGCGTCAAGGGCGGCAAGGAGGACGACGGCTCGGGCAAGCACTCCGACAACAAGACCGACCAGTCGGTCGACAACACCACCAATAACGAGACCAACGCAGCCGACGCAAAGTCGAAGCAAAACGACCCGAACGCCAAGGGCGCCGAGGGCTCCTCCAACAACAAGGGCTCCACCTCCGACGGCGGCGTGAGCGTGGCCGGCGGCGTCGCGGTCGCGATCGAGAACGTCAGCTCGAAGGCCTACGTCAACAGCGTCACGGCCGGCGGCCTGCTCAAAGTGACCTCGGCCGCGAACGCCGACGGGCACGCGATCGCCGACGGCTCGGCCTCGACCAGCAGCGGCGGCACGGGCGTGGGAGTCGCGGTATCGGTGAACGTCGCCAACCTCACCAACCAGGCCTACATCGCAAACGGCGCGACGATCAGCGCTGGAGGCCTGGACGTCGAAGCGACGGTGGCCGAGCGCACGATCAACATGAAGGCGACGACGGTGCCCGTCGTCGACACCACCAAGAACACGATCTTTCTCGGCCTCAATTCCGGCCTGAAGACCGGCGACGAAGTGCTGTATTCGCCTTCTGACCCGATCAATGACAGTGCGATCGGCGGTGACATTTCCACCGGCAGCAGCTACTACGTCAACGTGCAGAAGGACGGCACGGTCAAGCTCTACGATACCAAGGAGCATGCTATCGCCGGCAAGGACACCGGGCTGAAGCACCTCGGCTCCGGGGCGACCGGCACCGAGCACGACTTCTTCAAGTACGTATCGATCTCGGGCACCGACGTGCCGGACCTCCTCGATCCGATCAAGTTCAATCCGACCGGCAACGTCACGCTGCTCAAGCTCGGCGGCGACAGCGGCCTGCAGACCGGCGACGCGGTGCGCTACGACGCGCACGGTAGCGCGATCGGCAACCTGTCCGACGGCACGACGTATTACGTGATCGACCTCACCGGCGGCAACTACCAGCTCGCGGCCTCGGCCTCCGATGCGCACAGCGGCAAGGCGATCGCGATGAGCGGCACCGGAAACGACAACCAGAAGCTGGTCGACGCGACCGATTCGTTCATCGCCGACGCCACCTCGGGCGGCGGCGGCGGCAAGATCGGCGTCGCCGGCTCGGTGGCGGTGAACGTAGTGAACAACGACACCGAGGCGTTGGTCGGCCTCGCGCCGGGTGCGGCGGGTCCGTCCACGGCCAAAGTCGAGATCACCGGCAGCGGCGACGTCACGATCGCCGCGGCGAGCGCCGAGACGGACTCCTCTCGCGCGCTGCCCTCGGACGGCGGCGGCAAGGGTTCCAGCGTCGGCGTCGGCGCGTCGGTCGCGGTGAACGTGGTCGACAATACGGTCAACGCCGAGGTCGCCGACGGCATCGCCTGGTCGGGCACGGCCGGAAAGTTCTCGGTCAGCGCGACCTCGGGCAGCCTGGCGTACACGCACGGCGAGAACGGTGCGTCCTCGCCCAACGTCGCCGTCGGGATCGGTGTCGCGGTGCTGGTCCAGCAGGACACGGTAACTGCGTACGTCGGAACCGGCAGCAGCGCGATCGCTGCCTCCAAGGACGTGTCGGTCAGCGCGACGCATACGGGCAATTTCCAGACGTCGACCAGCGCGCAAGCCGCGGCGAGCAGCGTGGGCGTCGGCGCCTCCGTGTCGGTCGGCGTCGTCATCGAGAACGTCAGCGCGGAGGTCGCGCGCGGCATCACGACCACTGGCGGCGGGGTGACGATCTCGTCCGTCTCGAACGTGTCGAGTGACACGGAAGCCACCGCGACGGTGAAAGGCGAGGACAAGAATGACTCGCAGCAAAACAGCAAGGGCGGCAAGAGCGGCGCGGATGGCCAGACCGACCACCAGGTCAACGACAACAGCAACTCGTCGAGCAGTAACACTTCGTCGATGCCTTCCGCGCAGCAGAACGCGAGCAACGGCAACAGCAAGAGTTCGGGCGAGGGCGGTAACAACTCGAGCGGCGTCGGCATCGCCGCGGCGGTGTCGGTCAATGTGCTCGAGTCGGACAACGCGGCCAGAGTAAGCCACGGAGCGGACATCACCGCGACGGGCGCGGTGAAGATCTCGGCGCAGGCCCAGGACGATGCCACCGCCAAGGGGGTGGGCGCGGCGCTGGCGATGGACAACGACGTCAACATCGGCGCGGCAGTGTCGGTGAACTACGTGAAGGCCACCAACACGGCTCAGGTCGAGAGCGGTGGCTCGAAGATCAAGGGCAGCGGCATCACGATCGAGGCGGTCACGCCGACCGGCAAGACGGACGATTTCATCGCCTGGGGCGCGGCGGCGGCGGGCGGCAAGGGCTCCGTCGGCATTGCCGGCTCGGTCGGCATCAACATCGTCGACAAGTTCCACACCGAGGCCTCGACGGCCAGCGATTCGAGCCTCAACTCGAGCGCCGGCATCGGCGTGACCGCGAACGCGGCGCTCGACCCGCAGACGCTCGTCGCGGCCGGCGCGTTCTCCAAGGGCACCTCGATCGGCGCGACGATCGCGGTGACAGTCCTCAATGCGTCGACGGCAGCGCACATCGACGGCGCGGCCGACGCTGCAGGCGCGATTTCGATCGACGGCGAAAACCACCTTGATCCGACGAAGCTCAACCTGCCGTTCGTGCCCGACAGCCTGAAGCCTTCCGCCACCGTCGTGGCGGTCGCGGGCGCCGCGAGCCAGGGCGACGTCGCGATCGGCGGCTCGTTCATCGTAAACGTCTTCAACCTGGACGCGGACGCCCACATCGGCGGCGGCGCGCAGATCAATCAGCTTTCTCTGATACAGGGCGGCTACAACCACAATAGCGGCCAGACGATCACCCTCCACGCGGTGAATGAGACGACTATCACCACGATCGCCGGCGCGCTCGGCGTGGCGACTGGCACCGCGGGCGTCGGCATCGGCCTGGACGTCGAGATCCTTACCAAGCACACGAACGCCTACATCGATACCGGCGCGACCGTCAGCTCGGGCGACAACATCACCATTACGGCGGACTCCTCCGAAACGATGCTGTCGGTAGCCGCCACGGCGGGCGTGGCAAACGACGTCGGCATCGCCGCATCCGTCTCGGTCGCCGACATCCACACCTATACGAATGCTTACATCGCCGATCCCACGGCCGTGGAGTCTGGCGGAGGAATCAGCCTGGCGGCGAATAGCACTTTCTCGACGGTGATGATCGCCGGGTCGATCGGCGGCGCGGGCAGCGCCGGCATCGGCGTGGCCAATACCGACCTGATCCACACCGCGAGCACCAAGGCCTACATCGGCGGCGGCGCGCAGATCACCGCGGCGGGCACCGTGTCGGTCGCGGCGACGGCGAGCGAAACCATCCTGACGCTCTCGGCGGGCGTCGCGATCGGCGGCGACGCCGGGGTTGCCGGCTCGGCCACCGTCAACGTGCTCGACGAAACGACGACTGCCTACGTCGGTAACGGCGCTAGCGTCACGACCACGAACAGCGGCGACCTGCAGATCTCCGCGAGCGACAGCACCGACGTCATCTCGGTGGCGGGCTCGCTCGCCGCCGGCGGGACTGCGGCGGTCGGCGTCGGCGCCGACGTTGGCGTGTACACGAAGCGTACAAATGCCTACATCGGCGCGAACGTCAGCACCGACATCGCCGGCAACATCCTCGTCGACGCGGAATCCTCCGAGAGCCTCATCTCCATATCGGCGGGCGTCGGCGCGTCGACGGTCGCGGTGGCGGCGAACGCCGGCGTGCACGTGTTCAACGTGCAGACGCGCGCCTTCATCGGCGACGACCCGCTGGCGCCGTCGGGCCTGACCATTACGAACACCGTGCACGCTGACGGCAGCATCGGCGTGTCGGCGAACGACGCGACCGACATCAACGAGATCGTTGGCGTGCTGGCGGCCGGTGAAGTCGGCATCGGCGCCGCGGTCGGCGTCAACATCTTCAACCCGGACACCGAGGCGTTCATCGGCGCCGGCGCGAAGGTGAGCGCGGATGGCGGCGGCTCGGGCATCAGCGCCGATAACGGCTCGGTCGTCCCCCCGCAAGTGCCGCCGCCCGGGCCCTCGCCCTTCGATCCAAACAATCCGAGCGGGGTCGGTATCGAGACGAGCAATCCCGGCACGCTGGACGATGCGACGCACGGCAACCGCACAGAGCTCAAGGCGGCCGGCAAGGTCGGCTCGCCCTCGCTCGACCAGATGCACCTGCACAACAAGAGCAGCGGCGAGAGCGTCCCGACCGACCTGTTCAGCCACGACACCGCGGTCGGTCAGGATACGGGCTTCCACGGCGTTGCGGTCGGAGCGACGAACCGCGACGAGATCCGGACCTTTACGCTCAGCCTTGCTGCCGGCATGGTCGGGGTTGCGGTGTCCGCCGGCGTGGACGTGGTGGCCGCGACCACCCAGGCCTACGTCGGCAACGGCGCGACGGTGAACAGCGGCCAGGACGTGCTGGTCGGCGCGGGCGACGACTTCTACCACCTCGCGGTCGCCGGCTCGCTCGGCGCGGGCGTGGTCGGCGTGGCGCCGGCGGTCGGCGTAAACGTGATCGACAATCAGACGAGCGCGTTCATCGGCAAGAACGCCACGGTCACCGCCGGCAACGACGTCACTGTCGAGGCGGGCGGCGAGGAAACGATCGCGATGATCGGTTTCGGCATCGCGGCCGGCTTCGTCGGCGTGGGCGGCGCGGTAGACGTGCTTAGCATCGACAACAAGACAATTGCGTCCATCGAGGATCATGCGAAGGTGTACGCGGACGGCGACGTGTTCGTCTCCGCAAGCGACGACACCAACGTGCTCGAGCTCTCCGGCGCGCTCGCGGGCGGCGCGGTCGGCATCGGCGGCTCGGTCGGCGTGATGCTGATCAACAAGGATACCGAGGCGACGATCGGCCAGTTCGCGCAGGTCGACGCGCTCGGCGGCGGCGGCATTTCCGAGGTGATCGACGGCAACATCGTTTCGGGCGCCTTCGAGACGACGACCGGGCACGGCCTGATCGTGCAGGCGGAGTCGAGCGAGAACGTGCTGCACATCGTCGCCGCGGGCGCGGGCGGCTTCGTCGGCGTGTCGGGCGCGGTCGGCGTGACGCTGATCAGCTCGAACACGATCGCGGACGTCGGTGCGAACGCCGTCATAAACGGCGATACGGTCTCGGCGCATGGCAACCAGAACGTCTTCATCAACGCGGCCAACGACGCCAGCGTGCAGACCTTCGTGCTGGGCATCGCCGGTGGCTTCGTCGGCGTGTCGGGCGCGGTGGACGTCGGCGCGCTCAACAACAACACCTCCGCGTCGGTCGAGTCTGGGGCGACGCTGAACGCGGCGCACGACATCGAGGTGAACGCGGTCGGGCTGAAGAACATCAGCGGCTTCGACGCGAGCGGCGCCGGTGGCTTCGTCGGCGTGGGCGGCGCGGTGAGCGTGTGGTCGGTCGGCACGCAGATCCAGAAGAGCACCAAGGACGACAAGGGCAACGACACCGGCAACGCGACCGACGGCAACGGCCAGTCGGCCGACAGCAATGCCGGCTCGCAGGCGCAGAGCGCCACCGGCACGGTAACCGGCAGCGGCGGCGGCGGCCTGGGGAACGTAAGCCAGGACAGCAGCGGCAACTCGAACAGCACGCAGAACCGCCTGCAGGGGCACGTCAACGACGCCGCGAATTCTATCGACAGCAAGGCGCCCAAAGCGACGGACATCAGCAAGACCGAGGGCACGTCGACCCCGGCGGGCACGACCGCGACCATGGACGGCACGGCGATCGCCGGCCATTCGATCGCGGTCACGGCCAACGAGCAGTCCAGCTTCTCGATCATTGGCGGCCAGTTCGCGGGCGGCTTCGTCGGCGCCGGCGCCTCAGTCGCGATCTTCTCGGTCGCCGACAACGTCTCGGCGCTCGCCGACGGCACGCTCAGCGCGGGCAACACCATCACGGTCAGCGCCACGCTCAACGAGAACGTGAGCCTCATCGACCTGGACGGCGCCGGCGGCTTCGTCGGGATCGGCGCCGCGGTCGCGGTGATCAACGACGAGAGCGTGGTGCAGGCGACGATCGGCAACGTGACGAAAGCGACCTCGGTCAGCGTGACGGCGATCTCGAACCGGACACTGGACGAGACGACCGGTCAGTTCGGCACCGGCGCGGTGGCGGTCGGTGCGTCGTTCACGCGCGTCGACGTCGGCGGCGGCACCTACGCCTCTGTCGACGGCGGGGCGACGCTGTCGTCGATCTCCTCGCTCGACGTATCGGCACAATCGACGATCACGCCGCATACCGACACCGTCGCGGTGTCGGCCGGCATCGGCGTGACCAGCGTCAATTTCTCGTTCGTCGATGTCCATCCGCGGGTGCAGGCCTACATCGGGCCGAACGCGCACGTCACCGCGAGCGGCGGCGTGGCGGTGACGGCGAGCAGCACGATCGCTGCGGAGGCCGACATGTTCGGCGTTGACGCCGGCGGCCTGGCGGTCGGCGCGTCGGTGACGCACGTAACGATGAGCCCCGAGGTCGTCGCCGCGCTCGGCGATCCCGATCACTCCAACTCGGGCGGCGTGCACGTCACGGCGGCGGCTCTGACGGTGGCGGCGATGACGCCGCTCCTGCACGGCAACGTCGCCACCGGCACGGTGAAGGCAACCGGCTCGGCGGGCGCGCTCATCGGCATCACCAGCACCGACGCCGAAGTCGAAAACGACGCCGTCGTCAAGAGCTATGTCGGCGACAATTCGGTCCTGTCGGTCGGCGGCCTGACGACGGTCAGCGCCGTAGACACGTCGCAGCAGTTCGCCAGCGCCAACAGCAACGCCGGCGGCCTCGTCGCGGTCGGCATCGCCACGTCGCGCGCCAAGTCCAACACCGACACCGAGGCGTTCTTCGGGGCCAATGTCACGGAGGGCCATTCCTACAGCTACAACTCGGGCGGCGTCACGATCGGCGCGCGCAGCAACGACAACAACTTCGCCTACACCAACGCGGGCTCGGGCGGCGCGATCGCCGGCGCCTCGGCCTCGGCCAGCACGTTCGACCACGCCACGACGAACGCCTACGTCGGGCATGGCTCGAATCTATATCTGAACGGGGGCTTGGCCATCGGCGCCGACCATACGGCGCAGTTCAACGCCCAGATCACCTCGGTCACCGGCGGCCTGCTGGCCGGTGCCGGCGCGTCCCTCGGCCATGACGTTCTGGCCAATACCGCCGCGTTCATCGACAGCAACAACGCGTCGCGGACGACGGTGGTCGCGCCAAGCATATCGCTCACCGCGGCCGATCATGCCGACAAGCCGGCCCTCGATTTCAATTCGCCGGGCGGCACGCCGCTCAACGTCAAGGGCACCACCGGCGGGCTGGTGAGCGGCGCCGGCGTCGACGAGACGACGACGATCGCCTTCCACACCGATGTCAGCATCGGCGACTACGCGACGGTCAGCACGCTGCTCGGCGTTCCCGTCAGCAACAACCCGCTGTTCACGCTGTCGGCGCTCAACACCTTCAACATGTCCGACCAGCTCGCATTCACCACCGGCGGCGCGCTCTCCGGCGCCGCGGTCTACGCCAAGGTGCTGGCGAACGGGCAAAGCGGCAGCGCCGACGAGGCGCACGTGACGGTCGGCACCGGCGCCAACCTGTTCAGCACCGGCATGATCACGATGGCGGCGAACGGCCACGGCAGCATCGACGAGGAGGCCGATACCGACACGTACGGCGCCGGCACCGCGACCCTCGGCCAGCCGGTGGTCGACATCCGGCCGGACAACAAGGTCGAGATCGGCGGCACGCTCACCCTGGGCGACCCGGGCGGCCCGACGAACGTCACCAGCTACGGCGACGTCAACCTGCTGGCGGCGAGCGACGCGAACTACAACTTTGACCACTACGCGATCATCGCGCGCTTCGACGGCTTCGCCGGCAGCGCGATACCGCTCAGCGACGTCCACGCCACGGCCAACCTGTTCTCGACCGACACGATCGCGGTCGACGCGGGCGCCCACGTGGCGACGGCGGGCACCGCGAACCTGCTGACGCCGACGCCCGGCCCCGACGGGAACCTCATGAAGGCGCAGGCCAAGGCCGAGAGCTGGGTTACCGACCTGCAGTCGGCGCTGCTCGGCTCGGGCGCGCTGCTCGACTTCCAGAACGCGTCGGCGCCGTCACTGACCGTCGGCATCATCCGCAACGACGGCATCGTCGAGACCGGCATCCACCGCAAGGTCGAGCTGA